>Ga0326727_10000133_pt1 | contig 322233 bp, 261 predicted proteins | sample MB2enrmetagenome_FD_207643 | JGI IMG/M metagenome (GOLD analysis project Ga0326727, IMG submission 207643) | Lab enriched peat soil microbial communities from McLean, Ithaca, NY, United States - MB29MY | ecosystem: Environmental > Terrestrial > Soil > Wetlands > Peat | place: USA: New York... | reverse complement strand
GTTGATTCAGCGCCTCGCCCAGGAAACTCTCACCCGAATGACCAAACTCTGCCCCCTCTGAATCATTTTCACTTACTTCAGCTACTTTGCTCCGCAAAGTACGCCGGATTCAGGTTTCAGGGCTCGGGTATCGGTTTGGGCCCCGCTGACCCAGGCCTTCAGCCTGGGCTTCGTTATTTCGCCCCGTTGGGGCTCACCTGCCCCGGAGAGAAGGAAAACTGATTACGCGCGCAGGCGCGTAAAACTGTGTTTTCCTTTCCCGAAGGGAGGCTGGAAATATCGCGGGGTGCCAAAACCTGCGGCAATTTCTTTCCCGAATCGGTAATGTCCTAATTTCGGATGTAGCGCCGGGCTTGAGCCCGGCATATGCCGCCCTAAAGGGCGGCGCTACGATGAAATTAGTAGACCCAGGCCGCTGGGTCATAGGCGCTAAGATAAACATGTGGTCGATTCTATGCGTCCCATTCCCGCGAAGCGGGATACCGTGAGTAGCCGTAGGTGAAGCCTACGGAAACATTAGGCCCGAAATGTCTCCGGCCCTGGAGGGGCCGACCTCTTGGAGGGTCAACCCCGTTGGGGTTGGGCGGTCGCGTAGCTTTTGTTATCCGCAGGTTAAAACCTGCGGCTATCCACGGTTGGCCCCTCCGGGGCCAAAATAAACACAGCTTATCTTAACGCTTATGGGCCGCTGGCCTGGGCTGAGTTAGTACGCCCCTTTGGGGCTCGCCAATTAGCGGAGCGAGGCGCGCCGCGCCACCCAGGCGCGAGTCACATAGGTTGTCTCAATCGCCGGCAGACCCGCGATACGCTTCTCGGTGGAATCCAGGAACTGCCGGAAAAGTTCCGGACCTAATTGCACCTGCAGATCATTCACCGAGCGCCACGCGCCCATATACTGCTCGGGCGTTTGGCGCAGGGAATGCCGGGCTTCCAGGTACAGCACCTCACCGAATTGGGGTTTGGCGCTCAGCACATCGGTCAGCCGCTCGGTGAGGCCGGAGCGGCCAGACGATACGCGCCGAAGGTCAGGCTTGAGCCGGGTGATCTGCGCCTCGATTTCGACGAGCAGCGGGTTCGCCTCAATGAAGCGCGGATTCCACAAGGCCGCGAAGACGCCGCGCGGCCGCAGGATGCGGTGGAACTCGTCGCACGCTTTGTCGAAATCGGCCCAGTGGAGTGATGAGGCCATGCTGACCAGATCGGCTGAGCCGGCCGGCAATCCTGTGGCCTCGGCCGAACCTTTGTGCCAGACAATGTTGGCGCCACGCGAGGTCTCGATTCCTCGCCCGCGCATATCGTCATTGGGTTCCACCGCGACGACCGAATGCAGACCGCGGGCCGCGAGCGTGCGCGTCCAAATGCCCGTCCCGGCGCCGATATCGGCGGCATCAACGCTGGCCGCATCGCGTCCCACATAATTCAGGATCGCGGTCGCGACCTGCGGCGCATAACCCGCTCGGAACCGGGCGTAGTCGCCCGCCAGCCCCGTAAAATCTCCGTGTTTCATCATGACTGACAGCCTCGGCCCTCCCCTCGCGGTTCCGATAAATGCGAAGTTCGGCGGCGCGGATCGATCGCGGTCATCCCGCCGTCGGCTCTCTGCCGGATAGTGTATCCTCGAGCCGGAGTTCCCCCTCCCTCACCATGTCCTGGTACAGCGCCACGTCCTCCGGATTGTCGATTTCGCCCCATTGGCCATCGGTCGGGAAAGTGCCGATGGGGAGCTCCTTCCCGGCCAACAGCCGGCGCAGCAATCCAGTCACATCGAGGCGATTGCGGATCGGGGCGTCGAGTGTGCCGAGCAGCGCCTCGACGGCACTCCAGGCCGGTGGCATGAATTTCAGGAGGCCCATATATTGCCCTTGGATGTCTTCGATCCGCGTCGTCTTGCCGCCGATCTCCAGCAATCGGCCCGCGGCATTTATCCGGAAAGTTTCGGCGTCGGCTAAAGGATCGGCGAAGCGCCGGGTCCACAAGCGGCGCCAGGCCCGGTCGTAACTGATGACCAACTGGCCCGGCGCGCCGGCCAGACCGCGCACCAACTCGCTGCGGTAGAAGATGTCGCCATAGCTGACGATGACCGGCCCCGAACGTAGCCAAGGAGCGGCCGCGGCGAGCGACATCACCATATTGGTTTCGGCCCATCGTTCATTGGCGAAATAGGAAAGCCCTGGAAAATCGATCATCTCAGCGCGATAGCCGCGGACGACCCCGATCTCGTCCACCCCACCACGCCGGAGCGCCGCGATCTGGCGCAGGATCAAGGGCTGGCCGTCGAGCTCGACCAGGCATTTGGGGCGATCGCCCCCCAGATGCCCCATGCGGCTGCCACGACCGGCCGCGAGAATAACGGCGCGCATCATGCGACTCCGAAGATTCGGCGGAATAGTGCCACGTCGGCAGGCGAGAATGGGACAGAGCGCTCAGGGTGCCACATAATCCCGGTGATCGGCTGGGCCGAGTGGCGAATCGCTTTGACGACCCCGTCGTCGGCGACTGCCCAGACGTCGAGCGGCGGCCGCGAGTCGAGGGCGGCAAAGTGATGATAGCTGTTGACCTCTTGGGGCTGGCCGTCGATTCGGATGACCTGCCGCCCGGCGACGTGGCCTTCGACGCGGCGTAACGGGATGGCGAAACGCTGCTGAATTACTTGCATACCGCGACAAACACCCAGGACCGGCAGTCCGCGCCGCTCGGCCCAATCGAGCAGGGCATTTTCGACGGCGTCGCGCTCCGGAGCATCGCCGCCCAACACCGCAAGATCGTTACCCCCGGTCAACACCAACCCGGCGATTCCGGCCACCTCGCACAAGGCAAGAGCCGCCTCAGTGACATTGGGGAGCAATACAGGAAGCAGACCGCAGGCCGCCAGAAACTTCGTCCAGGCTTGATCCAGGCAATCACGGCGTTCGCCAGAGGCCGGAACGACCGATACCCGCTGGGTGAGGGCGACCGTTTTCATGCGATGAGCAAGACCTTCTGGTTGGTGCAATCGAGGCACAGCTCGCGCGCCGTCTGCCAGCGCCGGAACAGGGCTTCGCCGGCCCCGATGACCGCCGGTGTGCCGAGCTCGCCGGCGCGAATCGCCATGTGCGAATTGGCGCCGCCGAACTGGGTGACCAATCCACTGATATGACGGGTGAAGATCCAGTCAAAACCGGGGTCCGCGCTGGGCACGAAAAGAATCCGCCCCGCGAAGCTCTCCGGCGGGTCGTCGACGGAAGCGACCGGGGCGGTGACGCTTTTGAGCGTAATGAAATTCGGCTGGCTGGGGGGAAGGTGAAATGCGAACACCTCGTCGGGCGACGTGATGACCGGCGGAAGCACGAGATGGCGCGTGAGCGCGTGCCGCTCTCTGCCCTGCGCGACACTCCCCCGCAACACCTCGCGCACCGAACCGCTCTCGCTATAGAGCGCCCGGATGGCATCGTAGTCCAGAAATGCACAATCCTCCGCCGAAAGACCATGATCCTCGCCCAACTGTCTGATCAGTGACAGCGTGTTGCTCAGGCTGCGCGTGAACACGAACTTCCCGTATTCGCGGCCCTCAATGCCGGCCTTCATGAACTCGATCAAACTCAAGGCGTCGATGTCGAGCTCATGTTCCTTGAGCAGTTGCTCGATGCGGCGCAACTGCTCGATGGAGAGTGCGAAGCGCGGCGGCGCGGAGGCCGTCGCGCGAGTACTCGACCAGTCGAAATAGAGATCGGGGGCCTCGTCGTAGCGCGGCGAAAGGATGTCGTAGGTCCCCGGCCGGAGGTGGCCGTAGCGCGCGAGGAAGTCTGCCTTCGGAAGCTGGGCGAAATCTCTCCCGATGCGCGACGCGACGGTATCGATACTCGCCATGAATGTGGTCTTCTCTTCGGCATTGAGAACGCCCACCTCCACAAAGGACTGGAGCAGTTGAACCGCTATGAAGCCCGCCCGCGCGAGACCGGCGAAGGGCAGTGTGCCGTAGCGTTTGCAGTCCTCGACCAGCCAGTAAATGCGGCTGATCTTGTCGGCCTTCGCGTTGCAGATGGTGGGAATCCGTTGTGCCAGCAGGTCGATCTTGGCGCGGTCGCGCCGCCACAGCGCCGTTTCGCCATGCATGATGCGATTGGTGAGGCGCCGTAAGGCGTTCGAAAGCTCGGCAAGGTCCTCTGGCGAAAATCCGTTCTCGGCGAGCCTGCCCATCCGCTTCGGTAGATCGAGGGTGTAGCAGGAGAAAATGATCTCAAATTCGACCTTGTCATGGAGGTGCGGTTCGGAGAGGAGACGATGGATGTAGTAATTCACCAGACGCCCGGCGAGATCGTCGGATACGTCGCGGGGTACGAAGGAGTTAAAGTCGACACGTACGTCGATGTAGGGCAGGCCGTGGAAGCTGACCAGGAGGGGAAAACTGCGAAGATTCTTGTACCCGTAATTGTCCCGCTGATACGCCCAGATGGCGTCGGTGATGAGCTCGCAATAGAGCGACAAGGAGAGGGGCAAGGGCCGCAACCCGATCATTTCGGCCGGGTTCCAGTCCGGCATGACGCCGAAGATCGCCCGGCTGCCGTGCAGGTAGGGATGGGGGCGGCTGAGCAGCTCGACCTTGCGCGCCACTTCGGCGAGCGCGGTTGCGACCGTCGCGTCCGCTGCGCTCCCCTGGCAGTCGACGCCGAGCGGGCGGACTTGCAGAAGGTAGAGCTGCCCGTCGTCGCCCACAGCGAATTCCACGTCGATCGCATCACACGCTAAAAGGGTTTCGAGTTCGCTGGCGAGAGCGATGATCGGCGCCAGCGACGGCGGGCAAGCATCAGGCCGCGATTTAAGGCAATAAAAAGTCTTGAGATTGTCACCGCTACCGCCGGTCACGCGATCGGTTAGGCCGGAATAGTCGTCGTAATTGATCACGAAATAGGGACCGCCGCTGGGATTGCGCGAGAAGACCACCCCAGCCATCGCCACGCCGTCCAGCATGGGCTGCACGAAGATCTGGTCGTCGGGGCCTCCCTCATCGCCAAACGAGTCAATCACCCGGCCGATGGCCTGTGCCACTGCGGCGCTGCCGACGACACCGAGTACGGAATCGTACCTCCCGGCCCGAGAGCTCGCGGCGCCGTCCTCGCCCCGTGCGCTGCTCCGCACGATGACCCGATCTGAACCCCAGGGCGCAGCGGCGACGGCAGCCAGCACGCGAGCGGCGTCCGCGCGCCAATCACCCACCGAGAATCGAACCTGCGGCAGGACGCGCCCCGTGCGCAGCAGCGGCGCCAGCGCTTCCAGAGTTTCCGCCTTCGTTTGGAAGGCGACGGGAGGCGCCGGCTGCGCCGCCACCGCGCCATCCGGCTCGGTGCATACCGCCAAGATGCGGTCGACGGCGGTAGCCACGTCGAGCTCCCCATAATTGTCGAGGATCAGGTCCGGCGCCTCGGGAATCTCCGCCGGCACGTCAATGCCAACGACGTTGCGCGCCTTGCCGCCCGGAGGCCACACGTAGAGGCCCTTGCTATCCCGTGACCGTAGCTCGTGCATCGGTACCCGAAGATAAATCTCGCGATAAACGGGGATGTTCTCGCGGTTCCAACGCTGCACCTCGTGAAACAGCGAGATGGTTGCGCAGACAACGTCGGCGCCCTGCTCGGCCAGCAATCGGCACAGCCTCGCATTGCGCATCGCCGATTGCCGCCGATTGTCTGCGCTGTGAGCAAGATCTTCGGCGATCACACCACGCAGTTCGTCGCCATCGAGGAAGATGACCGGACGACCGGCGGCACGCAGCCGGCTCCATAATTCTCGCCCCACGGTCGTCTTGCCGGCGCCGGATAACCCGGTAATCCAGAAGACGCACCCCGGTGAAGCTTGGTATTCGGTTTCAGCCCGGCATTCCGCGTTTTCTATCTTGGTCAGCATCTGAACCAGAATTTCCGGTTTAGAGTACTTTCGTGTACGTCATCCGCTTCTTCCGGCCCAGAGGACTGCGCCACGCGCGACTGAATCGAAAATGCCTGCCTCGTCGAAACTGCTACGATCGTCGATCCTCGTTGCACCATTGAGCCTGGGACCGATGCTAGCACAACGGCAAAGTCAAGTTAACGGGCTTACCGCAAGGACACCGCCGATTTTGGCACGTTCGATGGGGAATACGTCAGGGGTAGTGAGGAGGGGACGAGAGTCTGGCCCGTCAGCGAGAGGTTGATGATCGTATCGGGCAAAGGCACAGGAAGCGGGTTACAAATCCTTCCGAGATATGCCCAGCCGGCGCATCATGCCGTTCAACGTAGTCCTCTTGACTCCAAGGCGGGCAGCGGTGCCATGCGGACCTCCGATCACTCCTCCCGCCTCCCGAAGCACGCGAATGATGTGCTCCCGTTCGGCGGCTTGTAGAGTGGTTGCGCACGCCGGCTTTGCCTCTTCTTTCTGCGTTCTTAGCTCGCCCAAAGGAGCATGGAGGATCGGCCCCGGTGAAACTATTACCGCTCTCTCGATGAAGTTCTCCAGTTCGCGGATGTTTCCAGGCCAGCGCCAGCGCGTCAGGGCCTCCATGGTTTCGGCGGGAATAGTCTGAATCCTCTTATTCATCCGCGGGGCGTATTTCTGGACAAAGTAACACGCCAACCTGGGAATATCCTCGGGACGCTCTCGCAAGGGTGGCAGGACGATCGGGAAGACATTCAGCCGGTAGTATAGGTCGCTACGAAACCGCTCATCCGCCACCATCTGGCCCAGATCACGGTTCGTCGCCGCAATCAACCGCATATCAATGGTGACTGTCCGCGTGCTCCCCAATCTTTCGAACTCGCTCTCCTGCAAAACCCGCAGGAGCTTGGGCTGGAGTTCCAGCGGGATGTCTCCGACTTCGTCAAGGAACAAGGTTCCCTGATGAGCCAATTCCACGCGGCCGACTTTTTGCGATATGGCGCCGGTGAAGGCGCCTTTTTCGTGGCCGAACAGTTCGCTTTCCAGCAGTCCCGTAGGGATCGCCGCGCAATTCAGCTTCACAAACGTACGCTCGCGGCGGCCGCTCATGTCGTGTATGGCGCGGGCGACCAGTTCCTTGCCGGTTCCGGTTTCCCCCAAGATCAGCACGGTCGCATCCGTGCGCGCTACGGTTTCGGCCTGCTTCAAGGCGCGTTTCAAACCCGGGCTCTCACCGACAATCTCCTCAAAGTTGTACGCAGTGCGGAGGTCTTCTTCCAGATAAAGCTTCTCTTCCGCCAGTCTGTCCTTCAGCTCCGTGATGTTCCGAAAGGTCAGAGCGTTGTCGATGGCAATGGCTATCTGGTTTGCCAGCGCTTGCAAGAGATGAACGTCTCCCTCGGTAAAAGCAGCCTCGCGGCGGACTCCGACGCTCAATGTCCCGAGCACGCGGTCGCCGGCTCGCAGCGGCAGCCAGCACCCTGATTTCAACCCCAGCGCCGTCAAAGGCCGCAGGGCGTCGGGGAGAAAGTCATCGCTCGTCAAGCGATTGAGCACCAGCGGTTCCCGGTTCGTGAAGGCCCGGCCGGCCGGTGTACCCTCCACCGGCACCGGCATGCCTGCCGGAAACTGTTTTTTCGTGTAGGGATCGTCGAGGTTCTGTAGCCGCAACTCTCCGCTCTTCTCATCATAAAGGGCAAGACTGGCGTAATCATGAGGCATGACCTGATGTATGCTGGCGGAAATCGCGGAAAGGAGCGTGCGGATGTCGAGATTCGAGACCAGCACGTTCGTGATTTCAGGCAGCAGAGACTTCTCCGCCCGCCGCTGCTCCGTAAGATCGCGCGTGACCTTGGCAAATCCGCGCAACCCACCTGCCTCGTCCCGCAGGGCGGTAATGATCACATTGGCCCAGAACCGTGACCCATCCTTTCGCACACGCCAGCCTTCATCTTCCAGACGGCCCTGGGTCGCCGCGATCGTCAACTCTCTCTCCGGCTTGCCGCCGGCGATGTCTTCCTCGGTATAGAAGCAGGAAAAATGCTTGCCGATGATTTCTTCCGCCCGGTAGCCCTTGATCCGTTCCGCTCCCGGATTCCAACTGGCCACCCGCCCATCCCCGTCCAACATAAAAATGGCGTAGTCCTTTACGGCGTCGACCAGCAGGTGGAAGTGCTCCGCGCTCTGTCGAAGGGCCTCCTCCGGCTGCTTGCGCTCTGTGCTGTCGTAGGCGGATGACAAGTGACCTCCAGGTACCAGTTTGCGGGTATTTCCGAGAGTCAGTGCGGTCGAGCGGATGGGTCCCATGAGTTCAACCTATGAGTGCGCTGCTTGGCGTGCGGCTTCTTCGCGTTGCCGCTTGGGCCGGTACCATTTGTAGTACACCACCGTACCAATGCCGGCCAAGACTGCCAGCACGATCAGCGCATACATCGTCTGCCGGTAGTGTCGCGAGAAAAAGTCGATCATTTGCTGGCCATAGTGCCTGCCAAAAAAGGCCGCCCCAAAGAAACGCAAGCTGCGCCCCGCCGCCAGCGCGGAGATAAACTTCTTGGTCGGATATTGCATGACCCCGGCAGCCATCACGACGGGAGTGAACGGGAACGGTGGTGGTAGGATCGAGCCGGTGAACACCGTCATGAATCCGTGTTTATCAAAGCGCTGATAGATTTTTTCGGCGCGCGCTTTCCCCACTTTCTTTTCGAAGGTTTCCTGTCCGCCCTTTTCTGACAACTGATAGGTCAGGTAGCCCCCAATCACCTCTCCCAGTGTCGCCATCAAGGCATAATAAAACCACGATTGAGGGTGGTGCCCTGAAAGCAGGATGACGGATACGTCCACACTTCCTGGCGGAGCATCGATGAAAGGGGCGCTGTCGGCAAGGCCAAGCAGGATCAGTCCAGGTCCTCCCAGCCGGGCGATCCATTTCCACACTGCGTCGCCCATTACGATTAGGAAGAGAATTCCCATACTTAACCCCGAGGGGTACTCTGCGGCTTTTCAAAGACCAGCATTCTGTCCATGGCCTGACTCCTGCTCAATCTGTCCTGTCCTCTCAATGGCTTCTCAATGCAATGCAAGCACCAATTGGCAAACCATTGAAAACACGAGGGGTTTTCGCATGAAGAAGCCGCAATCTTCTCGCGAATTCGTGAAGTTCGCGAAAACCGATGTTGTATTCTGGAGTGGGAACGCGTTTCAGTTAAGCGAGAGCCTGCCCGCTGCCGGGCGTTGCGGCAGCTTGCGCGAGTTTAGGGCAGACGCGTAGCAGGCGCATGGGGCTAGCGTCCGCCTGAACCTACTTAGTCCCCAAGGTGGGCGGGAAACTTTTCAGGGTCTCGGCCATGAGATTGTCGACCTTCTTTCTCAGATCGCTCAGAGGCTTCTGCGGATCCTGAATCTTCTCCGAGGCACGCGCCGTCCAAACGGGCTTCCTCGAGTCAACATCCGTCACGGTGAGCTTCAATTTGGCCAGAGCGTAAATCCACACGGTGGCGGGAATGCCCTCGAGACCTTGCTGGCCAAAGGCGGGACTGTCAGACGGCACTCCGTAGTATATGTCGGGTGGCGCCGAGGTGTCGGCCTTGGGGAGAGAGCCCGCTTCATACGTGATCAGGAAGTCTGGATGATCTTCGTCAAGGATAAAACCCTTCGCCTGCAAATGACGGTTGAGCGATTCTACCAGGACCCGGTCAATGTGGGCCTGGACCTCCGGCGTCTGGTGCGTCAGGAGGAAGTTCTTACCCAGGGCATAACGCTTGTAGCGCGCGAAATCATTCGACCTATCGTAGTCGGTCTTAACCTTGATTTTCCGGACAGTGATGGGTGCACAAGCGAGTAGGAGCACCACCCCGCCGAGCGCCAAGTATCCAAAAACTGTTTTCATAAACTCGTCTTCTCCCAGCAGCGGTGAGCTGACCGAGATTTTGTCACAGGAGCAGAGGTATCAATCCGAGCAGCCCGAGAGGTCCTCCAACGTAAAACCGACATAGGTCAGCCAGGTTCGGTTGAAGTAATCAAGGTCGCCGTTTGGCAGATCGGTGTGGATCAAATTGGGAATCGAGTGAATAAGAACCTGAAGGTTGACGGGCTCGGATGCGCGTCCTGGAGAGGCCATGGCGTGCATCATACACCAACCAAGGCACGTCTGCTCTCTTAGGCAGAGATTGCACGGCCCGAATTCGCCTGGGGTTTCCGCGCGGGCTCAGCGCATCGGCGGAACGCTGTACCTAGAATCCACTTCACGTCATCGGTCCGATATGGGCAGGCAATGAAGTCAAACGCCCCGCGATTCATTACGTCCAGATAGACGGCCGGATCGTAGAGCGGTGAGCACACAATCACGGGCGTCCTCAGCCTCTCCGAACCAAGGGCACGAGGAAGGTCGTCGAAGCTGCCTTCGGCAAACGCGGCGTCACAAAACAATACGTCGGGCGCTTCCGATTCCAGGAGCGCCCGGACCTCGGCTGGGCTCGAACAAAAAATCGGCTCCAGACCGCAGGCTGCCAGAATCTGAACAAGGGTTTCCCGGTTTTCGGGGTCGGAGATTGCCACCAAAGCTCTTCCGGCTTTAATCATAGCAGCCTCCCACCTATTTGGTTGAAACGGCGGTGGAGCCCCTAAAGCTATACTTGTTGATATGCATCGCTCGGATCTTCGATTCCAGTGTCGAGGGCGGAATACCCAGCTTGGCAGCCGCACCTGACGGTCCCGACACTCGGCCTCGCGCTTGGGCCAAGGCGGCGCCAATCATTTCTCGCTCCTCCTCCACCAAAGACTTTCTGTGGGACGGCGGTGTTGCCGGTTCGTTTTGTGAGCATTCGTGATCCAGCCAACTCCGCTTCACCGAAAGGTTCCCCTTTTGGTGGACAATCACCGACCGTTCGATGACATTTTGCAGCTCCCGGATGTTTCCCGGCCAGGTATATCGAATCAGCGCCTCCATAGTTTCGGATGAAATCGCCTCAATGGTCTTGTTCATTCGCCGTGCGAATTGCTGGACGAAATACCGCGCGAGCAGCGGGATATCTTCCGGGCGTTCGCGCAAGGGAGGAATGTAAATGGGAAAAACATTCAGCCGATAGTAGAGATCCAGGCGAAACTGTTTCTCCACGATCATTTCTTCCAAGGCGCGATGCGTGGCGGCCACCACCCGAACATCGACTTTCTTGGTCCGCGTACTGCCCAACCGCTCGATTTCCCGCTCCTGCAACACGCGCAGCAGTTTCGGTTGGAGCTCGAGGGGGATATCGCCGATCTCATCCAGGACTATGGTGCCGTGGTCGGCCACCTCGAAACGGCCCATGCGTGGGGCAACGGCCCCGGTGAAGGCGCCTTTCTCGTGCCCGAAGAGCTCGCTTTCCAGCAATCCTGCCGGGATCGCCGCACAGTTCACTTTCACAAAGGCATGGGAACGCCGCGGGCTGAGATTGTGGATGGCGCGCGCGATCAGTTCCTTGCCGGTCCCGGTTTCACCATGAATCAAGACCGTGGCGTCGGTCGCGGCAACCGTTTTGACCTGACGCAGAACGGCGCGAAGAGCTTGGCTCTGTCCGATAATCTGCTCGAAGCCCGGCTCCCTCCCCGTGGGATCTTCCAGATAGGCCTCCGCTTGGCCGGATTCGTCCTTGAGTTCTCGAATCTCGTCGTCAGCGAGTACATCCCCCACCGTGTCATCCATGGTCTGATTGCTCCTTGCGTTGATTCAGTTCCCGTTCGCGGCGAGGACCTTCTTCGAAGCTCTATCCTAGAGATCGGAGCAGTTTTGATTCGATGATAATAATCTGCACAGCACCGCACGCTTTGTCGGTACGATACCGTGCACACGAGATACTTTATTTCCCATATTCGATCCTGCCTGCGGACGCCCTGCATGCGGTTTGGAAGGTGAAAAGGAGATGTAGGAGCGGGAGCGTTCCAAAGCCGAACACACTGAATTCAAGTTTTGCAGAATCGCAGGCTCAACGATAACCAGTGGGCAGTTAAGCCTGCGACCTTACCATGACAGATCGGCGCCGAGCAGACGGTCGAACTCGCGTTTGGTGACGCTATAGCATTCGCAAGAGCGCTTTTGCAGGCCCGCACGGTCGAGGATCGTAACCTGGCCGCGCGTGTACTTGATGAGCCCGTCCCGTTTCAGGGCGTTGGCCGCGTCCGTGACTCCCGCCCGGCGCACTCCCAGCATCATGGCGAGGAACTGCTGAGTCAGCGAAAATTCCGTGGATTGCATGCGATCGTGCGTCATTAGGAGCCAGCGGCAACACCGCTGCTCCAGAGAATGAAAGGTATTACAAGCAGCCGATTGCGCGACTTGATTGAAGAAGGCGTGGGCATAATGAAGCATCACCCTCTCCAGAGACTCGTTCTGGTGCATCTGTTCTCGCAGTGCCTGGGCCTTCATTTTCAGGCTGGAACCAGCCACCTGCATGTAGACGGTCGTGGGCGCTTGCCGATCGCCGAAGACGACGGGCAGTCCGACCATGCCCTCGTTGCCGATGGTGCCGACCTCGGCCGCGTCGCCGTTCATCATCGTATTGACCAATGAGCCGACGCCGGTCTGGATGAAGTGGACGAATTCGATGGGCTCGTTGGCCTCGTACAGGAGGCATCTATATTCGAGCGCAGTGGGTATGAAATGCGGCCGCAGCCGCTCGTACTCTGGGCGCGGCAGGGACGCTAGCAGCCGATTCTGGTGCCTCCCCGATGAGCTCCGGCCGTCTCGCCTATCAGCAAGACCGCTCATGCAATATCCTCCAGAGGCATCTCCACCATGCTCTCTGGCGGGCGGCGAAGAGTCTCCTCGAAGCTCTGCCCCAGGAATTGCAACAGTTCTTCTGCGGACTGAAATTTCACCCGCTTGCCGGTATCAACCTCTTCCACCGATCCATCGAACCGGCCTCGGGCGGGGTCCGTTTGGGGCCCGAGTCGAACCACAAAAGCTGCTCGCATACACAGCAGAGTAGGACTTTTCGGAGTCCAAGGTGTGAGGTTTCCATAGGATTTTTGTGGATTTTTTGTTTCGGTCACGCAGCTAGAACTGTAGATCCCCCCGAAAGAGGAACAGCGCTGTCCCGCCATCAGGTATCTGGATCATGGCGAAATCTGAATTGGGACCTGGAAGGAATTGGGTCCGCTCCGGCGGGCGGCAACCTGCGGCTCCGCCGCCTGCTGTGCGGAAGGGCTGCGCCTTTCCGTGGCGCGTGTGTTCCGGAGAGCTTCCTCCGGATGATTCCCCTCCTCGATAAGGAATTGGCTAGCCTCCTGGGGCCAGAGACTCGTTGACGAATTCAGCCCGCGGGGCGGGCGACATAGGGTGGCCCACGGCGAAAGCCGTGGGTACGTGAGCGCTCCCTCACCCCCGCCCCCTCTCGCCCGCGCGGGAGAGGGGTGCCATAGGCGGGGTGAGGGGGCCCTTCCCAGGGCTTGCGCCGTGGGCCACACGATGTCGCCCCTTTTCGGGGCTTGCATCTGTGCCGTCGCCTCCTTTAACACCTATAACCCACCACCCCCTTAACCCGCTCCTCAGCCGAGGAGGGGAGCTATTTTCATAACAGCAGGCGGCGAACCCGCGTTGAATCGCGGATCCCTTCGCGAATTTGAACAGCCCTGGTTATTGAGCGCCGCTATGTATCGGGACATCGAGTTTTTCACAGCTCCTGAAGCAGCGGGCCCTGGGATGGGTAGCTCATTTCGTTGCGAGAGATTCTAAATAAGCTATAAGCTTTATCAACAAGTAGCTGTTTTGGGACTTATGTAAGAGGGCCAATGAAATTATAGTGCCGGTAACGCTCATCCTGGGCGGTACGTCTATGCTTAGGGGCAAGCATCTCGACGGGTAGCGAGATGAAAAGGTTTCAATCGTTCCGGCTCGATACTGCAAACCAGTGTCTGTGGCAGGGTGAAGCTCGGACGTCCCTCACCCCGAAGGCATTCGATGTGCTTCGCTACCTCCTCGAGCACGCGGGTCGGCTGGTGACTCCGGATGAGCTTCTCGAGGCGCTCTGGCCCGAGACCTATGTCAATCCCGAAGGCATAAGAGGGTACATCCAGGAAATCCGAAAAGTTCTGGGCGACCATGCCGACCAGCCGGTATTCATTCAAACGCTGCCCAAGCGGGGATACCGGTTTATAGCTCCCGTCGTCGAGGAAAGCACTGCTCAGCCGTTAGACTTGCCAACCGAAGCCGCGAAAAAGATCGTGGGCCGTGAACCGGCCCTCGCTGAGCTGGATCGGTGCCTTAGCAAAGCGATGCGGGGGCAGCGGCAGATCGTTTTTGTCACGGGGGAGCCGGGCATAGGAAAAACCACGCTGGTCGACGAATTTCAGCGGCGGGCTGCCGCCAATGCGCCTTCCCTTCGTCTTGCCCGCGGGCAGTGTCTGGAAGGCTACGGAGGCAAGGAACCGTACTACCCGATGCTGGAGGCGCTGGGTCGGTTGTGCCATGGTTCGGAAGGAGAATCCCTCGTGCGGACGTTGGCCGCGCAAGCTCCTACCTGGCTGGTCCAGTTTCCCGCCCTGGTGAAACGGGAGTACCGCCAGATGCTGCAGCGAGAGATCCTGGGCGCCACACGGGAGCGCATGCTGCGGGAGATCGGTGAGGTGCTCGAGACGATCACTTCGGAAAATCCGCTGCTACTGGTGTTCGAGGATCTGCAATGGGCGGATGCCTCCACGGTCGATCTCATCTCGGCCCTGGCGCGCCGACGGTCGCCCGCCAAGTTGATGCTCATCGGCACCTATCGCCCGGTGGATGTGATCGTGGCGGAACATCCCTTGAAGGCTCTCAAGCAGGACCTGATGGTTCATCAGTTATGTCGCGAGATCGCTTTGGAGCCGCTGAGCGCAGCCGAAGTGGCCGAATATCTCGCAGCCGAATCATCGGAATCCCGCTTGCCGGAGGGCTTGGCCACCCTGCTGTACCTGCAATCGGAGGGCAATCCGTTGTTCATGGTGGCGGCACTGAACGACATGAGCGAGCGGGGCCTGATTTCCCGGGAAAAGGGAAGCTGGCAGTTCCGCGTTGCTCGGAAGGGAGTCGATCTGGAGGTGCCGAAAAGTTTGCAGCAGATGATCGAAGCCCAGATCGACCGGCTGAGCCCGGAGGAGCAGCGGGTGCTGGAGGTAGCAAGCCTGGAGAGCGTCGGACGCTCCCGATTCATGGTCGCCACCAGAGCTGCCGTAATTGGTATGGAGCCGGAAGCGTTTGAAGACGTGTGTGAAACGCTTTCACGGCGGCATCGCATTGTGCGCCCGGCCGCACCTGAGAAGCTCCCAGACGGGATGATCTCCCCATGCTACGAGTTTGTGCATGTGCTCTACAGGGAGGTGTGCTATCGGCGAATTGGCCCGGGACGCAGAGCGCATCTGCACAAGAAGATCGGACAGTGGGCTGAGGCACATTGGGATCGAGTGAGCGAGCCCGCGGCCTGGCTGGCGGGTCACTTCGAACAGGGCGGAGATTGGCCGCGTGCCATTAAGTACTTGAAGTTTGCCGCGGATACCGCGGGGCGGCGGTTCGCTTTTCGGCAAGCCGCGGAGATTCTTGCGCGTGCTCTCGCCTTGGTGGACAAGCTGCCCGAGGCGGAGCGCACGGCAAGCGAAATCGAGGTCCTGGAGAAACTGGCTGCGATTTACGCGGTGCTCATGGCCGACAAGCGCGCCGTCGAAACCTATGAAGCTCTGGCAGCATGCGCGGCTCACGCTGGCCTGATCGATGTGGAGGTGCGCGCGCTGATCGGCATGGCGGACCCGTTGGCCTGGAACAGTTCTCAGCGGGCGCTGGAAGTCCTGGAGCGGGCGCTTCGGCTCAGCGCCCGACAGGAGGATCCGTTGCTGCAGGCCAAGACGCGTGCGCGCTGCTTTGCCAAGCGCCTGTGGCAAAGATGGAATCCTCAGGATATGGAGGAGTTCCAAAGTGCATTCGCGGAACTTCGCAGCGCCGGGAACCGCCGCATGCTCGCCCCTTATCTGGCCGATCGTGGCTTCACAAGTTGGAGCTCCTCCAGATACCGCGAAGCGCACCGGAGCTTGATCGAGAGTCGTGTCATCCGGGTCGAGACAGTAGACGAAAACCCCTATTTAACTACCTTCTCATATCTCCAGGGTCAATGCATCGTCCTGCCCATGAATCTACTGTTTCTGGGCGAGTGGGGCGAAGCGCTGCGAGAAATCAAGGACGCCATAGCCGCATTAGACAAGAATGCCGACCATTACTGGGGGCAGGCTATGCGCCTCTACCGCGCCTGGTTGCATCTGCACGCCATGGACTTTGCCGGCGCGCTGGCGATTTGTAACTCGGCGCTCCCCTGGGTCAGAGATCCCGAGCTTCGCCCCGCGCCTGACAGTCCAACTCCGCGTCCCCATAACATCCGGATGTGCCTGTTCCTGAAGGGCTCAGCGGAGACGGCATTAGGAAATCATGAACGTGCAGGTGAGTACTTGCTGATGGCGCAGGCAGGTATGGATCGACCGGCAGTCATATTTGACTGGTACTGGCACATGCGTCTCGAATCTGCTCTCACCGAACTTTGGCTGGCGAAAGGCGATTTAGCCCAAGCGCGATCACAGGCAGAAAAGTTTCTGAAGGTCACGCTGGCGACGGCGGAACATACATGGCAGGCGCTGGCTTGGGAAGCGAATGCCCGCGTGGCGATGGCGGAACTCGACCTGAAGAGAGCACAAGACTGCATCGCCAAGGGGTTGTCTGCAATGGAGGGGTTTGAGGTTCCGCTGGCGGCCTGGCGCGTTCACGCCACCGCGGGCGAGCTTCACCGGCAGATGAACTCAAAAGAGCTGGCAGCGCACCACCTGGCGCTCAGCCGTGAAACAATTATGAAGCTGGCGACTTCCCTGCCCCCGGAAGAGCCCCTGCGACAGACATTCCTTTCGGCGCCGATAGCTCGCAAAATCCTGGGCTCGCGCGAAACTCCAAGTTCGCATGCCAAGAAGCGTGACACATCACAGGAGCAGAGGCAATAATCCGAGCAGCCCTAACCCCGTGAGCAGCGCGAGCCCTTGCCTGCCGGTGCGGCGGTCCGCGAAACTGAACGCATAAATGCCCTTAATGAAGTTGTTGCTCGCTGCGGCGATGACAATCGCGCCCGCGGCGAGCGTAACGGGCATCAGCGTCGGATCAGACTCCGCGACACTCAAGACAAAGGGATCGACATCGATCGCTCCCATTACTGCCGCCACCGCGTAAAGTCCTCCGCGACCTAAGTGGAGCAGCGCAAGATGCGAGATGAACAGCATTCCTGCAAAAACTCCTGCGAACAAGAAGGCCGTGCCCAACTCCAGGGGATTCTTCGGCTGCAAGGGTTGCTCGGCCGTCGTGCCGCCTTGATCCAGCCTGCGCATCCACAGCCATCCACCTAGAAGCGCGGCGACGGCGAGCAGCACGAACGGCACTCCGAGCAGGCGGAAAAGTTGGCGATTGAAAATACCCAGCAGCGCGAGCAGGCGCAAGTACATGACACCGGAAGCAACCAGCATCGCGCCGGAATATAGATGCGGGCGTGACTGCTCGCGGGCTCGCTTGGCGAGCACCACGGTGGTGAGCGTTGAGGAATAGGCTCCCCCCAACAAGGCCGAAAGCAGAATACTGCCACGTCCTTGCGTCCACAACTGCAAGAGGTAGCTGCCATATGAAATGGCGCTTACCACCACCACTACCAACCACGTCTTGAAAGGGTTAAAGCCCCACGTGCCATAAGTCCGGTTCGGCAGAACGGGAAGGATTACTGCCGACAGAAGGAGAAACTTCGTGAACGTGAGAATTTCCTTGCTCGGCACACGCTTGGTGAAACCTTCGAGTGTCGTCTTCAGCTCCAGCAATCCCACGCCGAGCACGGCAAGTGCGGTCGCAACCCAATAATGCTGGCGCGATACGAGCACTCCGATAACGTAGGTCATCAAGCCTGAGAGCTCCGTCGTCATCCCGGCCAGCGCCTCACGCTTAAGCTTGTACCGGTAGGATTGCCAAAGAAATGCTGCCACGACAACGAGGCCGACCGCAGGTAGCACGAAATCCCCTTCCGAAAACAGGCCGAGCGCATAGCCGAGTAGGCCGAGAAGCGGAAATGCGCGAACCCCGCCAAACCGGTACTGATCCGATACCACCTTTTGCTCTTCGCGCTCCAGGCCGATCAGAAAGGAAAGGAAGAGCACCAACAGGATCTCTGCGCCTTCCTTAGGGACGAATTGGATCAGAGCATTGCCCATAACGCGCCAAACCGCCACGATTCTCGCGCTTCTTTAGCGTCAAAACAAGAGCTATCGCTCGGAGGTCTTCACCATCGTTTTCAATGCACATCAAAGTGCCGGAAAATGCGGATCTTCAGGAAATCTACAGCGAACAGACCACTGAACACCAGCATCACGAACATCGACGCTAGCAATTGAGGCAAGGGGATGCGGATCGCCAGCGTCATGTCATCCAAGAGCTAACGGTCTCTCGTCCCTCTTCCGCTTCTGAGGATCGATGCCAGAAGCCAGAACCCTAAAACAGCGGCAATCAGGAAACCTGCAATGCCGATGACTGGCATATCGTGCCACCGCGGAGGAGTTTTAGAAAGGATGATGATCGATGAACCGACGATCAAAGATGCGAGCACGATCGCCGACGCGATGCGATTGCTGATGAGGTCGAGTCTGAAGAGAGTGCGGTCCAAGGCTTGGTAGTCAATTTCTATCTTCAGCTTACCATCTCGGACATTTTTGAGAACTTCCCGCAACTCTCCGGGAATCTCTTTGAAAAGGCCAAGCAACTCCGTTCCTGAATCCACCAGGTCGCGGGCAATTCTCTTGGGAGCATAGCGGGAGGCTTTGATGTTCTGGAAAAAAGGTTGGGCATGTTTTGCAATCTCAAACTCCGGATCCAAAGATCTGCCAAGTCCTTCCGCGGTACCCAGCGCCTTGATCATTAGATACAGATCCGGCTTCAAGCTCATGCCTTGTTTGGCCAGAATCTCCATAACACTCTGAAGCATTTTCGCAATTTCCAATTCCTCCAGAGGAAGGAAGGCGTATCGGTCAATGAATTCCAACAGGTCGCTTTGCAGCTCGTTGCGATTGGGATCCTGGGCAAAATTGGTAAGCTTCAGCAGAGCATCCACAATCTTGTTTTCGTTCTTTTCAATTAACGACTCCAAGAAATCTGAAAAGTCTTCACGCTCCTGCTGATTGATTCGTCCCATCATGCCAAAGTCTATGAAACATATGACATTTTTCGGGAGAATGTAAATGTTACCGGGATGAGGGTCCGCATGGTAGAAACCGAACAGTGCAATCTGTTTCAGAATCGAGTCTGCTCCGCGGCTGGCAATCTTTTGAAGGTCGTACCCGTCCTGTTTGAGGCGATCTAAGTCGGAGGCTTTTATGCCGTCGATGAACTCCGTGACCAAAATGCGTTGCGTGCTCAAGTCACGATAAACCTTCGGGACGTACATGGTCTCGTCGTCAAGGAACTGTTGCGCAAAGTGCTCGACATGTGAGGCCTCAAGCGTATAGTCCAGCTCCTCTTCAATGCTGCGCGCGAATTCATTGACAACCGTTGTGGGGTGAAAGGCTTCCATTTCCGTCACGTGCCGCTCCATGAGGGAAGCCATAAGAAGCATTATTTCCAGGTCAACCTCGATTGTGTGTTGAATGTTTGGGCGTTGAACCTTTATCGCCACTTCCTCTTCGCTGCCCTTCAAGGTCGCCTTATGGACTTGTCCTATCGAGGCGGCGGCAAAAGGTGTTTTGTGGATAGAGTGAAAGATTTCTTCCGGGAACTTGCCCGTTTCCGCTTTTACGACCGCCCTCACATCGTCATAAGAAAACGATGGTACATTGTCCTGGAGCTTGGAAAGTTCCTGCACATAGGCCAATGGAATCAGATCAGGCCGGGTAGAAAGTATCTGACCGAGCTTGACAAAGGTCGGCCCCAGCTCTTCGAAAGCCATCCTGACTCTCTCCGGCCGGGACAGTTTCTCAATTCGCGCCGGCTCTTTTCCGGAAATCTTTTCGATGCCAATTTCGATATACTGTTTTATGTTCAGGGCATCAACCACATCCCCAAAACCATATTTGATGAGAACATTGAGTATTTCTTGATACCGTTTGGCGTGTCGATATGTGCGGCCCATGACACCGATCTTCTTAATACTGATCATTTCTCTCTGTCCCCTCAGTTTGGCTATTTCCCAATGTGCCTTTCATCCTGAGAGCTCCGGACACGGGGCAATTTCGAAGGTGGGCATGAAAAGACAATGGCTGCACCGGCCACGCTCCGCGCCATCAAACGCGAACGGCCAACACCGAGCAAGATCCCAACTGGATCGCCCGATAAGTTGTCGAACCAAACACCGCAAGATCCAAGGCATTGCGCCCACGTACTGCCATGATCAGTAAGTCAGCTTGAATTTCCGAGGCATATTGAATGATCTGTTCATAGGCTCTGCCGATTCGCACCATGATCTTAATCCTGACGGGTTTGCCCCCCTCCAGTGGAATCAGCTTGGCGAGCTGCTTTGTCGCCGCCGCGACTGCCTCTTGGATATTGGACAAACTCTGGACGTCCTCCAAGACGTAGAGGAGGGTGATCTCGGCATCGTACTCCGCTGCCACCGAGAGCGCGTACTGCAAAGCCCGGTGCGCAGGATCGGAAAAATCCGTGCAGAATAGGATCCTGTGCAACTGAATCGAGCCCTGCGCGCCTTCCGGGGCTGAAGCATCATGGCTCTGCTTCCGGGTCACCAGCACGGGGCAGGAGGCCTTTCGCAACACCTTCTCCGCCACCGACCCTAGGGTGACACGGTCAACTCCCTTGAGCCCGTGCGTCCCCATGACGATCAGGTCCACCTTTCGCGCTGCCGCAAAGGAAAGGATCGAGTTCGTCACCTCACCTTCGTGCACGACGCACTCAGGCTGCACGCCGTTCCGCGTATGCGACTTCACGAACTCTTGCAACTGCTCTCGCGCTTCGGCGCGGATCCTCAGGTAGAGCTCGGCGATGTAGCTCGCGGAAACGTAATACGCATAGGAGGGAAGGACGAAATCGACGACATGCAGCAAGAACAGCTTGGCCTGATAATGCCGGGTCAGCGATTGCGCGGAGTCATACGCTCTTACTGAGGATTCCGAAAAATCAACGGGGCAAAGAATTCGCTCGATCCGTAACATGTCAGCTCTCCCAGGCAGAAGTTGTGCGCCCAAGATTCACCTTGGGCTTGGCCGCAGTCTCAGGAGATCTGTGAAACGTTCTGCCTGGAATCCATCACACGTCGTTGGAGCATTAAGCGGTACACGATAACGTCAAACGCTCCCCAATACAATACGTTGAAATACGCCAGATAGTAGAGCCGCGATGACATAATTACTGGGGGTGCCAAGAAGCCAGAACCCATGGAAGGGGAGAATCCTCGAAGCTGTCGTCGGCAGACGTCACAAAGCACACCCCGCGCTTTCGACGATGGACTGGAACAGGACGCCACCCGCGTCGCGCACTATCAAGTCTGAATTACCAGGACCGGGCAAGGCCCTGACTGAACCACCCGGTCGGTTGTCGAACCGAATACGGCGAGATCCAAGGCATGCCGCCCCCGCACACCCATGATGATCAAGTCGGTTTGGGACTCCAAAGCAAGCTGGATGATTTGCTGGTAGGCCTTGCCGATTCGTACGCCTGCCTTCGTCATGCCGTTTTTGCGCGCCTCGGGGGGAATTTGCTTCTCGATGCGCTCTAGCACTTTCGCAGTTTCAGTTTCAACATCGGCTGACCTTGAGATGTCCTCCAACACATGGAGCACGGTGAGCTCGGCGTTGTATTCCGCTGCCAGGGAGATGGCATACTCCCACGCTCGCTCGGAATTATCGGAGAAATCTGTGCAGTAAACTATCCGGTGTAGTCTGAGAAAATCCGACCCTTCTCCCGATTTGGCAGAATCGTGGGCTGGTTTGCGCACGGCTAACACGGGACAGCGGGCTTTTCGCAATACTTTCTCTGTTACGGACCCCAGCGTCAGATGGTCAACTCCTCGCAGACCGTGGGTTCCCATCACAATCAGATTCACGTCCTGCGCTTCGGCAAAACCGAGAATCAAGTCTGTCGCTACCCCATCATTCACCTCGCATTGGGGTAGTATCCCGCTCCGACTATAATGTTTTGCAAAATCCTGAAGCTGCCGCTCGGCATGGGCGCGAAGCTCATCGCAGAGCTCGTTATAAGCGTTCGGAAAAGCATAGTAAGGATAGTAGGGGGTCAGCGAATCGAACACGTGCTGCAAGAAGAGTGTGGCCTTGTAATGCCAAGCCAGTGACTGTGCATAGTCATAAGCTGTCACCGAATATTCTGAGAAATCAATTGGACAAAGGATGCGTTCAAGTTGCATGGCTTTTTGACTCCCTTTGAGCCCGTTGGATTGGGCATCGGATGTTTGTCCTAACTTTCGACTGCAATGAAATTCTTGACCTGCTGCACGCCCGGCGTGGCCCAGGCGACATCCTCTGCCTCCTCGCGCTGCGCCCAGGAGGATACACTGCCGCTCAAAGTCACCTTACCCCCGTCCGCCCGCACCTTGATCTGGTCCGCGTCTAGCGTCGCGCTGCGTTTGAACGCTGTTTCGATCTTTTCTTTGACCTCGAGGGGCGCCACGGTCGGCTTGAGGGTGACCTTGTTGGCTACCCCCTTTACTCCCCTGAGGTGGAGCACCGCCCGCTCGGCAGCCGACCTCTGGAAGTGCAAGTCAACATCGCCTTCCAAGGTGAGGAAGCCTTTCTCCACGGTTACCTTGATTCGATCCCGCGGTACCAAGACATCCCACTTCAAAGCGTCCGTTGCGGCCCGGGCGATGTCCGCGTCCGTGCGCTCATTGGAGCTGGGAAGCTTGACCTCCAGTTCGACGGCTAGCGCTTTAACACCAGGCAACCGTTTCACCGCCTTCTCGGTGGCCTCCTTTTCCGCGACGCTTTCCACCGTACCCTCGAGCGTCACCACGCCGTCCCTGACCGTAGCTCCGATATCTGTGGCGTTCACACCCGGCTCCCATGCGAGTTCGTCGAGAACGTCGGCCTGTAATTCCCTGTCACTTTTCATCACTTTTCTCCTTTGCATGAATAAGCCCACCCCAGCTGCCATTGCAACGCTCTGTGCACTTGCAAGTTTACGCCGGCTTTTCTTCTGCCCGGACCTTCTATCTATGCCTTGGCGACCTTCTGCATGGAGAGCTCCAGCACTCCATCCTTCAGTGTAGCCACAACCGTCGACGAGTCGACGTCAGCAGGCAAGTCAATGACCCCTAGGACTGTGTTCGTGCACTGTTCTGCGGTCTTTTTGCTTGGCCGCTCTGGGCTGATTCCACGCTTATCACGGATGGTAAGACGGTGGGGTTCCACGCCGACCTCGAGTTCATTGGCACTGAAGCCCGGCAGCTCAACATGAACATTGTAGGCATAGTCCGATTGTGCGATGTCGAGACGCCCCAGGTGCGTCAACTCCGCCAGGTACCCGTCTGCACGGGGGCGACGACCAAAGATCTCGGAACTGCGGCGGGCGATCGAGTTGAACTCATCCGCGATACGATCAAAAAAATTGCTGGCGGGGAGCAACTCTGGGGGAGCGGCTTCCTTCGCCGACCGGGTTATTGCCACTGACTGTTTTTCCATTTGCTTTCTCCTTTGCTGAAATTCCCGCTGGACAGTTCCATCTGCTGTCCGGCAACCCTCCGGGCTGCCCGGGATCTGATGGACTCCAGAAAGCACCTTCGCCATGGACCGGACTGGCAGAACCTAAAGAACCGGGAGCCTTGTGGGTTCCCGGTTCCCGCTCTGGAGTCCTATTGGCTGGCGCCGAACTTGAATGCAGCTCGGCGGTTCTGCTGCCAGCACTCCTCGGTGCTTTCGCTACAGACCGGTCGGCTCTTGCCATACGAAACGGTGGAGATCCGATCGGCCCCGATACCAAGATTGACCAGGAAATTCTTGGCTGAAGTCGCGCGCCTGTCGCCCAGGCCCAGATTGTATTCTTCGCTCCCGCGTTCGTCACAATTCCCTTCAATTGTGAATTTGATACCCGCGTGCTCTTTCAGGAAATCACCATCGGACGTAAGAGCTGCTTGCGCATCCGGGCGGATGTCAGCCTTGTCAAAATCAAAGTACGCAGGCTTGATGGCCTGTTCAAACAATTGCTCCTCGCTCAACTCCACGGGCTTCGGTGGCGGGGGCGGCGGAGGCGGCGGTGGGGGCGGGACGGTGACACTCACACGGGCCGAGGCGGTATTGGTTCCACCCGGACCGGTGGCCGTCAGGGTATAAGTGGTTGAGTCTTCCGGTGTCATGGTCTGCGACCCCTGGGCTTGCACTTTGCCTACCCCGGGCTCCAGGTCCAGATCGGTAGCATTCTGGGAAGTCCAGCTCAGGGTGGCCGACTGCCCGCGTTCGATGGCGCTGGGCTCGGCCGTCAAGGTAACGGTGGGAGCTGGCGGTGGGGGGGGTGGAGGCGCGGGCGGAGGTGGCGCTGCTACCTTCTTCTTGCACGCGCCCAGCAGAAGCGTGGCGCCCAAAACAACGATCAACACCATCATCTTTCTTATCTTGCGTAGCATCCTCTCTCCTCCTTATTCGGAACTGCGTTCTTATTCATCAGTGCAATGCAAGCGCCATTCGTAAGTCACTAAAAATACAAGAGTTCGTGCTTCATAGGGTCGCAATCTCTTCGCGAATTCGCGAAGTTCGTGAAACCAATATCGGATTTTTGAGTCTGACGAGTTTGAGCGACGAAGAGTTGACGACGGATTCTCGAAGTGCAAAGATAGGAAGTGGACTGAACCCTTGAACTGAGGCGTTCAAAATAGAACGCTTGGGAGGAGAACCAGTGGCTTCAGCCTGGAGAGGATACATCTCTTTCGGATTAGTCTCGATCCACGTGCGCCTCTACCCTGCGGCGCGGAGCAATCGAATCGGCCTGCACCAACTGCATAGCGTGTGCCACACGCGCCTGCGGCAGCCTCTGTTCTGCCCAAAATGCAATCGCATCGTGGAGCGGTCGGAAGTTGTGAAGGGTTACGAGAACCCGGATGGTAGCTACGTTCTGATTGATCCGGAGGAAATCAAGAAGATCGAGCCCGCCTCGGCCCGCACCATGGACATTCTTGGTTTTGTGAACGAGTCGCAAATCGATCCGCTTTATTTCGATTCGTCCTATTTCGTGGTGGCGGAGGAGGAAGGCCGGAAAGCGTATGAACTCTTGCTCAAGGCCCTCGAAGCTTCGAAACGGGTGGGTATCGCCAAGCTCGCCATGTTCCAGCGCGAGTACGTCGTGCTTATACGGCCGTACGACCATGGTCTCGCACTGCACACCATGCATTTCGCTGGCGAAATACGCGAGGCTCCGGGGTATGGGAAGAACGAGGACATCAAACTCAAGCCGCAGGAGATCAAGCTGGCCGAACAGCTCGTCGCTTCGCTGTCCGAGGATTTCCACGTCGAACAATACCACGACGAATTTGAAGACCGGCTCAAGGCGCTCATTGAGGCCAAGCGCAAAGGCAAAGCTATTGCTGTTCCTCCCCACCCCCGCCGAGCGCCTGCGATCGATATCACGACGGCCCTGAAAAGGAGCCTTGCGGCCACCTCTGCACATAAGGCCCGGCCAGTGCATGGAAGACCGCGACGGGCCCTGCCAGTTGCGATTCCCCGGCGCGGAAGCGCAACCCGGGCCGGGCACTGAGAAGCCAAGCGCCAACCGCCGCAGACGAGAACCCTGTTCCAGTTCGCCACCCAAGAAAAAGGCCGCGGTCACCAAGCAGTGACCGTGGCTACATGTTAGTGGTCATATCTGGGAGCCGACGTCTACATAGTTGTATCGGAATTGAACGTACTTGCGACGGCCTTCCAGCTTCCGTCGGCCTCCTTGGTGTACACCGTCAGGAACTTTCCATTCTCCGTCTTCGGCTTCTTGGTCTTGGGATTAGTCGTGGTCATGGAAAACGTACCCTGCGAGTAGACCATGTCATCGCCCTTGGAAGCCATCGACCGTGTGGACTGGAAAGTCAGCGAAAAATTCTTATCAGCAAAAATCGGCGTGACCGCCGCTTTAATAGCCGCCTTCCCATCCAATGTCGCGGTCCCGGGGTAAAGCGCGCTGCCGTCATCCGTAAAGTAGCTAACCCACTTGTCGGGATCCTTACTATCAACGTCTTTAAGCCAGGCCGCCTCAACATCCTTCACCGCTTGCACGTCAGCGGCGCGATTGTCAGGAGGCGGAGCAGTGGTCTTTGATCCGCCGCAGCCGGCAGCCAGTGCGGCAAGCGCGAAGCACACAATTAGCGAAGTGTTACGCAACATTTTCTTTCTCCTTTGTCAGTTAAGTTCGAATCGCTATAATCGAAACTCTCTCCCTTGATCAAATGGGCCACTCGCCAGCAGGTTCCGCTAGGATTTCTTAAAGCGAGTATCCCATTGGGCGGTAACGTCCGACGACATCCAGGCCGATTTCTGGCCATCGGCGAAAACGGTCCGTTGATGTTCAAGTAGTCTTCCCTCAAATCTTTACTCCCCCTGTTTTAGCCGGGGACGACTACATATTCAAAAGTCAGGGCTTCAGTTTCTGAGCCACTCAAAAAAAAGCCGCGGGGTCGCTCGCGCGGCCCCGCAGGTTCGACCTACCTGCAACCCCCATTGAATGTTCAGCTTCGTTCACTTGTGCGCAGCCTTCAGACCGTCTCGATAATGTACAATTCTGCCGCTTCGTCTGCGCAAGTTTCTGCCTTGCTGGAGTGTCCCTGCGCCAGGTGCGCGTGATGAGCGGCTCCCTTGGGATCACCAGCCTCGTGAAGCCGGGCGGCTTCGCGATGGTGTTTCGCCGCCTTCTCGTTGTGCTCCGCGGCTTTGATGTGATGTTCCGCTGCCTTTTTTGGCATTTTATCCTCCGTGCTATTTTGGATTCGATTCACTTCCTTGATCTGCTCAGGCTCCCCAACTTGACTATCCGCGGCGTCGGCGCGAAAAATCCCGTTCTAGCGACACTGGGCCTCGCGCCGACTTCGCATTTAATGAATACCCATTTTCGGCTCTGGATGCTTAGTAGGAGACCGAAATGAGATTCTTAACTTCACAAACCCCGGGCGCGGACCAGGCAGCGTTCCCTGCCTCATCGTACTCTGCCCAGGAACCCACAGTACCGGTCAGCGTGACTGTGCCCCCGTCGGCCTGCACGCTGATCTTCTGCGCGTCCAGGATCGCGCTGCGCTTGAATGCGGCTTCGATCTTGCCCTTGATGTCGGTAGGCGCTACCTCCGGCTTGACGGTGATCTCATTGTCTACTCCCTGGACTCCCGTCAAATAAAGCACTGCGTCCTCGGCAGCCGTCTTCTGGTATTGCCAATCAACTTCGCCTTCCAGAGTTACGAAGCCATTCTCCACAGTTACCTTAATCCCCTCAGGTACTGAGACGTCCCACTCCAAAGCGTTCTCCGCGGCCTGAGCGATATCCGTGTCGCTTCGCTTGCTTTCGCCGGGAAGCTTGACTTCGAGTTCCTCGGCAATGGCTTTAACGCCAGATACCCGTTTTACAGCCCGCTCGGCGGCCCATTTCTCGGCGTAGCTGTCCACAGTACCCTTGAGCGTTACCACGCCGTCCTTGACCGTGACTCCGATCTCAGTGGCGTCCACACCCGGCTCCCACCTGAGTTCGTCGACAACGTCCAACTGCAATTCCCTATCAGTTTTCATAGCGTTTCTCCTTTACTATTCGAAATAATCCTGTTAAATCAGCTCAGCTTTAGCTCTTGGTCCGCTCGCTCTAGTTCTTCAGCCTCTTCGAAGCAATGCAAGTGCCAATTTGTAAGCCCTTCAAAATGCTCGGGTTCGCCCGTCACAGAATCGTAATTCTCTTCGCGAATTCGCGAAATTCGTGAAAATCTATGTTTGGGATTCTGCGTGCAGCGCGCGCTTCGGTTCGAAGGCCTTAAAATTATACTCATTGATGTTCACCCTCCCTCGTCGAGATGAAGAAAGCACTCGCGTTGCCAAATTACGAAGCGCAGCAGAAGAAACGCAACCTTTAGGGAACAGAAAACTTAGGGACGGGGCTGAGTCTATCCGGTCGCAATTAGCCGGCCTAATCTGACGATTCGCGGTCTCATCGGCCGGTCACATGGCCATACAGGGTCATCAATCCTGCGAGAATTGCAAGCCACAGAATGATACGCTCAGGGTATCCAGCGATGGGGTTCGAGAGGCTCGTTCGCCATCGGCGATCACTGTTCTGGGGGTCCGACTTTCTGGTGACTTACTGAAGGCCGGTGGGCGAACGTCAGTATACGGTGAGCACCGGACAGGACGCGGTGCAGACCACCTGATAGGCCTTGTCCGGTTTGGGAAAGTGACCAGCCATGACCGGGTCCAAACGTCGCACATCCATCACGATCAAGTCCATGCCACGATCACTAGCGAACTTGAGAATTGCTTCCGCCGCCGGGCCGAACCCGAGCTCAAAGCTAGTGCGCTCGCGTAGATCTGATTCTGTCGAAATGTGATCATCTATCCAGTGGCTGACAGGTTCCTGGACCTGGGCTTTCTCCTCCGGGGACGGGAGCGTCTCCTCCAAGACCTTCATGAAGGTCAGCTTGGCATGGAATTCCTCGGCTAACGAGACAGCGTAAGCCGCGGCATCGCTTGTGTCGGGGACGAACTCCACCGGGTAAAGGATCTGGTCCAGATGAACATCCATCGATCGCATCTCCGAGGCTTTCGGGCCCACAGTGAGCACCGGGCACGGCGCCATTCGAAAGACCTCCTCTGCTACCGAGCCAAGCAGCAGCTTGGATTTGCCTCGGCGTCCGTGCGTCCCCACGACAATCAGATCAATGCCGTTTTCGTGGACCATCTCCAAAAGAGTATCCCAAATCGCACCCTGCCCGATTAGGGATTGACACGAAATGCCACATGGGCTTACAGCACGGAGCAAACGGGCCATGTTTTGTTGGGTGACTTGCTGGGCCTCCTGGACCTTCGCCGCTGTCGCCTCAGATGGCACGAGGTCCCTAAACTCGGGACTGATCACGTGGGCAATATAGAGCTTGGACCCATACTGGCGGGCGATCGTCAATGCGTAAGGCAGCGCCGCCTCCGACGCGGGGGAGAAATCTGTGGCCAATAAGATTCTCTTCGGCGCAACACGGCTTGGGGGATCCAGCGGTTTCATTTTTGCAACCTCGAAGTAAGCTGCCGGCATGCCGGGTCAGGTCCTGAACTCAAAGTATGGGCGTCATGACCTCGAATGCCGCGCGGCGATCAACTTTTTCGCCTCAATCCAGAATGTGCCGATCAGGGCGGCGCCAATGGCGAGCAGCCATTCACTTGGGCTCAAAGCAACGACCTTGAAGAAGCCCTGAACGCCCGGAACGAGCGTGGCGAAGAGGAGCAGGCCAAATGTTGCGGCGGCCCAGATGACCATGAGACGGTTGGAAAAGAATCCCAAGCGGAGCAGCGGTTCGCGTTCCGAGCGCAAGTTCAGCGCAAGGAAAACGTGGCCGAGCAGCCAGGTGGCAAAAGCCATGGTCTGCGCCTCAGTCAGATAGTGCGTATGATACCATGTAGTCAAGTACGAGACCGAAACCGCGCCAAACAGGCCGAGCGCAGATGAAAAGATGCTTGTCAGCATGGGCCGGTCCATCAACTTGGCTTTGGGGCTTCGAGGGGGCCGCTGCATCAAGCCCTCTTCCGCAGGCTCGGCGACAAAGGTTGCAGAAGCGGCCAGATCCATGAAGAGCTCCATGAGGATGATCTGAACCGGGGCGAAGGGAACAGGCAGACGAAGAAGGACCGGAAGCAACATCGCGAGAACCAACGCGACCTTGCAAGCCAGATAGTAGCGTAGCCCCTTGCTGAGGTTTTCGTATGATATGCGACCTTCCTCGATTGCGCGGATGATCGTGGCGAAGCTGTCGTCAGCCAGGACCATGTCCGCTGATTCACGGGCCACATCGGTTCCCGTCTCCCCCATGGCCACTCCGACATCAGCCGCGGCGAGTGCGGGGGCATCATTAATGCCGTCGCCGGTAACAGCAACGATCTCGCCCCGCCCTTGAAGCGTCTTGACGATCCTGAGCTTGTGTTGAGGAGCCGTGCGCGCGTAGAGCGAAGTGTTGAGTAGGGTCTGGCTTAAGACCTGGTCGGACATCGCGTCAAGGTCCTGGCCAGTAAGGACGGTCCCTGCCCCATTGAGACCGATCTGTTTAGCAATCGCACGGGCAGTAAGCGGATGATCTCCGGTTATCATGATTGGCCGAATTCCCGCTTTTTTGCAGGAGACAATGGCCTCGCTTACTTCTGGGCGTGGCGGGTCTTCCAAGCCAGCCAGCCCGACGAACTCAAGCTCGGATTCGGCTTCGTCCTGCGAACGGGGAAGAGTAGGCGCAACTTTCTCCGCAAAGGCAAGAACGCGCATGGCCTCTCCTGCCATCCGATCACCCTGGGCAAGAATTTCCCGTCGATCGTCTTGCGTCAGCGGTCGAGATGCTGAGCCATCCCATCGGGAAATGCATTGAGTGAGTACGGCCTCGGGCGCACCCTTTACGCCAACCCACAGCCCCGCATCCCGCTCATATACAACTGACATCCGCTTCCGCATGTTATCAAAAGTCGACTCAGTCCGAAGGCGATAACCTGGCAGGCTTGAGAGGCTTATGTCGTTCGCTTTGGCGGACCGAAGCAGTCCGACTTCAAGCGGATCGCCGCTTCCATCTGCTGCGGCGTCATTGCACAAGACCCCGATTTCTAAAATCTTGGGTTTGAACTTCTCTGGATACAGGGCCTGTACGTCCATCCGATTCTCGGTAAGCGTCCCTGTCTTGTCGGTGGCGATCACGGTCACGGCACCGAGAGTCTCTATGGCCTGCAAGTGCTTCACGATGACCTTTTTCTTTGATAACCGATAAGCGCCCAGCGCCAGCACCATCGTGATGATGATGGGCAGCTCCTCGGGAATCACGGAGAAGGCCATTGCCAAGCCGGTGAGGATCATCTGATGCAACGGTTGGTGGCCCAGCGCCCAACCCAAGAGCGGCACCAAGATGCTGAAGGCAATCGCCAGCCATGCCAGAGATTTAGAAAGCTCGGTCATGAGATTCTGCAGAGGCGTGCGGCGCACTTCCACCCCGTGGGCAAGCTTGGCGGTACGGCCCAACTCGGATAGCATGCCCGTGGCCACGACCACGGCTGTTCCACGGCCGCGGACGATCGTCGTTCCGGCAAAAGCCATATTGCATCGCTCGGCGACTGGAGTTGCGACTGGCAAGACCTGGCCAGCATCCTTCTCAACGGGGACCGATTCTCCGGTTAAGGCAGATTCGTCTGCAGCAAGGCCAAATGCCTCGATCAATCGTGCATCAGCAGAGACTTTGCGGCCAGCCTCGAGGAAAACTATGTCACCCGGCACGATGTATTCGGCTCGGATTTCAGTACGCCGTCCATCACGGCGAACGGGCGTGGTCGGCTCCGCAAGTTTTGACAACGCCGCGATAGCGGTCTTCGCTCGCCGCTCGTTGAGCACTTCGGCTCCGACCAAAGCGAGGATGACCAGGAATATCGTCACCGTGTCCCCGACTTGGCCCCATATCGCATAGAGCACGCCCGTGAGCAGCAGGAGGAGAATCATTGGTTCGCGGACTTCTTCAAGAAAGATCTCCCAGATGCTCTCGGTCTTCTCCGCGACGAGACGGTTGAGGCCATATTGAGCTTGCCGCTGATGCGCATCAGTCTCTCTCAGCCCGGTGGCAGCGACCGTACCCATACGAGCGCATACTTCACTGGCGGCTAGGGTATGCCAATCATTGTCTGGGGTATTTGCGCTAATCGAACCACTCCTTCTAGCCTTATCGGAGGCCCACTTTGCATGGCCGGTCTTCGTCGGCTTACTTACCTTCCAGCGTTTCCCTGATGGTCATGAGCTCCTTTTGGAGGCTTGAAACCGATCGATGCACGACGGCCTTGCGAACGATCGATCCCTTGGGGCCGGTCAGACCCGCCTGTTCGGAACCCATGGCCTTGATCAGATAGAAGCCGGGTTGCTGCGGGTCGTCAGCCCCGCGAACACAGATAGAAAGATCCAACGCGGTCTCGAAGTAGTGGCTCGAATAGAGCTGCTTTTCAGCAATGGCATTTGCTATAGGGTCGGCAGGGGCGCCGCGCATGGTCACCATGTGCACGATGCGCAACGTCGGCTTCAATCTGAATTTCACCTTGGCCCAATAAAACGTGTCCTCGTAGTGCGCGGGCTTCGCACGGGGATAGACGAGAAGGTAATGGTAGAAATCCGGCTCGTGCTCTGACAAGGCCTTGCCGTAACTGAGGAGGTAGGCGAATTGCTCAGGGACCGCCGTCGGGTCACGCTTATCGTTATAAACCCCCAGGGCTTTATTGCCTTCGCTCTGGTAGGAAAGCAGAAGGTCCAATGCCGTCTTCTGGAGGAGTTGATTCACTTGGTCGTCCACGTCGGGGGCAGACCAATTGATGGATCGGTGAAGCTCATCGATGGAGGTCGCGGGCATCTGAATCTCACAGTTGCCGGGTTCGCAAGTCTGCAGGGCCTGGATGTCATCGCTGTCGAAGGCAAAACCCTTCAAATCGGAGAGCTGCGGAGGGTTGGTGAACACCGCCAGCGCCAAAAAGTTCGGTACCTTACGAAGGCGGTCGAAATTGCGGACATGCTGGAAGTAGGCCTCCGCAGCAGCATGGATGTAAACCGCGCCAAACAACAAGACCTCGGCTGGCGTGCGGGGCGGGAGGACCTTCGTGACCGCCTGTCCGCTTTGGACGATAACGATTTGATCCTCGCTCAGTCCGATGTTCTGCCGAAAGAACGTTTGAAGGTTAGGATTCGACTGAGAAAAGCCGGGCAGCGAGGCCACGGCCATCAAGACCAACAATGCGGCAATACGCGTGGCACTCCGAATCACGGCTACTTTACCCCACCCCAATTATATTGCGTCGCTGCTGGCGCGCTCTCTCAAACCGTGGTTAGGCGACACGCAGGACGATCTTACCTCGCGTGTGGCCTGTTTGACTGAGTTCGTGGGCGCGCCGCGCATCCGCAAGCGGCAGGACGGTTTCGACTATGGGTTTCACTATCCCGGTATCTACGAGCGCGGCGATCTCGGTCAACTCCGCGCCATTGGGCGCCATCCAAACGAACGCCTGCCTCACGCCGTTCCTGGCGGCCTCTTTTGCCGAGGGCATAGCCACGATGGAGACGAGGATCCCACCCTTCTTCAACACCTGCCATGAACGTGTTTGGGTGTCCCCACCGATGGTGTCGAATACCACATCAACGTCGCGGACTAGAGTTTCGAATCGTGCCTTTTCGTAATCGATGGGTTCATCGACCCCCAACTCCCGGAGGAAAGACTGATTCTGCCCCGAAGCCGTCCCGATCACGTGGGCGCGCTTCCATTTTGCTAGTTGCACTGCGAAGCTTCCGACACCGCCGGCGGCGGCGTGAATCAGAATTTTCTGACCAGCGCTCAACCCGGCCGTATCGAAAATTGCCTGCCAAGCTGTCAAACATGCCAGAGGAATGGCGCTGGCGTGGATGTGGTCAATCGATACCGGCTTGAAGGCCACTTCCGCCTCCTTCACCGCGATGTACTCGGCATAAGCCCCATTACGAGAGCTGTCAGGCCGGGAGTAAACATCATCGCCTTGTTTGAATTTGCCGACGCCGGGACCCGTTGCTTCGACGACACCTGAGAGGTCCCATCCCAGAATCAGGGGAAATGTGTAGGGACGGATATCTTTCAGATAGCCGGCGCGAATTTTCCAATCGACAGGGTTTACCCCGGCAGCATAGACCCTTATCAACAGCTCGCCAGGACCCGGCGCGGGTCGCGGCGCATCCTCGAATATCAGGACTTCCGGGCCGCCGTATTTATGGATACGCACTGCTTTCATGTTTTCCATTTTAGACATCTCCTTGACCGAGATTAGCTAGCAGCGTTCTCGTCAGTGCCCATCGCCTCGTCTATGGCTAGCACGAGAGCTTCGAATTCATTAGGCCCGGCATAGCGGCGCCCATTGACAAAAAAAGTTGGCGTTCCCTTCACTCCACTTCGCATGCCACCGGTGAAGTCGGCTCGTACGCGAGCCCTATACGTTCCACCTTCAAGCGCTTCCCGCAATGCATCAACGGGGAGTTCCAGCTTCAGGGCAAGCGCCAGATACAGTATTCCACCCAGGCGACCCTGGTTTTCAAGCAGCAGATCGTGCATCTCCCAGAATTTTCCTTGAGAGCCCGCGAACTCCGCAGTCTCAGCGGCGCCTTCGGCGTGTGGGTGTATCTTGCTCAGGGGGAAATTGCGAAACACAAAGCGCAGCCGCTTTCCAAAACGGTTCTGGATTTGTTTGACAATGGGGTACGCATGCCCACAATCAGGGCATTCGTAGTCGCAGTACTCCACCAAGATTACGGGGGCGCTTTCAGGGCCCTGGGCGTGATCTTCCGGCGTGACCGCTACTTCGAGCATGACTTTGAACTTCTCCTTTTTCGACAAATCCTCGAGCGCCTGCAGGCTGCCGTCCAGGATTTATGCCGAGAATTCTGGTCCCTAGCGGCTCTTTTGACCGGTGATCAGCGAGCCCATCAGCAAACCGGCCAGGCCCGCGGCCGCGGCAATTGCCAGCGTCTGAACTGCGGTTACGATCACATTTTTGTGACCGATGATGCCGCGCCCAATGCCTAGCAACAGGAGCAACAGCGTAGTGACTACGAGCGAGAGCACGCGGGCCGGCCCGAGCGGCAGAAACGCGAATGGCAGCACGGGCACGAACGCCGCAAACAGATCCGCGACGAACATCCAAATCGACTGCACCCAAGGATTCTGGTCAATGGACGTGCCAATCTGCGGATCGAGCACGGTCTCGCTCTTAAGCATCGCGCCTGGCGTACGCTGAATGATAGTCAGGGCCGCCTCCGCGTCCGCCTGACTGAGGCCTGCCCGCAACAGTCGCTCGCGCACCTCCCGCGCTACCTGCTCAGGCTTCTGCTCAACCTCTTGCTCGTCTTTGGCGATCTCAGCCTGCGCCCGGTCGCGCTCGGTCGAGACGTCCAGGTAGGTGCCGGCCATCATGGCCACTGCCGCCGAAATCGCGCCAGTTGCACCGGCCAGCAGCACTGTCTGACTATTAGTGGCGCTGGCGGCGACGCCAAAGACCAGTCCGAAGATCGATACGGTGCCATCCTCCATACCGAAAACGATCGAGCCAAGCGCGGACAAGAATGACTGACAGAGCGCTGAAGGTTGCGAATGTACATGCACCGTCGTTGGCATAATCTCTGCATCGTCTTTCATTCATGGCCTGCGACAGCAACCGGCTGGCTTGTCTTCGGCGTTTTGTAGTACCACACCTTCGCCCCTTCGGTCGCTGCGATGTATCCAGCGGTGATGACGAGAACGGTCCCCATCTGGAGCGCCGACAGCGGCACAAAACCGAACGCCGAGGCAGGGCGCCCAAGGTAGGGGATAGCTAGGGCGACAACACTCATAATGATAGTGCTCCACAACAGCATGCGGCTCGGCTTGCTGCGGAACGCGGGCCCGCGCGTGCGAAGGACCAGGACAACGGCGACTTCCGTCAACAGTGAGATGACGAACCAAGTCGTCTGGAAAATCGCTGCCCCGGAATGAAAGACGAGCAGTAGAATCGCGAACGTCAGCAGATCGAAGAGGGAACTGATCAGCCCAAAGACGATCATGAAGCGCTTCACGTCCTTGATGTTCCAGCGCTCCGGGCTCTTTACGGTCTCCGGATCCACGTTGTCGGTCGAGATCGTAATCGACGGCAGGTCGGAGAGGAAATTCTCAAGCAGGATTTGCGTGGCGGTCATCGGCAGGAAAGGCAGCAGCGGGGTTCCCAGCGCCATGCTGACCATGTTGCCGAAACTCGCGCTGTTCGTAATGTTGATGTATTTGAGCGTGTTGGCGAAGGTGCGCCGGCCATCCTCCACGCCTTGGCGCAGGACGTCCAGATCGGGCTTCAAAAGAATGATGTCGGCGCTTTCGCGGGCGACATCCACGGCCTGATCCACCGAGATGCCAACATCGGCCGCATGCAGCGCCGGCGCATCGTTGATGCCGTCGCCGAGATACCCGACGGCATGTCCGGTCCGCTGCAAGGCGCGGACAATACGCTCCTTCTGCTGAGGATCAACTTCGACGAAGAGATCCGTGCGCGGCGCGACCTGCCAGAGCGCCTCGTCCTGGAGCTTGGCCAGTTGGTCGCTGGTGAGCATGGACTTCGGATCGAGCCCCACCGCTTCCGCCAGATGCGCCGTGACGTGGCGATTGTCGCCGCTGATGACCTTGACGTGGATGCCGAGGTCCCCCAAATCGCGGAGCGTTTTCTGCGCGTCTTTCTTGGGTGGGTCGAAAAAGACCAGGAATCCGGCAAACGCCAACCCTCCCTCATTGTCGTGGGCGTAATGGTCTTGGGCGGCCATCTTGCGTGTCGCCACCGCCAGGACCCGGAATCCTGCTTCACCCTTGGCCTGGTAGTACACCTCAAGCCGCTCGTGCACGTCCGGCGTGAGAGGAACATTCACACCATCGCGGTCCACTGAGGAACAGAGGGCCAGCACATTTTCGAAAGCGCCCTTGCTGACGATCAGGTGCTGCGCTGCGTCGGAGTCATCGGCCATGACGATCGTCAGCCGTTTACTTTGGAAGTCGTACGGGATCTCGTCGATCTTGCGATAACCTTGCGTCGTCAACCCGGCCTTTTGGCCGGCAGTCACCAGGGCCGCGTCGAGCGGGTTGTCGATGCCGCTCTCGAACGCCGCGTTGAGAAAGGCGAGCTGCCTGACCTGCGTCGATGTCCGGCCGTCGGCGTCGGTGGCGTCCTGAAGAACGATGACGCCCTCGGTCAGCGTGCCGGTCTTGTCCGTGCAGAAGATATCCATGCTGCCGAGGTTTTCAATCGAATCCAGGCGGCGGACGATGACCCCCTGTTTGGCCATCCCGCGTGCGCCGGCGGACAGCGTCACGTTGATAATGGCGGGCAGCAGCTCCGGCGTCAGACCGACCGCGAGCGCTACCGCAAAGAGCAACGAATCGATTTTTGGCCGGCCAAGAAGCAGGTTTACCGCCAGGACAAACAGAACGACGACGAACATCACCCGGACCAGGAGATAACCGAACTGCCGAATGCCGCGCTCGAAGTCCGTCTCGGGCGGGCGCGCCTTGAGCCGTTCTGAGATTGCGCCGAAGGCGGTCCGGCGCCCGGTTTCGACCGCCAACATCTTCCCCTTGCCGCTCTGCACTGAAGCGCCGAGGTAGACGGCGTTAGTGCGGCCCGCAAGGGGTGTCTCCGGCGGAACGATCCCCGGCCGCTTCTCGACGGGGAAGGACTCGCCGGTCAGGCTGGCCTCGTTGACCATGAGGTCTGTGGCCTCAATCAGCAGCCCATCGGCAGGAATGAGGTTGCCTGCCGAGAGCACGATGACATCGCCGGGCACGATGGTGCTGGCCGGCACAGTTTGCTCCAGGCCATTGCGTACCACCCGACAGGTCAACTCCAGACGGCGCTTGAGCTCCTCGACCGCGGCTGATGCCCGATACTCCTGAGAGAAACCGAGCAGGGAGCTGCCGAGCACGATCGCTAGAATGATGCTGGCGTCCACCCGGTCCCCTAGCGCCAGCGAAATCACGGCGGCGAAGATGAGAATGAGTACGAGCGGGCTTTCGAATTGCCGCAGGAGTATGCGCAAAGCGCTCAGGTGGCTCTCGTCCTCGACGCTGTTGGGGCCGACTTGGCGAAGCCGCTCGGCGGCATTTTCGGACGACAAGCCCCCGGAGCCCGAGCCCAGAGCAGCGCTCAGCTCAGCAACATCCCGACTCCAGTAGGGGACTTCAGTTACATGGGTTTCAGCAGCGCTGGGGGACATGACCAGGTTTCCTATTCGGAGGGTCTCCGGGAACCCTCAAACAATCTTGCGGTGGCCGCGCCAAAAAGGAAGCCGCCAACGTGAGCCGCATAAGCGACGCCGCCGCCCCCCTGTACGTTTCCTGCCACGGCGCCCACCTGATCGAAAAGCTGAATCACAAACCAGAGTCCGATCAAGAGCGCCGCGGGAATGAAGGCAATGCGGGCGAACCAGCCCAAGAAAAGCAGCGTGCGTATCTGATCCTGGGGGTAGGTGACTAGAAACGCGCCCATCACACCGGCAATCGCCCCACTGGCGCCCAGATTGGGAACCGTGGAATTGGGCATGATGGCGATCTGCGCCAGCGAAGCCGCCAGACCGCTAAGCAGATAAAACACCACGTACACTAGCGGACCCATGGAATCTTCGACTTCAGGCCCAAATGCCCACAGGAACACCATGTTGCCGATAATGTGCATCCAGCCGGCGTGCATGAACATCGCCGTGAAGATGGTAATCCAGTGGTGGCCTGCGACAACATTGGCCGGGGTCATCGACCACTTCATTACAAACGGCTCACCACCCACCAGTTCCATGATGAAGACGACCGCGTTCGCGACGATGATTGCCGTGGTCGCGGCGGGGAAACTCACGGGCTGTCGAGATGCGTCCGATAATGGGATCATACCCCCCATGCCATCTGCCTCCGGTCTCTGGACACGCGTGCACTCCAGGAAATGTGCCCACGGACTTGCTCGTTGTTCAGACCTCTGCACCCGGTCCCGCCAGCTCAGTCTTTCGTCCGGCAAGGCGCCTTCCCGGCAGGTACTCGACGGTGGGGAATTGTCGCACTGGTTGGGGATAAAGCGCCATCAGGTCCAAAACCTGCGGCGGCATCTGGGAGCTGACGTGCAGTCCCAGCTCTTTGGCAAAATCGAAGGTAATGGAAAAATCATGAGTCCACCTGCCCTCTGAGAGGACAGTTGCCAGATTGTCCGCAATCGCATCAGGGTACTTGCCTTTAAGCAGTTCCCGGACCGTTTCGCGCACTTGCGTGATGGCCTTCGTCGCCTCGTCGGCGAGGATCAAAGTATCATCAGCGATTCTGTTTTTGGATTTTTGCTCCACGGCTTTCAACAGCGACGCCGCCGGATATTGTCCGATTTGGGGATCGACCGGCCCCAGCACCGCGTGCTCGGTCATGATAATTTCATCCGCAGCGAGTGCGATCAGTGTGCCACCGGACATAGCGTAGTGCGGCACGAGGGCCGTGACTTTTCCCTTTCGCCTGTTGATGGATCGGGCGATTTGTGTCGCGGCCAGTACCAGACCGCCTGGGGTATGCAATATAAGGTCGATAGGTACGCTCGGGTCGGTCAGGTGAATGGCGCGAAGCAGTTCCTCAGAATCATTGACGTCAATGTAGCGCACCAGTGGGAAGCCGAGAAAACTCATCGTCTCTTGCCGATGCGCGAGCAGAATCACTCGTGACCCACGCTTGCGTTCGAGGCTGGCGATCAGTCGCCGCCTTGACGCCTCAACCATTCGCTGCTTTAGCGCTGGCTGGAGTGATGCCAGTATGACGAATAGGAAGAATACATCCCCGGGACTTATACTCATGGGGGTCGCAATCATCTCGGCCTCCTCCAGCCGCGCCCATCAAACGTTACGCATGACATGACCGCGATTTCCCAGCGCTATCGCCATCGGCCGGACCTCAAGCGACCGTTTCAACCCAGATGACAGCTTTCGTCGCGCCCGACAGATCCGCGATTTGAAGGCGCTCGCCGAAATGCCCAACGCCTTGCTGGAATGCGGGCCGGAATGACCGCTTATCGCATGGAGTCGAAATGCCGCTTGCAGTGCCGGTGGGAGTTGGCTGACATGCTCTTCGACCAATGCGTTGAGCTCGTTCGCTGCGCAGAGCTTTTCCGGGTCCGGCCGCGCGTCAACCGCCCCGTAAGGCAACTGTTCTGGTTGGCCATCCAGGATCTCGTCCAAGGAAGCTTCCGGATGAGCACTTCTCCTGCGGCGAGCCATCAGAGCCGAGTTTATGACGATGCGCGTAAGCCACGTAGAAAAAGATGACCGCCCCTGGAAGGAGGGCAGGCTGGTGAATGCCTTGCACAAGGCGTCCTGTAGCGCGTCCTCTGCATCTTCTTTGTTGTGGAGCAGGGCGAATACAATCCGATAGAGCCTGCGCGTGTGGCGGGCGAAGAGATGCTCTTGGGCATCAGCGTTCCCGGCGATGGCTTCCTGGACGACGGCCCAGTCTTTGCGCATGTCGCATGGAGCGGCAAATCTGGCGGAATCCAACTGCCCCGTGGCAGATGGTTCAATCCTCCTACGCCTTCCGCTTCGCAGCATTACGAGGGGCGGAGGAGCACCGGCTATCGGCCCGATATTAGATGAACAAGCTTGCGGCATTTCCAGACATGCGATCCCCATATGTATTTCCCTCCGACTCATTTTTTCCGAGAGCTGGCGCCTAGCTTCCGCTCGGAATTCTTGCAGCATTCACTCACTAGGCCGCACCGGCGCCAGACGATGCCTACTCCGCCTTGACCAGAGGCTCCTTAACGAGATGCTCGCTCAGAAACCAAGCCTGGAACTCGTTCGTGCGTAGGACCTCGCTGACGAGGAGATCATTGGTGCCGTCATCGCCGATTGTCATAGCGCGGCGCGCCAATTGGCGCGTGGCAAGAATGATGACCTGGTGCGCATCGAGCAACCGGGATAGTTGCACGGGCACTTCCTCACGGCCGCGGGGAGGGCGTGCGATTCGTGTAGTCTCAGCAACGTCGGCCGCCATGGCAATGCTGACACCCCCGAGTGACTGAATCCGCTCGGCAATAGCGTCCACAAGTTCCGCTTGCTCGCCGTGATGCTTGTCGAAAAGCAGATGGAGTTGATAGAAGGTGGAACCCGCCACTTGCCAATGGGATTTCTTGTATAGGTCGCGAAGGGTCATGGTGTCGGCAAGCAGAAGGTTGAGTTGCTCGGTTATTTCCAAACGAACAGGCTCCTCAAGTCCAAGTGGCAGCAAATGGCTTACCGTTCCGTAAGGCTGAATCTCATGCGCTGCTTGATGGAAATAGGGTTGTGCGCTGACCTTCTCTGTTGGACGCTCATCTTTTTGTTTTCCCGCCATGGAAGTTCTCCCTTGCTTGGATTTTTGACTCGGGGCGGCCGGACGATTGATCACTGTGCTCCGGTCGCCCTTCGTCCTTGCGCTCACATCTTGTGCAGGTTAAGAGCCAGTGCTATCCAGGCCCAGCCGAAAAAGATCAGGTCGATCCCCACGAAGAGACCGATCGCATAAAGCCCCGAGGCTGGCCACTGCGCCATGAGCAGAATACCGAGGACCGTAGCGATGATTCCATCCGCTACTTGCCAACCATAGCCCGGCAGATGAGCCCACAACGCGGAAATCAATGCATACACTCCGCCAATGATAAGGAATATCGATATCACATAGGTCGCAGCTTCGGCGCTCATCGACGGGTTTTTCAGGAACAGCACGCCGACCACGAAGAACAGAATCGCAATCAGCAGGTGCAGGAAGAACCCTGACCATTTCCCCACCATGAATGCACTGGCAAATTCGATGATGCCCGCAATCACCAGCAGCCATCCGAAGAACAGCATGGAGACCACGGTGGAGGTTACGCACCGAACAATTGCGGCGATGCCGAGCACTACCAACACGATGCCAAACGCCAGGAACCATCCCCAGTGATGAATCATTTCCGGGGTAACTTGAATTGTCAGCACATCAAACATTTTCCGCTCTCCTTTCCGTGAATTCTGGGCTGCTTCCCAGGGTCAGCCAATAATGAAGCTGTGCTATTGGCCGGATTTACAACGAGACTCCCACGCGAGGGCGAGGATTCGATCTCCGCATTCATGCTAAGCTCCTCGCCCTCGCCGCCTACGGCAGCAGGTTCAACGCGGGGATGAATTTCACAAGTGCCCTCGCATATTGCCTTCGCCGTCGATTTGGTCTGCCTTCGCCGGCTTCTCGCAGTATGTGATCCACACCTTGAGACCGGCTTTCGCCACCTCCCGCGGTCGCCGCCCTACTTACTCGGTTCCCGCAGCCGGTGGAGGATCTCATGCTGCTTGGTGAGTAGTTCTGTGATCGCCTTGATCTCGAAGTCCGCTTTCGCGGTCTCAGCCTCTGCCTTCAGTGTCTCCAACTTCGCTACAGCATTGTTGATCTCGGACTCGACCTTATTGCGAATTGCGTGCTTTGCCATCTTAGTAACTACGCTCATACGATCCTCCCGTGGTTCCGTTTGCTCTCTTGCGCGACTGCTTTGCAATCACATCCTGTCGCATTGCAATGCGAAGGCCACATTTAAACTCTTGAAAACATTTGAGTAGATGGATCACAAGATCACAATTCTTTCACGAATTCGCGAACTTCGTGAAAAGTGACCGTGAAAATTAGCGGCAAGGGGGTTGGGGAACTAGACGACGGTGAAGCGCTACGGTTTTCTCACAGGCGTTTCACTTGGACTACGACACTTCCCGCCTGGACTCGATGCGTGCTCCCAGGTACGTCAGGCTCAGAGCCGACCGAAATCAGCTTCGCATCTCCAAAAGACTCGTCCAGCTCAATGTGCCTAACCAGCAGGGATGAGCGGCAGGCGTCCCACGGTCTTCATTTGGAGGGCAATGACATAAGGAGAATCCTTTATGTTACACGGAATAGGCCTCATTCGACTTGCACGGGGAGGTGGGCCCGGCGCGCCAGGGAAAGAGGGGAAGCCATGTTAGAATGGCTGCTCTCGTCGGCTTTGCGACCGCACACCCGGCCAACCCATCGTGATACTCGGAGAGCGCGGGACCTAGCGCGATAGCGCCCTCCAGACTCCAGATCGAGCAGCTATAGTCGCGAATCTCAAAAAAGCAACGGCCGAAGCAATAACGAAGAGCGGCGTCCTCGGATTTTATTCGATTGCAGCTTGCAGCGATTCTCCAGCCTGGCGACACTGCCCTGATTGTGAAGCGCTGCAACGTCTGCCGGGAGTGCATCAAGACTTGCAGGCACGGTCCTGCCCGAGGCTGCGCCTAATACCGCGGCTACAACAACAAGGACACTCCAGCCGATTTTCTTTCGATACTACTCCATGGGTCTGGGCTCTTCTCTTTGTGCGAAACTCCTCGAAACCCGGCGCGCAAAAATCAAGGATTTACCGACGCCCGCGCCCGCCTCCCCACGAAGGGGCCGCGGTTCGGGGAATACCGGGCGACTGGCCCCGGTTTTCGAATTCCCCCTGGCGGGATTGGCCTAGCGAACGCGATTGGCGCTGCTGATCAAGCCTTGGATTCGAAGGGGCCTTCTGCCACTGCCCGGACTTGTTCTGCTGATACCAGCCGTCCGACCGGTGCTGGTAAACCTGCCCATCTCTGCCGCTATACAAATCCGGACGGGCGCCGCGGCCCTGAGGTGAGACCCTTTCGGGCTGCTGTAGACTGCGCGTGACGACTCCGTTCCCTCCCCAATGGCTGTAAGCGTTCACGTTCCCACGAATCCATGTCCGGTTGGGAGCGCCCCGCTGCATATTCCAATGTTCGGTGAAGATTCGATGGCTGACCGGCGTGTTGTGATACCACCAGTAATTACCTGCCGGCCGCCAGAACCAGCCGCCGCCCCAGTAACTGAAGCGGTACCCGAATCCCCAGGTCCACGGCCAGCCAAAGCAATAGAATGGCGGGATGAAACCGCACCATCCCGGATACCACCAGCCGGTGCCGAATACCACCACGCCGTCGGACACAAATGCTCCCATGTAACCGGGGGTATAGCCCACATATACTACGTCCGGAGTTGCTCCATAGACGTACACGTAGCGGTCGTGATAAAGGGGACAGCTCGGCGGAATGGTATAGATTTCAGCCGGGATCATATCCGCGACGGCCCAAGGCCCCAGCGCTGAATCAGCCACGAACCAGACGCCGTGTTGGACGGCGTAGTAGCGTCCCGATGCGTGGATCACCTCAGCGGAGGTGTTGATGGCATAATCCATGCTCGTTCCTTCAATCGGCTGGAACTGGGGTGGCCCGTCATATATGACATCCAGCTTGGCTTCGCTGCGCTGGACCTCGGCGGTTTGGGGAATCTGATTGGCAATGGCGGCTTCTTGAGCTTGCTCAGTGCCCGGAATCGAGGCCAAGACGTGACCCTTGGGACTGTCCTGAGAAATTCGAGTGAAATCGCCCGGCAGTTTATCGCCTGGCACCCATTCCCACGTTCCCTCCAGTGACTTGGCGCGGAACCATCTGCCGGCGAGCAGCGTGTAATATTGCTGCGACTGCGTATCCATGAAGATGTCATTGTCGGAGTTCGTGGCATAAAGTAGACCGGTCCGGGCGATAGGGGCGTATGCGGGGTCACCTTGCGTGACCAGCAACTCGGCGGGAACCGTGCTCACATAGACCACCGGCGGATTTCCCGGGGGCGCCGCCGCAGTTCCGGAAGGTTCCTTTTCTTCGTCTTTGGTCAGTTCCTGCTTGATCTCCGCAAGATCCTGGGGTGGGTTCGCCGCTGCAGTCCAAGGTCCCGTCAATGACGACGCGGTCATCCACCAACTCCCGCCATCGAGATAAAAGGTTGCAGCGGCGGAATTGAACAACAGCAACGCGGGGGTGTTAACGACGCGCGTGTAAGGCGTGCCCTCGACTGCACGGTACACGGGGTCGCCGTCGATAAGGATCAGCACGGCAGGCACATTGCTGAAAATGATCTTGGGCGGATCATTCTTCAAGCCAATCGTTTCGGCCTTGGCCTCAGTTTGGGTGATCGCAAGGTCCGCCAGGAGCCGGTCGAGCGACATGGTTCGCGGCCAGCTTGGAACACTTTCTCGAACAGCTTTCCGCAGTTTGTCCTCGAGCGAGGGCGCCGACGGGAAGTTCGCTTCCTTAACATTGATGTCCTCAAGGTCAACCAGCCGCGCCTCTTTATCGACCTCTGTCCTGGCGCTGATTGAGACGGTGCCGAAGATCTGGGTCGTATCTCCCTGCAGCGTGGCAATCACAGCGGAGCGGGCCTCCAGCTTGTTACCCTTCCAGCTCTCCACCTGAGGCTGGTAGAGGACCAGGTGAATGTTTTCGGTATCGATCTCCTTGGGCCAGTATTCATCGCCGCCCGGTGGCGCTTGAGCAAGCAGCAGCGGCAGGGCGATGAAAGTCAGGAACAACAGTTTTCCAAGACGCATGGCATTCCTCGTTTCTGCGATAATGGCAGGCCATTGATCGCACCTAGCGTTAAGCTTTCGCCGAGAATTCCGAAAAGTCGATTGGACACACAGGAGACATTCGATGCGCATCCCTGTACCTGTGCCAGCAAATGGTTCAGCGTTGGGCACTCGATCCAGCCGAGGGCTTGCTTCCCACTTCCTTCTCCGTGGGAAGCTGAGCGGAATCCCATCCGCCGCCCAACGCTTTGATCAACTGAACGCTCGCGACCATTTCTTGCATTCGAAAATTTACCGCCACTTGCTGGTCGGATAACAAAGCGGTTTGAGCCGTGATCACATTCAGGTAGGGATCGATGCCGGCTTTGTACCGGACCTCGGCTTCCTGAAGGCTCCGCTGGGCCGCTTGCACGGCGGCGTCCTGCTGGTCAATATCCTGCGATAAGATCCGGAGCGCCGCGAGATTGTCCTCGACCTGCTGAAACGCCGTGAGTGCGGTTTGCTGATAGTTGGCTACGGTTTGATCGTACATCGCGCGGAACTGCTGCACGGTTGCCTTGCGCATTCCGGAATCAAAGATGGTTTCGGCAAGGCTGGGACCCACTGACCAAAAGCGGCTGGGCCAAGTAAACCAGCTCGCGGCCGTTGAATTCCCGAATCCACCGGAGGCGCTCAGCAGGATCGCCGGGAAATAGGCAGCTTTGGCCACCCCGATTTCCGCGTTCGCCTGAGCCATGGAACGCTCCGCCGCCGCGATATCCGGGCGTCTCTCGAGAAGCTCGGATGGAATCCCAGCCGGAATGCCAGGAGGATTTGTCGCCAAAGCCTTCGATGGCAGGGAGAATGAGGAGGCGGGTTGGCCGATCAGCACTGCGATCGCGTGCTCATACTGGGCACGCAAGATTCCCAGGTTCGTGTCCTGAGCCTGTGCCGATTTTAGCTGAGCCTCAGCTTGCGCCACCGCTTCATCGGAACTGAGGCCGGCCCTGTACTGGGCGCGCGTGAGATTGAGGCTATCCTGATAGGCGACGACCGTGGAGTCAAGTAACTCTTTCAGGGAGTCCTGCGCGCGCAACTCACAGTAATCGGCGGCGAGCTCCGCCTGTACGCTTAGGCGAGTATTCTCAAGATCGGCGGCGCTAGCTTGCGCAGCATAAATATTGGCCCTCACAGTACTTCGAACACGACCCCAGAAATCAGGTTCCCATGAGGCATCAAAAGGCAGCGAGTAGCTGGTGTACGATTTGACAGTCAGTTTGGGCCCTGCGGCGCTTCCCGCCTGAAGGCCGCCGAATTGTGCTGGCGACGGGCGTGCCTTGACGATGCTGGGATTGGTAGTCACGGTGGGGAAATACTGCGAGTGCGCTTCGCGAACCAGAGCCCGCGCTGCCAGAAAGTTGGCTGCGGCACCGGCGATCTCCTGACTGGAAGAACTTGCTCTCTCTTCCAATTCATTCAATTGCGGATCGTTAAATACTTTCCACCAGTTCCCGCGCTTTGCGTCATCTCTGGGCTGGATTGCGCGCCAAACCTCCGATCCAGTCGCCGTGGACTGTGGAAGCTCCTTGTAGGCGGGCGGGCTCGGAACCGGCGGACGCACATACTTAGGACCGACGGTGCAACCCGTAACCCATAGGAGAATCGTGGTGAGCGCAACTTGCAAAACGTTCCGACCTGCCCTGATGTAACACCCCATGTAGCTTTCCTCTCGATCGGCTTCCTGCCGGGGGAGGTAGGCCCTCTCCCACACCAATCCGGCGTTGTGGCTCAAAGCAGAGACTCGGCCGCAGCCTTGTCCCATCTCATTGGCTAATGTAGACATCGACCAGTTCACCGGGATAGAGATTCACATTCGCGCGCTTCCCGATCTTAAAAATCACGGGCAGAACACGGACATCCACGCGCTCCTGGCGTTGATTCGAGAGCTCGATTTTCGGAGAAACATACGGCTGCACCCGAACGAATTCCAATGGAATCTTGACGTCTGACCCCCGGATGGACATTTGCGCGATCATTTTGGAGCCCAAAGGCAGTCGTGGGACCAGAATTTCGTCGACGTAGCAGCGCACGTGGAGAGAGGACGGCAAACTCCCCAAGCTAATGACCGGATCCACCCCCTGCGTATAGGCGTCATAAGATCCCTGCGGGGACACATAGTTCCCGACGATGGTGTTGATGGCCAGCACCACGCCTTCCCGCGGTGCCCGCAGCGTATACTTGCCGAGCAGGGCACGGGAGGCCGCGTAAGCCTTTGCCAGTGCTTGCTGCTGTCGCTCCTGATTTTGAATGTCGTAGATCCAAGCTCCCGCCTTGATCAAATCGTCCTGCTTTTTGGCAACGATAAGATTCGCTTTCGCCACCGCGGCGGCGTTGAGCGCGCTGTCTAACGCATCTTTGCTCACCGATCGCGGATCGATCTCGTAAGCCGCTTGCTCTTTCTGCAACGTGTCCTGGGCGGTTTTCAAGCTGGCTTCGGCAGCAGCCGCTTGGGCATCGGCGACATCGAGGTTCTCCTTTCTCGGCTCCGCTTTCAGCTCTCGCAAGAGCGCCGCGGCAGCTTCTGCCGATGAACCCTCCTGCTCCGACGTAGCTCTTTGGATCGAATCGTCAATCAGAAGCAGGGGCTGGCCCGCCTTGACTTGCTGACCCTCCGAAACGAAGATTTCTTTGACCGTGCCCGCCACTTCCGGATAGAGGTTGGTGTTCTCTGCGCTGCTCTGGGCGCTCTCCACAATGCCTTCAGCATAGATCGCACTCGGATAGGGACTCGCTGCAGGATTGTAAGCTGGCGGCAGCGAGGGTTCCGTAATGCCGGAGACGATTGCGGCCGCAATCCCACTGACGGCTCCGACGAAGGAGATGACGAAAACCATCTGGTTTTTCATGTCGCACTCTTTTCTGGCCCCTTGAGTTCTGCCCCCTTGGCTTCCGGCCCCTTGACATCTGACGCCTTAAGGCGACCGTCTTCCATGTTCAAGATGCGCGTCGCGAACTGATAAATCCGGTCATCGTGGGTCACGACGATAATGCAGCGATTTGCGTTGAGGACGTTGTTGTGTACGAAAGTCAAAATCGCCACGCCGGTATCTCCGTCCAGGGAGGCAGTCGGTTCATCCATAATCAGAATATCAGGCTGGCTGCTCATGGCCCGGGCAATGGCCACGCGCTGCTGCTCTCCTCCGCTCAACTTCACGGGAGGCAAATCGGCGCGGTTCTTCAGTCCCACGACGTCGAGGTACTTGTCCGCTTCCTGGATGGCTTCATTCCAAGGCCTGCGCCGGAGGATCAGCGGAATCGCCGCGTTCTCCGCGGTGGTCAGGCGGGGGAAGAGGTGGTAGTCCTGAAAAACGAAGCCGATTTTTCCCAGTCGGAAGTCAGCAAGCTGGTCGGAACTCAGTGCCCAAATGTCGGTTCCCTCCAGCAAGACCTTCCCAGCATCCGGTCTGAGGATGCCAGTGAGAACGCTGAGCAAAGTCGTTTTCCCGCTGCCGGAGGGCCCCACGACATAGACCATCTCCCCGAATTGAGCTTCCAGGCTGACGTCATTGAGCGCCGTCGTCTTGGCCTCACCTTCGCCAAACCATTTGACCAGTCCAGTCGCTTGAATAGCTGTTTTCGCCATCTCATCCTCGGAAAATTTCGAAGGGCTCAATTCTCAGAACCCGCCGGATCCCGAAATAGCTGGAAACTGCTGCAATCACGATAACCATTGCAAAAGAGATTGCTAGATTGCCGAAGGTGATCATGGCCGCGTAGCTGGCAAGCCTTGCCTTGGCGAGGAGGATCAAGAGCACACACAGTCCGATCCCCAGGCCAAAGCCGGTGAATGACGTGAACGTAGCCTGAAACAGAATCATAGAGACAAGGTCGCGGTTCTTTACACCGATGGCCTTCAGCGCTCCGAACCGTTCCAGGTTCTCCAGGATGAACGTGTAAAATGTTTGCCCCGAGAGCGACAGCCCAACCGTGAAGCTGATCAACATCATAATGAGCAGGTTGGTGCCACCGCCGGTCTTGAATAAGAAGAAGTCTTCGGTATTTTGCATGAACTCTTCCTTGGTTCGTGCGCGGTAGCCGAGCGCCTCGACTTGCTTCTTAATCTGGGGGATATCGTCTGTGCTCTTCGGTTCAACCAGTACGTACGAGATCGTGAAGCGGGGATTGGGAATGTATTGGATGGCTCGCTCGTACGTCGTGTACAGGGTCGGGATGCCGTACAAGCCGGAAGTCAGCACCTTGGCGATTCCCACGATGACCCCACGGTTATCATTCAGCTCGAACTCCGAGCCGATGCGGGGATTCTCGAGCTTAGAAAACTCCGCATCTTTCACCACGATGAATCCATTCTCTGCGTAGATATCCTCGATCTTTCCCTCCAGGAGTTCGGGCCGGCCGTACAGGCTGGTGTCGTCCAATCCCATGACGGTGACGGTTTGATAATTTCCGTCGCGAAGCTTGACCAGCGCCCCTCCCGAATAAAGAGGAACGGCATATTTCACCCCTTGCATGCTTCGAACCGCGTCCAAGACGTAAGCCGGCATGCCGACCGAGTTGGACACCGTCTCAACGTACGGGTCCATGACCCACAGAGGCGCTCCAATGTTAATGATATTGGCGGACGCGTGTTTCATGACCCCGCTGAACATTGAGGTAACAAACATCATGAGATAGACGGCAAACGTGATGCCGACCAGCAATGCCGAAAACTTCGCCCTGTCGTTGACAAGCAGCTTGTAGGAGAGCTTAAGAATTCCCGTCATGACTCCCGCTCATGATGAAGATTAGAACCCCGTGACCCGAAGTTCCAGAGTCGATCCTCATCTATCATTGGGCAATACGAAGGCCAAACCTAAGCCCTTGAAAACGCGGGGCGTACGAACCCCCAGCTTCGCAAGCTTTTCGCGAATTCGCGAACCTCGCTAAAAATAATGGGGAGGATTGTCGGTGTTAGTGATGCTTGTGGAAAAGGCGCTTCATGACGTCAGGCAAAAACTCCTCAAAAGTCTTGCCCGACAGGACTCTGCGAAGCCGTCTGCGCCGCAGGAGTCCGGCGCATTGGCCTCGCGCTGAGAGCGCCAGATGTGCGAGGTGCCACCGAGCTTCTCGGGTGAGAAAGTGTACGGGAAATACACGCGGCTACTTTGTCTCGCCCTGCAAAAGAGCCTTCCCCGCCAAGAGGTGAAGGAGAGGGCATGCTTTTTCTTCAGTGCAGCCGTGGATCACTGCTTAGGCGCGCCGAAATCTACCTTGGGAACTTCGCGCGCACCCTCGGAAGCAGCAAAGTAGTCGTTATTCCGTTGGAATCCAGCCCACCGGGCAAAGATGTTATTGGGGAAGAGGCCGATGTAGGTGTTGTAATCCTGGAGGGCCTCGTTATACCGGCGGCGTTCGACGGCGATACGGTTTTCGGTTCCGGCCAGCTCGTCTTGCAGGGCCAGGAAGTTTTGATTGGATTTGAGATTGGGATAGTTCTCGACGACGGCCAGCAGCCTGCCCAGGGCGCCATCCAACTGGCCATTCGCGGCGATCTTGTCTGCGGGTGTCCGGGCATTCAGCAAGCTGGCGCGGGCATTGTCGACGTCTCCGAACACTTTCACCTCCTGCGCCGCATAACCTTTAACGGTGGCCACGAGGTTCGGAATCAAGTCGGCGCGCCGTTGCAGCACCACATCCACCTGCGCCCAGGCTTGTTTGATGGCCTCATTTTTGCGAACCATTTGGTTTCGGCTGCTGACGTAAGCTCCTCCAATAATGAGGGCAATCAGCAACAATGTTCCCAACACAATCAGCAGTGTCTTCATGACCTTCCTCCTCTGTATTCAGGGGCCCGAGCCTCCAGGCGCCCGCCAGAATTACCTTTGTTGTCCATTTGCCGGCGCAGTTGCCAGCCGGCGGTCCATCTCTTCCGTAACCTTGACGACTCCGTCCAGGTAGGCCCCGAACGTGGCTTGGACATCGAGATCACGTTCACGCTTATGCCCTTCACGAACCTCAAAGATCGTGTGAAAGGGAGAGGGATCAAATCCCAGCACGGCCCCCAGGCGGTCCACCACACTCCTCTTGCTTCGCTGTGGATCCTCCCCCAGAGCCATCAAGGCATGCCGGAACAGCACGGCAAACGTCGAAATGGATGAAGTCATCAGCTCCAGGGTCTTTCGGGAGTCAGCGGGATGCCCCAGATAATGCTGCCGCAAGCGCAACGTATTGTTCCGCAACTCCCTTTCCACTTGCATGTTGTGAAGGACCATCGGAACGTGGAGCGAGGCCATCACATCTTCGCCGAAAAGAACCCGGTGAGCCGCTTTCATGTCCAAGAGTTCGATGGCGAAAACATCGGCGGAATGCTGAAGCTCGTCGAGGGTGAAGAAGAGCGGCGTGGGGTGTCCCTTCTTGGCCCACCAGGCGGAAGCGGCGTGCAACTTGCGCAAGTCGTCCCGGCCGAGATTCTGCAGGATGCAGAGGACATTCAAGTCGGAATGCCCCGGGTGGAACTCTTCCGTTGCCGCAGAACCGTACAGGATTACGGACACCAGGTTGCTCCCCGCGGCACTCTTCAATCGGGTTGCTAGGTCTGTCAGGTTTTGCTCTGCATTCATGGTTCTCGCTCCCGGAGCGTTTTTCTGGATTTGTTACCAGCCTCCGCCGGCCCCACCCCCACCCGAGGAACCTCCACCAAAACCGCCGAAACCTCCGCCGCCTCCGCCGCCTCCCCCAAAACCACCTCCACCCCACCAGCCCCCTCCTCGGCTTCCTCTGATTCTGGAAAACAACCAGAATAAGAAGGGCACCCCGACGAAGAAGATAAGGTAAAGAATAATGCGCTGTTTCATTGTCAGGGGCGTTTCCCGGGCCTCGCCCTCGGGGGCGGCAGGAGCAGGTGCATGAAAGCCGGCCAAGCTGTCCAGGGAAACGTGACTGTCCTGCGCAATCACCTCCGCGATCTGGCTCACCATTTGCACGACGGCGTCGTTGTAATTGCCCTGGCGCAACAACGGAATCATATCGCGTCCGAACCCGCCCACCTTGCCGTCCGGAAGAATAGGTTCGAGGCCGTAGCCGACCTCAGTCCAGTACTTGTGATCCTCGGTAGCCAGTAGGACCATCACGCCACGGTCCGTCCCCTTGTATCCCACGCCCCACTTCTGAAAAAGATGATTGGCGAAGTCTTCCACTGGGTCACCGTCCAGAGTCTTGATGGTGACCACGGCAATCTGGGCCTTGGCTTTTTGATCGACCTCCGTACTAATCTCGGTAAGTTTCTGCACCGTCGTCGCGTTGAGCACACCGGCAAAGTCGCTGACGTACCCCTGTGGGTTGAGCTTTTTCCATTGTTCCGCGTGGACAGTCGGAACGGGAATGATGGCCAGAAACAGAATCCATAGCGGAAACAGGCCGCAAAGGGAACGCAATTTGAAGTGCTTGGCGAAGGAGCGCATCACTCCCCTGAGAGTCGGTCCCCAAAAGCGACTTGTCGGGGCCGCAGCATGGCGCCGGTGAGCGAAGATCGCACGCGCAGACAGTTTACGCTCAATCGTACACGGCATTGAAGGCACGGGCAACTTCCGGGTTGGAGGAGCATCCCCCGCAATGTTACGGGTACGGGGCCACGCGCGATGAAGCCCGAAAGAGTATAAAGATTTCCTCCGCACAACTCAAGAGCCGCCAGTGCTCGACTCTTGTGTCGACACCACCCCTCTGCTCGCGCAACTTTAGTGCGATGGCCGCGTGGTTGTCGAGGTGCGCGCTGAATTGTTCCAGCGAGATCTTAAATGTGCCCAGGTCTGCCTCGATTTCAGCTCTGAGCTGCACTGCCTTTGTCTTGATGTGCCGTCTTCAGATCTTGAAGCTTTTTGTCCATCTCTTGCTTCTTATTCTTCAGATCTTTGATCGCATTGCTCTCCGCCTGTGAGGCCTTTTCTTTGACATGAGCTCCGGCCTCCTCAACCTGCGACTTGGCCTTCTGCAACTCCCCGCTAGCTTTCTCATCGAATGCCTTTATCCCCGCATTCTGTTTATTCAAGGTATTACTCCTTCCTGTTGCGTTCTTGGATTTTAGCCTTACCCAGCTCTGAATATTGTACTTATGCGAATCGAGTTGGTCAGCAGCTTTTGTCGCGCCTATGGATTTCCTCCTCGATCGTCGTCTATGGTTGGGCAATACGAAGGCCAAACCTAAGCTACTGAAAACGCTTCGAAAGACGCACCATAAAGTCGCAATCTCTTCGCGAATTCGCGAAACTCGCCGTGAATAATGGGGCCAGCTCTGATGCCTAATGATGTATGTGGAACAGGCGCCGCTTGACGTCGGGCCAGAATTCCTGAAAAGCATTGGACGCCAGACGTCCGCCGAAGTCTTCCGAGGTGCGCAGTAACGCGTCGTGCGCATTGGCTTCGCTTTGAACCCGCCAAGTGTTGGAGAGGAAGTTACTTCCGAAAATAGTTGTGTATCGGGCATAGGCGGGCCGGAGGTTACCACGGCCACCGCGCGCTACAAACGTGAACCGCAGCACATTTCCGACGCGCGCCTTAAAGGGCCGGTCCGGTACGCGAAAATAGCGCGGATCTTCCCGCAGAATAATGTCAGCGCCTGCTTCCAGGGCATTCTCGGTGACGCTGCTGGTCACGCCTATTCCATAGCGGTCGGCAAAACCTCCCCAGTGCGGCCCATACTCTTTCGGCCGATTAGGAGCTGTTCCCAAGGCAGCATCAAAAACCCCCCCTACCAGGTTCACCGGGTCTGTCGTGTTTGAGGTGAACCGGTGGAAGCTTTCTCGAGGTGTAAAAGGTTGATAGGGTTCCTGCAGCGTCGGCGCTTTCGAAGGCGTCAAAAGCGAAGGCCGTTTGAGCTTATGATGCGTGCGCAGGGGGGCCGTCTGACCGGGTCCCGCTCTGCGGCCAGGTGGAATGGATTGGGCCAAGGCAACCAGATTCGTCATGAAGAAAAGGGCAACGGGAATTGCGAAGCTCAAGAGGTCGACACCGTGGGGTGTTTTTGTATCGCATGCGGTTAATGTTCGCATTTCCCTGCAAAGGACTTCAAAGCAGACACGAGGGCGCACCTCGCAGCGCTGAAATGCGACCGCCCGGGGAAGCCCCAGGCGGCCGTTGATCCGGAACTTCACTTACTTCGAGGGCGCTGGGCCCTTCAGCTTCGAGGCGACTTGTCCCAGCATGACGTTGAATTTGTCCAGGTCTGCCTGGATCTCAGCCTTGGCCTTCGTGTCGGCCGAGGTCTTCAGCCCTTGGTACTTCGTGTCGATCTCTTGCTTCTTATTCTTGAGAGCATTGATTGCATCGGTCTGCGCTTGTGACGCCTTTCCTTTGGCAAGAGCTTCGATCTCTTTCATCTGCGATACGCTTTTCTGCAACTGCGCCCTGACATTCTCTTCGAATGTCTTTGTATCGTCTGCCATGATCGTTCTCCTTTGAATTGAATTGACGTGAGTTTTCCTCACGCCGCTAACGTTGCTCCTCGGTCCTCATGCTATCCTGGGGCAATACGAAGGCCAAACCTAACCTACTGAAAACACTAGTACAAAGGGACTATGAAGTCGCGATCTCTTCGCGAATTCGCGAACCTCGCTAAAAACTGTCAGACGCGAGTGGTAAATCTTAAGTCAAATGAAAAGGATCCGGCGCTGTCATTCTGAGCGAAGCGGAGAATCTCTGTATTTGCTTGATTTCACAAATACTGGGACCCTTCGTGCGGTTTATCCGGAGTCACTCAAGAGTCTCGCTCTGCGGAATCTGTTAAGCAACAGAGCTGGGCGGAAGGCATCCCGACCGCGCAATCCGGCGCCACGTTGAATTGGCTGGATGCACGCTAGTTGGAAAGGAGCCAGGAGTCAGAGGCCAGAAGTCAGAATAAGACGCCTGTTGTCGTCGGCACCTCTGTGTCCTCCATGCCTCTCAAGCCCTAACACTGAGGAGACGGAGCGCCTCAGTAAGCTCTCTGTTTAGGCTCTTCTGGACACGGAGGGCACAGAATCTCACCTGTTGGCCGCAGCCAACGCCAGCGATTCTGCGCCTACGGGATGCGTACTGTCCCGGTGAGGGGCGTGCTCCGCGAGGACCCGCCCACGTAAACTTCGTATTCTCCGGGCACAATCTCCCAGCCGTCCTTGGCGAGGTTAAAGATGGACAAGTAATGAGGGTCGAGCCGCAAGGTGACGGCCTTGGTCTCGCCCGGCCCCAACTGAATTTTGTCCCAAGCTACCAAGCGCCTGGGCGGTTCGCTGGCGCTGGGCGGCAGCGACACGTAAACCTGCACAACCTCCGCCCCCGCGCGCGCTCCCGTGTTGGTAACCTCGCAGCTCACCTGCACTTCCTTTCCGGGCGTAACCTTGAGTCCGGAGTAGGCAAAGGTGGTGTAGGAAAGACCGTAGCCGAACGGGAAGAGCGGCTCCTTGCCCTCCGCGTCGAACCACTTGTAGCCGACCTTGAGCCCCTCGGTGTAATCGATCTCCCCGGCGGAAGCGGAGGTCTGCGGCATCACAGGATGCGGCAGGTCGGCTTCACTCTTCGGGAAAGTGACAGGCAGCTTGGCCGAGGGGTTCACCTCACCGAATAGAGTGCTGGCGATGGCCTCGCCGCCGCGAATACCCGGATACCAAGCCTCAAGGGCGGCACTCACGTTTTCAAGCCAGGGCATGAGCACGGGGCCGCCGGTCTCCAGTACGACAATCGTGTGGGGATTTGCGGCGGCTACCTGGCTGACCAACCGATCCTGGTTACCGGGTAGGGAGAGATTCGGCACGTCGCCCCCTTCCGAGGTGCGTTGATTGACGAACACGATCGCCACGTCTGATGCGCCGGCCAGCTTCGCCGCCGCTTCCAAATCTGTCCCCGGGTCGTATTCCACCTTTGCCTTCGGCGCCTTCGCGCGAATCGCCCTCAGCGGGGAAGAAGGATGCCAGATGCCAGTCGGAGGTCGCGATTCGCTGCCCGCACCGGTTTTCCCGGCGTTGGGGGGCGGAACAGCGTTGCCGCCGGCGGCGTCGACCTGATCCGAACCACCCCCGGATGGCACACCCGCATCCGCGTGCGAGCCGATGACCGCAATCGCTTTGATTTGGGATACTCTCAGCGGCAACTGGCCGCCACTGTTCTTAAGCAGCACAATGGCGCGCTCCGCGACCCACTGCGCCACCTCGGCGCCGGTAAAGGGATTGACCGGCCGGGGGGCGGGCGGGTAGTCGAAGATCCCGCACACAAACTCCGTCCGCAGGATGCGATGCACCATATCGTCGAGGCGCGCCGTCGGCACCTCGCCCTTCTCCACCGCCGCCTTAAGAGGATCACCGAAATACACGGCCCCCGGCTCTTCCTGGTCGAATCCGGCGAGGGCCGCTTTTACGGCGCTGTGGTCAGCTCCCCAGTCGGACATGACCCACCCCTTGTAGTCCCAGGCCTTCTTCAGCACATCGGTCAGCAGGTAACTGTTTTCGCAGGCGTAGTCTCCGTTGACTCGGTTGTAAGCGCACATCACTGTCCCGACGTTCGATTCCTTGATGGCGATCTGGAAAGCCAGCAGGTCGCTTTCCTGCATCGAGCGTTTATCGATTACGGCGTTGATGGTGAAGCGCGCCATTTCCTGGTCGTTCACTGCATAGCGGTTGATGTTGCCGACCACCTGCTGGTCCTGCGTGGCTTTCAGCTCCCGGCCGAGCATTTTTCCGATCAGGATTGGATCCTCGCCGAAGCATTCGAAGTTCCGACCGTTGCGCGGTTCGCGAACGATGTTGGCCGTTCCGCCGAGTGACACGTTGAAGCCCAGGTCACGGACTTCTTTGCCCAGCAGTGCGCCGTATTCGTATGCCACTTTCGGGTCCCAGCTCGCCGCGCACGCCAGCGCGCAAGGCAGCGCGGTCGCGTAACGACCGCGCTTGCCCGTGTTGGCCACCCCGGACCTCCCATCCGTCATTTGGAGATCGGGGATTCCCAGTCGAGGGACGCCGGGCACGAAGCCGGCCCCGCCCAGCCACTGCGCAGGGCCGGGATAAAGGCTCCACACATCGGTTCCGTGGACGAGCGCAATCTTCTCTTCCAGCGTCATCTGTTCGATGAGCAGATCGGCCCGCTGGTCAGGCGACAGACTCTTGTCGAGCCAGGGACCTTTAATTGCCTGGTTGGAGGTTTGATTCGGACTCTGCGCGAAAACGGCCGCCAGGGCCATGCTTAGGACTGCGGCGGTAATCCCAAGGATTCTCAACCCATTAAAGATGGTGAAGCGCGGATAGCGCTTGTACATATCGTGTGCTCCCAGTACAGCTCTTGCTTGAGTTTGCTAGGGTGATTTCCAAGGCGCACGGCACTATATACCGGAGGGCCTCGGCACGCAATACTCCTGCCCAGTTCCTTGCTGCGCCATCAGCCTCATTTCCCAATCAGGAGCGGCAAAAACCCAAGATGGAAGCGCGTCCTCCCGAGGTAGACTTCTGCCAGTGTCGCGCTCTATCGGAACAAGGGGATCTCATTCCAAACCAGCCGCTCCTCCCGGTTGGGATCGTTGATGACTTTGCACTCGACGTCCAGAAACATGGTGGCGCGTTGTTCCAAGGTATAGGCAGGCCAGTGGGGAATCTCGTCGTGGCTGGGGTTCCCGGTTCGAGCAAACGTCGCCCACGCCCTGCTCATGTTTCGGGCGGCTTTGACGCGTTCCGGGCGTTTGCTGGACGCTGCCTCGGGGTGGTTGAACTTATAGGGCATCTCCTCCGCGTGCGCTGCTTTCCTGGGATATGGGATCGATGGGCTTACCGGCGCTTCCGATTCGTAGGCAAACACGTACATGTAGACGGGCGCGGCCTGCAAAGCCAATTTGCGCTCCGCCATAACGATGGCGTTGCGCCCCATCCACTGCGCCGTGGTGATGGCGATAAACAGATCCGTGGGGGAAGCTTGGGGCCGGTTGCGTTTATAGACCTCCAGGACCCGGTCCGTCTTATCACCCAGAATCGGTTGCAGCCGGGAGCGCAATCCCGCGGCATCGAGCGAGAAGACTTCCGGGTTGCCCAGGTTGAAGAAGATGCTCTCATCCTTGTTGGTTCCGATGATCATGGGGATCTTTGCTGACATGGCTGGCGCCACCGGGTCGTAAGGATGGCTTGGAATGAAATGACCATCCACGACCGGACCAAATTCCATCGCATTCTGCCCCGTGAGTTCTTGCTGCAATTCACACAGTCGCGCCGCGGGAATATTGATGATTTCCCGCGCTTGCTTTTCACTCAACCCGAGTTTAGACAGAACCTGCCGGGTGATTTCGGTCGCCACATCGCGAGGGGTCAGCCGCAGGGTTGGTCCGCTTTCAACACTCGCGCGGTGATACAAACCCTGCGCTCTGGGAAGCGCCGTGAGCGTGGCGGTTTTTTCACCTCCGCCCGACTCACCCCAAATCATGACGTTGCCTGGATCGCCACCGAATGCCTCGATATTGTCCCTCACCCACTCGAGTCCCGCGGCGATGTCCAGCATTCCAGCCGCTCCGGAGGCGGCGTATTCTTCTCCCAGCAGGTCGCCCAAATACAAGAAGCCGAGCAAGCCTAGGCGGTGATTGTGCGTCACGACGACCACATCGTAACTTCTGGCCAGGGCGGCGCCATCGTGAGGGATGTTCTGCGGCCAGACATCGGCGCCGCCGCTGCCGGTGGCAAAGCCCCCGCCGTGGGAATAGAACATGACCGGCCGTCTGCGTCCGTCGGCAACGCCCGGTGTCCAGACGTTCAGGAACAAGCATTCTTCGCTCGATAAGGCAGGTTTCCATTCCTTGGGCCAATCAGGGTCCGGCGGCTGGATGGCTTCCGCGCCATAGAGCAGTGCGTCCCGCACGCCTTTCCAGGGCCCGAGTTTGGGGGGCGCCTTGAAGCGATTCGTCCCCGCGGGCGATCCCGCATAGGGAATGCCCTTAAAGATATTCACTCCATCGCCCGAGGCGCCTCGAACCTGGCCGTAAATCGTCGTCGCCACCACCGTCCCGGCCAATTTGGGTGGGGCGGGAGATTGTGCAGAGGCAGGGCTGGGATTTAGGAGAAGAGGAGAAGCTACTGTGCTGCCGGCCAGCGACGACATCAGCGAAAGAAAGCCTCGGCGATCCATCCCCACTCCGGCATCCGAATTGTTCCTATTGTGATTAGGTTTTCTCATCATCTCTCCTGAAGTGCACCGCGTTCGGTCGCAAACCAATGAGATGGCTCCCTACTCTGTTTGATCTTTTCGTCTGTTCCTCTCTCTCGACAGTTCACGACGTTAACATCTGCCCCATTTTTTCATTGGAACAGTCGGGGGGCAAACTGGTGCAGGTAATCTCTCCAGTTGATCCAGGTGTGCATGCCGGGTGACTCTTGCAATTCGATATTAAAGCCGTGCTTTCTCAGGCTTTCGACGGTTGTCCTGGTACTGGGGAGCAAGAAATCGTCTTTCCCCGTAGCGAACCAGAACAGTCGCAGTCCTTTTCTGGCGTCAACATCATTGAGTCCCGCGCCGAACTCGGTCTCGATCGCCTCCGGGTCCTGGCGAAACCAGCCGGAGCTGAAAACCCCGATGTAAGCAAATTGGTCAAGATGGGACAAGCTGAGGTTCAAAGTCTGCATCCCTCCCATTGACAGCCCGGCGATTGCCCGATTGTCCCGATCGGCCAGCACGCGATAGTGGCTCTCCACATACGGCATGATGTCCTGCGAGAAATCCTTCTCAAAATCTCTATTGGCCATAGGGTTCGGGGCGCCGGCCTGAGGTCTGACAGGCGTATGCCCTGCCGGCATGACGACGATCATCGGTTTCGCCTGTTTGGCTGCGATGAGGTTGTCCAGGATGATGCCGGCGCGCCCCACCGTGCTCCAGGCATCGTCGGAGTCGCCTCCCCCATGGAGGAGATAGAAGACCGGATACTTTCCCCCGCTGGTCTCATAGCCGGGTGGGGTGTAGATATGCATGCGCCGCAAGGTGCCGAGAGCCTTGGATTGATACCAAACCAAAGCCAGCGCGCCATGCGGCACGTCCTGAACATCTTGGTAATCCAGCCCGGGAACCGAAACCATGCTGTGAACAAAATTCATGCTCTGGCTGAAGTCGGGGTTCCGCGGATCGGCGGCTAGCGCGCCGTCCACAACGAAATTGTAGCGAAATGTGCCCGGCAGCAGTGGCCCGACGGTCACCGACCAAACGCCGTCTGCTCCGGCTTGAAGATCGATTCCCTGCGCGATCTTCATGAACTCTTCCGGACTGTTGCTCCATTCACTCTGGAGTTTCACGGTCTTCGCCTGCGGAGCGTACAGGCGAAACGTAACTCGCTTGTCGGGTAGCACCTCAGGCGAGACCAAGGTGTCATTCACCGTTCGTTGAAAGGCCGGGGGTCGTGGTGGCGCCGGCTTCGGCGCTTCCTGAGCGAAACCGAAACTGCCCACCAAAACGGCAGTCGTCACTGCCAGGAATAGGATGCATCGCTTCGAGATAGTCATCTGGGTCCTCCCTCTCAAGATCCTGGTGCACATGGCCGCGCTATAGCCTCGGAGATACTCCCAAGGGACCCATTCCCTTGGCGGGCGAGTATACTCTTCGGCAGCGGGCAATTCTATAATTGTGTAGCGCCCAGATAGTCACACTTTCGTGGCGGGAGCGAGCGTAGCGCGCCTCCGTTTTTGAGGTCCGCGGCACTTACTGCGGAGTTTAGGCGAATCTACCGTGGCGAAGCAGCCAGCGTGGCGGGTCTGTGGGCAATGGAAATTTTTCGTTTTCGCCAGGGAAAAACCGCGGACCCCAAAAGCGGAGATCCGCGCTGAGAAAGGGAATTTCGGGTAATAATAGATAAAGTCGCAGTCCTGGCAGGGAGGAAATCAATGGCTACCGTCGCGTCTATTATGGCCGACCTGAAAAAGAAAGGCACTGCGCAGACGCGCAAAATATATGCGCGCCACGGCATGGCCACAGACCATATGTTCGGCGTGAGCGTCGCCGACCTTAAGCTCATCGCCAAGAAGATCAAAGGACAGCAAGCTCTGGCTTTGGAACTGTACGCAACGGGGAACCTGGACGCGATGTACCTCGCCGGCATGGTCGCCGACGGCTCCCGGATGACCCAAGCCGAGTTGAATGCCTGGGCCGAGGGCGCCGCGAATCTCCAGATGATTGCGGAATATACCGTCCCCTGGGTCACGGTTGAGAATCCACACGCTCGCGACTTGGCCATCCACTGGATGAAGTCCAAGCAGGAGCGCGTGGCGTGCGCGGGCTGGTGTACGTACGCGGGACTGGTCGCCACCCAACCGGACGAAGCTCTGGACCTGGCGGAAATCGAGGGCCTTCTTGTCACGGTGATGGAGGGAATCAGCCGTGCGCCAAACCGCGTCCGCTACACCATGAATGGCTTTGTCATTGCGGTAGGAAGTTACGTGCAGCCATTGTTGAAACAGGCGAAGGCCGCCGCCCGCCAGATTGGCGCCGTTTCCGTGGATGTGGGCGACACGGCGTGCAAGATACCGCTCGCCACCGCGTGCATCGAAAAGGTCGAGGCTTCCGGCCGCGTTGGCCAAAAGCGAAAAACCATCCGATGCTAACCCCCTATCACACGCGAGGCGGCGCGCACCGATGCGTCATCCACGTACGTGCTCATACCCGATGACCAAAAGCGGGGTAGCGCAGACTTTGTGCCGTTCAAAGTCTGCGGTTCTTAACATGGTAAACGTCTACTTTTTGTGAACATGTGGCTATGGCGACCAAAGCCCAGAACCGCGGGTCGTGGCAGGGGGAAAGCCGCAGACTCTCTGAGATGCGAGAGCCTGCGCTACCCGGCTGAGAGCCTTTCAGGATTTTCGAGAAGCAGATATAGTTGCAGGATGAGGATTTCCCAGAGTTGTATATTGGCCCTAGCTCTTGTCACTTGGACAGCCGAGGCTACGGCCGGACAGCAATGTCCACAACCCAGCACGACAGGGCCAGCGACGCCATCGGAACTCCGAACGTTGGAAGGCCGGCTGGTCTACCACGATGGCATCCGGCAGTGGTTTGAACTGAAATTGGACCAACCGCAATGCGGACAGGCCTCGATCCAACTGGTTCGGGGAGAGCGCAACTGGAATCCGCTGGAGGTCCTTCGGGGGTGTCGAGTCCGATCGAGAGGCTCGATCCATTTCTCGGGGACCGGTTACTACTCACTTGACACCTACCAGAGCGTAACCGACATTGAGCCAGTGGCTACATGCGCGCGGCAGTCACCATTGCCTGACTATTCCCGAGCAAAGCCTGATAAGGAAGTCCGAGCATATCGGGTCGAAATGGACGTCGACTATGAGCCCGGAGATCACCCCATCGTCTTCCGGGTCTCGAGTTCGGGTAAAGTGCTGCGACCGTGGCAGGCCTACGCTAGTTATTTGCTGACGGGTGGCTTTGTCCTGTACGGGCGTTGTGGCGAGGGTTTTGTCGTTGATAAAGTATTCGGAACACCGCAGGCAAAACCGTCACACTTTGATGAGCCGCGGGATTCCGGTGACATGGCCGCGTTTGATCCTGAGAGCGCCGCAGCGTCCGGCCAGAAGGACCTGCGCCTCGGATACACCTGCGTGCGCAAGCCCTGACCATTGCAACCTGGGAAAAACGAGACAGTCGCTGGAATCCCTGGGTAGGCACACTGGCAGCATACGAGCGGGGTAGGTGCGCAAGTCCTTTTCCCGCGCCTTTTGGACAGGGTAGAATCACGGGTATTCGGTTGTGTTAGGAGTGCATCATGGCGACCACGCCTTGCTCGCTCCGCATCCCCCTCTGGGCCGCCCCGGGCGCGTCGAGGGCACCCGCGAGTTGGTGCTCCCCGATACTCCGTACCTGGTCCCCTACCGCGTGCGCGGCCACGCTGTCGAAATCCTCCGCGTCTTCCCTGGCGCCCGCAAGTGGCCGAAGAAGCTATGAGCGCCTTCGGCAGCCGGAGTGCACCTTCCTTCTTTGAGAGGTGGTGAAGCGGCTTCCACTTGCGCAGGTTGCAGGCTATGCTGAGGGCGGCTACCGTGAGTATCCCCCGGCAAAGCCGGGAGCTTTATGATTGGAGGCCCCCAGAGGGCCTCAACTCAATCGCAGCAATCGTGGCAAAACACCCCTCGCCCTGTCGCCCCTTTCCCCTCTTCCGTCTCCCCGGGGAGAGGGAAGAGGGGGAGGGGAGTTGGGGTGAGGGGTCTTCCCTATGAAGGCCCGGGAGGTGCACATGAAAACGCCCGAAGAATCCGCCTCGGCATTAATCGACGAGAAGATCAAAGAACTGGGGGACTGGCGCGGGAAGACGCTCGCGAAAGTGCGCGCAATCATCCACGCGGCAGACCCTGAGATCGTCGAAGAGTGGAAGTGGAGGGGGACTCCCGTCTGGTCCCACGGCGGCATCGTCTGCACGGGAGAGACGTACAAGAACGTCGTCAAGATGACCTTTGCCAAGGGCGCGGAGCTCGCGGACCCTTCCGGTCTATTCAACTCCAGCCTCGAGGGGAATGTCAGGCGCGCCATCGACATCCGCGAAGGCGACAAGGTCGATGCGGCGGCCTTGAAGGATCTCATCCGCGCAGCCGTGGCGCTCAATCTCATGGGCAAGAGCCAGCCGAAGCCCCGGCGCGCGAGAGGGTAGCCACGGTCAATGCTCTTTTTGACCGTGGGTCTTTCTCATGCATAACGGTCGCGTCGCGGAGAAAGAACCCACGGACAGAAGGGCACTGTCCGTGGCTACCAACCCCGGGCGCCCTCGAAACGGTACCTGACACCCGTTCCCTTACTTCTCTTCCGAAAGGGTACCTGACACCGTTCCCGATCGCTGTTCTGCGCCTAGCGCGACGAACTCCTTGCCGGTGCGCGCATTGAGAATCAGGGAGATATTCCAATACTGATGCGAATTGAAAATCTGGAACACCGCCACGTTGCAGCCACTTGCGTCCGCGAAAAGGTTCCTCGTTCTAGGCGGTTGCGCGTCCGCGGGCCTTCTTGATTCCTTGCCGGCAGATTCCGCCGCAGCCCCCGCGCTGGGCGCGCCGGCAGGCGGTGAGGATGGGCTGAGACAGGGGAGCGTGGAATCGGTTTGATGAGCCGGGCTAAAAAATATGGAAATATAGTTGGCTCTCTTCAGGGCGTACACGTGGGCGCCATACCCCACGGCGGCGGCGCCTAACGCAGCGCCGATCAGCCCCTTTTGTGCCTCCCCCTTTGTGGCGACTCCCGCGATCAGGCCCGCGATGCTGATACCCGCCGAGCCCACTTGGATGTCCTCAGATGTTCCGCCCAGTTCCGCGACTTTGCCGCGCGCGAGCAATTTCATCCGTTCATAAGGGATGCGCACCTCCTGGCATAATTGCGTTCCGCAGCGATCTTCGCAAAGGCTTTTGTCCACTGAGCCGGTCAGGCCCTCGGCGAGTGGGTCCGGTGCTCCAACCTGATCCTGCGAACAGAACCGAAATCTTAAAGCATCCATCCCGAGATAAAAGTGTCCCCGAGCGTGCCTCGGCTGATCCTTGCTGGTCCTGGGGACGTAGGGGTACCCCGCGACGTATTTTGCCCTTGTTTTCAGGACGTAGCGATTATCCGGCGCCAGGGATTGCGCCCACACCGGGCATGCCTGCACCAATGTGATCAGCAACATCATCGGCATCGGTATGCGCATTTGGCCTCCTGTATGTCTCAATTCTGAGGCTCGGTTCGACGAGTTTCGACCGACGGGGGGCCGCTCGCAAGAGGGTAGCCTCCTCACTACCCATGCGCGCTAATGGGCGGACGATGGGCGGGGGGGAGTTGCAACTCCGATCGAGCCTGGAGTAGCTGCATGAGCTCGGAACGGGAGAATGTCCCTTGCAGTATGCCGTTCGCGACCACCGGGAGCTGGTTGACGTCGTTGCCGATCATGAGCTTCAGGGCATCCAGAACCGGCGTGTCAGGAGTGATGATGTGCAACTTCTGCAGCGGCTGCATGGCTTCGCTCACGGTAGTCTGGTCCCAACGCTCGCGCGGGACGGCGCCCACATCGCGCAGGGTGATGAGGCCCACCAGGCGACCATGATCCTCCACGGCGTAGCAGCGCTGGCCGGTCCTCAGAAGGTGCCTGTCGACAAACTCCCGCAAACTTATGTCGCGGTTCACAACCACGCAATCGCGCGACATCACGTCCGAGACTCGCATGCCCTGAAGCGCCGAGGTAGTCTCCACCTGGGCGTAGCTGGCTCGGGCCGCATCCAGCAGGAACCAGCCAATGAAGGCGATCCAGAGCCCGCCCAAGCCGGCGCCGGAAAAGAATTGCCATATCCCATCGAAAATGAAAAGAACGGCCACGACTTCACCGATGCGCGCGGCGATGCGAGTGGACTTGTCGGCATTCTTGGTAATCGCCCACACGATCGAGCGCAGCACCCGGCCACCATCGAGCGGGAAGCCGGGAATCATGTTGAAGACCGCGAGAGCGAGATTGATATATCCTAGCCAGACCAGCACCGCGGTCGCCACCGTCCGCGGTTCGGCCGGACGCCGCCAACCCAGGGCGGCTGCGATGCCGAGGCAGCCAAACCCGATAAGCAGGCTAAGGATCGGCCCGGCGATGGCGATCCAGAATTCTGTCTTCGCGTCCGGTGCCTCGCCCTCGATTTGGGAAACACCGCCGAGTGCAAATAAGGTGATCGACTTGACTTTCAAGCCGCGCGCCTGGGCCACCCGGGAATGGGCGAGTTCATGCAAAAGCAAGGTGGCAAAGAACAGGACGGCGGTGAACAGCGCAGTAATCCAGATCTGGCTTGTGCTCCAATTCGGGTAGACTTGATGGAAGTGTTCGCCGAGCGAGAACGCGATCAGGGCCGCGATGATGAACCAGCTATAGTTAAGCCCAATCTCGATCCCATGAATTGTCCCCAGCTTGATGTTGGAGCGCATGCACGACCTCCCTCAAGAATACCGGTGTAACTGCGAATGACGGAAGATACTTAAAGCCGATTATTCTCACCTCGAGGCTGGCGACCACCTAACCGAAAACAGCACCCCGTGGAGAAGCTGGCAGCAGCGTCGAACAGAAACACTTACTTAGGGCCCGAATCTGGCTGTTGCCAGCCCCACCTGAACCGGGAGCAACCTTCCAAGAACGGCGAGCCGACGGGAACCAACGAGCAAGGCCGCTTTCTTTCGGGGCCAGGCCGCTTGGATCGCATCTGATATCCCATCGCGATATACCGATGCACTACGGTTGCTGAGGGGCATTCTGAGCACTCTTCAGCGCCTCGTTGACGGCGTCCGTCAAGTCTTTGTCAAACTCGTCGACGTCGGTGTTCAGTTCCGTCTCAAACTGCTTCACGGCGTGCTTGGTGGCGTTGGCCAGGGCCTCTCGCAGCCTCGACTTGCCGATTACGATCAGCGTTGCATTGCTACCCTGAAGCGTCTCCCCGATCTTCTTCAGATCGGAACGCGACAGGCCTTTCCAAAAATGCCCAATCAGGGCTCCTGCCACGGCGCCGACCACGAGTTCCCACACCAGGTAGGGCGGGAAGAATATGCCAACCAGCGCCCCCACTGCCAGGCCACCCCAGGCGCCGTACTGCGTCGGCATCTCGGTCTCGTGAATCTTCACCTTTCCGGTCGCGTCTTTGCTGATAACTGCCGCGTCATACACGCCGATCACGCCGTCAAAATAAAGCTGTTTCACCGCCTTATAGTCTGTATTGGCGGCTTCGACGTTCGGGTAAGTCGCGGTATAAACAAAAACCGAATTGTCCATCTTGTCTGCCATAAGTCCTCCTTTGGACTAACTGCGCATTGATTGATGTTCGTCACCCTGTGACGTTTCTTCTCGGTCCTCCCCCTAGTATAGGCAATACGAAGGCCAACGCTAAGCTATTGAAAACATGGCGATATGCCAACTCTATCGCCGCGATTTCTTCGCGAATTCGCGAACCTCGCTAAAAATGATGCGGGCGGTTGTCGCCCTGGGGTTTCGGTGGTGGATTGAACTGAACCCTATTGTCCTATCCCGGTTGATTGTGTGCAGTAACCACCCCTTGTCCCTCTCGTTGGCAGGAAGGGACCTGCCTCCCTCCTCTCGAAGGAGCAGAGGTGAGGCGAGCAAATCCAATGTCAGTAAAACTGGAACCTGACTACCTAACGGACATATAAGCGCGGAAACACCGGGTGAAATCCTGCGAACAACCGTTTCAGCTAAATCTGAAGAGCGTGCGGCTGCGGGCGTTGGCAGTGGAGGTGGCGGTCACTGCAGGTTCTTGCGGCCGAGCATTTCGACAGCGGCTTGGTACAGTTTTGCGCGCAACTGGTAGCGTTCGTTGGCGCGGGTGATGTAGCGCACGGCGATTTCGACGCCGCCGGCCACCGGCTTGAGATTGATGGCCGGCGCGGCGGAAAGCGCCTTCATGTTGCGAGAACTCGCTGCACTCTTCCATTCCTGTTCGGCCTGCTTCGCAGTTTCCGCCGTCGCTTCGAGTACTTTCTTCTGCAGTGCATCGATAAACGGATAAGGATCCTGTCCCGGCGGCAAGACTACGTGCAATTCATCCCAGAGCCACTGGCCGGAAGTCGAAAAATTAAAATAGTGGCCTTCGATGGCGAAGCTATTGGTGAAGGTCACGCGCCGGCCGGTCGGATGGCCCGAATCGGTCCAGTTGCCGGTCTCCAGCAGCACGGTGTGAAGAATACCGAGTTCGACCACTTCGCCGGATACACCGTTAATCTCCACCCAATCGCCGAGGCGGATGCCGTTTTTTCCCATGAGCACGAACCAGCCGAGGAAGGCGACGATGAAGTCCTTGAGCGCCACCGTGAGGCCGGCGCCGGCGAGCCCCAGAAAGGTGCCCAGTTGTCCAGGTGGCCCGAAAATCACGAGCAAAATAAAAAGCACCGCAAACACTTGCACCGCAACGCGCATTACCGTGCGCAGTGTTCCGAAAAGCCGACGGTCCAGCAACAGCTTGCCGAGAAGCCGCTCGAGCCACACATCAAAAAACATTCCAATGAGCAAAATTACGAGAATGGTAGTGACGCCGATCAGCGCGGCGTGCAGAACAGCACGTTGTTTTGCGGCCACTACGCCCATCCATTTCCCGTAGTTTTCGGCAAGTTGTTTTTGATCCGCGATTCTCTTATCCAACGACGCGAGGGTCTTCTGGCTCGCCGCGCGCTGCTTTGCCGCTTTCACTAAGGCTGCGGAATCTTCGTGGCTTAGGTTCGCGGGCGTTCCCCCGCCGGTGGAAGATTGGGCGGCGCTCGCCGTTTCTGCAGATTGCGACACGCTCTTTTTTTCTGCCTCGAGCTGCCCAGCCAGCGCCTGGTGGCTCGCTGCAAAGGAGGCGGCTGCGGACTCCGCCTGTTGCTTCGCTTGCCGCAAGAGAACCTGCTTCTGATGGAGCAGCGACCATTGGCTGAAGTGATGAATCAGTCCAGCCTGTTCGACGGCGGCGCTGACAGCGATTTTCAAGCTATCAACCGCCTGCGAAGAAGCTTTGTGTTCCTGAATCATGGCTTCGATGCGGGCGTTTGGATCGCCACCCGCAAGGGCCAAATCCTCTTTCGCGTCGTCGACTTCGTCCTGGTGTTCCTCCTGGTGAGCCGTCGCCAGGACGAGTTGGTCATCCAACGCGTCCTTTTTTGCGCCCGTGGCCCTGGCCTCCTCGGCGGTCAGCCGCGCCACCTGGGCGTCGTCGCTGTCCAGCGCGTCTTCCGCCTCTTTCAGCCGCGCTTGGATCTTTTTCGCCTCAGCGGTCAGCCGCGCCGGATGGTCCTCGATCTCGCGCTCCGCCGCTGCGTAAGCCAGATCCGCGTCACGATCGGCAATCCGCAGGGCCTCCTGCGCAAATGGTAACTCCTCGGCCGTAGTGGGCATTTGCGGTAATTTCAGCGCCGTGAGAATTGGAGATTGGTCCACGGCGGAAGCTTGTGCTGCTCCTGGAACGCTGCTAGTGATTTGCGGCGCGTTCGGGTCCCACGCCGTGCGGATCAAGCCGTAAACCGCAGCGCCAAGGAGGAGCAGCAGTGTAATTGCGCCGACTTTTTGTCTCGGTCTCATCTGCAAACAGTTGCCGATTCCATTCGAAAGGAGAAATCCCCTTTATTTCGTTCTGCCCACTTGGCTCATGTGGATTGGATGGAAACCGATCCTCGGCGGGTGCGAGCCGGGCTTTCGAGTATAATCGCCGTACACGGGATCAACAAGGAATGGGTCTGCCACGAGTGAATGAACCTCCCGCCCGCGCTCCTGCCATTCCGCCAGGGATTCCTCGCCGAACCTAATCGGCTGCCCGTCGGCCTGGTAATAGAGATTGAAGCCGGGATTTCCGGTTTGGACCTCTTGCTCGTTTGCATCGTACGCCTCTCCTGCCATGGACACAACGAAATTTGTCATCAGTGCAGGCCTCCAGCCAAGGTCGCGGGTTCGGACGGTTAATTTTGCCCGTCTGACAAGCCCCATTGCTCGGCCGTGCCTCGCTTATTATAGAGCCGCACGACCGCCCGGCTGGCAGGTTCAGGTTCGTAACGAACAGCGCACGAAGGTTCGTTGAAAAGAGTTCATCTCGGAAATGTGGGATAAATAGTCGGGATAGGTACTAGGTTTACTTGACCTGGCGTTCGCTTCCAACACAGAGGAGGTTCGGACATCGAGCCTGGCTTCCGCACGCAACGGCTCGAGCCGAGAGGTAGTGCCTTGCCCGCCTTCAGTGCAGGAATACTTCCGCGGAATCCTTCGGGACCGAAAGCGGCCTGGCCAACTTCGGATCAGAGTCATACTTCCCAAATACTGCTGGGTTTTCGCGGAAATGCTTCTTGAGTGCGTCGATGCGGTCCTGATCGCTGGGATGGTCCGACAGAATCTCCGGCACATCCGTTGTGTCTGCATTCTGGAAATCTTGGAATAACCACACTAGCCCGTAAGGGTTATATACCGTTGTGGCGCAAATATCGGAGCCGGTCAGGTCGGCTCGTGACTCCTCTCCGCGCGAGTAGCTGAGAGAATGGAGATCCCCAAGCAGGAGGATCGCCAACAGTTGGAAGCGATCGGCGCCCAGAAGTACGGCGGCGGCGATTTCCCGCTTGGCGATTTTCTCCTCCTGTTGCATCTTGTTCATGCTGTCGTGATGGATGGTGTGGGAAACCTCGTGACACAGCGTTCCCACCAGCTCATCAGTGTTCTTTACGAAGTACAGGAGCGCATCGACGACATAGACATTGCCGCCTGGAGCTGAAAAGGCGTTCGGCTTGTCTTCATGCACCAGGTAAAACTTGAAAGGGTGATTGTAGCGGGGCTGGGCCGCCTTGGTAATGGCGTCGGCAATCGGATTCAAGACATCGTAAAGTGGGGACGATTGGACGATTTCGCCCTTGGCCTTCAGCTCGTTGAAGACCTCCTGGCCCATCTGCATTTCTTCGTCGGGCTTTGGCTGTTGCTGCTTTTGCCCTTGCTGCTTGTGCCCTTGGTCGTTTTGTCCCGCTGACAGATTTCTTGCCCCCGCCAGACATAATGTCGCAGCGAGGGCATACACCAACGCTTTTCGAGATAATTCAAGTTTATTCATGACAAATCCGAACCGCTTCGGCCTCCGCTAAGTGTTTCCGATCAAATATTCAGTCGAGTGCGCATGCAGGGTGTCCACAGCCACATTCGAGCTCGACTTCTTTGACTTCAGTGGCATCCCTACAATAACCACTGCAGTACTTCTCAGTATATGGAACCTGGCACTTGCACTGCTCGTGAGCGCATTTGCGCGTCGTGACGTTTGCCATAGTCTGCCTCCCATCCGAAGTTTGTTTTTCCGCCGCCTTGGTTTTCAAAGCGGCCGCCTTGCTCTTAAGCATCTCGGCCTTGGCCTTTGCTTGAGCCTCCGATGCCTCACGCCTCTGCTTGGATCTTTCCAAGTGCGCCTGTATCTTGGAGTCGAGATGGTTGATCTTTTCCTGGAGCTTGGCCTTCCGGTCGGCCTGAACCCCCGCTTGCTCTGCCTGCATTTGCGCCATGTCCGCTTTCATGGCTGCGAGGTTGTCTTCATTGACGGTATCGTTCACTTCTGACAACGCCCGCCGGAGTACCGTCCCGCCAATTGCTTCCATGCGCGTGTCCACCGGAGTCGTCGAGCCCTCTTGGATCTCCGCGACGAGTGCGAACTTCCCCGGTAGCAGATTCTGCCTTACCTCCTCAACGAAGTCCTCCCCAACCCTGGCGTCGTGCACGTCCACCGCGGCGCCGACAACCAGCCCCGCCGCAGCGCCAAGCGCGGCGCCGACCGGCCCACCGAGCAGACCGATGAGGGCTCCCACTTCGGTTCCGATCGCAGTCCGGATCGGCCTCGGGTCGTCACTTTGCCTAACCGTTACGGTGCCATCCGCATTCCTGGCAACTTCGGCATAGGCATAAACTACGATGCTGCCCTCCTTTTCCAACTGAAAAAGCGCCTTCTTTCCTTCCAACGTTTTGCTTTCCCGGTCAAAGACTACCACCAGCATTCTGTCCATGGCTTTGCTCCTTGGTCCTCTCTTCCAGCATTTCCTCGGTCTCGTCAATGCAATGCAAGCGCCAATTGCTAAGCCATTCAAAACACCCGCGCTCGCGCTTGACAGACTCGCGATCTCTTCGCGAATTCGCGAATCTCGTTAAAAATAACGCCGTTGATCGTCAGCTCAATCACTCGTTTTCTACAGCCACAGTATCCCCGTCCGCAACTGTCGTAGTAAAAGGAACCACGCTTAAGCCATTTCTTTTGGTGACCCGCCAAAACAAGTGGTACTTGGAAGTAGCAACGTCGCGTACAGTTGTTTCCTCACTGATCGTCACAACGGACAACGCCTTGTCGGGACCCATCAGAGTTACGGTTATCACCTTGGCTCCTTAGTGCGGCAAGCCGGTTACCCAAGAAACCCTTCAACAGCTCGTCGGGTTTGCGCTTAGGACACCTTGCGAACGGCGCTGGCGAAAGCCACCAGGGCCGAGCCGTCAAAGATGAGGTCGACGCCGATCGCGATTCCCACAAAGTAAGGGGTCGCGGAAGGCCAAGTGGCCAAAAGGAAGACGCCGAGACCAACCGAGACGAGTCCCGCAACGGCCGTCCACCCCCAATAGGGGAACTGAATAACACTCGACCCAGTTATGCGGAACAGTCCTCCCACGATGAAGAGCACAGCGAGCACCATCGTCACCCCTGCCGCGCCGGCGTCCGGATGACGAATGAAAAGGTATCCGATCATTCCACGAATGAGCGCGTTCAGCAGGTACATGAAGAATATGGACCAGCTAGCAGCTCGAAACGAAGCTATGAGCCAGAACACCGCACTGATCGCCAGGACCCAGCCCAATGCCAGGATTGAAAAAGTGGTTGCGGTCTGCGACTTGACGACACATACGACGCCGAGAACCATCAGCAGAATCCCGATTACGAGGAACCAGCCCCATGATTTTCTGACTTCTTCTATCTCCGACATAAACACATCAGGAAGTTTCGTCATTGTCCTGCTCCTTTCGCATATTGAACATATTCCATGTCGCTACCGGCGGCTCCAGCCTAGAGCTAGCGCTTCAGGCCTTCGATGCAAGAGCACCTCTATGGCGTTCCTTGAAATCGCGTCGCGCGAGTAGCTGATGGAATCGAGCTCCCCGACCAGGGCGAAAGCCAAGATGTGCGATCAAGGACTAGTACAACCGGCTTCATGAGTCTATCTTTCCCGGATACCATTGGTTGGCCCCCGCTATGTACCTTGCACTTAGTCGGATCAAATGGCTTGTCGAGCGACGCGCCCGTCTGCTGATGCAGGCAGCGGCGTTCTGACCTGCGATTGCCTTTCTAACAAGCGGCCTACTTCCCACACTGTCAAGGGCTCAACCAAATAATCCATGGCCCCCAACTGCATTGCTTGCAGGTAGCAGTCCATGTCAAGGCAACGCGCCACGACCAAGACGGGCAATCTGGGGTTCATCTCCATCGCGCGCATCAGCACCCATCTCCCTTCGAATTTGGGAGTCCCCCGACTCACGATCACGAAGTCGAAGGCTTCCTCCCCAAGGCAGCGGACTCCCTCGCGATAGGAACTGCACCGTCGGACCCGATACCCGTACGCTTCCAGAATGGTGGAATAGAATTGGAGGTCTTCAGGGTACTCGTCCACCAGGAGCGCTTTCCTTTCAGGAACACAGCTTCGTTGTGCGCTCTCTTTTTGATAGATGTATCTGCGTCTCATAGATGGCCTCCTCAGTCGCGGGATCCGCGTTCTGCCTTCGCGCGTCTATCTCGCGGTCATGATCCCTTGGGCGGACACGGAGTCCTCCCGCTATCCATGCTGGATTTGTACTGGGCTCTTCCACTTCAGCTACCAAGGTTGAAGCACGAGGTCAAGGATGCATCGGATGTTAGTTGTGCATCTCGGTCGACTTGGCCTTCAAAGCGGCTGCCTTAGCTTTGAGGATCTCGACCTTGGCCTTTGACTGGGCCTCCGATGCCTCGCGCCGCTGCTTGGATCTTTCCAAGTGTGCCTGTATCTTGGAGTCGAGATGGTTGAGCTTTTCCTGGAGCTTGGCCTTCCGGTCGGCCTTAGCCTTGGCTTGGTCTGCCTTCATTTGCGCCCTGTCCGCTTGCATAGCCGCGAGGTTCTCTTCGTGCAGCGTATGCTTCACTTCTGATAAGGCACGCCGGAATACCTTTCCACCAATCGCTTCCATGCGGGTGTCCACCGGAGTCGTCCAGTCCTCCTGAATCTCCGCAACCACTGCGAACTTGTTCGGTTGCAGTTCCCTGCTCACGTCATCAACAAAGTCTTCACCAACCCTGACGTTGTTCATGTCTAACGTGCCGCCGGCAACTAACCCCGTCGTCGCGCCAACCGCGACGCCGACCGGCCCACCGAGAAGACCAATAAGGCTTCCCACTGCGGTTCCGAGCAGAGTCGCGAGGGGTCCCGGGTCTTCACTTTGGCTCACCGTCACGGTGCCGTCTGCATTCCTGCCAACCACTGCGTAGGCGTACACTACGATGCTCCCCTCGCCTTCCAATTGATGCAGCGCCTCTTTTCCTTCATACGCTTTGTCTTCCGTGTCAAAGACAACCACCACCATTCTGTCCATGGGTTTGCTCCTTTTTATCGCGTCCCCAGTTCTCAACAATCCTTCGGCTTCCTCGATGCAATGCAAGCGCCAATTGTAAGCCCTTCAAAAGGCTGGGATTGGCTCATCACATCGTCGCAATATCTTCGCGAATTCGCGAAGTTCGTGAAAAGTTGAGTTGGATTCTTGAGGGGAGCGGACTTCAACCAAATGTCCTGTAATACCTATCTCTTGGTAATGGCCCGCAGTTCCGCCGCCCTGGTTGTGGGGGTGCGGCTTGCCGTACCCTCTTCTCACATGGCACATGTGAACCAAGAGGGTATGGCAAGCCGCACCCCTATGACCAGAGCCTGACCATTGTCAAAAGTAAGGTGTTACAGGACGTTAGGAGGCCCTGAAGCTGTATTTGTTGATGTTCATCGATCGGATCTTCGATTCCAGCGTCGAGGGCGGAATGCCCAGCCTGGCTGCCGCACCCGACGGTCCCGACACTCGGCCGCGCGCTTTGGCCAAGGCCGCGCCAATCACTTCTCGCTCATCCGCCACAGACCTTTTATAGGACGCAGTTGCCGGTGCGGTTCGGTGAGATTCGAGACAGAGGGAACTCTGCGTGACCGAGAGCTTCCCCTTTTCATGGACAATCACGGACCGTTCGATGACATTTTGCAGCTCCCGAATGTTTCCCGGCCAAGGATATCGAATCAGACTCTCCATCGTTTCAGAAGAAATCGCCTCAATAGTCTTGTTCATCTGCCGGGCGAATTGTTGGACGAAATGCCGGACGAGCAGCGGAATGTCTTCCGGGCGTTCACGCAAGGGCGGAATGTGAATGGGGAAAACATTCAGCCGGTAGTAGAGATCGAGACGAAACTGGTTCTGCACGATCATTTCTTCCAAGTTGCGATGGGTTGCCGCCACCACCCGCACGTCAACTTTCTTTGTCCGTGTACTCCCCAACCGCTCGAATTCTTGCTCCTGCAACACGCGAAGGAGTTTCGGTTGGAGCTCGAGCGGGATATCGCCGATCTCATCCAGGAACACGGTGCCGCGGTCAGCCAGCTCGAAACGGCCCGTGCGTGGGGCAACGGCCCCGGTAAAGGCGCCTTTCTCGTGCCCGAAGAGCTCGCTTTCCAGCAACCCTGTCGGGATTGCCGCACAGTTCACTTTCACAAAGGCATGGGAACGACGCGGGCTGAGATTGTGGATGGCGCGCGCGATAAGTTCCTTGCCGGTGCCCGTTTCTCCCAATAGGAGCACGGTCGAATCGGCTGCCGCCACCATTTCCACTTGTTGCAGCACCTCCCGGAGGGCCGGACTTTGCCCCACGATCCCTTCAAAGTCCGCCTCGCTGCGGAGCTCTCCCCCCAACTGAAGCTTTTCCTGCGCGAGCTTGTCCTTTAATTCGGCAATCTCGCGATCGACCAAGGCATTCTCGCTTAACCCGGCGTTCGCGCCGAGGGCGCCGTCAAAACCGTGCTGCGCTAATTTTCGACTTTGCTGCCGACCTCCCTGATGACGAGCGATACCCTGGCGGATCGCATTCAGTAGATCTTCACCGTCACAGGGCTTGGTCAAAAACTCCAGTGCGCCTGCTTTGATGGCTCGCACGGACATGGGAATATTGCCGTGGCCGGTCAGGAAAATAATCGGGAGTTGCACATCCGCCTGGGCAAGCTGTTGTTGAAGATCGAGTCCGCTTAACCCCGGGAGCTGTACATCCAAGATCAAACAACTCGGCACTTCCGCCTGCAGGCCGGCTAAACACTCCTGCGCCGACGCGAACGTTCTCGCATTGAATCCTGCCGAGCGAATCAAACTTCCCACAGATTCCCGCACCGACACATCATCATCTACCAAGTAGATTGGAGCGCCTCTGTCACTCATGGGAACACCTCCTTACGATGGTCCAATGGTTTTGAGAGGAAAACCTCACTGCGTTTAATCAATCCCCCAATGACCGCATTTTTACGCGTTCTCAAGTTTCGACTATCCCTAGTTGTTTCGTTTCGAGCTCAGAGCCTTGTGTATCGCATTCAATACCGTATCCTCACTGAGTGGTTTGATCAGGTAATCCACCGCGCCGTTCTGGAACGCTTGCGAGCGCACCGCTTCCTCAGATCCATGGGCCGTGATAAAGATAACGGGAATTTCACAGTGATTGGCAACCAGGTGACGGTGGAGTTCGATGCCGTTCATCCCCGGCAGACGCACATCCAGTAGTAGGCAGTCGATATCACTCAGATGATCCGAATTCAAGAACTCTTCAGCCGAAGCAAATACCTTCACGGCAAACCCCACCGACCTGATCAAACCGTCCAGGGATTCACGGACGGACTCGTCATCATCGACTATGGAAATAAGAGGAACATGCTCCACGGGTGCATTAAGCACCATTGCAGGTGACGATGTCTATCACACCTTGGTATTAGGTTCGTCTGGGGGGAGGAGGGCGGCCCGGACCTACAATTTCTTCACGCGTCGTATCCCCAGGCTCTGGGCCATTCTCACCAGGTCCGCCAGAGAGTCGGCCCGCATCTTGCGCATAACCTGGCCGCGCTGGATTTTAACTGTAATCACGCTAGTCCCCAGCTCACCGGCCACTTGTTTATTCAGCAGCCCGGAGACGACCAGCTCCATGACCTCTCGTTCGCGCGGCGTCAGCGATTCATACCGGCCGCGCAACTCGCGCATCTCCGCCTGAAGCTGGCGCGCCACCCGATCGCGTTTTATCGCCTGTTGAATCGCGTCCAACAGGTCTCGGTCCGTGAAAGGCTTGGTAAGAAACTCCTGCGCACCCGCTTTCATGGCCTGCACCGCCGCCGGAACGTTGCCATGGCCGGTAATAAAGATAATCGGAAGCTCCAGGTTGGCTTCGGCCAACCGCTTCTGAAGGTCGAGTCCGCTCAGACCCGGCAGCCGAATGTCCAACACCAAACAGCTTGGCAAATCGGCCCGCGGATGACCCAAAAACTCCTGCGCTGAGGCAAAGGTCTCGACCCTCAACCCCGCGGACCGAATCAGACCTTCCAAAGCCTCGCGCACCGACACGTCGTCGTCCACAACCCAGACGATTGCATCAGGCTCCGGCAAAAGGGGACTCCTATTGGTAGTTTGGAATAGTAAACTAAACGCTCATGCCTGGCCCGTCATTCTCCACCGCCCACAGCTTGCCCCCGTGATTCTCGATCATGGAACGACTAACCGAGAGCCCCATGCCCGTGCCCCTCTGCATCATACACCAAGCGAAGCACCTCTGCTCTTCTAGGCACCAATTGCGCGCCCGAGCGGGGGATGGAATCAAGAGAGTTGACGAAACGCCATCGGGCAGTCAGCCACGAAACCATTGTGAGGCTGGCAAATTCCCTGCCCGCAGAAGAGCCCCTTCGACAGATATTTCTCTACGCGGCGATGATTCGCAAAATCTTGGGCCTCCGCGAAACTCCAAATTCGCGTGCCTAAGAAGACATCTTTGAGCGTAATGCCTGACCCTTGACGATTGGCCAACGGCTCACCTGCCCTGGTTGTAGGGGCACGGCTGGCCGTACCCTCTTGATTTTTATCACGCGACCGAACGGCGAGGGTACGGCAAGCCGTACCCCTAGAACCAGGCCGTGCCGCGTGAGCATTATTGAGAATTGGGGCCCAATTCCTGCGCCAATCGTAACCTACTGAAAATACGGGCTCTAACATGAGGATAAGATGTCGATGTCGATTACTCGTCAATCGACGAAATGTTCCAAGCATGCTTTTCGGGAGTGTTTTGGCAGGAGGGGAATATTTGCAGCTAGTCGGACCTGAAGCGATTTTTATTGATCTTCAGCGACTTAATCTTTGACTCCAGCGTAGTTCGCGGCATCCCCAGTTTGGCAGCCGCGCCGGACGGCCCGTACACCCGTCCTCCGCTTTCGCGCAAGGCTGCCTCAATCATCTCTTTCTCCTGGATAGCAAAGCTTTGAGAGAGATCAAGCGGGGTCATCGGCTCATTTGCCAGAAGCGGCCGCGAAAGCCAACTCTCGTCGACTGAGAAAGTCTCTGTTTCACATACGATGACAGATCGCTCAATGATGTTCTGCAATTCGCGAATGTTCCCGGGCCAAGGGTACGACTGGAGCAAGTCCAAGCTCTTTTTGTTCACTCGCTGAATTGTCTTTCCTGCTTTCCTCGCATAACGATCGATGAAGTATTCGACTAGCACGGAAATGTCTTCTTTTCGTTCCCGCAGAGGGGGAATCTCGATCGGGAAAACGTTGAGCCGGTAAAAAAGGTCGCTACGAAAGATGCCCCCGGCGATCGCTGCCTGTATATCACGGTTAGTGGCCGCAATCACCCGGACATCAGCGTGGAGGGATCGCGTTCCACCCACCCGCTCAAATTCGTGTTCTTGCAGGACACGCAAGAGAGCGATCTGGGTTTCGGCAGGAAGCTCTCCGATTTCATCGAGGAAGATGGTTCCTCCTTCAGCTAACTCAAAGCGGCCCAAATGCCGCTGAACTGCCCCTGTGAAGGCGCCCTTTTCGTGGCCAAACAACTCTGAGGCGATCAAGTCGCGCGGGAGTGCAGCCAAATTCACACTCACAAAAGCTCGCGAGGAGCGCGGCGACTGCCGATGGATGGCACGGGCGATAAGTTCCTTGCCCGTGCCCGTTTCACCGGTGATGAGAACGGTGGAATGGGTTGGCGCCACTTTGGATACGCGAGAGAGCACCATTTGCAACGCCGAAGAAGTTCCGATGATCTCCTCGAACATCGATGCCTTGTCGATTTCTTCGCGCAGCGCAACGTTCTCGTGTTGAAGTTTCTCTTCTGCCTGCTTGCGATCCTCGATATCCAGCCCCGCGACAGCCCAACGGGTGATGCGCTCTTGTTCGTCCCGTAGCGGCTTATTCCGGAAAAGGAACCAGCGATACTTCCCGTCGCGTCTCAGCACTCGTGCTTCGAACTCGAGCTGGGACCCGCGGGAGAGTGCGTCTTGAACTTGGAAATTAGCGCGCTCCCAATCATCGGGATGAAAGAGCCGGCGAAGGTCGCAAGTCTGCCACTCTTCCAGAGTAAGACCGTAAAACTCGAGCGCGGCATGGTTGAGAAAAAGACGACTTCCATCGGGCCCGAGGACACACAGGTGTTGCGGCGCGAGATCCAGGATTTGTCGCAGCTCGATTTCCTGCTCCCGAATTCTCTCTTCTGCCAGCTTCCGGTTGTGAATGTCGAAGTCGCCTCCGTACCAACCCAGGATTTGTCCGGAGACGTCCAACAAGGGGAAGGCGCGACCGAGGAACCAGCGGTATTCTCCGTCGAATCTCCGAAGGCGCGTTTCCGCCTCGAAGGGCTTCCCCTCCGCCAGCGACGCTCGCCACTTGCTGAGTACTTGCTCGAGGTCTTCGGGATGAAATGCGCGCTGCCAACCCCAACCCAACGCTTGTTCCAAGGTCATTCCCGTGTAATCCAGCCAACGTTCACTGATAAAGTCGATCCAGCCGTCTGGACGCGCACTCCAGAGTAGTCCCGGGGCGGTGTTGATAATCCGTCGAATTCTGTCTTCCGCCTCCTTCGCTGCGGTGATGTCTTTCACCGCCCCGGCAAACTCGATGCCGCCCGAGGCATCGTTTAAGGCATGAGCCACAATATGGAGATATTTGACGGAACCATCCGGCATCAGCAATCGATACTCATGTTGAAAGTCCCTCTGCTCTTGTGAGGCGCGCTCGATGGTCTGTTGCGCGAGGGGCCGGTCCTCCGGATGAATTCGTTCGAGGACAAGTGCCAAGGTGGGCTTCGTCGTGGGGTCGTATTGAAAGATGCGGTAGGTTTCCTCTGACCACAGGACTTCGCCGGTGGAAGGCTTCCAGCCGAAGCTACCCGTGTGGCTTAATGACTGTGCTTCGGCCAGATAGGCGCGGCTCCGCCGCAGGGCGTCTTCGGCCTGCTTCCGATCTTCGATGTCGGTCCGCGTGCCGTACCACCGAAGGATACGCCCCTGTTCATCCCGTAGCGGATTGATGCGGATGAGAAACCAGCGATATTTCCCGTCGGCCCCGAGTATTCGTGCTTCCACTTCCCCTTGGGCTCCGGTTGAGACCGCCCTCCGGCGCTCGCCCCGAACCCTCTCCAGATCGTCCGGGTGATAGGTTCTGGCAAGAGCCTCCTTCGTCAGGCTCTCTTCCAGGGCAAGGCCGGTATAATCGACGCCAACCTGATTCACATAACGAGTGCTCCCATCCGGCTCCAGGACGATGACGTGTTGAGGGATCGCATCGATGAGCTGTCGGAGCTCCGCCTCGCTTTGCTGCAGTTCTGAGCGTAGCCGCTCCAGCTCCGCCAGACGCTGCCTAAGACTCGGGTAATGGGTCTTGCGAACGGAACTGTCGCCCAACCCTAAGACTTTTCGACGCAGCTCTTCCCAATTGTCAGAGGGATCCTTCATAGATGACCTCAATGTCCCGCTGACTTGGCGTCCGTGGATTGGTGACCACACAGGGGTCATTCAATGTGATCTCGGCGAGTTCATGCACTTCCGTCCGATGGACCCCGCATTGGGACAAGTTGTCGCGGAGGCCTGCCGCTTCCCGTAGCCGCCGAATCTCAACGACGAGCCGCTGGCGAATTTCACCGGAGGGAATGCCACCGATTTCGATGCCCATGGCAGTGGCGATATCTCGGTAACGCTGCTCGGCCTGGCCGTAGTTAAAATCGACCACCCCATCCAGGACCATGGCGTTGCATTGGCCATGCGGCAGATCCAACAGTCCGCCGACGCTATGCGCCATGGCGTGTGCCGCGCCCAGGCTGGCGTTCGAGAAGGCCAAACCAGCCTCCAGGCTGGCGAGCATCATATTATTGCGGTACTCGAGATTGTTCGGCTCGGCGATCGATTTCTGGAGATTGGAACTGATCAGCCGCATGGCTTGCAGCGCATGGATATCCGTGAGCGGCGAGTGTCCGAGCGATACATATGCTTCTATGGCGTGTGCCAGCGCGTCTATTCCGGTGCAGGCGGTAAGAAACGGGTCCATGGTGGTTAGCGTCGCGGGGTCGACCAGGGAGATGTCGGGCACCACCGCCTTGCTGATGATCAGCAGTTTACGATGGATCTCACGGTCCATGATCACGGCAAATTGCGAGACATCAGCAGAGGTCCCTGCCGTGGTGGGAATGCAGATGGTCGGGGGCATCGGCGCGCCCACGTTGTCGACGCCCACAAGGTCCAGGATGTCGCCCTGATTGGCCGCCACCAGGCCGATGCACTTTGCGCAATCGATGGCACTCCCGCCTCCTACCGCAATGATGATGTCACAGCCTTGTTGGGCATATACCACTGCCCCCGCGGCTATTTCTTCGATGCGCGGATTGGGCGTGACCTGCGTAAACAGCGTGGATTCGAGACCAGCACCCTCGACGCTCGCCAGCACTTGCTTCACCCAGCCGGCTGCGAGAACACCGGGGTCGGAGACGACCAGTGCTTTGCTGCCACCGAGGTTGCGTCCGTACTGTCCGGCCAGGTGCAAAGCGCCGAGGCCAAAGATGATTTCGGGCGCTACGAACTTCTGCAAATCAGGTCCGAGGGAGTCCATCACGCCTCACAGTCTGAGAATAAGCTGAGGTGTTTGAACGCTAACACCGATCATCTCACCAAGCCCGATTGAACGCTGCAGGGCTGCCATCTACGCTGCGCGATCCCAAAGCGTCCACCCGCAGCAAGATGCAATGCGGTTCGATGGTTTGGCTTGGCTGACGAATACACCCCATTCTATACGCCGTGCTTTTCTGCCGCAAGATAGGGTTAGTGGTTGGGGGCGCAGGGCATAGGCGCGAATGTCAAGTTGCAAAACTTCGTGACACGCTCGAAACCACCGATGTCATGCTGAGCGTGGCGAAGCATCTGCAGTTGTTGCAAAGGGTGGGAAATGCAGATTCTCCGCACAGTTTATCCTGAGCGCAGCGAACGGACTCAGAATGACACGCCGTCGGATCTGTCGCTTATTTCCATAACTTGGCGCTAAGACAGGCGCACTGGCCTTCCGGCCGATCAGACTCTCAAGACCCCGTTCCCCTTAGACTGATGAAATTGCCTGCCTTCTATCCCGTGCTGACACGGGCAATGTATTCCAGGGCTGGTGGGCCTTGAAGCTATACTTATCGATATTCATGGCTCGGATCTTCGATTCTAAAGTCGAGGGCGGAATGCCCAGCTTGGCGGCCGCACCCGCCGGTCCCGCCACTCGGCCTCGCGTTTTGGCCAAGGCAGCGCCAATCATCTCTCGCTCCTCCACCGCCAACCTATTGAAGAGTGGCTGTGTTAACGCTTCGATTGGGAAGCACTCGCGATCGATCCAATTCTGCTTAACCGAGAGCTTCCCCTTTTGATAGACAACCACCGATCGTTCGATGACATTTTGCAGCTCCCGGATGTTCCCGGGCCAGGGATATCGAATCAGCGCCTCCATCGTTTCAGAAGAAATCGCCTCGATGGTCTTGTTCATCTGCCGGGCGAATTGCTGGACGAAATGCCGGACGAGCAGCGGAATGTCTTCCGGGCGTTCACGCAAGGGAGGAATGGAAATCGGGAAAACATTCAGCCGGTAGTAGAGATCCAGGCGAAACTGCTTCTCCGCAATCATTTCTTCCAGGCTGCGGTGGGTGGCGGCCACCACCCGCACGTCAACTTTCCTTGTCCGTGTACTGCCCAACCGCTCGAATTCATGTTCCTGCAACACGCGAAGCAATTTCGGTTGGAGTTCCAGGGGGAGGTCGCCGATCTCATCCAGGAACACGGTTCCGTGGTCGGCCAGCTCGAAACGGCCCACGCGTTGGACAACGGCCCCGGTAAAGGCCCCTTTCTCGTGCCCGAAGAGCTCGCTTTCCAGCAAACCTGTGGGGATGGCAGCACAGTTCACTTTCACAAACCCATTGGAACGCCGCGAACTGAGATTGTGGATGGCGCGCGCGATCAGCTCCTTGCCCGTCCCGGTCTCACCGTGAATCAAGACCGTGGCGTCGGTTGGGGCAACCTTCTCGACCTGGCCCAGGACGGCGCGAAGCGCTTTGCTCTGTCCGATGATCTCCTCGAAGCCCGGCTCGCTCAAAAGCTGATCTTCCCGATTGCGTCTCTCCTGGGCAAATACGCCCTTGGGTTCCGGAATCTCGTCGTAAGCCAGTGCATTCTCCATCGTGTCATTCATGGTCTCGTCACTCCTTGCGTTGTTCTTGGATCCTTCCGTTCTCGCAATGGATCTTGAAGTGAATCGCGCCTGCCGACAACCCCAGATGGTGGAGTGGTGGGTTCGGAAGATCGTGAGGCCCGATGCCACGACTTTAGGGGAGGATAAGAACGCCCCTAGCGTTTCGGAATTCGGATGTGCTTCCGGCCGAAGAGCCGGGCATCCAGGGACCACGCGCCAGGTCCGATCATGGCCAAGGCGGCGCCCAGGGCCGCCAACATGATGGGTAGCGAGGGATCGCCGGCACGGGAGAAAACCATCCACACCTCAAGGATGGCTACTACTGTGCCTACCAGGGGAGTCCACAAACCGACCAGGAGAAGTATCCCGGCAGCGGCTTCGATGATTTGCGGCGCAATAACGGCGAGCTGATGTGCTTCACGTAGGTCGGCGACCCCGTAATGAATTAGAGCAGTGCCCGCGACCCACCGCAGGAGCAGAAGACCTTTCCCTGGCCAACCGTTGGCGAACGTCGAAAATAGCCGCTGCAAAGCAGTCTCCTATCTGATCTAGGTTAAGGGTATGGGATTCACAACAGGATCGAAACGCCAAATAGGGGGGTGGGGCTACTCCCCTTTCAGGGAGGCTATAGTTCGATAATTCCGCGCTTGAGTCCAATCGTGACCGCATGCGTCCGGTCGTTAGCGCCCAGCTTGGAGAGTATATTCGTGACGTGAAACTTGACGGTCTCTTCGCTGATCGAGAGTTGATCGGCAATCGACTTGTTCGCGTTCCCGCTCGCGATCAGCCGGAGCACCTCGATCTCGCGTGAGGTCAAGTCGTCATCCGCGGCATGGTCTGCGAGCTCGGCGGCGACTTCCGGGGCTATGCGCTTTTTGCCGGCATGGACGGCGCGGATGGCCTCCAGAAGTTCTCGACGCACGTGTCCCTTCGATATGTAACCCCCCGCACCAGCTCGAAGAGCCCGCAACACTTGGGCGTCGCCCGTATAGGTCGTCAGGACAATAATCCGGGCATTGGGGAATTCGCTGCGAATGTTGATGATGGCCTCGACGCCGTTTAGGCCCGGCATCTGAAGGTCCATTAACGTTACATCCGGACGGTGCAAGCGGAACTGTTCGATAGCTTCCTGACCGGTGGACGCTTCCGCGACCAACTTCATATCAGGTTCAGCATTGACCAATGCCGCGATCCCCTCGCGGAGAAGCGCATGGTCATCGACCGTGAGAATCCGAATCGGTTTGGGGCCGGCACTCATGTAAGCAGTCGAGAGTCGAAAGTCAGAAGTCTAAAGTTAAAGGCGTCAAATGTCGAGAGTAAAGGTCTTCAACTTTCGACTTTCGACCATCGACTTTTCCCAAAGAACCCCGAACGGCGGCGAGCGGCATATGCCGCGTAGGCAACGGAGGCGGGGACCGTCAACTGAACTTCCGTGCCCTTTCCGGCTTCGCTCCAGAGATCCAATCGAGCCCCGATCCGCTCCGCACGTTCACGGATCCCGGGCAACCCCCAGTGTCCGGCGCGCCCGCCTTCCTTCAGGACTTTCGGGTCGAGGCCCTTTCCATCATCGCGGATGCGCAAGCGGAGCAGGCGCTCATCGTATCGAATCTCAGCTTCGATCTGACGTGCACAGGCGTGCCGGAAAGCGTTGCGCAAAATCTCGCGGGCAATTCGGTAGACTTCGTCTTGGAGGATCGGAGTGAGGGTTTGTTGCTTTCCCTCCACCGTGACACTGAAGTTGGCCGAATCGCGGTTCGCCTCCTGAGATCCCGCTAGTTCTTGACCCATCGCCGTCAGCAAGTGGGTGAGATCGCCCTGAGCGACCGGCTCGGAACGCAAGTTCTGAATCGCGTCCTGGCTTTCGGCGATTGCCCGGTCCGCCCTCAAGAGAGCGCCATCCAGAGCTTGCATGGCTTCCCCCGGGCGGCCGGGAAGCATGTTGCGAGCTGCCTGGAAACGGAACACCAGCCCGTGGAAACTCTGCAGAAGTGTGTCGTGCAGGTCCCTTGCGATTCGTGTTCTCTCGCCGACGCGGGCCTCCAGCGTCATCTCGAACTGATGATGCAGTTGCCGGACGCGGAACTGATAGGCTGTCCACAATAACCCCAAGCAAACGGCGGCGCAGAGCGCACGAAACCAATTCGTCTGGTAGTACGCCGGGGCGATGGAGAACTCCAGGGTATCTCCCTGCTCGTTCCACACCCCGCTGTTGTTGCTGGCGATCACGCGAAACCGGAAGGTGCCCGGAGGGAGGTTCGAATACTGCACCTGGCGGACGTCGATCAGCTCTGTCCAGTCGCGATCCTGCCCCTCCAGCCTGTACTTGAAATGAACCTTCTCCGGCGCGGCGAGGCTGAGCCCGGCGAAGTCGATCTGCAGATCGCGAATCAGCGCCGGCAGTCGCACGTTCGCAACCGCCGCGCCTGCTAAGTTTTGCCAATAAATCTTGTGGTTGGCTATGATTTGCTCGATGCGGACCGGCGGCGGGACTTTGTTGACAGCAAGATGACGCGGGTCGACGATTTGCACGCCTTCTCCCGTCACGAACCACAGTTTGCCATCGGTGGACTTCGCGACGCGAGGACCGTATTCGCTGGCCGCAGAGGAACGGAGCCTGACACCGTCCGCCGCATCCCAAACCGTCACTTCAATTCTACGCTTCGGGTCGGCGATCCACGCGTCCAGTTCGGTTCCCATGATGCGCACGAGGCCGCAGCCCGTGTACAACCAGAAGGAACGGTCGTCGTCCTCTATCGTCCAGTGAATCGTGTCGCACGGCAAGCCATTCCTGCTGGTGAGCGTAGCGATGCGACCATCTTCAAGCCGGCTAACGCCAGCCTGGGTTGCGGCCCACAGCGCCCCATCCCGATCGAGTTGAAGATCGGCGACAACTCCTTCGCCCAGCCCATTAGCGGCTGTGTACGACGCGCGGAGCTGACGATCCTTGAAATACAACAGTCCCCCGCCCTGCCAGAATCCCAGCCACACTCCGCCTGGCTCACGCCCTGAGAGTAGAACCTCAGCACTTTGGTGACGTCCCAGCTCTGCCCAGGGGATCTGCTCGACCAGGCGTCCCTCCAGCAAGTGCAACAGACTCTTTTCCTCTGAAAGCCAGACGTTGCCCGCCTTGTCCCCCGTGATGAAATGCACTCGTCCCCCACGTAAGGCATTTACAGCAACAAACCTGCCGTCCTTGAAATAAGCAAGTCCGTGACCCGTGAACGCCCAGATTCGCCCACGATCATCCTGAAACAGCGACTGCGGTGCATTGTCCGGCAGTCCACTGGCCTCGCCGAAGATTGTCGTTTGTCCATTCTTCCACCTGGTCAAACCCGTGTGAGCGCCAACCCAAATGCTCCCATCTGTGGCTGCGAGCACGGACTGAGTAGCATCGCTAGACAAACCTTGTTTCACAGAAATCGTAGCGACGGGGAGCTCTCGAAACCGGTCGAGTCCTCCAGTGGTGGCGACCCAGACATTGCCTTCACGATCCTCGAAAAGACTGAGGACGACGTCGCCTGAGAGCCCATCCGATCGCGAAAATACATCTGTCCGGCCCTGATGTACATGGATGAGCCCCCGCTCCACTGTTCCGATCCAGAGACCTCCATCGCGGTCCCGGAGCACTCGATTCGAATCGACATCATGGTCCCGGAGAAGACTATTCGAATTGATTGCGCCTCGAATCGGATACGATTCGACTTTGTCGCCGACGAGCTGCCGGAGTCCTGCGCCGTGCAGGGCAATTAACAGCCGTCCGTTGTCGGCCTTACTTAGACCAATGACCTCCGTCGGTATTGGATATCGCCTCGGAGGACCGGGCTTCATTCGCCAAAGGCCGGATTGTGCACCGGTCCAGAGACTGCCGGAGCTGTCCTCATACAAAGACCAAACGGCTCTGCCGAAGGCGCCATCTTCGCCGTAGCACTGCGCGCTGCCGCTTCTTAGTGCGCAGAGGCGGCCGGAAGTCGCCAGGGACCCGGCCCACACCGTTCCCTCACGGTCCTCGAACAGCGATGCCACAAACTGTTCACCAAGCTCCGGGCGCCGGGTCAGCTTGCCGCTACTCCAGGTTACAAGGCCAGCAAACGTGCCAATCCAAAGAGTGCCGTCGCGCGTGACGAGTAGAGCGTTAATGTTCGTGTCAGGGAGATGCTGGCCCGCAGGTGGTTGCCAGGGGCTACTGCGAACGCCATCGAAGCGGAGCAAGCCGAATTCTGTGCCGAGCCAGAGATACCCATCGGGTGTCTGGGTCATCGCGTAGATGTTGCCCTTGAAGAACCCATCCCGGACGGTCCACACGGTATGCGCGTACTGGCTGACCTCCAGGGATGGGTCGAGCGCCAGAACGGAAGGAGCACAGCATGCCATCACAGCAACAGCCAGCACTCTCAAAGCGGAGCTTGTCTTCATTCTTGCTTCCTTGAGACAATGAAGCCTGCACTCGGCGAGCCACAACAGATCACATCTTACCGCTCACCACGGCCGTGTCAGGAAAATCGGGAGGCCGAGCTTGTGGTGGTACTTCGGGCGGTACCGGTTCGTGTCCCAATAACCATAAAAAGCTCAACCCCGCGGACCGAATCAGGCCTTCCAAAGCCTCGCGCACCGACAAGTCGTAGTCCGCCACCCAGACGATTGCGTCAGGCTCCGGCAAAGCGGCCTCCTATTGTTGGTGCTTCGGAATAGTAAACTGCACGCTGATGCCCGGCCCCTCATTCGCCACCGCCCAGAGCTTGCCCCCGTGATTCTGGATAATGGAGCGGCTGATCGAGAGCCCCAAGCCCATGCCCCCGTGCTTGGTGGTGTAGAAAGCCTCAAACATCCGTTCCAGGCTCTGCGGATCAAGGCCGATCCCCGAATCTCGGACAGTAACCCGCACCTGGCCGGCATCATCGTTTTGGGTTCTGACGATCAGTTCTCGCGGCCGCTCTTCCACACCCCTCATAGCTTCGACCCCGTTCATGACCAGATTCAGGACCACCTGCTGAAGCTGCACTCGATCGCCCAACACCGGCAAAAGATCAGGCGCCAATTCCGTCCGAACTGCCACACGGTTTTTGCGCAGTTCGTCCCCGGCAAGGGCGATGATCTCCCGAATGGTCTCGTTCATATCCAGCCGTTCCTTGGCAGTGGCCGTTTTTGTCGCCAGAGCCCGAATCCGGGCGATCACGTCTCCCGCCCGCTTCCCATCGCGGACGATCCGCCGGACCGCTTCCCGGGCTTCGTCAAGATTCGGCGAAGCCCCCGCCAGCCAGCGCAAGCAAGCATTGGCGTTGACCACGACGCCCGAAAGCGGCTGGTTGACCTCGTGAGCGATGGAGGCGGCCAGTTCCCCCATCATGCTTACGCGGTCCATGTGCGCCACATCTGCCTCGAGCTGCCGCAGCCTCGCGCGCTGTTCTTCGGCCTGCAAGCGGTCACTGATGTCCCGCGCAATCTTCAGCAGGAAGCGATGCCCCCTATGCCAGAAGGTGCTGATGTGAACTTCCACCGGAAACCGCGAACCGTCCTTTCGCCGATGCCAGTGTCTGTCAAACAACGCCGTCTCGCCTGCCGCGGCCCGCTCCGCTATGGATTCGAGCGCAGCTTGATCCAGATTCACGTCGAATGCCAGCGGGGTCGTCCCAACCAACTCCTGTCGCGTGTAGCCAAGGCTCTCGCAAGCTCTCCGGTTCACCTCAATAATGGTTCCTTGCTCGAAGTCCTGAATGAACAAGGCGTCCGCCGCGTGGTCCACAAACGTGCGGAAGCGGGTCTCGCTCTCGCGTAGCGCTTCCTCGGCCCGCTGGCGCTCGGTGATGTCGCGAGCGGCGGCGAACACACCGGCGACCCGGCCCGACTCGTCCCGATAGACCGAAGCGTTGTACAACACCGGCATTACGCCTCCGTCCCGATGCCGCAACTCCAAGGGATAATCCCGCACCAGCCCTTCCCGGAACACCTGCTCGTAACCGGCCCGGGCCTTTGCCGGCTCGGTGAAGTAGTCGCAGAAATCGGTGCCGACCAGTTCGCCGCGGGAGCGGCCCGTGGCCGCCTCGGTGGCCGCATTGACGTCCATGATCTTGCCGTCCGGCCCGATCGTCACCAGCGGATCGAGGCTGGCTTCGATGAGGCTGCGGTTATAAGCATTGGACAGCCGCAAGGCTTCCTCGGCCCGCTTGCGCAGGGTTATGTCGTTATTGGTCTCCAGGATGGCCATGGGTGCGCCCCGCTCGTCCCGCTGCAAAGCCCAACGGCTCGCCACCACCACCTGGGTTCCGTCTTTTTTGGTGTGCAGAATCTCGCCTTCCCAACGGCCGGTACGGCTCACTTCCGCTCGGATCTCCTCCAGCGGTCCCGGGAAGACGGTCTTCAACAGGTCATGAACAACTCTGCCTAAGGCGTGTTCGGCGGTCCAACCGTAGCGCTCCTCGGCCCCCCGATTCCAGTACTTGATCACCCCCTCCATATCCGTCACAAAAACGGTGTCGTGCGTAAGATCGAGCAGAGCTGCCTGCGCCCGCAGCGCTTCTTCGGCGCGCTTGCGATCCGTGATATCCACCGTCGTGCCCACCACTTCAACAAGTTCTCCATGGGCATTTAGAACCGGATGTCCCAGGCCATGGAGGTACCTGATTGCTCCATCGGGCAACACGGTTCTGAACTCGACGTCGGAATCCACCTTCTGGTCGATTACCCTATGGAACGCCCGCGCGTACTTGTCGCGGTCTTCCGGATGTACGCGCTGCATCGCCTGATCGTGCGTGGGTAATCCGTCTTGCGAGTCCAATCCGTAAAGCCGGAACAATTCCTCAGACCAGTACAACGGCTCAGGCGCGGGGTCGGTGGCCCAAGCGCCGGTGTGGGTTAGCCTCTGCGCTTCGGCCAGATATGCTTCGCTCCGCCGCAGGGCTTCCTCGGCACGCCTGCGCTCCGTGATATCGAGCATTGTGGCCACCACCTCCGCAACCTCCCCGTTTGCACTCAAAACCGGGTGGGCCTGGGTATGAACGAGTTTGACTGTTCCATCGGGCAATACGATTCTGTATTCGACCTCGGAATCTACTTTCTCAAGGAACACCCTGTCACTAGCCTCCTTGACCTTGTCATGGTCTTCCGGCGGTATTCGCTGCCAAACTTGATCCCGCTTCAGTAAGCCCTCTTCCGGATCAGTGCCGAAAAGTCGGAACATTTCCTCGGACCAGTAAATTGGCTCGCGGCTCGTGCCCTTCATGACATAAGCGCCCGTATGGGTCAGCTTCTGCGCGCTGGCCAAGTAAGCTTCGCTCCGCCGCAGGGCTTCCTCGGCCCGCTTGCGCTCGGTGATATCCCGCACCAGGGCCAGGTTGTAAGCCCGGCCTCCATATTCGAAATAATTCGCGCTGACCTCGACTGGGAAAGTGTTTCCATCTCGGGTTCGGTGGCGGCTTTCGAAACTCAGCGAGCGCTGCGCCTGAAGGTCTCGCCAGTGGTCGGACCAACGCTCCGCCGGGAACTCCGGGTCAATATCCGCAACGCCCATGCCGAGCAGTTGCGCACGGGTATAGTCCAGAACGCGGCAGGCCTCCTCGTTGACGTATTGAAAACGCCCCCGGTCGTCGATCAGAAGGGCGGTTTCGCGTACGTTGTCCACGGCGAAACTGAGAAGGGCGACTTCCTGCTCGGCCCTTTCGCGTGCGGCCCTAGAACGCAGGGTGATGATGCCGAACGCCAGGTCGGCAGCCAGTTCCTCCAGCAGCCGAATCTCTTCCGACGTAAAAGTATTGGGCTGGGCGGAATAAATGTTAAGACTGCCGAAGATGTTAGTATGTTCGTCCTTGAGCGGCAGGGCGATGCCGGAACGGAAACCGTGCTGCAACGCGCTCTCCCGCCCCGGCGCGACTTCAGGATCCGTTGCGTAATCTTTAATGCAGCAGGTTTTCCCGCTTCGGATGGCCGTTGCGATGATGCCGCGCCCACGCTCCGTGTCGGCCCAAGTGATGCCGAGGTTGGCGACATCTTCCTCTTCAGTTCCGGTCCACGCGACCGGGCGCACGCTTTTGGCTTCATTGTGTTCGGCGTAGCCCACCCACGCCACGCGGTAACCGGCCTCCTCGCAGACAATGCGGCAGATTTCGTGAAGCAAGCTCTGCTCGTCGGTGGCGTGCAGGAGGGTCTGGTTGCAGTTGCTGAGCGCCCGCAGTTCGCGATTCAAACGGAGCAACGCCTCCTCCGCCTGCTTCTGTTCCGTGATGTCCTGCGCACAACCGTAAACCTTCGCGACCTTTCCCTCCTCGTCACGCACGAATATTCCACTGGCCCTCACCACCCTGACTTTCCCTGTATCCTGCTGGATAATGCGATGCTCAATATTATACGGCCTCTCTCCCTTCCGAACCTCCTCGAACGCTTGCAGGATGGACGGGCGGTCGTCTGGGTGGGCAATTAATATCAGTTCCTCTGGAGTCAGCGTTTTTCGGTCAGTTCCGTGTATCCTTAGCCACTCATCCGAGAAGCTCCAGGCGCCCGACACGACATCCCATTCCCACGCGCCTGTGTGGCTCAGCTTCTCGGCCTCGGTCAGGATGCTCTGCTCCCGGCGCAACTTGGTCTCGCTTTGCCGCAGCGCCTCCTCCGCCCGCTTGCGGTCCTCGATATCGGTCCGCGTGCCGTACCACCGCAGGACGCGTCCCTGCTCATCCCGCAGAGGGTTGAGACGGATCATAAACCAGCGGTAGTTCCCGTCTTTTCCGCGTATTCTCACCTCCGCATGCCATGGCAGGCCGCGCGAAATCGCCTGCTGGCGTTCCGCCACAACTTTTTCCACATCGTCGGGATGAAAAATCTTCGCTAGAGAGTCCTTCGACAAACTATCTTCCAGGGTTAGACCGGTGTATTCGAGTGCAACCTGATTCACATAAAGAAAACTCCCATCCGTCTTCACGACGACGACATGCTGAGGAATGGCGTCGATAAGCCGTCGAAGCTCCGCTTCGCTTTGCCGAACCCTTTCTTCCGCCCGCCGGCGCTCGGCGATTTCCGCCTGCAACTGCTCGTTGGTCTGCTGGACCTCGGCGGTGCGCTCTCTCACCCTCGCTATCAGACGGCTGATGATTAGCGCCGTACCCGAGAACGCCATCGTCGCGGCAATTTCCACGGGCTCGCTCATCCAAAGATGGTAAAGCGGTTGAGTAAAGAAGTAGACATAGCATAAAGCGGCTACGGCACAGGCAAAGGCCGTCGGAAGAAATCCTGCCCACAGGGAAATCAATATGACCAAAAAAAAGAAGAGGAGGGCAGCCATGGCAGGACCGGCATGGAGACGAAAGCTGACCAAGGTCAACACGGCCAGCGCCATGCTGGCTAACAGGCATTCCCAGGCTGTGCGCCAGGATCCTGAGATTCGTTTATCCTTCATCGAGCATCCCCGCCTTTGCTGGGCATTGTGAAATAAAAGCCTGCGCCGCGCGCCACTTTTCCATTATTGCTTCCATGTCCTCGGGATGATCTGCTGCTGTCCATTTCCAGCACGAGAGGCCCTCCAAGGTAAGACCGACAAAGGTCAGCCGAGTTCGATGGAAATCATCAAGGTGCCCGCTTGGCAGGCCGGTGGGACCAGAGCGGGAATCGAGTCAATAAGAAGCTGAGGGTTCACGGACTCGGATTCGCGTCCTGAAGAGGCCCACAGCGTGCATCATACACCAACCGCAGCACGTCTGCTCTCTTAGGCGGAAATTGCACGGTCCGAGTTCGCCTGGGGTTTCCGCGCGGGCTCAGGGCATCTGCGGCACGCTGTGCCCATAATCCACTCCACGTCGTCAGTCCGAGATGGGCAGGCAATAAAGTCAAACGCCCCGCGATTCATTACGTCCAGATAGACGGCCGGATCGTAGAGCGGTGAGCACACAATCACGGGCGTCCTCAGCCTCTCCGAACCAAGGGCACGAGGAAGCGGTCTAACGAAGCCTAGGTTTTTGAGCCCCAAAGGGGCGACCTAACAAAGCCCAGACCAACGGCCTGGGTCAACGGAACCCCCATCAACCCCGAGCCCTGAAGAGCCTGCCCCATTCGCTACGCTCAGGGCAAGCTCTGAGCAAAGCGAAGGGGGCGGCCAATCCCGCAGACCAACCTTCACCACGGAGGCACGGAGGCACAGAGGAAAACCGGCGGATGTTCCGCGCCGCAGGCTGCCAGGGCGGACGGACGGGCGGACGGGCTCCCCTCCTGATTTAGGAGAGGACGGCGCGTTCGCGCCGAGGGGTGGTTACACGACCCTAATCCCCAATTCCTAATCCCTAGCAGGACCCTAATTCCCAATCCCTAATCTCTAGTCGAAGGCCGGCGGAAGGTACGATGTCGGTAGGTCGGAAATATGGCGCCAGTCCCGGTTCTCTTTTGGAAAACAGGTCCCCGCTACTACTCGCTCAGTTCTGGTCTATACTAATAGTTTATGGGGTCGCACACACAACTCGTGCACGTTCAGCATATAGTACCGCAATGGCATTTGAGGGAGTTCACGGATGGTGACGGCTCGTTGTGGTGCTACCAAAGGAATAGGCCTATCAAAAAGTCCTGCCCCAAAGGCGAATGTTGGGCGCGGGATTTTTACGAATACGACGTAAATGGAAAACAGACGGAGAACAGGTACGAAGGATGGCTAGCACAAATCGAAGACGCGGCGGCCCCAATTCATGAAGCCCTCATCAATCGGCAGCCACTCAGCCAGCGGGCGAGAATAGTCTGGGCGTTGTACGTCGCATCCTTATTTCTGAGGACGAAGAAGGTTCGTTCGCAGATTTCGTCCGCGATGGTCCAGAAGTTTAGGGAATTCGCCGACAGCCCGGACTTCGTTCGCGATCTTCAGCACGATCTGTTCCAGAGGGGTGATCTAGTTTTCACAGACGACCTCAAGAAATTGGTCGAGCGACTTCGCACGAACATGGAGAATAGCCACTCCTACTACCATTTGACATCGCTACAAGCCAATACGAATTCTTTGGCAACGGCGGTAGAGGGGAAGGTCTGGCACGTCCTCGAAGCCGCGCCGGGAGAGTTTTTTGTGATTTCGGACTGCCCTGTGACAACCTTTGAGTTCGCATCGGGTCACTATTACCCCGGCCCTGGGTTCGGCAAAGAAACCGCAACTATAGTTTTGCCGATGACTCCGAAACACGTTTTCCTTGCTTCCTCAGCAACGGGGCGCTGGAAGCCGATCGGGCCACCAGAGGCGGTCCACGCGACCAACCTGTTAACGGTCAGATTTGGGTTCGACAGGGTGTGTGCGCACGTCAACTCAGCCGGGGTCAAGGCTCTCGTTGACGCGGAGATAAATCGGATCACCTTCGGCAGGGATGCATTTGTGCCGGCCAGTCTTCCGCAGTACCAACCCCAACCCAGCGTGCAATAGCGTACAGCCCGTGAAACGGTTCCTGACACCACTTCCCACTCGGAAATACGGTGCCAGGAACGTGTGAAAAAAATGGCATTCAGCCCCTTATCAACACTGTATATTATTGAAGATGTAGAGTGCCAAGACAGTTAAAGCCAATTTGTTCACACGTTCCAGTCCCGGTCTTCCGAGCAAGCCGTCTTCGCCATAGCCTTTCGTATGCTAAAATTGGCCCATGCACTTGTCTCGCCTTCTGCCTGATTGGAGCCCCCAAACTTGGTTTGACTTCGTGTTATGTATGGCGACAGGTATCGAAGCTTGCGCCTTATGGTTACTTTACAGGCTGGAACGACGTCAAGATGAGCGCAATACCCGAGTTGAACTTCCAATTAAACTTTATGTAACCGACTTCGCCGACAAAGAAGGAAATCCAACAAGTGGACCGCAGCCATTGATAGAGGTAATGAACTGCGCAGCCGCAGCTGTGTTTATTGACACGGTCACTCTCAAAATGCAAGTCCAGAATGCCCAAAGCGCAGCAACGAATGAAAAAATCGGAAGGCTCCTCAAGCCGTACTCGACCGAAACGATCAATTTGGTTGTGCCCATGCAGAGGGTAGTGCGGCAGGCCCTCAAGAATTCCGTTGCTAAGGGTGATCCTGGACACGCCGCTTATAAAGCCGCTGTAAGGGTCATCCTCACGTATAGAGCGTACGGCAAGGTTTCTGACACGGAACCTGCCTGCTTTGAAGGCGAGATCATCTGGGGAGAATTTCACCTTCGGTGACTGAGGGGGCGCGTGGCGCGAGAAAAAGGTACCTGACACCCCTTTAGTCTCCTTGGAGATCGTTCGAACGGTCTGAGAGAAGGACGATGGGCGGCGCTGCTTTCAGTTGCGCCTCCCAGGGGTCCATCTCTTTTTCGCAGGCGTCGAGCTCGGCGTCCAACCCCAAGGAGAAGACCTTGCTTTGCATTCGCATCACAAGAACGAAAACGGAGGTAGCGGTATAGAGCGTGACGTCGCATTCGCGACGTCTGTTCTGGATGGAGGTCGCGTCTTCGCGGTCCCGTCCATTGAAGCCGGAAGCCATGGTCGCGTGGATCTGAAGGGTCGGCATTGCGTACCCGTTCAAAAAGTACATGCTATACGGTGCACCAACCTTATGGACCATCGAGGCGAAATCGATGTCCCATGAGGACTGTGTTCGGGTCGTTCCACACTTCTTGCAAAGCGTTGTTTGAAACTCGGGTTTGACCCGCTTGTGCCATTCTCGGAATCGATCGACGGCATTTGGACCAGCTACCTTCTCGAGTTCCGCCTCTGTGAATAGCTTGAGCGCTGCTTCCATCGCCCGATGCGCTTGGATGCCGCTGAACCGATGGAACCTCCTTGCTCTTTCCGTACTGTCCCCGATGTAGGCAAGGGTGACTGCCCGTTCGTAAAGCCCCCTGAATATTTTTGCAGCAGCGCTTGCATAACCGTTAGCCGCAAGGAATACTACCTCGGTGAACTCGTCCCGGCAGGTGTGCCCCTGAGTAAACGCAACATCCTCGAGGTGATTTTTAAAGTCCACGCGTCGTCCAAAGCACTTGTTCGCGGTGACCATCAGCTTGTCGAATAACGGAACGAACGAAGGATTCCGGTCGAAGAAGGCGTTTGCTTCGTCAGTGTCTCCAAATTCAAAGGTCATGGCAGTTTCCTCAAATATGTGTGCGGGCGAATGGTCTTGTTCACTCTCTAGTGTAATGTTACTCCGGCTATAGGCCTCTAGCGAAATGCGTTCTAGGGCCTAGTCATTATAGTTTCAACTCCCGGCTTGTCGGCCAAGGCCCACGTCCGCAAGTAGCTGGTAGCGCAGAGTCTGTGCATTTCAGACTCTGCGGTTCTTTATGTGATAAACATCCAACTGTTGTTAATGCCTGACTGGTGGGCTTGACGCTGCATTCGTGGAAAAGCCGCAGAGTCCCTGGAAAGCGAGACTCTGCGCTACCGGCTCTTCCTCACGCGCTCGCGCGAACCAGCAGCCGGACGCGAAGACAGTGACAAGTGACGAGTGGCGAGTCGACAGCCCGAGCCCCATGTCCCGTTTGCCGTCCTTGGCCCCCTCGCAGTGCCCCCGACACTCCCCCGCTTCGTTTATCGGCGGAAGTGTGGAGGAGGATGAAGGAATATTCTTGGTTGGCGGCGGGGCCGCTCGGGAAGTGACCCCTCATTCGGCCCGCGACGGCTGCTGAGAACGCCCGTCGCGGTCCACCTTCTCCCCCTCGGAGAAGGAAAACACAGTTCTTACGCGCCTCCGCGCGTAATCGGTTTTACCTCTCCCCCGGGGAGAGGGGGGGCAGGTGAGCCCGAAAAAATCCGAGGTGCCCCCTTTTGCCCGTTCGCCGACCCCGGAGGGGTCGAATTCAACCCCTTCAGGGTTGGATTATCTCGACGCGCGCGCATGATCCGTAGGTTTCACCTACGGCTATTGATATACAGCGGGGTAGCGCATCACAGTTAGGCGCAGTTTGCCTCACTCGGACGGCGTCCGGCGTCAGTAGGGCCGAACAGCGCGCGGCCGGATGTAGGGCCGAGCAGCGCTCAGCTGGATGTAGGGCCGAGCAGTGCGCGGCCGGTCGTAGGGCCGAGCAGCGCGCGGCCTGGGCCGAAGGCTCTTCGGCCCTACGGTTACGATTACGATTACAATTGCGATTCATCTTCGTGGTTCCACGGTACGTCATCTTGGGCAATGGGCGCGGCCTCGGGATTTTCACGATCCAATTTCCAGCGCGGCGGGTTCGAGAGAATGTAATCGCGGATGTTCAACAATTCCTTCTCATCGCGGATGATGCGCTCGAAATAATCCTCCTGCCACACAAAAGCGGATGGATCTTTCCAGAGTTTTCGAATTCGGCTGGTGACGGCTGACTTGAACGCGGATGCCCAGGACGCCAGCGAGCGCGGACGCATCGGTGGGATGGGATTCGCGGGGCCAATGGGTGATTGCGCCGCGCCATTATTGTAGGGCCGAACAGCGTTCGGCCCAGGCCCAACGCCGTTGGGCTCCACATTGGGCCGAAGGCTCTTCGGCCCTACGACATCCGGTATCACGTAGCCTGTGTTCCAGAGAATGTGCTCGCCCTTTGGGCCCAGAATCCAAAGAATTCCGTGCAAATGGTTGGGCATCACGGTAAAGGCATCGAGTTCAATTTGCGGCCGGATGCGGACGGTGTCGAGCCATTGCTCCCGCACAATCCTGCCGCAATCGTTTTCATGCATCTGGTCACCCACCACTTGACCGAAAATGCATTGTTTGGCGAACGCGCAGATCGTAACAAAATACGCTCCGGGCAGAGAATAGTCATAATGAGTTAGGCGGATCGAACGACGATGATGAATTTTGGGGTTGTGTTCCATTGCAGGCCCCGGAATTTGGGCCAAATTTGTAGGGCCGAGCAGCGCTCGGCCTGGGCCGAAGGCTCTTCGGCCCTACATTGGGCCGAACGCTGTTCGGCGCTATCATTGGGCCGAACGCTGTTCGGCCCTACGTTAGTCGCGGTCGCGATTCCAAATCGTCCTTGAGGATATTCAGCAAATCGCCGGGGAGGCCCATGGCGCGGTGGCTTTCACTGTATTCTTCCACTTTGGCTTTTGATTTCTTGAAACATCCTTGCTCCCGTCGCGGGGAGTATCCACCCCCCGGCGTTAATTTTCAAGTATTGTCTATAAGATGCCACCAGTGGCAACCGGGGGAAATGTGCCGACCTAAAGGTCGGCGCTACGAGGTTAACGCGGCAAGCGGCGGGAAAGGGGGAAATGTGCCGACCTCAAGGTCGGCCTACGAGGTTGACGCGGCAAGCGGCGGGAAAGCGCTGCGCGAGAGAGGCCGCCCCTTCGGGGCTGAGGACCGTGTTCCAGAGCTAATTGGCTTTGAAGCTATACTTGTCGATATGCATCGCTCGGATCTTCGATTCCAGAGTCGAGGGCGGCATGCCCAGCTTGGCGGCTGCGCCTGCCGGTCCCGCCACTCGGCCGCGCGTTTCAGCCAAGGCGGCGCCAATCACTCTGCGCTCCTCCATCGCTGACCTCTTGGAGAGCGGTATGGTGGCCGGTTCGGTTGCGAAACATCCGCGCGAAAGCCAACACCTATTCACCGAGAGCTGCCCCTTTCCATGGAGAACGACGGACCGTTCGATAACATTCTGCAGCTCACGGATGTTTCCGGGCCAGGAATATTGAGTCAGGGCTTGCACCGATTCGGATGAAATCGCCTCAATAGTCTTGTTCATCTGCCGGGCGAATTGCTTCACGAAATGCCGCGCGAGGAGCGGAATGTCTTCCGGGCGTTCGCGCAAGGGCGGAATCTGAATGGGGAAAACATTCAGCCGGTAGTAGAGATCCAGGCGAAACTGCTTCTCGACGATCATTTCTTCCAGAGCGCGATGCGTGGCGGCCACTACCCGCACGTCGACTTTCTGCGTCCGCGTACTGCCCAAGCGCTCGAATTCCCGCTCCTGCAAGAGGCGCAGCAGTTTCGGCTGGAGCTCCAGCGGAATGTCGCCAATCTCATCCAGAAACAACGTGCCTTGGTCCGCCAGTTCGACCCGGCCAGTCTTCTGGGTGAGAGCACCGGTAAAGGCGCCGCGCTCGTGTCCAAAGAGTTCGCTTTCGAGCAGACCGCTGGGAATGGCGGCACAATTGACCTTTACAAACGTCCGGTCCCTGCGGTGGCTGGAATTGTGAAGAGCGTGCGCAATGACTTCCTTGCCGGTCCCCGTCTCTCCCAGCAGGAGTACGGTCGAATTGGTTGCCGCTACCATTTCCACGAGTTGCAGCACCGCCCGGAAAGCTGGACTCTCCCCCACGATTCCTTCCAAGGCTGCCTCGCCACGGCGTTCTTCCTCTAAATAGCGTATTTTGTTCACCGTGCTCAAAGCATCACCCGCGAATTGGTTCCGTATATCGGAAACGAGAACGCCAGTGGAGCTCATTGCAATCCTCCAATCATGTGAATCTTGGCCGCCGGGATGTGCTGCGCCGTAATGCCGGTCAGCCTGCACTTCTTTCTTTTTCGATCCATTCACGAATGTACGCTGGGCAGTTCTTGAGCTTGATGCTGTCCCCTTCCGAGCGCTCCAGGAACCGGACAGCTTCTCGATCTACGAGAGTTAGGTCCTTTAAATCCAACGCGATGCGGCGACCTGGCGCTTCTGACCTCAAGAGTTTATCCAATTCGGCAATGTTCCCGGCATTCATTCGGCCGATTAGCCTCAGGGCGACTCCCCCGTTAGTCGATTTTTCAATCCTTAGCATGTGTCCTCTTTGGAACGACGCATCATTACAATGCAATTTCGTCTCCAATGTAAAATATTGAAAATAAGGTAGTTAATTGACTAACCAATGACGATTTTTCGTCAATTGACGAAAACTTGTACAAGATACTTCTGGGAATGCCCTTTCAAGAATCGGCCTTGATCAAGATAATTCAGGTTTAATCAGTGGGGTGCGGTTGAAAATCTGGATTTCGCCAGATCGGGATGCCGTTCGGTGGACGGTTATGGGTCAGAACAGGATTAGCGTGTTGCCGAAGCTCGAGCCGGCCGCCGTCATGATCTATTTGACAATGCCGCCGAATGCCCGCCGGCCTTCCGGCTCGGCAATGCTATGCGACAGCAACCACCTTGCTTGTGTTCCGCGTTTTGTAGAACCATGCCTTCACTCCTTCTGTCGCTGCGATGTATCCAGCGACGATGACGAGAATGGTCACCATCTGGAGCGCCGACAGCGGCACAAAGCCGAACGCCGACGCAGGGCGCCCAAGGTAGGGGATAGCTAGGGCGACAACACTCATAATGATAGTGCTCCACAACAGCATGCGGCTCGGCTTGCTGCGCCACGCGGGCCCGCGCGTTCGAAGGACCAGGACAACGGCGAGTTCGTTCAACAGCGAAATGACAAACCAAGCCGTCTGGAAAACCGCCTCATGGGCATGAAAGACCAGCAGCAGAATTGCGAACGACAGCAGATCGAAGACGGAGCTGAGCAGTCCGAAGACAATCATGAAGCGCTTGACGTCCTTGATGTTCCAGCGCTCCGGGCTCTTTACGGTCTCCGCATCGACGTTGTCGGTCGAGATCGTAACCGACGGCAGGTCGGAGAGGAAATTCTCAAGCAGGATTTGCGTGGCGGTCATCGGCAGGAAAGGCAGCAGCGGAGTTGCCCACGTCATGGTGACCATGTAGCCAAAACCCTCGCTGGTCGTAATGTTGATGTATTTGAGCGCGTTGGCGAAGGTGCGCCGGCCATCCTCCACGCCCTGCCGCAGGACGTCCAAATCGGGCTTCAAAAGAATGATGTCGGCGCTTTCGCGGGCGACGTCTACGGCCTGATCCACCGAGATGCCGACATCGGCCGCATGCAGTGCGGGCGCATCGTTGATGCCATCGCCGAGATACCCGACGGCATGCCCGGTCCGCTGCAAGGCGCGGACAATACGCTCCTTCTGCTGAGGATCGACTTCGACGAACAGATCCGTGCGCGGCGCGACCTGCCAGAGCGCCTCGCCCTGGAGCTTGGCCAGTTGGTCGCTGGTGAGCATGGACTTCGGATCGAGCCCCACCGCTTCCGCCAGATGCGCCGTGACGTGGCGATTGTCGCCGCTGATGACCTTGACGTGGATGCCGAGGTCCCCCAAATCGCGGAGCGTTTTCTGCGCGTCTTTCTTGGGTGGGTCGAAAAAGACCAGGAATCCGGCAAACGCCAACCCTCCCTCATTGTCGTGGGCGTAATGGTCTTGGGCGGCCATCTTGCGTGTCGCCACCGCCAGGACCCGGAATCCTGCTTCACCCTTGGCCTGGTAGTACACCTCAAGCCGCTCGTGCACGTCCGGCGTGAGAGGAACATTCACACCATCGCGGTCCACTGAGGAACAGAGGGCCAGCACATTTTCGAAAGCGCCCTTGCTGACGATCAGGTGCTGCGCTGCGTCGGAGTCATCGGCCATGACGATCGTCAGCCGTTTACTTTGGAAGTCGTACGGGATCTCGTCGATCTTGCGATAACCTTGCGTCGTCAACCCGGCCTTTTGGCCGGCAGTCACCAGGGCCGCGTCGAGCGGGTTGTCGATGCCGCTCTCGAACGCCGCGTTGAGAAAGGCGAGCTGCCTGACCTGCGTCGATGTCCGGCCGTCGGCGTCGGTGGCGTCCTGAAGAACGATGACGCCCTCGGTCAGCGTGCCGGTCTTGTCCGTGCAGAAGATATCCATGCTGCCGAGGTTTTCAATCGAATCCAGGCGGCGGACGATGACCCCCTGTTTGGCCATCCCGCGTGCGCCGGCGGACAGCGTCACGTTGATAATGGCGGGCAGCAGCTCCGGCGTCAGACCGACCGCGAGCGCTACCGCAAAGAGCAACGAATCGATTTTTGGCCGGCCAAGAAGCAGGTTTACCGCCAGGACAAACAGAACGACGACGAACATCACCCGGACCAGGAGATAACCGAACTGCCGAATGCCGCGCTCGAAGTCCGTCTCGGGCGGGCGCGCCTTGAGCCGTTCTGAGATTGCGCCGAAGGCGGTCCGGCGCCCGGTTTCGACCGCCAACATCTTCCCCTTGCCGCTCTGCACTGAAGCGCCGAGGTAGACGGCGTTAGTGCGGCCCGCAAGGGGTGTCTCCGGCGGAACGATCCCCGGCCGCTTCTCGACGGGGAAGGACTCGCCGGTCAGGCTGGCCTCGTTGACCATGAGGTCTGTGGCCTCAATCAGCAGCCCATCGGCAGGAATGAGGTTGCCTGCCGAGAGCACGATGACATCGCCGGGCACGATGGTGCTGGCCGGCACAGTTTGCTCCAGGCCATTGCGTACCACCCGACAGGTCAACTCCAGACGGCGCTTGAGCTCCTCGACCGCGGCTGATGCCCGATACTCCTGAGAGAAACCGAGCAGGGAGCTGCCGAGCACGATCGCTAGAATGATGCTGGCGTCCACCCGGTCCCCTAGCGCCAGCGAAATCACGGCGGCGAAGATGAGAATGAGTACGAGCGGGCTTTCGAATTGCCGCAGGAGTATGCGCAAAGCGCTCAGGTGGCTCTCGTCCTCGACGCTGTTGGGGCCGACTTGGCGAAGCCGCTCAGCGGCATTTTCGGACGACAAGCCCCCGGAGCCCGAGCCCAGAGCAGCGCTCAGCTCAGCAACATCCCGACTCCAGTAGGGGACTTCAGTTACGTGGTCGGCCATACGACCTCTCGTTGGTCAATCGCCTTGCCGCGAACTACGCTGCGACTCGATATAAAATCAAACACATATGATAGCTTCGTCGCGCTCCACTTTTCTACCATTGCTGCCACGCCTTCGGGATGAATTGCCGCCACCCATTTCCCAGCCCGAGAGGTCCTCCAAGGCAGGACCGGCGTAGCTCAACCCAGGTTTAATTGAAGTAATCAAGGTCACCGTCAGGCTGACCGGTGTGGATAGGCGCGGGAACCGAGTCGATAAGAAACCGAAGGTCCAGGGGCTCGGATTGGGGTTCTTGAGAAGGCATAGCGCGCACCATACACCAACATGAGTTGGGCTATGGAGGCGAAGGCGGATCCGTGGCGGGAGTTCGAAGTCTCGACACTTCTTGGGCGAGCAAGTCCCGGCCCGGCGGTCGGCTTCCAGTTTCACGTGGATAGTCGTATGTGGCGCTCTCGACCCGGAACCCCAGGGTGCCCGCGGACTTGATGCGCGCATGAAGCCCCGAGGAAACGATGAGCGTCTTGGTAGGAGTGCAGCCCCGTTCAGGACGTCTTATGGAGATCCGCTTTCTCCACCAGAGCCACGGAAGTACCCAATTCTCGCGCTTCCTTGTTACAGAATGGCCCGCGCGGCCGCCAGGATATCCTCCACCCGAGGATAGAAAACTGCTTCCAGCACGTGCGATTGCGGAGCAATGCCGTTCTTGGCTCCCACGCGCATCACTGGCGCATCAAGATAGTCGAAAGCCTCTTGTTGGATCGTGGAGGCAATCTCTCCCGTAAAACTTCCCATGCGGACGGCCTGACTGGTGACGACGCAGCGTCCGGTCTTCCGCACTGATCTCAACACCGTTTCGATATCCAGCGGCACGAGGCTGCGGAGGTCAACCACTTCGGCGCTCACCCCCGCTTCGGTTTGGAGCAGCTCCGCGGCTTTTAAAGCATCCGGAACCGCCGGTCCATATGCAACCAGCGTGATATCGCTGCCCGCCCGCTTGATTTCTGCCATCCCCAGGGGCACCAGATATTCCTCTTGCGGCACCACACCCTTCTCGTTGTAAAGCCCCTGGGACTCAATAAACATCACGGGATTGTTGTCGCGGATGGCGGATTTCATCATGCCTTTCGCATCGTAAGGCGTGGATGGATAGACCACGTACAGGCCGGGTATATGTACCACCGTCGATTCCAGACTTTGTGAGTGCTGCCCTCCGTACCCTTTGCCCGCGCCCACGGAGACGCGGATCACCAGGGGCACCTCGACCTGCGCGCCTGACATGTAGTGCCACTTGGCCGCCTGATTGCTGACTTGGTCTCCCGCCATGAGGAGAAAGTCCATATACATAAGTTCCACCACCGGCCGCAACCCGATCATGGCCGCGCCGACGCCCGTCCCGCATATGGCTGCCTCGGAGATGGGGGTGTTGAATACCCGGTCACGACCAAAGGTTTCCAGAAACCCCTTGGAGAGCTTGAAGGCTCCGCCATATTCGGCCACATCTTCGCCGTAGAAGATGACGCGTGAATCCCGCTGCATCTCTTCCATGACAGCTTCCTTGATCGCGTCCCGGTAAGTGATCTCGCCCTTGACCCGCTTGATCGCCGGCGGGTGTGCGAACACTTTGACCTTCTGAAACTCCGGCGGGACCTGATCGGCAGATGTGTCCGTATAGATGTATTTGATGACATCCTCGGCGTTGGGATCAGGAGCGCTGGCTGCCCGAATCGCCGCGCGCGCGTTCCGCTCCCGGACTCTCAACTCCAGCGCGGCAATTCCCTGCTCGTCCAGAACCCCGCATTCGCGGAGTTGCTGCTCAAATGTCAAGACGGGATCGACAGCCCTCCAGGCGCCTTCCTCTCGGCGGGTTCGATACTCGCTGCGGGGATCACTCAAGGAATGGCCATAGAAACGGTAGGTGTCCACATCCAGAAAGTAGGGGCCCTGGCCTTCCAGGCAACCCTGGCGGGCCCGCTGGACGGCCTCACGCACGGCCAGCACATCCATGCCATTAACGATCTCCGCGTGCAGGTTGTTGGTCGCGAAGCCGGCCGCACGGCGCGCCAGACGCCCCACACCTGTCACTTCGTTATCTGAGCGCCCGGTCATGGCGTAGTGGTTGTTGTGAACGAAGAAGATAATGGGCACTCCGAAGCGATGCTCGCCGGCAATCTCGTTCGTGAACTGGGCTTGCGCCGCCCAGTTCAACGATTCCAGAACGACGCCGTTACAGTAGGCCCCATCGCCGGCGAAGCAACACACCACGCCGCCCGCCCGGAGGTAACGCAGTCCCATCGCCGCCCCCGTGGCAATCGGTACACTGCCGCCCACGATGGCATTCGCTCCCAGGTGGCCAACGCTGAAGTCCGCGATGTGCATGCCCCCGCCGCGTCCCTTGCAATACCCCGCTTCTTTGCCAAACAATTCCGCGATGGTGCGATAGACATGGTTCTCTAGAGCCTGCTCCAGTAGTTCCGGATCTGGGGCAACTTTCGGATCGAGGACTCGCTTCCGCAATTGCGCGCCGGTCATCATGCGCAGGGCACAACAGCCGCGCGCCAGACTGTCACCGTGGCCGCGGTGGGTGCTGGTGATGTAATCCTCGAGCGCCAGGGCGCTGCAGGCCCCGACCGCGGCGGCCTCCTGTCCAATCGAAACATGTGTCGGCCCCCGGTAATTAAAGCCCGCAATCGGCTCACAGGCGCCCGAGCGAAGCTTGACGATCATTTCCTCCAGTTCGCGCACCATCAGCATGTCTTCCAGGAGAGCAACCGCAGTTGCCGCCTCCATCCGCCCTGCTGTCAGTTCATCCCGCAGGTTGCTCGCGAACCGATAGGCCGGAATCTTCCCGCAATCGATTTCAAAAGGCCCAAAATCCGGTCGTGAATCCGTCAGATAAGCCGGTGCCATTTGCACTCTCTCCCCAGATCTCGCATCCGGTCACACCCGCACCACCTCAATGCCTCGCTTGTGCAGTCCTTGCGAGAGCTTTCGATCGATGAGTCGGTCAGTGATGAGTATCCGGACTTTTTCCAGTCGCCCCGCGCGCGTGAAAGAAATCTTGTGGGCCTTGCTGCTGTCCGCCAGCAGAATCACCTCGCGGGCGTGCTCCATGACCAGTTCCTTGGTGTAAGCCTCGCTGGGGTCGGTGGTGGTGAGTCCTCCCTCCAGACTGAGGCCGATCGTTCCCATGAAAGCTCTGTCCACGCGCAGCTCGCGGATCATAAAACGCGTGAGCGGTCCTACGGTGGTCTGGCTGAGGCGGCGAAGTTCACCCCCCACGATAATAAGCCGAGGCCCGCGTCCGGCCAGTTCCGCCGCCGCCCGCAGGGAGTTGGTCACAATGGTTACATTGGACCGATCCTTCAGCAGCCGTGCCAGTTCCAGGACGGTGCTGCCACCGTCCAGAAACAGCGTGCCGTTCGGCTGGACGTATTTCAATGCTGCCGCAGCAATGGCCCGTTTCTCCCCCGCCGCGATGGAAGTCTTATCATCAAACAGCGGCTCCTCGAGACGGCTGCCCGTACTAACGGCGCCACCGTATACCCGCCGCAGCTCGCCCAACCTCTCCAGCATATCCAGGTCACGGCGGATCGTGGCGGTGGAGACTCCGAGCTGCGCGGTCAGACCGTCGACGCGAACTACCTGATCCTGGCTGAGAATACGCCGTAACTGCTCGATTCGTTGGGGCGCCAGGTCCTTCGGTTTAGCCGCCCGCATCGCGGAATCCTCCTGCTTGATTATGATTGATTATATTAAGAATTCTTACGAAGTCAATCACGTCCGCGCATTCTGATTTTCCCGATTTGTGGCGATAGCGCGCCGCGCAAATGGGTGCGGCAGGACCAAGCGGGGGGCGCAGCGAGGATTCGCGGATGGGTGGGAGGCTGTGTCACCCATGATAGTGCGGGTGGTTCGGACGCGGGGCAACGGGGCGCCTTGGCAAGTGCAAGGCCTTAGGGGCTAATAGACGCCGCGCCCTCCACAGGGCTGGCGCTGAGGTCGTTCTCCTCTTCCCAAGGCTCTAGCGTTGCCTGGGACGGCTTCGGCCGCGACGCGGGCTGGGATTTGCGCCGCACCTTGACCTTTCCCCGGCGGGATTGCAGCACCTCGATGACATTGATCAGTTTACTGATCTGCTGCGCCGCCCTGGAAATCGCTTTCTGCTCCCCTTCCAGGGTCAGGGCAACATTTAGTTCACGAGGCTTGGTCGAACGGCGCACGGCGAGATTGGCGATGCCACAACCCTGTACGGTAATTGCAGCCAGTATTCTTTGCAGCGCCCCTGGCGTCTGCTGCACCCGCAAGCGAATCGTCCGGCAAACAATAGGAACAGGTCCAGTTGAAACGTTCAGGATTGTCGCGGCAACGTGGGGAGTCTCAACCTTGCTGGCGGACGGCTTGACAGGGGGTCCCAAGACCATTTCGGAGATGGCCGCCCCTGTCGGCACCATCGGATACACGTTCTCGAACGGGGCCACTTCCACGTTCAGCAGACAGGGCCCCGGCTGCCTCACGGCCTCTTCCATTGCCCGCCCCAAATCCTGTGGTTTTTTGATCGTGATCCCCCGAAGGCCATAGGCTGCTGCGAGTTGGGTCACATCCGGAAAGGTGTCGAGCCGTACGGCGCTGAGGCGGTTGCGATGGAACAGTTCCTGCCATTGGCGCACCATGCCCAGGTGCCCGTTGTTCGCCACGACGACCTTGATGGGCAAGCCATAGTTGGCCAGGGTGGCCAGCTCCGGGATGGACATCTGAAAACCACCATCACCCACCAAAGCGAAGACTGGTTTTGCAGGACAGGCAATCTGCGCTCCGATGGCTGCCGGCAATCCGAAACCCATGGAGCCCAAGCCGCCGGAGTTGATCCAGAGGCGAGGCGCATTGAAGCGAATATGCTGTGCCGCCCACATCTGGTGCTGTCCCACGTCGCAACTGACGACGGCGGAACCGCCGGCCAGCCGATCGAGTTCCGCCATTAGATGCTGGGGCTTAATGACCTCGTCGGAGGGCTGGCTGGTGAAAGGGAATTCAGCCTTCCAACCCCGCACCTGCTTCTGCCAGGCAGCGCGCTCCCTGGCCCGCATTCCGGCGGAGCGCGGGCGCGTCTCCCGCAGCATCCGATTCAATTGCTGCAGCACGCACTTCAGATGACCCAGGATAGCGACCTCGGCCGTGCGGTTCTTGCCAATCTCAGAGGGGTCGACGTCCACATGAATCACCTTGGCGTGGGGAGCGAAGCCGGCTAGCTTGCCCGTCACGCGGTCATCGAAGCGCACGCCGAGCGCGATCAGCAAGTCAGCATGAGTCAGCCCCATATTGGCGGCGTAACTGCCGTGCATCCCGGGCATGCTCACAAAATTTGGATCTTCGGCGGGCAGTCCCCCGAGACCCATCAGAGTACAGACGGCCGGGACGTCCAGTGTACCCACGAACTCTCTCAGTTCCTGGGCTGCTTCCGCAGAGATAATCCCACCGCCGGCGTAAACCAAGGGGCGCTCGCTCCGCCAGATCAGGTGGACGGCCTCCGCGATCGAGGCGGGATCTCCATCTTCCGGGACTTGGTAGCCAGGCAGATCGATTTCTTCGCAGGGGACAAACGGAGCCTTCCCCAGTTGGACATCCTTAGGGATATCGATGAGCACCGGTCCGGGCCGGCCCGTGAAGGCAATGTAGATCGCCTCGTGAATGACGCGCGGCAAATCCTCGATCTTCCTAACCTGGTAGTTGTGTTTAGTACAGGGCAAGGAGATCCCGAAAGTATCCGCTTCCTGGAAAGCCGTGGTTCCCAGAACCTTGGTTGAAACCTGGCCTGTTATCGCCACGATCGGAATGGAATCCAGGTAGGCGTTCGCGAGCCCCGTTATCAGGTTCGTCGCACCCGGGCCGGAAGTCGCGCAACACACACCTACCCTGCCCGATGCGCATGCATAACCCTCCGCGGCAAAGCACGCGTTCTCTTCGTGCCGCATCAGCACGTGGCGAATGCCATGATCATAAAGAGCCTCGTAAACAGGCAGGGTTGCACCACCTGGATACCCGAAGATGTATTCCACGCCTTCGCGCGCCAAGCACTCCAAGAGGATCTCTGCGCCGGTCATCTGGGCCGCCATCGCCTTACCTCCTTGGGGCAATCACCAAACAAAAAAGGCCATCAGCCGTTTATCTTTTCCCAGCTGATGGCCTCACACCGTGACTTGGGAAGCTATCAACCAGGGCCCAAAGTAAGGACCCCGATAATAATAGCGATACCGAGCGCTTGATAGCGGGGGCATGACGCAAAGGATCGCCGGCGAAATTGAGGATCTCGACACATACTCGGTTAGGAAGTTTACCCCCGTGACCACTTTGAACTCCAATAAAAGATTGTTATAGATCGCATAAGCATTGCTGAGAGATCGACAGGTCATTCTGAACTGCCCCGCGAGCGGATGCCCTCCAGTCGCCTCTCAGACCAATCCCGCCAGATGAATTCTCAGCGGAAACGGACCGCAGAGTAATGTGGACGTGGAACAAGAAACCGTGGCCAGGAATCCTTTTGACAAGGCAAGGGAAAACATAGTACTAAAATTCGAAAACTACAGACATGGCATGCTAGCCAGGGAGCTAGGCATGTCAGGAGTAAGGCGGTGTGGTGGCGAGCACGCATAGATAGCATCGTAGAGATTACCGACGTGCATTCCTAGGAGACATATGATCCACAATGGGTTTCCTTCACGGCGCAATTTTCTGCGGACTGCCATAGCGACACCTGTGGCCGCCGCGATGGCGGGCAGTTATACGCCCGCCGTGGCCCAAGAAAGGCCGACGGCAGGCGGGGGCTCTCTCGTCGCGCGGGTTACGCTTGACCACGATCTTTATGACTGCGGCGGGGTCCTGAATGGCCAGGTGGACTTCCGCCTGCCGGCCTCCGGGCCGGTGCTTGTGCGTTGGCTGGACAGCTTCGGTCGTGTCGTGCAAGCAACCTCGTTGCCCGCTTCTCCATCGGGGGTAGCTCCCCAGCACTTCGCGTGGCCCCTCGACCATGGCTTCACCTATCGGAACTGGGTTCGCGTCTGGGTCAACGGCGTGGAACAGACGGTCGGGGCACAATTCCTGCTTTCTCCGCCGCCCAGACCCTGGGACGATTTCCATGTTATCAGTTGGGCGAACTACCCCGATGGCTTTTATGACTTGCTGCGCCAGGCCGGAGTGGACGGGACCATCGCCTACAAAGAGGCCACCGACCCCGTGCTCGACAACAATTTCAATTTCTATGTCGAGCAGATGATGTGGGAAGTCTTCGCCAATTACCACAAAGATCAACCCCTTTGGAGGGGCCTTTTGAACCAGATCGAACTCGATCGTAACAACCTGGAGCTTTGGGTGCGCAAGCCCTGCCTCAACGATCCCAAGACCGATGAATACGTGAACGAACACCTGACCCGCTACGTGCGCATTCACCGCGCCTTCCGGCCGCTGTTCTACAACATCGCTGATGAGCTCGGGCAGGGCGACCAGATTCGCCCCAACGATTTTTGCCACTCGACTTTCTGCACCGTCAAGTTCGCGCAGTATCTGCGGAAGCTGTACGGACACGTGGGAGCGCTGGCCAATGAATGGGCGGTCGGCGAAGAGACGCACTGGGATGACGAAAGCCTGCGCAATGGATCGGAGTGGGCCAAGAGCAATCTGATGATCGACCACACCACCACCGATTGCGCCTTCGACAGCGTGGCAGTGGCGGCTCTGCAAGTGAAATACGGAGGCTTGGCGGGTGTGAACAAAGCCTGGGGAACCAGCTTCCCTTCCCCACGGCCTGGGACTTCCGAAAACGAACAATGGGAACCGCTACTCGCCCTGCTGCGCGATACCCGCTCGTTCCCGGAGCTCACGGAAGAGGCCCTGCACGCCGGCCTGGGATCCATCGAGAAAGCCAACGCGCGCTGGGGGACGCACACCGGTTGGGGAGCCGAGCAACACCCGGCGGCCTTCAAATCCTGGACGGAAGTCGTGACTTTTCTCAAGCGCTTCTACCAGGAGCTTTCGCAAGTCCGTTCGACGGAAGGCTGGAATGTTTCGCCCTGGTGCGACTTCCGCAACTTCATGGACCAGACCTTTGCCGACGCCATCGGACGCGCCCGCGCCGTTTGCCAGGTGGAAGATCCGCACGCGCGCTGCGCTACCGAAGGCGGACAGGCGCCCTTTCCCTTCGGCTGGTACAACTATGAAAACGTGGTCAAGGTTGTGGATGTGATCGAGCCTTACAACTGCGGCAACAACGTGGAAGTGATCCGCTCCCTCAACCCGAACGTCATCATGGTCTCCACCCACGGATTCAGCCACAAGCCCGGCGCCCCGCTGACGGAAGAGGACCGCCTGGTCCAGAAGCGCGCCCCACAGCCCATCTGGTGGGGATTATTCCACGGCCACCGCGGCTCGCTGATCTGGGATGACAATATCCCTGAGTATCAGTTCGTGGATCAACAAACCCGGGAGATCACCCCTGCGGCGACGACTTTCGTCGACACTTTCAAAGAACTCCACCAAAGCATCGGCAAACTCATCCTCAACTGCCGCCGACTGCACGATGGCATCGCCATTCATTTCTCCCAACCCTCGATGCAGGTGCACTGGCTGCTCGACAATGTCGGCAACGCGCGGAATTGGCCCCTGCACAGCGGCGGGGATCACTACAGCCACTTCATAGCTGTGCGCAATGGGTGGTCAAGACTGATTGAGGACCTCGGCCTGCAATACGAATTCGTGGGACGAGGACAATTAGAGGAAGGAAAACTGGGTAAGGGCGAGTACCGGGTTCTGATCATGCCGCAATCGCTGGCCGCAAGCGCGCTGGAAGTGGAGCAGATACGGGAATTCGTCAACGCCGGCGGACTGCTGCTTGCGGATTACCGCGCGGCCTCCATGAATGAGCACGGACGTGACCTGGGCCGTGGACAGCTCGACGACGTGTTCGGCATCGCTCATGTGAAAGGCCATGCCAAGGGATCCACCGTCGACGGCATCGAGAACCTGGATTCCCTGCGCCTCAAAGGTGAGAAGCTCAACCTGCTGGTCGGCGACGAAACCCTCAGTGTGACCAGCGGAAAAGCGCTGGCGCAGAGCGGCCAAGTGCCGCTGATCGTCGTAAACAATTACGGCCGGGGAGAGGCTGTCTTCTTGAATGTCGAAACCGCGCGCTACCCCTATGATCGCCTCCAGCCCAACTCGCAGACAAGCTTGCCGGACGTTTTGGAGGCGCTCCTGCGTATGGCCGGAATCGAGCCGCCGGTCCGCGTCCTGGATGCGACGGGTCACCGGCTGCCGGGAACCGAGGTGGTCCGCTTTGCCAACGGCGCCTACGAACATGTGGCGGTATTTCGCAACCCCCAGTTCGACGACGGAGGCTGGGGAGACCTGCCGACTATGCCGGAGCGCGAATGGGCCGGGTCGATCGATAATTCCTTGCTGGAGAGAGACGCCCAGATTACCCTCACCTGGCCGACGGCGATGCCGACCTACGATGTGCGTGGGAAGCGGGAGCTAGGCGAAGCGGCCAGGATACAAATGCTTCTAGATCCATGGAGTCCTCTGGTCGTGACGCGCGCGCCGCAGGCCGTGCCGCCGCTGCGCGTTGAAGCTCCCGCGGAAGTCCAAGCGGGCAACCCCTTGATGGTCACGCTCCGAAGCGAAGCGGCCTTGCCGGAAGGGACTTTTCGGGTCGTCCGATTGGAATTCATAACTCCTGAGGGTGAGGCTCACGACCTTTATGCTCGCAACGTTCGCGCGGAAGCCACCGTGCATCAGGAGCGTTTCAATCTCGCTTACAACGACCCGACCGGGCGGTGGCAACTGAACGCTCACGATCTCATCACCGGGCGCGTTGTGCAAACCGCATTCACTTTCCGAGCCTGATAATGAAACGTGTAATAACCTGAATTAGCTTGTAAATTCCTGTGAAGAAACGACTTAAGAAACTTGAAAATCAGTCTAACTAATTGAAAATAAGTCTGTTATATGAAAAGTCGCAACTCTGGAGGGCAGGCTCGAGGCTTTAGTGAAAATAAAGGACTTAACCCATCATCCCCAGTATGTTGTTCAGGATCATGCGGGGTTGCAGAGCAAGCTCCCTGGATTTCGAGGTAGCTTTCACCCTGAGACTCACATCCTGAAGCGACAATAAGTCATCAGAACACGACCAAGTTTGGGAGAGCGAAACCGCGGCCCAGGCTGACCCACCACTGCCTGCTAACCTAAAACTGGGTCAGCGCAAGGGAAAAACGAGTGCAAAAAAATAACAAAAATAATTCTTGACAAAGCTGCCGCCTAATGGTAAACAGGCTTCGAACTAAGTTAAGTTAACTAACAAACCCATGAAAGTCCTCCCGCACATCAGCCCGCGCGCCATCCAGCCGCCCGTGATGAAGAAGATGAATCAGCTCAGCCTGCTCATGCTGATCATGGAGCACGGTCCGATCTCCCGGACGGGTCTCGCCAAGCTGAGCCGGCTCAGCAAGCCCACCGTCTCCGCCCAAGTCAAGAGCCTGATCCGCAAGCGCCTGGTATCCGAGACGGGCGCCGGGGAATCCGGCAAGCGCGGTGGCAAGAAACCCACCCACCTGGAGTTCAACGCTCGCTATGGTTACCTGGCGGTAGGCGAAATCGACCCCCTCGAAATTCGTCTGGCGGTTACTGACCTGAAGGGGTCGATGATCGCCCAGGCGCAGTTCCCGACCGAGGCGCAGCTCGGAGCGGCGAGTGTGACCGGAAGGCTCAAGCACGGGCTGGGCAAGCTGCTCAAGCAGTCGGGACGAGCGGAGCAGTTGCGCTTGATTGCGATTGCCGGACCCGGCAGGGTGGACGTCCGCCACGGGGTCATTCTGGAAGCGGGGAACATTTTCAATTGGGAAAACGTTCCCATAGCAGATTCCCTGGCCAGCGTGTTCAAAACGCCGGTGCTGGTGGATAACGTGGTGAATCTGGCGGCGCTCGCTGAAATGCACTACGGCGCCGCCCAGGGTGTGGAGGACTTCGTCCTGGTCCGCCATGATACCGGCATTGGCTGTGGAGTGGTGCTGGGAGGCAAGTTGCATCGCGGCTCCAACTGGGCGGCCGGCGAAATCGCCCATTACATTCTGGATTTGAACCAAGCCGGCAGAGACTGGACCCCGCGAGGATACCTGGAATTGCAGGTGGGCGCCGACCGGCTAGGCGAGAGGATGCAACGGGTGCAAGCTTTCCGCAAGACGCTGCCCAAATTCCCGAACGGTGAGCTGGCGGCCCTTTTGCGGGCCTGGGAACATGGCGAAGCGGGGGCGGGAAAGATCGTCGATGAACTCGTGCTTCACCTGGGGGTTGCCATCGCGCATGTCGCGGCTACTTATGATCCCTCTCTGATTGTTTTGCAGGGAGAGATCTTTCCGCCGCTGATGGAAGATATTGAGCAGGTGGTGAGGAGAGCCGTGCCCTGGCTGCCCCGGCTCGCCGCGTCCAAATTAGGAAAGGATGCGGCCTTGCAGGGAGCTATCGTTGCCGCCCGCGCCCAAGCTCACGAGGACATCGCGCAAGCACTGAGCGAAGGGGCGACGTACGCGAGGAGAGAGACGGGTTCAGAGTCGGGATTGCACGAACCGATTCGCTCCGAGCCGGCCCTCCAGCTTTAAGAAAGATGGGGAAACCGGGTTCTCGGGTTGCGGTTGCGCTGCCGAAGCACGTGGGCCGGTGCGCAAACGGAAGCCGAGGCCGATGAAGGTGAAGATCTTCCGCGACAGACCGGCAGCAACACTGGTTGTACATTGACTGCGTACTTGGATCCTGGCACGTCGGGTCAATCATGGGCTAGAGAATGCACAGAAGAAAGGATGGTGGAATGGTCATATGACGAAGCATACCGGTGAGACGGCTCTTCGCAAGTCTAGAGCGAGAATCGGGAGGCTCGGATGGGTGCTCGGTTCTTGCTTGCTCGCAACGCTTCTAACGGTTCCAGCGTCGGTCGCCCAAACCGGCAAGGGAACCGTAACGGGCACGGTGACGGACCTCAGCCAAGCGATCGTGCCCATGGCCGACGTCACCCTCACAAACATCGCAACCGGCGTCACACTCAAGGGTCAAAGCTCCGATGTGGGGATCTACTACTTCGGCGCGGTACCCATCGGCTCATATAAAATCACAGTCAACAAGCAAGGTTTTGAGGAATGGCTTGGAACCTTCAACTTGGACGTCGGCCAGAACGCCGTGGTCAATCCCACGCTGACCGTGGGAAGCACCAAGGTGGTGGTCGAGGTCAACGCCGCCGCTGCGCCGATTGAAACCCAAAGCGGAGCGGTGGGCGACCTCAAGGAATCCGCCCAAATCCGGGATCTCCCCTTGAACGGGCGCCAGATTGGGAATCTGTTCGATCTGACCGCCGGCGTCGAGAGCGGCGCCGGGGGGGCCCGCGTGAATGGCATGAAAGTCGGCGCCCTCGACATCAACTTGGATGGCGCGACGCTGGTGAACCGCTTCGGCGGGGGCATCGTCAGTGTGCAGCCCGGAATCGAGACGGTTCAGGAATTTACCATTCAGACCGTGGGTTCGGATGCCCGTTACGACCAACCCTCCACGGTCATCATGGCCACCCGCAGCGGCACGAACCAAATCCACGGCGCCGGCTACGAATATCTCCGCGACAACACGGTGGTCGGCGCCACACGGCTGCGGACAGACCCGGTGGGATCAGCCTTTCATTTACCCGAGCTCATCCGCAATGAGTTCGGGGGGTACCTGAGCGGTCCCGTATACATACCGCACCTTTACAACGGGAAGAACAAGTCCTTCTGGTTTTTTGACTATGAGGCCTTGCGCTCTAACCAGCGGTACTCTTCGTTCGCGACTCCTCCCGTTGTCCCCACTGCCGCCATGTGGAATGGTGACCTGAGCAATGCCTTTGACCCGTCAACCAACCGACCCCTCACCATTTACGACCCCACAACAACCAACCCGGTCACCTTTGCGCGGACGCCCTTCACCAACAATCAAATCCCGGGGCCCATGAGCCCCACCGCGATGGAATTGAAATCCCTGACCGCACTTCCCACGAATAACAACAACCCCTATGTCGCGGGGAATTTCAATGGCACGTTCCCCGACATTCAAAGTAACGGCAGCCCCACCATCAAATGGGATCAGAACATTTCTGACAAGGACCGGCTCTCCGTGCGCTATACGCGGGCCTCGGAAACTGCCACCATCGAGGGGGGCTATTTCGCCGCCCCCATCACCGACAATGGCATGGGAACCAGCGTGCGCAACTATCAAACCACGAACGTGGCAGTGAACTACAACCGCACCATTTCCCCGAACTGGCTGAATGAACTGCTGGTGGGAGTTCTCCGCGAACCGAATCACAGCGGAACCGTGGGGGACTTCATAAACTGGGACTCGAAGCTGGACACGCCGAATCCCTTCGGGGTACCGGGATGGCCCACGATGTACACCTTTGATTCCGGCGGTAACTTTTACGGTGAGTGGGACTCGGATAACAACAAGCAGCAGCACTTGAGCAGCGAAACCATCGAGGACAACGTCACCTGGACCCACAGCAAGCACACCATCCAGTTCGGCTTCCGTGGCCGGAAGGAACAGAACAACATCGAGGAATTGCAACAAGCCCAGGGCCAGCACGAGTGGGATCCGGCCTATACGACTCTCTTCTCCCCGGTAACCAACGGCCCTGTCCCCGACTCCGGCAGTGGATTTGCCGAACTGCTGCTGGGCCTTCCCGATTACCTGTCGAACCAGTATAACCGCGGATTTTTCTACTTCCGCCAGACCGAAGTAGGCCTCTATGGCACCGACAAGATCAAAGTCAGCTCGCGCCTGACGCTGAACTTGGGACTGCGCTGGGATTACTTCACGCCATACACGGAGGCCAGAAACCGCATGGTGTTGCCGTACGCGCCCGACCAGCAGTTCGCGATGATGACCCCCGGCAACATTCCCATGACCTCCCTCGGCGCCCCGGCCTCCGCGCTCGCGGCCTGGTCAGCTATTGGTTTGACGTGGGTGACGGCGGCCTCGCAGGGCTATCCGTCCGACCTGTTCAGCCCCATCCATCATGACTTCGGCCCGCGCCTGGGGGCGGCCTACCAGCTCAACCACAACACGGTGATCCGCGGTTCGTACGGCGTCTACTATGTGCCGGAGCCGCTGAACCTCTTGCTGCAATCGATGCGGACCAATCCCCCGATTAACCTTCGATACGTGACCAATCCCTATCTCTACACCAACGTACCTGGAGGGGCGAGTGGGCCCCACTTCGGGCAGTATCCGTACATAGTGGCGCCCGCCGCCAGCGATTACCTGCCCCCGGTCACGGTGAATACCGTCTCGGGCGCGCCGCCGCCTACCGAGAACAACGGGGTTACTTATTGGGATGCCAAGAATTGGAACGATTCACGCGATCAGACCTGGAATCTCACCCTCGAGCACGAACTCCCTGGACACACGGGAATGCGCTTGAGCTATATCGGAACCTACGGCGGAAACCTGTTGCAGAATTACGCCGTCAACGATTCCGAGCCTAATTACAGCTATGCCGTGCGCACCGGTCTCATCCCACCGGGCGACAGCAACCAAACACGCTTGAGCTCTACTGGATCGCCGGGGGTTATCAACTGGGGGGTGATCGCCAACAACCACACGGGCTATTCCCGCGACCATTCCTTCCAGGCAGAGATTCACCGGACGTTCGCCAACGGCGTCTCCTTCCAGGCCTTCTACACCTTCACCCGGCAACTGAACACGGACGACCCCGCCGGCTCCGGCCTTTCCAGCACCTCCGTCAACGGCGGCTCAGGCGCGGGTCACCTGGGCGGCAGTGGTGGGGAACCCGTGCCGGAGTATTTCGAGATCCTAGGTGAGCCCAACCTCAGTTACGCGCAGAGGGAAAAGCTCATTTACTTCAACAGCACCACCATTCCTCCCAACAATGTCACCTTCAACGGCATCTACGATCTGCCTTTCGGGAAAGGCAAATATTTCGGGCGCAATGCCTCCACCGCGCTCAACTACTTGATTGGTGGTTGGCAGGTCGCCACCATCGGCGTCTGGCATAGCGGATTGTGGATGGGCGTCAACTCCGGTTTGGTCCAGACGGGCTCGGTCCGCATTCCCGGCAGCCAGCGCGCAAAAGTGCTCCTCCCTTCTAGCGTCAGCAGCGACAACTACAGGCAGTGGTTCGCCGGCATTACCCCTGGGGGGGCGACAGCGGTCTCCGGCAGTCTCGCTACCCCGATGGTGCGAGAGGCCGGCCCCGACTGCGAAGGAAATTATCTTGGGAAGCTCGCCGTGCAATTGCCGGTGGCAAATGAAGCGGCGAATGGCGGCCAGACGTGCTATGACGCTCCCTTCGGTGGCTTCTACAACCCCGCTCCGCGGAACAACATCATCGGCCCCGGCGCCTGGAACGATGATCTCTCCATCTACAAGCACTTCAAAATCGGAGAGAGATTCGACATGCGCTTTGCCGCTGATTTCTTTAATTCCCTCAATCATCCGAACGACCCTGCTCCAGACCCCAGCTCGGGATTGCAGGACATTTCGCACGAAGATACAACCCTGAGCAGCCCACGCGTAGTTCAACTTTCACTGCGCGTGGAATTCTAACCCTGGCTACCCTCCTGGGCGGAGGTCGTGCACTGGGCACGGCCTCCGCCAGTTTCTTGCCTCCGATACCCCACAGCGCTAATATTCATCCTTGCCGTGTTTATGCTCCTGAAACAGGCTTCACCACTGAGACACTGAGGCACAGAGGAAAAGCCTAGGATAGGAAAAAGGCGTGCTGGAATGGCAATGGCTCGGGCTAATCAATTAAAGGCAAGAGCGTTCTTTGCTTTCATGGTGTCTCTGTGTCTTTGATTCGTCCTGGCCGGATTCATGCTCGCGAAATAGAGTTCACCACAGAGACACAGAGGCACAGAGGAAAAATCGGGAACGGGAAAAAAGGCGTGCTGGAATGGTAATGGGCCGGTTTTGTCTTTTGAAGGCAAGAGGGTTCTTTGTTTTCGCTTTGCCTCTGTGTCTCTGATTCGTCCTGGCCGGGTTCATGCTCGCGAAATAGAGTTCACCACAGAGACACAGAGGCACAGAGGAAAAATCGGGAACGCGAAAAAAGGCGTGCTGGAATGGCAATGGACTGGTTTTGTCTTTTGAAGGCAAGAGGGTTCTTTGTTTTCGCTTTGCCTCTGTGTCTCTGTGTCTCTGTGGTGAATCTTCTGTACGGGGCGCGGGGCGCCGCCCAAAGCGGAGAGCTCCCCTTGCAAGGCCCGCTCGCGGAAGGCGTTAATCTCCTCACCTCGGGTCAGTTCCAGCAAGCCGTGCAAGTTCTCAATCGCGCCAAGCAGGATGCCCCCCAGGACCCCCGCCCTTACTTTTACTGCGGCACGGCCCTGGCCCAGGCGGGGCGCTTGGAAGACGCTGCCTCCGAGCTGGTGGAAGCCGTTCACCTGGCCCCCCAGCGTCTGGAATACCGGGTCTTCCAGGCCCATGTCCTTGTGCAACTGAGGCAGAACGATGCCGCGGAAAATACCCTGGCGGTCTTCCAGGATGAACGCACGCTTCGCCAACTTGCCCCGTCGTGGCTGCACTTGTTGGCCGACGTTTATTCTCGCTTGGTAAAGACCGACGACGCCCTGCGAGTCCTTAACCTGTGGGCGGAGAGCGACCCGCATGATGCGCAGATCGATCTCTACCGGGGCCAATGTTATGTGCTCAAGGGCAAGCCAGACGAGGCCTTCGAATTCTTCCAGAACAGCATCGCCCGCTCAGACCAAAACCCTCAGGCCTATTTCGGGTTGGGGAGCATTCTCTACCAGCGAGGCGATTTCCCGGCCGCCCAAGAAGCCCTCCGCAAGGCGGTTCGGGAAGATGAGGACAATCCTGAATATCTCGCGAAGCTGGCATCAGTTGACCTGGCCATGCACGATCCCGACGCAGCGCTCGCCTGCCTGAAAATCGTGGAATCTTTTGGCGACAAGCTTCCCGCGATCTACTATGAGCTGGGGCGGGCCTACCGGAGCAAGGGCGATGCGGCTCGTGGCGCTGAGTATGTGAAAAAGTTCCAGCAGGTCACGGCCGCTGAACACGATCGACTGGATCGGCGCATGGCCGAGGATCGCCCCATTGGGCAGGGCCAGCGCCAATTGGACCAAGGACACACCGAGGCGGCGCGTGCGCTTTTCGAGAAAGCTCTGCAAATTGCTCCGGATCGCTGGGAACCGAACGCCTACTTGGCGGAAATGGATCTGGATGCGGGCGACATCAAAAGCGCCTACCCGCTTCTCGAAAAGCTGGAGCAAATAAAACCCGATTCACCCATCGGCAATTTCCTGATGGCGCGCTACTGGTTCGAGCAGAAGGATTACAGGCAGGCGCGTGTTTACGCCGAAAAAGTGAAAACGAGCCGGCCGGATAATTCCGAGTTGCGGGCCTTGCTCGGCGACATTTATCTCGCCTTGGGCGAGAAACAGAAGGCGCTGGAAGAGTACCGGGCGGCTGCGGACTTGGCCCCGGATCGCCTCGATTTCCGCGAACGCTTGCAAAAGGTCAGGGAGGCAGAAAGTAGTCCCGGCAGGAGCTCGCAACCATGATGGCGGTCCATCGAACTGTCATCCTGAGCGAAGCGAAGGATCTGCATGGGTTTCAGTAATCAAGACAAATGCAGATCCTTCGTCCCGAGAGAACCGGGACTCAGGATGACAGCGTCAATGAGTGGGGAAGCAAAACCGATGCGAGATCCCTTGGCTCATGCCTGTGCTCTGCTCTTGGGGCTGGCGCTCGCTGCGCCCGCGTGGGCAGCATCCCCCAACGTCATTCTGGTCACCATTGATACCGTGCGCGCCGATCGCGTGGGGTGTTACGGTTATCCCAAAGCCCACACACCCACCCTGGACGCCCTGGCACGCGAAGGGGTTCTCTTCCGAACCGCGGTAGCCTCGGTTCCTCTGACGCTTCCTTCCCACTGTTCGATCCTGACCGGAACCTATCCCACTCTGCACGGGGTTCGGGACAATCTGGGATATCACCTGGGGGACTCACTGCCCACTTTGGCCACTATTTTGAAACAGCACGGGTATGCCACCGCCGCCTTTGTAGGCGCAGATGTGCTGGACCCGCAGCGGGGTCTGGACCGGGGATTCGACATCTATGCGTGTCCCCTGCACCGGAAGATGCAGCGCGATAATCCCCTTGTCTTCAATCTCCAGGAACTGCGACGCCCGGCGGAAGAGGTGATTGCCGACGCGCTCGCCTGGATGTCGGCGCGGCCCCCGCACTCGCCGCAGCCCTTTTTCGTGTGGATCCATCTCTACGATCCACACATTCCCTACGATCCGCCTCCACGCTTCCGCGCCCTGCTCCACGACCCCTACGATGGCGAGATCGCTTACGCGGATGATTCCCTGGGGAAGTTCTTCGATTACCTGAAGCAACACGCGCTTTACGATCCCACTCTGATTGTCGCCGCCTCCGATCACGGCGAGAGCTTTGGGGAGCACGGCGAATACACCCACGGGTATTTCATCTACGATACAACTTTGCTCGTGCCCTTCATCCTCAAGCCACCCCTCGCCTCGGGCATCACGCCTCGCCGCATCCAGGCGCCGGTCCGGACGATTGATATCGCCCCGACCATCCTACAGTTCCTGGGCACAAGCCCTGCCGCGAGCATGCAAGGCAGTGGCTTGCTCTCCCTGATCATGGGGAAAGCAGCGAGTTCAGCAACCGGCACCAGCTATTGCGAGACCTACTACCCGACGGAGTTCGGCTGGAGTGCGTTACGGGCACTGCGCAGCGGGCGTTACAAATATATCGATGCCCCCAAACCGGAGCTTTACGACCTGGTGGTCGACCCGCAGGAAAACCACAACCTCTATCCGAGCAGGCAAGCTACGGCGCTGGAACTCAAATCCCAATTCGCAACTTTGGTAACCCGGATTACGCCCAAGGAACCCCTGCCGCGGGACTCGGTATCCCCTGCCGATATCGAAGCGCTTGCCTCGCTCGGCTACGTGGGCACTTCCAGCCCCGCGCCTGGCGGCAGCCCTGACCAAACCCTGCCAGACCCTAAAGACGAATTAGCTACGTTTCGAGTCCTTGTCACAGCCACACACTTGGCGGCGGAAAAGAAGTGCAGCGAGGCCATCCCCGCGTTGACTCGCCTGACGCAGGAACAGCCCGGAATGCTCTTGGGCCACCTCACCCTGGCCAAGTGCCAGATCTTTACGGGTCGGTATGGAGCGGCCGAGTCGTCTCTTGATTCCGCCCTCCGCCTGCGTCCGGACAACCTCGAAGCAGCCTTCTACAAAGGCATCTGCCAGTTTCAGGAAGGCCGGCTCAAAGACTCCGTGGCCAGCTTGCAGCCGCTTGCCAGGCTTCTCCCCGACGAACCCTACATCCACTTTTACCTGGGTTCGATCTATGAGTCGCAAGGATCACCTGAGCAGGCCTTGGCGGAGTTCCAGAAGTGTGCCGCCCTCGATCCGAATTTGGAAGTGGCCGTTTACAAGGTGGGTTATTTCTTGGCGAAGGGCGGCAAGTTTAGCGAGGCCGCTGTGCAATTCAAGAAAGTGGCGGAGATGGACCCGAGTAATGCTTCCGCCCACTTCAACCTGGCCCTGGCCTATCAGAAATCGGGGAATGACGCGGCAGCCCGCCCGGAGTTCGAAACCGCGTGCAAGCTCGACCCGGCCAAGTGCCAGTAGGCAGGTGTCAGGCGCCAGGTGTTAGGCGCCGGGTGCTAGTGTCGCGTTTGGAAAATGCGTTTAGCTGTAGCGGCGGCTTTACGCCGCCATTTGGCGAGATAAACTCAGGCTTGTCCAAATTACGGTCACGCCACTGACCGATGACCTGCGGCTCCGCCGCCTGCTGTGCGGAAAGGCGGAGCCTTTCCGCACAGCGGGGCGGCGGAGCCGAATCGAATACGTTTGTCTTCCGCTAATTTGGACAGCCTTGAGGTAAACTCGCCGCTACGACATCAAACTCGCATAGTGCCGGAAAAGGAGAAAGCCATGACCCTCCGAACAATTCATCCCGCTAGACTTGTGGCGCTCGCCGTCGCGCTCTCCGCCTGCGTGCTCACAACCTTCGCCCAGACCCCCAAGCCCAAAAAGGTTTTCATGATCACGGACATGGAGGGAGTCAGTGGGATCTTCGACAGCGACCTGCAATGTCTTCCTTACAAGAGCCCGCGCTGGGAGGAATCCCACAAGCTGCTCACTGGGGAAATTAATGCCGCGGTGGACGGCCTGCTGGCTGGTGGCGCGACCGAAGTGGTGGTATGGGACGGCCACGACTCCAGCCAGTCGCTGTCCGTGCTGGACATTCACCCCCGGGCGCGGCTCCTCACCGGAATCCCGGTCTCGATAACGACCGAACTCGACTCCTCATACAGCGCTCTGGTTTTCATCGGGCAGCACGCGATGGCCGGTGCGACGAATGGCATCCTGAGCCACTCTTATAGCTCTCTGGGGATCCAGAACCTGTGGGTCAACGGCCAGCCCGCAGGCGAGATCGGAGTGAGCTTGATGTTGGCGGGACACGTGGGAGTCCCGGCGATTATGCTTTCCGGCGACACGGCCGCCTGCCAGGAAATCCACGCTTATGTCCCGCAAGCCGAGTGCGCGGAGGTGAAGTCGGGAGTGAGCCGCACCTCGGGCTATATGCTCTCGCATTCCGCCGCCTGCGCGCTCATCCGCGCCAAGGCCCAGCGCGCCCTCGAGCGCTTGGGGGAGTTCAAACCATACCCCCTCGCGGGTCCGGTCGAGCTGAAAATAGAATTCACGACCCGGGGCGAGCCGTCCATCACCCCGCGCGAAGGCGTGGAACGGTTGAACGAGCGCACCTGGGCCTTCCGCGGCAAAGATATCGTCGATGCCTGGCTGAAGAGCCGGCTGTGAAGCCAGCCGTTTGGATTCTCTTCCAGAGAGTTGAAGACACCTCCGCGGTGTGGCATAGTGTTTTTGCCTTGCAGGCGCTGGGAGCGCGTGGGTTGGCGTTCATCCGCGCGCCCGAGAAATCCGCAGATTTCGCAGAAATACGTAGGACGACTCGTCGTGCCCAGACGCCAAAATGTGCGGGCGGCGTCTTGGGCGCCTTGTCGAACTTCGATCACGCTGAAGCGACTCACCTATGGATTGGACGATTGCCCTCCTTGCTGCGTTGGCCCTCGGGGCGCCAAGCGATTTGGCGCGCCGGCCGTTCCTCGACTGCGTGTACCCGTCGGCGGTTTTCGGCGAGGAGCGCCATTACCGTATCTTTCTGCCCCCTGATTACGATCTGAGCAACAAAGCCTATCCCGTTATCTACTACTTTCACGGCCACAGCGACCGTTACACCCTCGAGAAGTATGACGATGGCAAGGACACGGTCCCGAAGATCGCCGCGTTCGTGGCCACTCATCCGGTGATCGTCGTCGCTGTGGATGGCTACGTGGCCCGCGATTACCAGGGCTTTTATGGAGGCGCCCCCTGGGACATCTACAAGGAGGGCGGAGAGTACGACTTCGGCCCCTACTTCCGCGAACTGGTCTCGCGCATCGACGGCACGTACCGCACGCTGACTTCTCGCCGCTATCGCGCCACTTCTGGCCTGAGCATGGGCGGGTTCATGAGCCTTTACCTGAGTGCGCGGTACCCGGACCTGATCGGAAGCGCTTCCGCATTTAACCCCGGCCCGGAGTTTTATGTGGGCGAAAAAGGACAGCGCGTGCTGTGGCGCCCCAAAGATCACGTGAGCAGCCACACGCGAACCATGGTGCGTCTGGTGCGTGCCAGCGGAGATTTCATCAGCCAGTATCACGAAGAGACACGGGACGCGTACGCGCGCGCCGACGATGTCGATTTCGAGTTTCGCCAAGACGAGTACCACCGCCATTGGGCCACTTCCGTCGCCGAAACTTTCGAGTTTCACCTGCGCGCCTTCGCCACACCCAATTTGGATAATGTCCCGGAAACCTGGAACCACGCCGACGCCTACTCCGACTTCACCGTCTGGGGCTATCACGTGAAGTCCACGGGAGACGGGCCGGCCCTGACCTACTTGGACGATGTGAGCCAGGGCGGCCTGCGCGTGACCACGCGCCAGTGGGCTCCCGACGGCCCGCCGCTGGCCAATCGGCGCATCACCATCACCACGGCTCCGCTCTACTCGCCTGCAACAGCCTACGTGCTCCTGGATCGCAATTTCTCCACCGGCGCCACATCACAACAAACTTTGCGTCCCTCGCCGGATGGCCGGCTCACCTTTGCCACCGACGGCGCAGGCCACCAGTTCAGCTTTCAGGGCCCCGGAGCTTCCAGCCAAGCCCCCGTTCTCTTGCCTTTGACCTCGAGCGATAAACTTCGGCTGCCGCCGCAGCAGGATGTGGCGTTGCCGATTCGAATCTATAATCCTCGCAACGCGCCGATGACGGACGTGAAGGTAGCGCTTTCCAGCGAGTACGCCACCGTCCAGGTGCTTGCCGGTGAGGTCACTCTCCCCAGGATTGAGCCCGGCGCCTCTGTGGACCTCGCCAACGGCCTGCGTGTGCGGTTCACTGCCGGCGGAGGCTACTTTGCTCAAACCCGGCTGAAATTGGAGATGACTTACGACGTGTGGCACGGCGTTGCGGAGAACCTCGATGTCCTGGTCGTTCCGGAAAACGTTCCCCCGCCCGCGGAGATCATGATTCTCGACGGCCGCGCCGCTACCCTGAACGTTTTCCGGCAGAAGGGCAATCAGGGCGGGGGAGGCTCGGTGCCCCGCACCATCACGGAAGGCAAGGGCAACGGGAACGGCGTACTCGAACCTGGAGAGGAAGCCACCATCTGGGTACGCATGCCGCAGGGCATGGACCCCTTCGACAAGAATAACTGGTATCGCGCCAAGGTCTATTGCGACTCGCCCTGGGTCACGGAAGTTAACCGTTTGGAGAATCCGAAGGAGTTCGAATGGACAGGCGCGCAGGAGCTGAGCAGCGTCATCCGGCTTGCCCCCAATGCGCCGCGGGGCGCCCACATCCCGCTGCTTCTCGATAACGAGTCATGGAGTTATACGTGGACACCGGACGTCCGTTACGGAGTCGAGAAGCTCTACCAGGCTTTCCAGCTTCACACCCACCACTTGCACCAGTATGAATTGATCGTGCCCTGATCGGCCTGACGCTCCGTGACCACGCCGGACAGGCCTTACGCCCAAGCCCGCTCGCGCTCAATGCCTTTGGCCAGCATCTCCTGGACGTGGGCAGTGTCGTCCCGCACCTGCCAGTCGAACATTCCCACGGCTATGAAATCGGCGCCCCGCTGGAACGCATGACGGAAGCCGTCGGGAGGCAGCACTCTTCCTGCTCCCAGAGCTTTGAACCCAATCCAGGGCTTCTTGATGGTCCTCATGAACTCGGCGGTGTCCGCTGCCGGGCTGCAGTAGTAATTCACCTGGTTGACCGTCACCATGAAAAAATCCGGATCGAGTTTGGCTTGCGCACAGGCTTGGGACGTAGCCAGCAAGTGAGCGCCGATGCCTGCCATCAATCCGGCTTTCCGGAAGCCCTCCAGCGCCTCACCAATCTGCTCAACCTTCCCTTGTTTCACCAGCCCGTCCGAGACCCCACCATGAAGGTACATGGCGATCGCCCCGCTGTCCCGCGCCCGCTTGGCGTTTTCCACAGGGTCACCCTGCTCCGGCGCGCTCTGCGCGATCCATTGCAGCTTCCCTCCGCGCTCCCGGGTGAACTTCTGATAGTGCGCGATAATATGTGGATCCGCACGCATCAACGTCGTGTTGATGCCGTTCCGCTCCGCCAGCGCCCAAGTTTCAAGGATCTTCTCGGTGTTGAAATAATGCGTCATCAGTGCCGATTGATATAGCAGCTCACCGGCATGAGCGGAGCCTGAAATCAGATTGCCGCCAATGATGAGCCGGGAAACCTCGTACTTGCCGAACTTCCCTCGCTGCAAACCCTGCACTGGTTCCTTGACCTTGTCGTATTCCGAGCGATCCACCAGTTGCGCCATCAGGGCTTGATGTTCATAGCTGATTCCTCCCAGCACGGCGCCGGATAGCCCCAGGGAATTTCGCAACATGTCACGCCGACCAATTTTGCGCATAGGGAAGTCCTCCTGTTCATTTCAAGCCTTTCAACATTCCAGCGTCGAGCCAAGCCAGCGACTGCCGCGCATACAGATAGGACTGGTCAATCTCCAGAGCCTTCTGGAAGTTCTCCCGCGCCAGCGCGTCGTCCCCTTGCTGGGTAGCATAGATACCGGCCAAGTCATACGCATGGAGGCGAAGATCGACGGCATTATCGGTCTTGCGTTGCTCATTAACGGTGGCGAACTCCTTCAGCCAATCCGCAGCTTTCTGAACCTGGCCCGTCTTGAGAAGGCCGATAGCCCGGAACAGCCCCTCTCCTTCAATGTCGTCGTCCAGCGTATTTGTAGCCGCCTGCCAAGCAGCATGGGCTGCGGCGGAGTCGCCTGCCGCCTGGTGCAGCAAGGCCTCATACATCAGGAGTCGCGAACTCTTGACGGCCGCAAAATCATCCACGCCGAGGCTGGTGGGCGGCTTCGTAGCGGCCGCGACATCGGCCAGGGCCTCGGTGTACTGGGAATTCTTGGCCGCCTGGAGCGCCAGCATCAAGCGGACGCCTCGATAAAGGTGGAGCAAGGAGTAGGAAAGGTGCGTGGCCTGAAAGGTGTGGGCGTTCAGCAGCTCCAATGCCCGGGCGTCGTTCCCCATCTGGGCTTCCAGCGAAGCGAGCCTCTGCAGCACCTGGTCACTGTTGGGCTGAACCTTCAGGGCCTGATCAAAGGCTTTCCGCGCCTCATCCGTATGCCCCAAGCGCGCCGCCACGTTGGCCACAAGCAGAGTGGTAGCCATATGCTCGGGCCGTATCTCCGAGGCTCGCGTTAAGAAGGCCAGCCCCTCCTCTTGCTTCCCTGCTGCCAGCGTGGCCATTCCCAGGTCTCGCAGAGCAGAGAAATGGTGGGGATCATTCTCGACGGCCACGCGCCAGAGCCCCATCGCTTCTTCCTGCCGATTCCGGCTGTAGAGAAGGTCGCCCAGCAATACCCCCGCGTTGGCGTCATTCGGCTCGAGGTCCATCGCGGTCTTTAGGACTTTGACGTCTTCCGCGCGAAAGGGAAAGATCACGATTCGCAGATCCTCCTGACGCGCCTTCTCAAGCACATTCCGGGCGGCCTGCTTGTCCCCAAGCTGCGCCGCAGCAAACGCCTGATAATAGAGGAGCAAGGGGTCGGGAGAGTGCCCCCCCATAGCGGTTACTCCCAAACCATGATCCAGAACTTGCGCGGCTTCCTGCCAGGCCGAGAGCCGGAAATACTCCGTGGCCAACTCCAAATATCCTTGAGGATGGCGTGCACAGGCAAGGTCGAACGCATCGAAGGCGCCGGGCTGCGTGGACCCAAACGCCTGGCCCTCGAACAATCGCTCGGCGTGGGCAAAAGCATTGGTGGCATCAAGCTGCAGGATGGCTTTTCTTTCGTTTTCCGCCTCCGCCGAGTGTCCTGCCTTGCGTAGCACGTAAGCGTAAGCCTGCTTCACGGATACGTCTTCAGGAGTGAGCGCTGCCGTGGCCGCAAGCTTCTGGAGCGCCTCGCTGCGGTTGCCATCGTTGAGGGCCAGAAGGCCCAGACCATAGTCGCGGCGCTCGAACTTGTCCGAAGACGGAAGAATCCGATAATAGTTCCGGCGCGCCTCGAGTTGGTGACCCAGCTCAGCATGAGAAATCCCCAGAAAGTAGTGGGCATCCCCATTGCTGGGATCCCTTTCGAGGACCTTTTCAAAGTGCTGAACGGCCTCGCTCCACTCGAAACGATCGAGCGCCAGCAACCCCAAGCGGAGATGCGCCGGGGAAAAAAGCGGGTCTTTGGTGAGGGCCCCGTTGTAAGCCCGCTCCGCGTCGTCAATTTGTCCGAATTTCTCATGCGCCAGCCCCATTTGATAGGCTTCCTCAACTTGCAGGCCTTCCAAGGGGCCGAACTTCCTGGGAATCGAATCGCTGGCGTACGAGGCATCGGGGCGGGACCCGTCTGGATAGAACTTGCGATCGAGAAGAACCGTTCCCTCCCGGGACATGATCTTCAGCTCCAGGACCTGGTCACGGGTTGCCGTCCCCAAGGGGAACTCCGCGTGAAATGACTTCCCCAATGTCAGGTCCTGCGCTTGGCTCCAGATCTTCTGATCTCCGGCATAGATTTCATGCAGCGCGCCGCCGAAAACTCCGGTCGGCGACACGCTGAGTTTGGCGGTTCCAGGGCGCTCGGGGGGAATCTCAAAGTTGACGGCCAAGTCCTTGGTTGCCGTGGTCAGTCCCCCCAGCTTGCCGGCGCCGAACCAATACTCAGTCCAACCATCTGTCTGGCCGGGGTCGATGAATTCGTAATTGCCGTCCCAGATAAACCGGCCGCTCTGGGTCTCCATGTAAATTCCGTCGTGATCGGTGTAGTTTTCCGCCTGCCGGTAAGCAGTGAGGCCGGACCCGAAGGTCCAGGTTTTCTCGCCACGAGCCAGCAGTCGATTGGTGGAGCAGATGGTCCCGTAGTCGTTCTTATAGTCATAAATCGACATGAAGTTGTCGTCAATGTCGAGACCAAAAACTCCCAGCATGTTTTTGTTGTTCTTGTTCCAGCTCAGGTCAACTCCGTCGATGATCGGCCAATCACGGATGGCCGAACTGACGTGACCAATGGTTTTGGTCATGGGATAAACAAACCTGCTGCCATCCGAGACCGCCACCCCGGCATTGGTCCACATCAGATAGCGATTGGGCAGCTCGTTCTTGTTGTACAAGCGAAGGGTCGTTTCGAGGTAAGCCTTGCCCGGCCGCAGCGTTACCTCCAAGCTGATCTTATCGCGGAAAAAGTGGTCAATGTGGGTCAGAACTATCGTGGCGCTTCCATCCGGATGCCGCACCAGCGCCCACGGCCAAGCCTCACCCGGCCAAGTGATCATGTGGGAATCGTAGGGGCCATAGAGCTCGAGATTTCCGACCGGCCAGGCGTTGCGTGCATTGTACCGGCCGGGCTTGAGCACGGTGGGGTGATAGAAAAGCTCCCGGTCGGCCACCTTGTCGTGAGCCGACCAGATGCGTCCACCCAATTCCGGGAGAAACTCCACACGCAGGTATTCATTTTCCAGAACCAGCGAATCGTATTCGACGGGCACAGGCTTCTCGGAGCGCGACTCCCAGTCCAAAGCGGTGTAGGGATAGAAACCGTTGCTTTCGATGGATGGAAACAGCGGTGCAACAGTTTCTTCGCGGCCGTAAGTATAGGTCGGCCACACCCTCTTCCCGTGGCTGAACTTGACGGGCTGCGGATTCGCGGCGCTGCCCAAACCGGTCCCGACCAGGAAACAAATCATCAGGTGAAGGCCTGGATGAAGGGCCTTGCGAGAGGGCATGACGCTGCGATAATTGCAGATATCAAGTCCATGGAACTTCATTGACATCGAATATCCCCCATAAGTCCTCGCGAGTGCCGACTTCACTTTACGTTTTCGTGTGCGTCCACTTTGACACGGCCGACGGCCTCGATCACACCTATAATATCACCCAGACTGTTATAGACCGGAGCGAGAACAGATATCCAGCCGGGCTTGTCGGTAACCGTCTGGCTCTGCCCCGTCTTAAGCACAGCCTCCATCTGCGGAATCATATCCTGATAAAGCGCTCCCCACTGCCAGAATTGGCTCATCTCGTTCTTGTTCCGAATAACCATCTGGACTTTCCCCGGGTGCCCTTCAATGGGCATCCAGAGGTTGAGGTCACTGGGAAAGGAAAGCAAGTGAGACAGCCTGATCAAAGTCTTCTTGGTCGCATTGAATGCGGCATCATCCACGTCATAGTTATCGCCAGCAAGAAATTGATCACGTCGATCAACTGCAAACAAGTATCCTTTCGCTCGCTGGGTCACGATCTTCTGGCAGACGTCGCCATCCATCATGACGCTGGCGACGCGAGCGGCACTTTCCAGTTCCTGGCGCATCCCAGGCGCCACGTCAGGATTCGCCTGCGCATGTCCGAGCGCGGCCAGAAAAAGACCGAAACCAAATAGAAAGATGGTTCTCATTTCGCCTCCGCCGCGATCTTGAGCACCTGCTGGTGGACGTTGTACCAGGCCGGGGCGCTCGGATGCGCCAGGGCCTTCTCCGTGTGTTGCATCGCGTCGCCGATGGCGCTCCCCAACCACTGATCAGAGGGGAGGTCCGCCAGGGCGGGCCGCGGGTTCCACCAATCGTCCAGTTTGGAATTGTTGAAGCTGTGCGCTGCTTCGTCCTTGAGTAACTCGAGTGGCTGGCGCTTCTTGAGACTGTCAAGCAGCGCCAGGTCTTGCAGGCAGTTGCGCTCGATCTTCAGCCGGACGCTGGGGATTGGTTCCGTAAGGCCAAAGCGCTCACCGGGGTACACAAGTGTGGTGCCTCCGCCGTCGAAGTGAAACCAGGGGTCTTCGCCCGGGCTCACCGTCAGCCAGTGGACAAAACCATTCACGCCCCAAAGCCACGCGCGAAATGGTAGCTCCGTGATGGCGGAGGAGGTTTCCGTGACGCTGGGCGGCCCGCCGTAGTACCAGACGATGTCGCCGCGCTTGAGAAGAGTCTCGGGCGCATCCCTGTAGAAACTCAGGATGCCCCCGCTACAGCACCATAGGGTCACAACTCCATTGAGAATCTTGAACTGTTGCTCCATGTCCCAACTGACATCGGCCCGGAACACGAAATGCACGGGGGAGTCCGGGGGGAGCGCCTTCCGCAGTAACCGGCCATATTCGAGGAAATAGTTGAGGTCTTTGGGAAACCGCACCTCGTCACCATCCCAAGGGAACCCCATGTAGCGTTTCTTGTGGTTGAAGAAGACTTCAAAATTCGTGTGAGTCCAGCCCTTCTCACGAAAGTGCTGTTCCATTTCGGAGACCACGTTCACGAATTCCGCCTCGTAGCCGGGTTCACCCCAAAACTCGTAAGACGCCGGCCATTCCGGATTAATGGGCAGGTACACAAAGGGAATTGGACGTGGGCCACGCCGGGTTCCCGAAAATGCCCTCCCATCGAAAAGCGGCCCGTAGTGGCGGTCAAACAAATCCCAGTTGACGATGTGCTTCCCCCGGCCAGAGCCTGAAAGCACGGGTGCAAATTCCGGGCCCACCTTCCCGGCATGCCCATATCCGAGCTGATGGAATATTCCCCGATGCTCATAGAAGATCCGATGATAAGCGTGAATCAGCTCAAAGAATTGATCGCTCTCGAACCAACGCTTGGGGTCGCGCCGATAGGAATCTCCGAACTGCTCGGCCAGCCAGGAACTCCCATAGGAATTGTGGTCGACCGTCACCACATCTTCTGCGGGGATGAGGGACTCAAGAATCACAAGCTGAAGCGGAAGGACAACGGCCTTTGCTCCGGTTTGGAGTTTGGCCTTGCCAAGGAGAGTCCCCGGTTTGACATCCGCAGGGATATACACGTCAACCCAGAATGCTTGCACGGTCTGCTGTGGAATCTGATTGTCCGGCTCCGGGAGACGCGAGTTATATGGCGCGCGCACGGGAATCAGCGCATCAGGGTAATAGTGCTGGTCGGATTCCGTGAAGTGGAACCACTCTCGAAACAGATCGGTCTGCACTTGGTGGGCCGCATCGATGATCGCAACCTCCAGGGTGTACGGACCTGGCACAGGAAGCTTAACCACTAGTTGGAAAGAAACGTACCCACCTCGCGAGGCGGTGAGGGCAACTCGATGCCGGGTGTCATAGAGGCTGGAACGCAGATCGGCGCCGCTCTGGTCCGGCGCGACGATGCCACCAAACGGGTCGGGCCGGAGGAATTCGGGAAGCGCCTCCAGGCCGGCCGCCGCCCGGCAGTTCCCGGGGAGAAGTAGCACAAGGAGAAGAAAGACTGGCCAGTTAAGTCGGAACATAGGATCAATCCTATCCTGGCGAGTTGTCCAAACGACTCGCCGGAAAATGCTCGACGGAATCCCGCGCGGGTGAGCGTGTTAGACGCCGCACCATTCACAGACAAATACCAAGAGGGCTTGAGTGGCTTGAATCACGGAATCGATTTCCAGGTATTCGTCCGCCGCGTGGGTGTTCCCGCCCCGGGCTCCCCACAAAACCGCGGGAATCCCGAAAGCCTGATGAAAAACGTACATGTCACAGGGACCCTCGATCCCCTGCACGAGCGGTTCCTTTCCCAGCACCTGCGTGGCGCAAGCGGCGAGTTCACGTACCAGCGGCTCGGACTTGAGGATGAAGGAACCCGGCATCCACCGGATGGGAAACTCCACTTGCGGCCGGGAGGCGAAAAGCCCCGGCGCTGCGGCTACGACGGAGTCCAACCACGCGAAAAACTCGTCTTCTACGTCCTCTTGTTTCTCGCCGGGCATCAATTGCCAGTACATTTCGACCTGGCAGGTCTCCGGAATGGTAATCGGTTCTTGGGTACCCCATGGACCAGTAAAGACCTTGGTGATGGCGACCGGCACGGGATCGGCGGAGTCCGCGTAAAGTTCATGGACCGTAATTTTTGCCCGGCGCTGTTCGGCGAAGTGTGGGACACTCACCAGGAAATGCCGCAACTGGTCGATCACCCCGGAGGGCAGCTTGCCTTCGTTGAGAACTCCTCCTGCCGCGCTCAGCGTGATGTGAGCCGTCCGCCCTCCCCGTTGCGCAGGGCAGATGCGCAGGAAGGAAGGCTCCGAGATGACTGCCGCATCCGCGTTGAACCCCATCAGCCGCCCTGCCAGTGTCCCGTTCACGCCACCGAATTCCTCGTCCGCAACGGTCTCGAAAAGCAAGTCGCCGCGCAGTTCGATTCCCAGGGCGTCCAGCGCTTCCATGATGAAGAGGTTCGTGCCGACCCCGCCCTTCATGTCATTGGAGCCTCGTCCATACAGGCGATTGCCATCGATTTCACCCCCAAACGGGTCCCGAGTCCAGGGCTGCGTGCCACGCGGCACCGTATCGATGTGTCCGGAAAGAAGCAGAGACCGTCCGCCGCCGCGCCCTTTCCGGCGGGCGCCCACGTTAGGCCGGTGCTCATAGTTGCGTCCAGGCCAGTACAGGGGGTGCTCCCGCAAACCGGGAACCGTCGTGAGGTCGTACAGAGTGGGCTCCACTCCTTGCGCGCGAAGAAACCTCGCCACGTATTGCTGGCAGGCTTGTTCGTTTCCGGTGGGCGGCGTGTTCTCCGAAGGAATGCGGACTAGATCCCGGACGATCCCAACCAAACGATCGCGGTGCTCCTCAATATAGGAGCAGAGCTCCTTTTCGACCACGGTATCGAGCGCCATAATGGAACATCTCCGTTTTAGATTCTCAGACTCCGGGGAGCATTGCGGAATCCCCGGGTAAGGACGGCGAGATAAATAACCCCCAGCCCCAGCCAAATGAATCCCACCGCCTTGGCCTTTGTGGATAGGTTAATCCAAAGGTATACACAGGTGATGGTCCCCAGCAGGGGAAAGATCAGATTAGTAAGGAAACCCAGGCCGGCCCGTAAATGCCGGCGGAAATAGTAATGGCGGATGACACTGAGGTTGACGAGGATAAACCCCACAAACGCTCCGAAGTTCAGCAGTTGCACGGCGAGTTCGAAACGCATGAGCAGGGAGCCAACCAGGGTGAACACGGCCATCACGAAAATGCTGCGCGTGGGCGTGGAGTAGCGCGGACTCACATGCGCGAAGATAGAGCGCGAGATCACGCCATCACGCCCCATGCCGAAAAGCAGGCGCGAAGCGCCGGCTTGGCCCGTAAGGGCGCTGGCCAGGCCGGCGACCAGGAGCACGAAAGTGATGAATCCGAACATCCAGGCTCCGCCCATAAGCCGGCTGATATCGAGGATAGCGGTCTCACTCTGAGGAAAAGAGTTGTAGTTCGGCCATACGAGCGCCGCCAGGTAGACCGTCGCGAAGCAAAAGACCGTCTGAATGATACAAACAGCCACGGTCGCGATGGCGATGTTCCGTTCGGGATCCTGAGTGTCCTCCGCCAAAGTCGAGACGGCGTCAAAACCGATGTAGGAAAGCGCCGCGATACCCGCGCCGAGCATCAGCGGGCGCAGGACAAAGGTACCTCGATTGAAAACGGCGGCCCCCACCAGCAACCCGCCCCAGCCGTGTCCTTGTACAACCCGGAAAGCCGCCAACGCCACGAACAGCACCGCCGAGAAGGTCATGATCACCATCATCACCCGGCTGGCGCGGGCCGTCATCTTGATGCCGCGTATGTTGACGAGCGTGATGGAAACGGTAAAAAGCAACGCCCATACGAAATAAGGGACCGCCGGCAGCAACCTCCCCGCGGTAAGCGCGGCATAGACGACGCTCAAAAGTGGAATCAGGAAGTAATCGAGAATCATCGCCCAACCGGCGAGGAATCCCACGTGGTCATTCAGCGACCGCTGCGCGTAAGTGTATGTGGAACCCGCCGCGGGGAAGGCTCCCGCCATCTTCCCGTAGCTGGCCGCCGTGAAAAGCATCGCTACCATGGCCACCAAGTAGGCCAGTGCGGCATGTCCGTGGGAGACTTGCTGGACAATTCCATAAACTGGGTAGGGGGCCGTGGGAGTGAGGATAACCAGTCCGTAAAGAATGAGGTCACGCAGGGAGAGCACCCGCTTGAACTCAGGTTTATATCCGAGCGCTTCCAGGGTTGCGTCTGCTACCTGATCAGCCATGCATTAGACCTGCGGTGCTCAATACCCAGAAGCACCCTGCCCACCCACGCTACTCCGACCCTAAACGCCCGCGCAGCACGGTAATCGAAGCTTTGGGAATCTGATAGAGCGCTCCGGCGCCACCCGTGATCGCCGATTTGGCGGGCGGGCCATCGGGCTCCGCGTGCCCCCCTCTGCCTTCGGGGTGCCATTGGTATTCGGCATCCCCGAACGTGATGCGGTCCACCTGGCCGGCGAAGTGCCTTTCGCGCTTGCTCTCTGAGTCCGCGAAGACCACTTTCACCGCGTGGGCGTTGTCGTGATCCCGATTGACCAGCATCACCGACCATCGCCCGTCCGGCCATTGGACGGCGTAGGCGGTGACCAGGACGTTCCCGGCGCCGTCTTTGACATCGCTCGAGACCTTAAAGACCTTGTGGGGCGCATCAACGGGCTGCACCCATTCTTTGGTTATCACCTGCGTGGCAATATACTGAGGCGGATATGTCGTAACGTGATAATCCTTGTCCAGAAGGAGGAAGCCCCGAGCCCGCCCCGCCGAGGGCATGTAATGGAAGTAAAACGTGCCGCTGGCGCCCGCCGTCATCATGGAGCCCACGTAGTCGGCCAGCCAGAGCGCGCTCATCATGTCCGGACGCTCACCGCCCCCCGTCATGTTCCCTTCCGTCATGAAGAAGGGCATGCCCGGAGGCAAAAGGTCGTCCTTCCATACTTGCACGATGTGATTAACGCGCTGCGGTTCCGGGTACAGGTCGCTCCAGGCGAGCCGGGAGCTCTTGTCCATGAGCGGATAGTGCTCGAAGGAGAAGAAGGTGAAGTCATCCAAGCGGCCGTGCGCTTTCAGGTAGTCGAGGAAGCGGCCGAGCCAGGAAGCTCTCCCCGCCGCATCGGGCCAAACCTCCACGTCGCCATCTGTCCCTTCGAACGGCGGTCCTCCCAGCTTCGCCTCCGGCACCAGCCGATGGATGGCCGCCGCGAATTGCAGATAGAGGGCGCCATAATCCTCGGGAAGCATGTGCTGCCCGTCCGCCTCTTCTCCCATCTCGATCCAGGAAATCGGATAATGACGTTTGTAAAGATAGGCAATCTCGGCCGCAGCATCATCGGGCGTGGCGTATAGCATCGCAATCGGGACCATGGTGGGGAGCCCGCGCGTAACGCCGCTCGTGAAGAAGAAATCGAATCCGACCTGGTCTCCCCTCGATTCATCCAGATTGGAAGCCGCATGCCAGGGATCGACGGAAGAGGGCCAGGTAATGGTCTGCTGGCGGCTGGGCACATGCTTCACGACGTCGGTGAATCGACCTTCGTCCGACAGAGTCCCCACGTAGAGTTCATTGATGGCATAACCCACGCAGTTGCGCTTGTCTGCCGAGCCATGGGTATCACAGGTATGGGAAGATTCCGTCATCCAGATGCGCAAGTAGCGCACCGGAATCATCCAGGAAACCAGCTTGTGCGTGACGGTTCCGCCCTGGCCTTCCGTAACCGCGCCCAGGGGAAACGTCTGCCATGTACCCTTGGTCGTCCCGTCGTAGAAGGGCTCTTCCTCACCCGTCCAGAACTGCACGGAGTAACGTCGTGCGTAAGGATCGGCCCAGGCAATCCGCACGGCATTGATCGGCACCTTGCGCCCAAGATCGACGATCACCCACTGCGGGTGCAGCGAATCGTCCTCGCCCGTAAACTCCTGCGTCAGGTACGGGTTGCTCTTCCAGTACGATTTCAGGTCGCCATCGGTCAGGCGCGACCAACCGTTTCCATCACCTTGGCTGAAGCCGCGATGCGGTAAGGGATACGCCCACGAGTGGCGAATCATCTCAGTCGGCTCCGCGCTTCCCGTAAAGTAGCCCTCCTGCTTTTCCGCGTTGCTCCAGACGCCGCGGGCGTTCCAGTGCCAGGCCTCGACCATCAGTTCCGTGTTCTGACGATAGGTCACGGCCTGCCACCCCGCTCCCAGGATTTCCTTCAGGACCGGGTCGGTCAGCAGCCTGTCCGGAGTTCCGGTCGGCAGGCGGTCGATCGCTGCACCCAGCGCGCGGAAGGGACTGAACGAGTTCGCCGCGTGCGACGCCGTGGCGTCAACGGTAATTTGCTGCGCGTTCGCCGCCTGGGCAACCCCAAGGAATGCGACGACAACCAAAGCCAATCCAAGAATGCGCCTTCCCTTCCCCAATCCCATCACGACCTCCTTGCCCGGCCGCTTGCCGGACCCTCGGGAGCGCGGAAAGCTCGTCCCCCGTATGCCACCCGCAACTCCCGGCGCATAAGGGTACTACATGTTGTCAATCCCTCAAACCGGCATAGCGAACCCCAACGACCGGGCGTGGTCTTAGCGCTTTAGACCCAAAACCTGATGCACTCCGATATACGGCGGCGTACGGACTAACTTAGGAGGTGGTATGACCGTTGGGGGAAGGCAGGACAATCAGTTGCGAGCCTGCGGCTGGAAGGTCGGCGGCTTTTCGCGCCCACCGCAATCGATCTGACCGCCAAGCAACCCTTCCACCGAGATACCCAGATTGGGGACAGCCGCCCACGGGAGATAACTGGTCGTCCGCGTGGGCGGGAACTTGGACGCACGTCAAGCGGCGGGCACTCGCTCTCTGCTGACGCTACCAGACCAGACGCAAACCCAATTGCAGCTCCCGCGGTTCGCCGGGACCGCCGGAGGCCAGGCCGGCGACTGGCTGCACGGTATTGAAAATCTGGCCGAAGCTTGAGGCAGCCACGTTGCGTTGGGGAATATCGAAGTTAGCGCGATTGAAGATGTTGAACATTTCCGCGCGAAACTCGAGGTGGCTCGATTCGCCCAGGCGAAAGTCGCGGTGGATCGTGAAATCGCAGCTTCCCAATCCCGGCCCCCGCAGGATGTTGCGCCCAGCATCCCCGAAGGTGAAGGGGCTCGGGGCACTGAAGGCCGAGCCATTTAACCACTGCTGCGGGGTTTGTTTCGAGGGGTAGAAGGAGGTGCTCATGACGTTCGGGCGATCGGTGTCGTTTCCCGTCCCGGTGATCTGCACCTCGTCGGCGCCACTGATGCCTCCACTTACGAAAGGCGTGAACGGCGGACCCGACTGAACGGTGAGGACGCTTCCCACCTCCCAACCTTCGATCAAGTGATTCAGGCTACGGTTATCGAGCCTCGCCACGGTCGAACCGAAAGGCATGGCCCAAAGAAAGGCGAGGGACAAGCGCTGGGGTACGTTGAAATCGGACACGGCCTTTTCCGCCGCCACGTCGTAGGAGTTCTGGGGGAAGTTGGCATTCCGCGTATCACTGAAAGGGCCGGACGTCGTGTCGATGGACTTCGAATAGGTGTAAGCGGCCAAAAGCGACAAGCCCTTCGCCATATGCCGCTCCACCTTGGCCTGGAAGGAATGGTAAATGGAACTGCCGGACGACTGCGTGTACATAAAGCTGGAGAGATAAGGGTAAGGCCGCGTGCAGCCGTTCACGCTTTCACAGGCTGCAAGCGTAGCCTGGGCGTCAGCCGCAGGCGCCACGGAGAGGTTCATGGCCTGGTTGGGATCGGTTTCCTGGACAAGACGCAGCCCCCGCGTTCCGACGTAGCCCACATCGATAAGCCAGGACTGCCCGACCTGTTCCTGCACATCCGCAGTCCACTGTTGGATGAAGGCGTTGCGGAAATTAAGCTGGAAGGGGCTCATGGTGGGGAAGATCGAGCCTACAATCCCCGACAGGGCATTCTGGATGATTTGGCCGCTCCCCGGTTGGAAATTGCACGGCCCGCCCAGGAGGCATCCTTCGAGCACGGAGGGGGAGTTGCCTTCTTTAAGCTGGACAAAAGGCGGGTTCGCGGCCTTCTGGAAATAGACGTCGCCGAACGTCTGATCGTAGAAAATCCCGTAGCCGGCGCGCAGAACGGTTTTGGAGCTCTTAAACGGTTGCCAGGCTAACCCGATGCGCGGCGCAAAGTCATTTCGGTCGGGGTATTGCAGCGAGCGGTCGCGCGCTGTGCTTCCCAAGTTGATGGTTTGCTGGCTACAAGTTTGAGACGTACAAGGCGCCGGGGTGATCTGATACTGGCCGGTCTGCGGGTTGATGCTAGGGTTAAAGCTCCACAGGGTCGCCGCATTCGTTCCCGCCACCATGAGGTCCCCGTTGCTGAAATCGAAGTTGGAAAAGGCGTTCGACCCTTCCGTGACCAGGCTCTTGTATTCGTAACGCAAGCCGAGGTTCATGGTCAGATGGGGGCGGACGCGCCAATCATCCTGGGCGAAGAAGTCGTATTCACCAAATTGGCCGGAGATGTATTCCTTGAATCCATTCAGCCAGTACTGGGGAAGGCCCAGCAACGCGTCCGCGACGCTGTTGCCCAGCGTGCACGTGGGGCAACCCAATTGCGCCGCCGAAACCTGGCCCAGGCCGCCCGTCAGGAACCCGGTAAAGTCAAATTCTCCCCGGATGATGTTGTCGACGGAGAAATTCCCGCGATGGACCTCGCGAATATCAGCGCCATAGCTCAGCGTATGCGACCCCACCACGTGCGTCAGCGTGTCGCCGATTTGGAAGGTATTCACCGCGCCGCTTTCGGGAATGCCTTCGTCAGCTCCCATGCCGGCGTATCCCGAAAAGTTCATATTGGGGATACCCGCGGGTACCGAGCCGATGTTGTAGACACCTGTGATCCCCAGGCTTGCCGCCAGATTGTTACCCAGATCCTGGTTCACCTCGCGGAGCTGCCAGCGGTTGTATCCAAGCTTGAACTCATTGACGAGCTTCGGGGTGAAAATGTGAGTCGAATCGAGCCCCGCCATCTGATAGGAATTGTGGGAGAAAGGGCCATAGCCCGGAAGCGTGGTAGTGCTTTCCGGGACCGTGCCCGTGGGCCAGAATTCGCGATCAAGGTTCAGACTGTAGCGGACGAACAAGGAGTCCTTGCCGGTGAACTGATGGTCCATGCGCCCGGTCACGGTGTCATAACTGACCTGCCGGTCGACCAGCGCCGAGTAATTCGCGGCGCCACACGAGGCGCCCGGGATGTTGGGTGGCGGGTACTGATTGACCAGGGCCTGCCCTACCGGGTCCGCCTGCGGCAGGACTTGGTTGATGTTGGTGAAAGGCTGGCCTCCGCCCAACGGATTGAGAAGCAGGGTCTGGCTGGAACAGTTGGGGTTCAAGAGATCCGTGAAGTCGCCCTGGCGTTCCGCCATGGTGGGAACGAGGAAGTTGTCATAAAAGCCGCGGTGCTCACGGGTGCCTTCGTAAGCCGCAAAGAAGAAAGTGCGGTCGTGTCCGTCGTAGATCCCCGGGAGCACGGCAGGCCCGCCAATCGTCCCGCCAAACTGATTGCGGTGCATGGGCGCGACGGAGGGGTCAAAAAAGTTGCGCGCGTCGAAGGCGGTGTTGCGGGCGTACTCGTAGGCGCTGCCGTGGACGTCATTCGTCCCGGACTTGGTGACCATGTTGACTTCGGCCCCAGCGTGAGCGCCGAACTTGGCCTCGTAAACTCCCGTCTCCATGCGGAACTCCTGCACGGAGTCGAGCGGCGGAGCCACGGTGTATTGGCCAACGCCCACCGAGGTATCATCCAGGCCGTCGAGCCAATAGGAGTTCATGGAATCGCGCATCCCGTTCACATTGATGGCCCCACCGCGGGCGGCGATATGGGTGCCCGCGGTTCCCGGGGATACGCCGGGTACGAGCAACGTCAGCTCCAGAAAATTCCGGCCGTTCAGCGGGACCTCGGTCACCTTCTGTGCGTCTATCGTAGTCCCCACGGAAGAGGTTTGACTCTCCACCGTGTTCGGCGCAGCCTCCACCGTGACGGTGGCCACTTGTTCCCCTACCTGCAAGGTCAGATCCAACCGCAGGTGCTGATTCACGAGGAGGGTGATCGGCCCGCGGCCAGCCTTCGCGAAGCCCTCCTTCTGGGCGGTCAGGCGGTAGTGCCCCGGAGGCAGCAAAGGAATTCCGTAACTGCCGTCGCCGGCGCTAGTCACGCTACGCGAGAAACCTTTGTTCTCTTCCAGGACCGTCACGACGGCCCCCGGAATTACCGCTCCCGTGGGATCCGTGATGGTCCCCGTAAAGCTGCCCTGGAAAGTCTGAGCCATTACCACCAGGCAGCCCACACTCACATACAGGAATAGGCCGAGCAAAGACCGTCGAATCGAAAAAGACATTTTCAATGACATCCTCCCCTCTGATCTATGAAAGCTCGAGGATAAATGCATGTACCACTGCGTGGGGATGGCCGCTATGCACCTCGGGGTTGGCCCGCTCCAGCCACCTTCACACAAACTTCATACATTAGCATGATTCAGTTTACATGCATAACGTTTGCTGGCCAAACAAGAAAAACAACTTCGCCCACGCAATTGGGGGGCCAAAAAGAAATCTTCAAGAGAAAATCCCTTAAAATAAAGGGGCTGCTGATCCGTCTACAGAAGTGGATGAATGACGCGCTCAGCATCGAACTGATGACCGACGAGCAAAACGACCACATCTCGGATGCAATCGTACGGGAACGACCCCGCCTTCGCAGCTTCATCCGCAAGCACGTCCTGGACGAAAGTGATGCAGAGGACATCCTGCAAGAAGTCTTCTATGAACTCGTGCTCGCTTATCGGCTGATGAGGCCCGTCGAACAAGTGAGCGCCTGGCTGTTCCGGGTCGCCCGGAATCGCATCACGGACCTTTTCCGCAATCGAAGGGGCGCCTCATTGCGGGACAGCACCTCCCGGGAGGCGGAGGATGGAGAACAGCTTTGGTCGGAAGACCTGCTCCCCTCGCCCGACGCCGGCCCAGAGGCGGCCTATGCGCGCGAGGTGCTCATCGATGAGATCGACGCTGCTTTGGATGAACTCCCGGAAGAACAGCGCGAGGTGTTTGTGGCCCACGAACTCGAGGGTCGGAGCTTTAACGAACTGGCAGCGGAGACCGGACTGAGCGTGAACACCTTGCTCTCCCGAAAGCATTACGCGGTGCTACACCTGCGGCGGCGCTTGCGGGCCATTTATGACGAATTCAAGAAGGGATGAGGATACAAGAAATGAAAAAACAGTGGATTTTGCGAGGATTGAGAGTTTTGTTGCTCGTGACGCTGGCGGCAACGGTTTTTAGCTTTGTGGTCATGTGGCTGTGGAACTGGCTGATGCCAGCCGTCTTCGGCCTGCATGTCGTCAGCTTCTGGCAAGCTCTGGGCCTCCTGGTATTAAGCAGGATCCTCTTCGGCGGGTTTCGTGGGCGACCGGGCTTTGGGAAGCACTGGCGCCAGCGCATGATGGAACGCTGGGAGCAGATGACCCCGGAAGAACGCGAGAAATTCCGAGCGGGTATGCGCGGAGGCTGCGGCCCCTTTGGATCCTCACCGGCCGCGCCCGCCGCTTCCGCACCCAGGGAGTAGTGGCCAGCGTGGCCGGTCGCCCGAGATCATAAAGGCTCTAAGGAGAGTCAATTATGAAGTACGAACCATCCGCGATGCAGAACCAGCCGTCAGCCCATGCCGGCTTTACGAAAATCTATGCGGAGACCAACCCGCCTTGGGATATCGGCAAGCCGCAGCCGCCCTTCGTGGCGGTCGCCGACCAGGTTGTGGGTCCAGTGCTCGACGCCGGGTGTGGCACGGGCAGCACGTCCCTTTTCTTCGCCGCTCGGGGCCATCGGGTCACAGGCATCGATTTTGTGGAAGAAGCGATCCGGCGGGCTCGGGCCAAGGCCGATGAGCGCGGCCTGGCTGTGGACTTCTTGATCAAAGACGCCATGACACTGGGCGATTGGGACGAGCGCTTCGCCAGCGTGATCGACAGCGGTCTGTTTCACATTTACTCCGGAGACGACCGGCGACGCTACGTCCATGGGCTGGCGCACGTCCTCAAGCCGGGCGGGCGGCTCTTCTTGCTCAGTTTCAATGATGACCCATCGTGGCCTGGGGGTGGGGTGTCCCGCCAGGAGTTGTATGACGCCTTCGCCGATGATTGGGACGTCGAATCGGTGGAGTTGGTGGGGGGCGAGGTGAATCCGGCATTCGCGGCCGAGTTTCCGGAGAAATTTGCGAACATAAAAATGTGGTTCGCGATCATCCGCAGGAAAGAGTGAATCAAAAGCAGACGGGGGCTGCGGCCCTTCGGGTCCGCACCGGCCGCAAACAAAGCAGGATAGCTATGAAGATGACAGCCTTTGAGAAGTACTTCGTAAACCGACCCAGTCATACCCGCACGGTCGTCAACCGCGCGAAGCAACTCCTGGGCCGTATTAGCCACCAGGCTGGGTGGCGGTACTTGGATGTGGGATGCGGCGTCGGTGCCGCCGCGCACGAGATCGCCGGTACAAGCAAGCTCGAGGTCACAGGGATCGATGTCGATACGAAACAAATCGACACTGCCCGAGCTGGAGCGGCACGCCCGAATCTGCACTTCAGGGTGATGGATGCAACCAAGTTAGACTTTCGCGATGGCGAGTTTGATATTGTGGCCGCCAGCATGCTTACCCATCACATCCCCGATTGGGAGCGAGCTCTCTCCGAGATGGTGCGCGTCTTACGAACCGGAGGATACTTGATCTACAGCGATTTTGTGTTCCGGTCCTGGTTGGCCAGGGCTGGCCGGCGGCTCATTCGCTTCGCGGGATTTCCTTCGACGAGCGCACTCGACTCCCTGGCCGCGAGGGCTGGATTGGTCAAGGTCCACCAGTTGCAGTACTCCGGCAGAGTGGACATGGTCTGGCTCAAAAACGGCTGATAGAAACTCGGCCCGGCCAGTTTCCCCTCCCCCTAAAAAATGGATTGACATTGCGTTTCACAGAGGTTATGCTCCCGTCGAACAATAATGACTGACTGTTCAGTCATTTTACGGAGAGAACAGTGAAGGCAACGAATTCCAGGAGGGCCAGGGCTGCCAAACCCTCTGCGCGCCGGCGGGAGCGCAGGCTGCATCGCCACGAGGAAATCCTCGCAGCCGCCTTCGAAGTCTTCGCTGCGCACGGATATGAAGCAACTCGCATCGACGATGTCGCCCGGCATGCCGGAATCGCCAAGGGTACGATCTACCTCTATTTCCGGGACAAAGAGCAGCTCTTCCGAGCGGTGGTGCGAAGCCTGGTGCAAAAGAGATTTGACTCCATAGCAGGAGACTTCCAGGGCACGGCCGAGCAGTTGCTGCGTGAACTGGTGTCGCGGTTCTATACGCAGGTGGTGCGAAATGAAAAGGTTCGCTCGATCGTGCGCCTGCTGATCGCGGAAGGCAGCAGGTTTCCTCAACTTGTTGAAATCTATCACCGCGAGATTATTGCCCCGGGAATGAAGGCGGTGCGCCAGGCACTCGTGCAGGGAGTCGCCACGGGTGAATTCCGGAAAACCGCGGCCGTGGAATTCCCCCAGCTTCTGGCGGCGCCGGGAGTTGTGGCCATCGTGTGGAGAGTGCTTCACGGGGAGCGGCACCGCCTCGACCTTGACGCCTACAGCAAGGCGCACCTGGAATTCGTATTAGACAGCCTGCGAAAGCATCCGGATTGAAAGCCGCGAGGTGTTCGAGGTGGCGCGGTAAAGGAGATGGTCCATGCGGTTCAGGGCAAGGTGGGTCACGCTGTTCATAGCGTTGTCGTTTGCAGGCGGGGCGTCCTTGGATGCGCAACAGACTGCTCCGCGGCATTTGACCCTGAGGGATGCGATTAATCTGGCGCTGAAGCAGAACCTCAGCGTGCGCGTGGCGAGCACGCAAGTGGAGGAATTGGGAGGCACACGCGATCGGCGGCGGGCTTCCCTGCTGCCGCACGTCAACGGGGACGCGTTGGCCAACCGCGAGAATATCGATTTAGGCGCCATGGGAATTTCCTTTCCCAACGTGCCTACCGTTGTCGGTCCATTCAACCATTATGATTTCCGCCTCTCGGCAAGCCAATCCTTGATTGACCGCCACTCCTACCACACCTGGAAGGCCAGCGAAAAACAGGAGGAGGCTGCCAAGCTCGATTACCAGGACGCGCGCGATTTGGTGATCCGCCAAGCCGCCGGGCTTTATCTTGATGCCCAGGCTTCCGCCGCGGAGGCCGCGGCGGCGGAAACTCGCGTGACGACTTCCGAAACCTTGGAGAAATTGGCCCGCGATCAACACGCTCAGGGACTTGCAACCGCGGTGGATGAGGTTCGCGCCCAGGTGCAACTGGCGCGGGACCAGCAAAACCTGCTGGTGGCGCGCGACACCTACCAGACTTCCCTGCTCGTCCTGGCCCATTTCCTCGGACTGAGGCCCGGCACCCCGTTGGATTTGGCCGAGCCGTTGAAATTCCATCACGTGGAATCAGCCGACGCAGACCAGGCGCTGCACAGTGCCCTCGAGGCGCGATCCGACTACGCTGCGCTGCTCAAGCAGCGGGAGTCCCTCGACGAGCAGCTCAAGGCCTCGCGGGCACGCTATTTCCCCACCCTGTCGGTCAACGGCGACTACGGAGCGATTGGGCGCACCTTCGGCTCCATCGTGGGAACCGGCCAAATCCAGGGAACGCTCACGGTCACCTTGTTTGACCGGGATCGCGCCGGGGAAAAGACGGAACTCCAAAGCCAGTTGAAACGCCTGAACGAGCAGATCGACGACCTCAACCGCCAGATCGAGCAGGATCTGCGGAAGGCGCTGCTGGACTTGGAATCCACTGAGAATCAAGTGACTGTCACCGAGGCGGCGCTCCGCCTGGCAGAGCGCGAGCTGAGCCTGGCGCAAGACCGTTTCCGTAATGGGGTGACCGACAACATCGAGGTGGTGACCGCGCAGGCCAGCCTGGCGAGCGCGCAGGATGACCGCATCATGGCGCTGGCGCGGCACGCCGACGCCGTCATGGCCCTCGTGCGGTCGCTGGGGGCAACCGAAAAGATCTACCAAACATACCTCGGCGAGCCCTGAGGGGTAAGCAGGCAGTAGGCAGGGAGCAGTGAATAGTATGTAGTTAACAGCTAATAGCAATGGTAAGCAGCACTTTAGAAATGAGGTCGATGAGCCATGAAACGATTGATTCCGCTCCTGGTGCTATTGGCGATTGGCGGCGCAGTGGTCTACTTCCATCCGCAATGGTACCGCAAGCCCGTCGTGGAAAACGTGCTCAAGCTCTCCGGCAACATTGAAGCGCACGAGAGCCTGGTCAGCTTCAAGGTAACTGGTCGCATTATCGCTTTGCCGGTCCAGGAGGGGATGACACTGAAGGCGGGCGAGCTGCTGGCGCGGCTGGACAGTGACGACTACCGGCAACAGGTGGCTATGGACGAGTCCGCCATCCGCGTGCGCGACCGGCAACTCGCTTTGGGCTTGGCCGGCAGCCGGACACAGGACATCGCGGCCGCCCAACAAGCCGTGCTCGACGCTCAGGCCGACCTCGAGCAGAAAAAGAAGGATTACGCGCGTTACCAGGCGCTTTATGAAAAGGACGAAATCCCGGGGCAGACACGCGACTTGGCCGCCACCAACGTCACCCGCGCCCAGGCTGCTTATGAGCGTGCGCAGCAAATCTACAACGAGCTGGTGGAAGGAACGCGCCAGGAAGAGCTTGCCGTCGAGCACTCCAATGTTCACCAGGCAGACCAGAACCTGCGGATGTCCCGCATCCGCCTGACCTACACGGTGCTGCGCGCCCCCTTCACCGGAGTGGTGCTAGTGCGGCAGGCGGAGTTGGGAGAGGTCGTCTCACCCGGCACGCCGATCGTGACCCTCGCCGACCTGGACCATCTCTGGGTCCGAGTGTACGTGCCGGAGACGGATCTCGGCAAAGTGCACTGGGGGCAGTCGGTCGATGTGGGGACCGATACTTACCCGGACAAGATTTATCACGGCCGGATTTCATTCATCTCTTCGGAGGCGGAATTCACACCGAAGAGCGTGCAGACCGAGAAGGAACGCGTCACGCTGGTTTATCGGGTTAAAGTGGACGTGGATAACCCGAACTGGGAACTGAAGCCCGGAATGCCGGCAGACACCCTTATCAAACTGAAGTAGCAGGTGCACCGTGGGTACCCCTCCTGCCATCGTCGTTTCCTCGTTGAGCAAGCACTTCGGTGCAGTGCGCGCCGTTGACCGGCTCAGCTTCGAAGTGTACGCCGGAGAAATCTTCGGCCTGGTCGGGCCGGACGGCGCGGGAAAGACGACGACGCTGCGCATGCTGGCGGGCGTGATGGAAGCGGACTCCGGCACGGCGGTGGTGGCCGGCTACGATGTCGTGCGCGACCCGGAAGGCGCCAAGCTCCATCTCAGCTATATGTCACAGCGGTTCGGCCTTTACGAAGACCTCACCGTGGATGAGAACATCCGCTTCCACGCCGATCTGTTTGGGGTCCCCCGCAAGCAGCGGGAGTTTCGCTCCCGCGAATTGCTTACCGCCGCTGGCCTGGGAGATTTCCGCAGCCGACTGGCGGGGAATCTTTCAGGCGGGATGAAGCAGAAACTCGGCTTGGTGTGCGCATTGATTCACACTCCCAAAGTCCTGCTTCTCGACGAACCGACCAACGGGGTCGATCCCGTATCGCGGCGCGATTTCTGGCGCATTCTGTATGCGCTGTTGGAGGAGGGCGTCTCGATTCTAACTTCCACGTCGTACCTGGACGAAGCGGAGCGTTGCCACCGCGTGGGGCTGCTAAACCAGGGCCACATGCTCTTTTGCGATCGACCGGATGAACTGAAGAAGAAGTTCCCCGGCGAGATTCTGGCGGTGCACGCGGCGCAGCCGGGCCAGGTGCGCACGGCGCTGGCGGACGCCCCCGGCGTGCGCGATGTGTTGCTGGTGGGCGACCGTGTCCACGTGTTTGTGGACGAGGCCGCTGGACGGCTGGCGGATTTGCGCACGCGGCTGAAATCCGCCGGCGTCGTTTACGACTCCATCGAGCCTGTAGCGCCGACCATTGAGGATTTGTTTGTATCGGCCGTAGAGGGCGAGCCAGAGGCCGTCGGGGAAACGAAACCTTTATGAATGGAAGAGAACCATCCGTGGTGGTCGGAAACCTGACCAAGCGCTTCGGAACCTTCGTCGCGGTGGACAGCATCAGCTTCCAGGCCTACCGTGGCGAGATCTTCGGCTTCCTGGGCCCCAACGGCGCGGGCAAATCCACCACCATCCGTATCCTCTGCGGCCTGCTCCGCCCCACTTCCGGGCAGGCGCGGGTAGCAGGGGTTGACGTTGCCGAAGAACCTGAAGCAGTGCGCCAGCAAATTGGCTACATGTCGCAAAAGTTTTCCCTCTACAACGATTTGAAAGTCATCGAGAACCTCCGCTTTTTTGCCGGGTTGTACAGTGTTCCCACCAAAGTTCTTCCCGAGCGTCTGGCCTGGGCGCTGCACATGGCAGGGCTCGAAGGCCGTGAGCAAACCCCCACGCGCGACCTGGCGGTCGGCTGGAAGCAGCGGCTGGCGCTAGGATGCGCTGTGCTGCACCGTCCCCCCATCGTCTTTCTTGATGAGCCGACTTCGGGTGTCGATCCCGTCTCCCGCCGGAAGTTCTGGGAATTGATCCAGCAGATGGTGGGCGAGGGCATCACGGTCTTCGTCACCACCCACTACATGGACGAGGCGGAGTACTGCAATCGCCTGGTGCTGATCGATCGCGGGCGTATTGTGGCCATGGGCACGCCCACCGAACTGAAGACGCGATCCATGAAAGGCCAACTCCTGCTCGTGGAATGTGAACCGCTGGGGCCGGGACTCGAAGCGCTCAGCCAAGCGCCGGGCGTACTCGACGCGGCGGTTTTTGGAAGCAGCCTGCATGTCGTCGTTGCCGATGCCGAAACGGCGCCGCCCAGGATCCGGGCGATTCTGGAGGCCCGGAACGTCCGCACGCAGAGGATCGAGCCGATTTCTCCCAGCCTCGAAGACGTCTTTGTCGGGCTGACCGCGACGCGCGAATCCCCGCCGGAGAAAACCGCATGAGCCTGCGCCGCACGCTCGCGATGATGCGCAAGGAAGTGATCCAGATCTGGCGCGATCCTCGCAGCCTCCTGGTCATCTTCGCGATGCCGCTGGTGCAGCTTGTCATTTACGGCTACGGCGTGAATCTGGACATCAAGCACATTCCCCTCTGCGTGTACGACCGCGACGCGACGCAAACCAGCCAGGATCTGCTGAAGCATTTCCAGGCCACTGACTATTTCAAGATCGTTCATGTCGCGAAGAACTATCGCGACGTCGTCCAACAGATTGACCAAGGCGCCTGCACGGTGGCCGTGGTAGTGCCGCCGCAATTCTCCGAAGATCTCCACTCCCACGGACACACCAGTGTGCAAGCGTTGCTCGATGCCAGCGACAGCAACACCGCCAGCATCGGCATGGGCTATGCGCTGAGCATCGCACAAGCCTACTCCCAAGACGTACAGGTCGAATCGCAGCAGCGGAACGGCCTGTCGCATGTTACCCCCAACGTCACCTTCCAGCCTCGGACCTGGTTCAACGAGAACTTGGAAAGCATGGACAATATTGTGCCCGGCGTAGTGGCCATGGTGATGGCCGTGGTAGGCGCATTTCTGACCTCGCTCACCATGGCGCGGGAGTGGGAGCGCGGCACCATGGAACAGCTCATCGCGACACCCGTACGCAAGCTGGAAATCCAGATGGGAAAGCTGATCCCCTATTTTATTATCGGGATGATGGATACAGCGCTGTGCGCCGGCGCCGCGGTCTGGTGGTTTGGCGTTCCCTTCCGGGGTAGCTGGCCGGTGCTGTTTGGTTGCTCCGCGTTGTTCCTGATCGTGGTGCTGTCGGTAGGGTATTTATTCTCAGTCACTGCCAAGTCGCAGCTCGCGGCCAGCCAGTTCGCTCTGCTGGTGACGCTATTGCCGACGTTTCTTCTTTCCGGTTTTATCTTTCCCATCGATCAGATGCCCGTCTTCGTGCAGTGGATCACGCGCCTCCTGCCCGCGCGCTATTACGTTTCCATCCTTCGCAGTCTGTTTCTCAAGGGTACGACGGCGAGGGTTATGGCCGGGGACATCACCGCCTTGGGGATTATCGCCGTGGTGCTGATCATCATCGCCACGCGCGCGTTTCATAAGAGGCTGGAATGAACTTTGTCTTCTCACTCCGACGCATCGGTAACATGGTCAAGAAGGAATTCATTCAGACCTTGCGGGACCCGCACATGCGCTGGCTGCTCTTTGGCCCGCCGATTGTTCAAATGCTCGTGTTCGGTTACGCGGCCACGTTGGATGTAAAAAACGTGGCGCTGACCGTGCTCGACTTGGACCATACGCAGGAGAGCCGCGAGTTGGTGGCGCACTTCTCCGCCAGCCGTTATTTCCACCTGAAGCCCTATGCCTCGCGGCGCTCCGATCTTCGCGAAGGCCTTGACCGTGGCGATTTCCTCGCCGGGATGGAAATCGATTCCGGCTTTGCCCAGCGCCTGCGCAATGGCCAAGGGGCGACCGTGCAAGTGTTGATGGATTGCTCCAACTCCAACACCGCGCTCGTGGCGCTGGGATATCTCAACCAGATTGGCGCCGAGTTCAGCCGTGACTACCAACTTGACCTGATGCAGCGCACGCACCCGCAACTGGTATCCTCACTGCCGCAAGTGGACCTGGCGGTTCGGCCGTGGTTCAACGAGGGACTGGAGAGCCAGTGGTACTTCGTTCCCGGAGTCATCGGCAACGTCATGTTGATCCTGGTCATGATGCTCACCGCCTTCGCGGTGGTGCGCGAGCGGGAGATCGGGACGCTCGAGCAGATCATGGTCACGCCTATTCGCCGCTGGGAATTCATTCTGGGAAAAACCATTCCCTCCTTTCTGGTCGGCTGCGTCGACGCCACGGGCATCGCCCTGGTGGGAACATTTTGGTTCGGGGTGCCCTTCCGCGGAAACCTGGGTGTCCTGGCAGCCGGGTTAGTGACCTTTATCCTCGCAGGTATAGGTTTGGGGCTGTTTCTGTCCACGGTCTCCGCCAACCAGCAGCAGGCGATGATCGCTTCCTTCTTCTTCACCATGCCCATGATCACACTCTCCGGCTTCGGCACTCCCATCGCCAGCATGCCACCCTTGCTTCAGAAGATCAGTTACGTCAACCCGCTGCGCCACGTCATGGTGCTTCTGCGCAGCGTCTACTTGAAAGGGAGTGGTTTCGACGTGCTTTGGCCGGAGATCACAACCCTTGCGGGTATTGCTACCCTCCTGCTGACGATCAGCGTCCTGCGCTTCCATAAGTCGCTCGAATAAGAGAGGAGACGAGAAACGAGCGGCGTGGCGGGCACAGTCCGCAACATTGCGGCAGGTGGCAAGGATAGGAAATGCTGGGGGAGCGCCGTGGCTGTCCCCTAAACTGCGCGGCGGTGCGCGGCGACGAGGGCTTGACCCAGACTGAGGCCGCCATCACCGCAGGGGACTTCGGCGTGGGTGAATACCTGGAAACCGGCGGCTTCGAGCCGGTCGCGCAGATGCTCCAGGAGAAAACAGTTCTGGAAGGACCCGCCGCTTAAGCAGACGCGTCCGAGTCCGGTCCGCCCACGCACCAGCTCTGCCGTGCGCGCCAGGACATCCACGAAACCCAAATGAAATCGAGCGCTGATGCGGCCCGTGGGAATTCCCTCGCGAAGATCCTCGACGAGAGCCAGGAACATGGGACGAGTGTCGATGATCCAGCCGTGGCCATCTTCGCGGATCGCGCCGGGGAAGGCCTTTTCCTCTTTGCCCTCCTCCACAGCCGCTTCCAGTTCGATGGCTGCCTGGGCTTCGTAATTGACTTGTTCCCGAATTCCCGCAAGCGCCGCGACCGCATCAAACAACCGCCCGCAGCTTGACGTCAAAGGGGAATTCATTCCACTCTCGATCATCCGCAGGAGCGTCTCGGTCCGGCTGCGATCGAGACGGTGCGTGAAAGGAACATCGAGCCCCCAGAAGTTCCTGCCAAAATGGTGGAACAAGTAACTGATGGCCATGCGCCGGGGCTCCGCGATCGCAGCTGCACCGCCCGGCATGCGGACGTAATCCAGGTGGGCGAGGCGGTGGAACTCACCATATTCGGCATCGAGTATTTCCCCGCCCCAGACGTTTCCATCCGGGCCGTAACCAGTACCGTCGAGCGCGAAACCGATCACGCGTCCCTCGAGATGGTTTTCCGCCATGCAGCTCGCGATGTGGGCGTGGTGGTGCTGGACGCCCACGCGCTCGACACCTTCTTGTGCCAGTGCCCAGCGCGTCGAAAAGTAATCCGGGTGGAGGTCATAAGCGAGCAACTTCGGTTCGATCTCCAGAATGCGCTCCAGGCCCGCGACCGTCGATTCGAAGAACTTGTAGCTCTCCAGGTTTTCCAGATCCCCAATGTGCTGGCTTAGGAAAGCCTCGCGGCCCCGGGTCAGGCAGATGGTGTTTTTCAGCTCCCCACCCACGGCCAGTACTGGGGGCACATCCTCCTGCAAAAAGACCGGCGCCGGCACGTAGCCGCGCGACCGGCGCACCTGACGCGCGCGATGGCCCTCGACGCGCAGGACGGAATCATCCGAGCGCACCAGAATCTCGCGGTTGTGAACGAGGAAGTAATCGGCGAGACCGCGCAAACGCCGCACGGCTTCCAAGTTATCAATGGCGATGGGCTCCTCAGAAATGTTGCCGCTCGTCATTACCAGCGTCGTGAAGCGCTGACCGGTAAAAAGCAAGTGGTGCAGCGGCGTATAGGGCAGGAAGACTCCCAGGTCGCGGTTGAACGGCGCTACGGCCGCCGCCAGACGCTCCGGCAGCTTCTTCCTTAGGAGCACGATGGGATGCTCGGGACCAAGGAGCAGCTCGCGGGAGACCTCATCCAGGCGGCAAAACTCCTCGATGCACTCGGGATTTGCGGCCATGATCGCGAAGGGCTTGTCCACGCGCCGCTTTCTTTCGCGCAAGCGCTCGACGGACGCCTCCTGCATCGCATCCACGGCAAGATGAAATCCACCTAGGCCCTTGATCGCCACGATCTCGCCCGCGGCCAGCAGGTCGGCAGCTTGAGCCACGGGATCGGGGCACGCGAGCGGCCGTCCTTCGCTGTCCCACAGTTCAACACGCGGCCCGCAGTTCCAGCAGGCATTGGGTTGCGCGTGGAAGCGCCGGTTCAGAGGATCGTCGTATTCGCGCTGGCAGTCCGGGCACATGGGAAAGACCGCCATCGAGGTCTTGGCGCGGTCGTAAGGGATGTCGTACACGATCGAGTAGCGCGGTCCGCAATTCGTGCAATTGATGAAAGGGTAGCGGAAGCGCCGGTCCCTGGGGCTGAAGAGTTCGTCGAGGCAGTCGTTGCAGATCGCCACATCGGGAGAAATCAGCACGTGGCGTTCCTCACCCGCGCGGCTCGGCAGGATGCGGAATCCCTTGTCCTGGTTGCTGGGGCGCTCCGTGACCACCAGGCTCGTGATGCGTGCGAGCGGAGGAGCTTCCTTCGGCAGGCGCACGAGGAAACGTTCAACCGCCTCCGCGGGGCCTTCCACCTCAATGGAAACCCCCGCGGCGGTATTGGTAATGAAGCCCGCGAGGCTGCTCTCAATTGCGAGCCGGTAGACGTACGGGCGGAAGCCCACGCCCTGTACGATCCCTGCTATTTCGATGGCTTTGCGCACTCTCATCCGCGATCAAGGACGGGCAGCTTGGCCGCCTCCGCCTTGAAAACCTCGCCGCGCTTCTTGATCCATTCGAGCCAATCGCCCAAACCCTCACCCGTAGTGCAGGAAACCTCCAGAATCTCCATGCCGGGATGAATGCTCCGGGCATACTCGCGCGCCTTGGCGATGTCAAAGGGGACGTAAGGAAGCAGATCGATCTTGTTCAGCACGAGCAGTTCGGATTTGAGAAAAATGGCAGGATACTTCAGCGGCTTGTCTTCTCCCTCCGCCACACTCAGCAGCACGATCTTCGCCGCCTCCCCGAGATCGTAGCTGGAGGGACAAACCAGGTTCCCCACGTTCTCAATAATGAGAAGGTCGAGATTATCCAATTGCCAATCCCCGAGCGCGCGTTCCACCATGCGGGCATCCAAATGGCAAGCGCCTGCAGTGGTGATCTGCCGGGCGGGAAAACCGAAGCGGGCCAGGCGGCGGGCGTCGTTGTCAGTCTGAATATCTCCCGTCAGGACGGCGACCCGCGTCACCTTGGGAAGCTCGGCCAGGGTGCGCTCCAGCAGTGAGGTCTTCCCCGCCCCGGGAGAACTGATCAGATTCAGGCACAGAATTCCATGCTCGCGGAAACGCTCCCGCAGGCCCGCCGCCAGCCGGTCATTCTCACTCAGGACCTTTTTCTCGACACGAATGCGGTCCATCATTCCTCCACTTCCAGGTAAGCGAGATCCAGTTCATCGCCGCCCGCGAAGAGTGTTTCTTCCTTCGCGCAGCGCGGGCAAGCGAGGGTCTCGTCTGATACGTCAAAGGTGAAATCGCAGGCCGGGCACCGCTGCCGCCGGGGCAGGGACTCAATCTCCAGCACGAGGGGATCGAGATCTGTTCCCTGCACCAAAGCGCTAAACCCAAAGCTGAGCGCCTCCGGCACGACTCCGGACAGGGCTCCGATGCGAACTCCCACCTTCTTCACGCGGACGCCCGGACGTTTTCCCTTCTCTTCGCGCACCGCATCGAGAATCGCGCTCGCAATAGACAACTCATGCATAGCTTATTTCTGATCACCCCACATCGTCTGATCGCGCACCACGGCGGTCAACAGATCCTCGGCAACTGGTCGCCCGAGAGCATATCCACGATGCGGGTAGTCCCGAGCGACGTCCGCATCATCACCAAGCCAGGGTTCGACTCGGTGACTCGCCCGATGATCCGCGCCTGTTGCCCGAGGAGATGCGCCCGCATGGCGGCCAGGATGCACCCGGCCTGGGCCGGGTCGACGATGGCCAGCAGCTTCCCTTCGTTCGCCACGTAAAGCGGGTCGAGGCCAAGCAGCTCACAGGCGCCTCGCACCGCCTCCTGAATCGGGATGGCGGATTCTTCCAGCTCCATACCCACGCGCGACTGCGCGGCAATTTCATTCAGGGCGCTGGACACTCCGCCGCGCGTCGGGTCGCGCATGCAGCGGATCGCCGGGCTCGCCGCCAGCATGGCTGCCACCAGCATGTGCAGCGGCGCGCTGTCACTCCGAATGGGGCTCTCGAATTCCAAGCCTTCGCGTTGGGAGAGTATGGCGATCCCGTGTTCGCCGATCGACCCGCTGAGCAGGATGCTATCGCCGGGACGGGCTTGATCGGCGGAAAGGTTAATGCCGGGAGGGACGCGGCCAATCCCCGAGGTGTTGATGAACAGCCCGTCGCCCTTACCTTTCTCGACCACCTTCGTGTCGCCCGTTACGACCGCCACGCCGGCCTCCTGCGCAGCGCGGCTGAAGGAAGCCACCACCTGCTCCAGCGTTGCAATGGGCAGGCCCTCTTCGAGAATAAACGCCGCGCTGAGAAACAGAGGTTCGGCTCCGCCCACAGCCAAGTCGTTGATGGTCCCATGCACAGCTAGCGACCCGATGTCACCACCCGGGAAGAACAAGGGGTTGACCACAAAGGAGTCAGTCGTGAAGGCCAGGCGAACTCCGTCCACATCCACCAGAGCCTGATCGTTCACGCTGTTGAGCGCCAGACTCTGGAAAGCCGGCAGGAAAACTTTTTGAAGCAGTTCGGCGCTCAGCCGGCCACCGCTGCCGTGTCCCAGGAGAATCTTATCTTGAGCGGGCATCGGAACCGCGCAGGCGAGATGTTCCAAAGAAGCCTTGTTATCACTCATAGGGTCCAGGTGTCTCCGTGTCCTCCGTGGCCAGAAAGGCTTTCACACAGAAGGCACTGAGGGGCTCTGTGAACTCTGTGATACAGCTTTTCTGGCCACGGAGGACACAGAGAATGGAATTTCGCGTGCCGCCGCTTGGCCGCGTGCTCTGCCCACTATCTCACTGCCGACCGCCGGTATTGATAATAAGCCGCGCAGGCCCCTTCCGCCGAGACCATAGGTGCGCCGAGCGGCGTCGCGGGAGTGCAGCGTTCGCCAAATGCCGGGCAATCCGGAGGCTTCTTCAAGCCTTGCAGGACTTGCGCACTGATACACACAGCAGGCTCTTCCACTTCACGCGTCGAGAGGTCAAAGATTCTCTCGGCATCAAAGGCCGCGAACTCGCCGCGCAACTTCAGACCACTGCGCGGAATCAGCCCGATGCCTCGCCACTTCTGGTCCGAGACCTCGAACACCCTTTGCATGATCTCCTGCGCCGGACGATTCCCTTCCCGGACCACGGATCGGACGTACTGGTTCTCAACTTCGGCGCGGCCCTCCTCCAACTGGGCTACCAGCATGGAAATGGCTTCCAGCAAATCCACCGGTTCGAACCCGCCCACCACAATGGGAACACGAAAGGTCCGGGCCAGTTCCACATACTCCTGATATCCCATCACCGTGCAGACGTGGCCAGGCGCAATGAATCCCTGCACGCGATGCTCGGGAGACTCAAGCAGCAACCGAATCGCCGGAGGCACCAGGACCTGGGAAGCCAGCATCGAGAAGTTCGTCAGGCCCTCGCGCGCCGCCTGCCAAACGGCCATGGCATTCGCGGGCGCGGTCGTCTCAAACCCGATGCCCAGAAAAACCACCCGGCGGGCGGGATTCGAGCGCGCCACTTTCACCGCTTCCATGGGCGAGTAAGCGACACGCACGTCGCCACCACCTGCCTTCACGTGGAAGAGGTCGGTTTGCGAGCCCGGAACGCGCAGCATGTCACCGTAGGAAACCAAGGTGACGTCCGGCAAGGAGGCAATCGCAATGGCCTTGTCGATGGTTTCCAGCGGGGTTACACAGACTGGACAGCCGGGCCCGTGGACCAGTTCGATTTGAGGAGGCAGAAGCTCGTCGATGCCATAGCGCATCAGGGTGTGAGTCTGCCCGCCGCAGATCTCCATCAACACCCAGGGACGCGTGACGCGCCGCGCCACCTCGGCCAGGAGGGCACGCCCGATGCTCGCGTCACGGTATTCATCGAGGTACTTCATTCCTGTAGGTCAATTCTGAGGATGGTCAGCGGCTGGAGGCGCAACCAGACCTTCCTCTTCCAGCGCGCCCAACTCCTGGAGCAATTGGAGGGTGCGCTCAGCCTCCTCCGGGTTCAGCCGGCTGAGCGCAAAGCCCACATGGACGACGACGTAGTCGCCGATCTCGGCCTCGGGGACAAAATCCAAATGGACCTCGCGGATGACGCCGCCGAAATCCACGCGGCCTAGCAGCGCGCCATCACGCTCTTGCTTTTCGATAATCTTCCCTGGAATTGCCAGACACATAGTCGCTCATTTCAAGGCGGAGGCTTTGGGGAGACTGATCCGGGCTCGACGGTAGGACCCTGAACCCTTACCCGATTGCCACAAAACCGCCCGAACTGTCATCCTGAGCGCAGCGAAGGATCTGCATTTGCCTTGGTCACTGAAAACCCATGCAGATCCTTCGCTGCGCTCAGGATGACAACGCCAGCGAGTTCTCTCGTCAGCCTCTTAGGCGACCACCACCCGCCCGGGTGCGTACCGGGCGGAAACGGTCTCAAACGCTCGATGCCAGCAGTCTGCAAGGGCCACGGCCGGTTCGGCGGTTGCTGCCCTTGTGCACTGCACAATCTCGCCAACCAGTTCGGCCACCAGCCCCACGGCCGATTTCACCGCGGGATCCATCTCTCCGCCCAGAGTTAGGCAGTCCACAGCCTCCACCGCTAGAATTATAACCTCTTCTGGGACAGGAAGTACCAGTTTTCTGCCCAACTGCAAAGTCTCAAAGAGTCCCACGTAATGCGGCGAGGGCCCGGGAGGTGCCTGGATATTGGCTTTCGGGAAAATCAGGACGGTTCCGCCAGGGACCTGCCCGGTCTGAATGCTGTCCACTACAACCAGCAGGGTGTAGTCAGACAAATAGTCAAGAAGGTGGAAGCCTGAGTCTGTCGTGAAGACTACATCCAAATGTGGGAACCGTCGGCGAAGCTCCTCTGCCGCGACCAACCCCAAGGCATCGTCAGCCAGGAGCTCATTGCCCAAACAGAGAACGCGGATCTCGGGGGTTATGGCAGTCATTGGCTTAGTTAAGCAGTGGAGGCTAGGTTCAACACTATTCACTTAAGGAGTTTTTCCGCTTTTCAATTTGCTGCTGGCTGGCCCCCTCACCCGTCCCGCCCCGGCTGTTGAAAGCGCCGGCGGCGGTCCACCCTCTCCCCCAAAGGGGCGAGGGCAAGGTAATCAAATCAGCACTGCCCTTTCCCCCTTGGGACGAGGGCAAGACGATCAAATTGAGTGAACAGCATTGTGGGCTAAGTCCGGCGGATGTTGCCGTCCCAATCGCGACGCAGCGTTTCCTGCACGTTGCCCTGATGGTCATGCACACGCACCATCAAGGGCATACTCCCGGGCAAAGAATGCGTCGCGCAGCCGTTGCAGGGGTCGTAGGCGCGGAAAGCCATCTCCACCATATTCAGGATGCCTTCGGAAACCTTGCCGTCAGAAATGAGCGCCTTGGCGGCCTTCTCGACGCTCATGGCAATGCGCGCGGCGTTGTTTTGGGTCGCCACGATCATGTTGGCCTTTTGGATGATTCCGTTCTCATTCGTCTGGTAATGGTGGATCAGCGTTCCGCGGGGTGCTTCCACGATGCCGATGCCTTCACGGGGCACTTCGGTGGGCAAAGTGCGAATTACGGAGTCAGTTATCCCAGGATCATCAGCAAGCTGTTTCAGGCGCTCGGCCGCGTAAACAAGTTCGATGACCCGCGCCCAATGGTTGGCCAGGGTGTGATGGACCGGCTTGCCGCCCAACGCAGCCACGTAATGTTGATATTCTTCTTGAGCCAGAGGCGTGGACAGGCCGTCCGCGGCGTTCAGCCGAGCCAGCGGCGCCACGCAGTACACGCTGCTCTCCGGACCCTCGCTGAACCCCTTCCAGCCGAGCGGCTTCAGGTAGGCAAACTTGACATAGCTCCAGGGCTCCACGTGCTCGGCAATATAGTCGAGGTACTTCTCGGGCGCAAACTTAGCCCACTCCTTGCCGTCCGCCGCGACCACGCGGAGCGCGCCATCGTAGAAATTCAGGCGATTGGACGGGTCGACCGTCCCCATGTAGAAAGTGCGATGGGTGAAAGCGTCGGAGCGGATCAGATCCACGTACTCGCTTTTCTGGAGGACCAGCTTGGTGAACGTCTCCAGGGTAAAGCTGGCGAAATCAATGGTCTCTTTGGCGATCTCCTTGATCTTCGCCTGCTCGCCGGCGTGGATGGGTCTGGCGACCCCGCCTGCCAATCCCAGCACGGGGTGGACGACCTTACCGCCCAGGGTCGTCATCATTTCTCGCAGCTTGCGTCGCGCTCCAATTACCTTCTTGCCCACTTCCACGCCCACTTTGGCGATGACGCCGAGGACGTTCCGTTCCGCGGCCGGAGCCTGGGGCCCCACGATGAAATCGGGGCCGCCCAGGAAGTAAACGTGCAGGGCATGATCTTCCACCACGAAGGCGGAATAAAACAGCTCGCGAATCTTTTTGGCGGCCGGCGGCGGGGTGACCCGGTAAAGGGCGTCCAAGGCTTTGGTGGACGCCATATGATGCGCCGTGGGACATACTCCGCAGATGCGAGAGGTGATTTGCGGCATGTCCTCGGCGGGGCGCCCTTGCGCGAACTTCTCAAACCCGCGCAACTCCGGTATCTGGAAGAAAGCCCGATCCACACTCCCTTGATCGTTAAGAAAGATTTCGATCTTTCCATGACCCTCGAGACGCGTAATGGGGTCAATCGTAATCCGTCGATCGGGCATTTCATTTTCAGACATTGCTTTTCACCTCAATTTCAGTCAAGTTTCACACAGAGGACACGGAGGAAGGCACAGAGAACACCGAGAAAAACCGAGATATTCGCACCCAAGTTCTCCGAGTTCTCCGCGCTAAGGGGCTGCGAAGATCTCATCCGTGATCCGCTCTCCCTGGACCCTGTGTGAAACATTCCTGAATCCTTCTCTGGCTCTTCTCTGTGCCCTCTGTGGCTCCCTCTGTGTGAAACAGTCTTCTCTGGTTCTTCTCTGGTTCTTCTCTGCGCCCTCTGTGCCTTCCTCCGTGTCCTCTGTGTGAAACAGTCTTCTCTGGCTCAAACTCTTTTCCGCCGCAGCAACGAGGCGGGCAGGCTATAGCGATAGAACGTTCCCACCGGGTCGGGAACCGTTTGCACAATCTTCTCGATTTCCGCTTCATCATTGCTGTCAATAATCGACGAGATGGCAGACAGAGCTTTCGCCCCGTAATCGCGGATGCGGCTGGTAGGGCCGAAGCATCCCGTGCAAGGCATGTTGCCTTGCAGGCAGAGGGCCTCGCAGCCGCTGCGCGTCGCCGGTCCCAGGCACACGACGCCCTGCGCCAGCACGCACTTGTCCTCCTCGATGATCACCTCTGTCGGCCGCTTGAACTCTTTCAAGACGAGCTTATCCGGGCGCGAATCCTTGCGCGGACATTCCTCACACAGTGCGCGGTCCGGAGCAAGCACGGTGCCTTTCGGCGGCAACTCCGTGCCCAGCAGGGCGCGCACTGCATCCCAGAGCAGTTTGGGAGTGGGCGGGCACCCCGGAAGGTAATAATCCACGTCCACCGCCTGATCGAGGGTGCGGACGGTTTCAGAGAATCCCGGCAAACTCAGCGAGAATCCGTTCTGCCGGTAAAGGGTTTCGGGATAAGTCTTTTCCGGATTTACGGTGGACGGCGACTCCGAGTAGACGGAGGCCAGGATGCTCTCGCGGGAGGAGAGATTGGCCAAGCCCGGGATGCCCCCGAGCTGTGCGCAAGAACCGAGGGCCACCAGAACCTTGGCTTTCCTGCGGAGAAGGTGCGCCATCTCTTCCTGCTCGGTGGTGCGGACGGCGCCGTTTACAAAGGCAGCCAGGATAGAGCCATCCGGCATGGCTTCCACGTCGTGACGTTTGAAGTCCAGCGCCACGGGCCAAAAGACGATGTCCACGGCGGCGACAACATCGAGAACGCGCTCGTCGAGGTCCAGAACCGTCTCCTCGCATCCTCCGCAAGAGGCGCACCAGTAGAAGGCGACCTTGGGCTTTTCCTTGATGTTGATAAGTGCAGGTTCCGTCATTACGCCGCCACCTCCGTAGTTGAGTCCGAAGTCCGGACTTCGGGCTTCGGACTTCGGACTTCGGACTTTGTCGCCCGCAACGGACCGAGCGCCTTGACCTTCGCCACCATATCGTTCACCACCACTTTCAGCCGTTCGGCTTCCGAGGCGGAGATCCACTCCAGGCGGAAACGATCGTCTTCGATTCCCATCGCCCGCAAAACCCGCCGCAGCATTTTCACGCGCCGCAGAGTCTTGTAATTGCCCTCCTGATAGTGGCAATCACCCGGGTGGCAACCGCCGATCAGGACACCATCCGCGCCCCGGGCGAAGGCATCGAGCACGAATTGCGGATCCACGCGGCCGGAACACATGCTGCGGATCACCCGGATATTGGGGGCGTACTTGAGGCGCGAGGTCCCCGCCAGGTCTGCCGCCAGGTAAGTGCACCAATTGCAGAAAAACGCTACGATCGTGGGTTCAAAACCGTTCTGCGCCGCCACAGACGATTCCTGTGCCTTTGGCGCTGTGGACTTCAGACCTCGGACTTCCGACTTATTCTCAGGCATTGGCTAACACCCCCTGTAGTACCGGTTCCCGGAACTTGGTTCTGGCGCAAAGGTATTTCTCTGTGTCCTCTGTGCATAGAAAAGCTTTCACACAGAGTTCACTGAGCCGCTCTGTGCGCTCTGTGTGAAATCTTTCGAGGCACAGAGGACACGGAGAGGCACGGACTCCGGACCATGCTCTTACGCCAGCACCCCCTCGATCTCTTTGAAAATCTCATTGTCCTCAAAGAGGTTCTGCTTGATGGAGCCCGACGGGCAGGCCGCTACGCAGGTCCCGCAACCTTTGCAGAGCACTTCGTTGATTTCCGCCACTTTCTTGTCGTTGAGGTAAGAAATGGCCGAGTACGGACAGAGCGTAATGCAAGTCTTGCAGCCGGAGCATTCGTCTTCCAGAATGTAGGCCGCGTTCGGTTCCATCTCCACATAACCTTTGTCGATCAGAACCATCGCTTCGGCGGCGGCTCCGCCGGCCTGGGCCACGGCGTCCGGAATGTCTTTGGGAGCCTGGCAGGCGCCGGCTATGAAGATGCCGTCGGTGAAGGTATTGACCGGAGCAAGCTTGGGATGGCGCTCCAGAAACCAGCCTTCCGTGGAGCAACTGATGTTGAAGAGCCGGCGCACGTCTTGGGCATCATGCTGCGGGACCAACCCGACCGACAGCACCACCATATCCACGGGCACGCGCCGCACGAAGGAGATGAGCGTGTCTTCGGCGCACAGGACCAGTTTCCCTGCCTCTTCCGGCGTGGTGGCCCAATCCGTGACCTCCGCCACGCGACCGCGGATCATGTGGACGCCCTCCTCCAGGAGCCGGTCGTAGAACTCCTCGTAGCCTTTGCCCGGGGTCCGCATGTCGATGTAAAAGTTGTGGATTTCCGCTCCCGTGTGTTCCTTGAGCAGGTGGGCCAGCTTCAGGCTGTACATGCAGCAGACGCGGGAGCACCACCGGTTGGTGTTTTCGTCGCGCGAACCTACGCAGTGGATGATGCCGATGCTTTCCGGCTTGCGTCCGTCGCGCATCACCACTTCTCCGCCCGTCGGCCCGGAGGCGTTGATCAGCCGTTCCACCTCCATGGACGTGTACACGTTGGGATAGACCCCGTAACCGTAATGCGGAATCTTCCGGGCATCAAAGGGCTGGTATCCGGTCGCCAGAATGATGGCTCCGACCGGGACTGTTTCCACCTTCGGCTGTTGCTTCAAGTCGATCGCATGGCGGTCCGCACAGGCTTCAATACAAGTCTTCTTGCAGCGGCCGCTCTTGAAGTCGATGCAGGTTTCAGGATCGATGACCGGAATCTGCGGCACCGCCTGGGGGAAAGAAATGTAGATGGGCTTCCGCTTGCCCAGGCCCAGGTTGAACTCATCGGGGACCTTCGCCTGTTTGTAGACGCACGCCTCGATGCACTCCAGGCACCCCACGCACATGTCCTCATTGATGTAGCGGGGCTTGCGGGTGACCGTGACTTGGAAATTCCCCACGTAGCCTTCCACCCCGGTAACCTCGGAAAGGGTCCAGAGGGTGATGTTGGGATGCTTCTTCACCGCCGTCATCTTGGGCGTCAGGATGCACGCGGCGCAGTCGAGGGTGGGGAACGTCTTGTCGAACTTCGCCATGTTCCCGCCGATGGTGGGTTCGCGCTCCACCAGGTAAACGTGCTTCCCGGCGTTGGCCAGGGTCAGCGCCGCGTGGATGCCTGCGATGCCGCCACCCACAATGAGCACGTCGGGATGGATCGATACGCGCTTCTTCTCCAGCGGCTTCTGCAAGGCCACCCGCCCGACTGCGGCCCGCACCAGAGCGATGGCCTTTTCCGTGGCGCGGGCGCGGTCCTGGGTCACCCAGGAATCCTGCTCACGAATGTTGACCATCTGGAAGCAAAAAGGATTGAGCCCACCCTTGGCAACCGCGCCCCGGAAGGTCTCTTCATGCAGCAGGGGCGAACAGGACGCCACCACCACCCGGTTCAGCTTGTGCTCCACGATGTCCTGACGGATCAACTCCTGCCCGGGGTCCGAGCACATGTACTTGTATTCGCGTGACACGACCACACCCGGCAGGGATCCCGCGTACTCCGCCACTGCCTTCACATCCACTGTAGCGGCAATATTCGTTCCGCAGTCGCAGATGTAAACTCCAGTGCGCACGTTACCATTTCCTGCTTCCATCGAATTCACCCCTAGAGTCCTATGCTGTTCCATTGATGAACCGCCTGATCCCGTCTTTGAGTACTGCCACGTTGAAATTGATGAGCAATGCCACTTTGCATCCGGAAAGTCGTAAGTAGGATAGCGTCTGAGCCTCGTGAACCGGGGCTAAGGCTTCAACGGATTTGATCTCGACGACCACCGATTGTTCAACCAGCAAATCCATTCGATAACCGCATTCAAGCCTGACCTCTTCATAAACCAGGGGCACAGGTTTCTGCTGCTCGACAGTCAAACCTCTTTTCTTCAGCTCATATGCCAGACACGCCTCGTAAACGGATTCCAGCAGCCCAGGGCCCACCGTTCGATGAATTTGAATCGCTGCGCCAATGATGCTCTCCGTAATTCCGTTTAGACGTTCTCGTTCTGTCATTTCAAAAAAGCGGTTTCACACGGAGGACACAGAGGGAGGCACAGAGGCCACGGAAAAAGACCGAGATATTCACACCGAAATTCTCCGTGTTCTCTGTGGCTGCCTCCGTGTCCTCTGTGTGAAACAATCTTGAATCCTCACTCTGGTTTTTCTCGGTGGTCTCCGTGCCTCCCTCTGTGCCCTCTGTGTGAAACAATCCTGAATCCTTTTTCGCTCCGTTACGCCACGGCCAGCTCGAACTGAGCCAGGGCTTTCTTGGCCGACACGATGTTGCGTTCCAGCCCGAGTTCCTTGGCTGAAAAACCAAATGCCAGGCCGAGCAGTTGTGTGAAATACACGACCGGCATCGAGACCTCGCCATATTTCTTGCCGGCCTCCTCCTGAAAGGCGTCCAGGTTGAACTGGCAGAGCGGGCAGATGGTGGCCACCACCTGCGCGTTGCGACGGCCCGCTTCCTTCAAGAGAATATGGATAAGGGAAAGGCCGACTTCCGGCAAAGTCCCCTTCTGGCTTCCCCCGCAGCAACGTGTCTTCAGCGGGTAGTCCACCACTTCGGCGCCCACCGCGCGCAGCAGCTTGTCCATGGTAACGGGGTAGTACATTTGATCGAAGGTCGCGTAAGGGCGCACGATCTGGCAGCCGTAATACGGAGCGACTTTGAGCCCCGCCAGCGGCTTCTTAACGCGCGCTTTAATCTGCTCAATTCCGATGTCATTGATCAGGATGTCGAGGGGGTGCCGCACCTTGACGGCGCCCGTGTAAGTCAGCCCCGCCGCCTTGAAACCGTGTTCCAGCGTCTGGGCGACCTTCGGGTATTCCTTGATGTAGTGCTGCGCCTTGTTAAGAACCAGATAACAAGCACTGCAAGGCGCCATCAGGTCCAGCTTCTTCTTCTCCGCCAGGGCCAGGTTGCGTCCTGCCAGGGCAAAGGCGTTCACCTCGTCAATCGACATGTACGCCGTCGCGCCGCAGCAGTTCCAGTCTTCCAGCTCCTCGAGTTCAACATCCAGAGCCTTGAAAACCGGCAGCAGTGATTCTTCGTAGGCTTTCCCCGTTCCACGCAGCGAGCAGCCCGGATAATAGAGGTATCGTTTCATGCCGCCACCTCCTTGTGCGCCTCAACGGCATCCAGCATTGTCTGAAGTTGTTTACGGTTGTGGATCGATTCCGGCATCATGTTCATGCGCCCTCGGAAAAATAGCTGGTTGCCCAGCTTGGTCATGCCGATCAGACGCAGGATCGAGCTCTTCAGAAAAACCTTTACCACCAGCCAACTTTCTGTGACGCGCCCTTTCCTGCGAATCATCGACGCGAATTCGCCGGCCAGAACCGCAATGGGGAAATGTTTCGGGTAGGCCCCGTCTTCGATCGCGCGCCTCTTCAGCGCGTACATGATGTCAGTCACCTTGATTTTGCGCGGACAGTCCACCATGCAGGAATAGCAGCTCGTGCAAAGCCAGATGGTGAAGCTCCCCAGGACGTCGCGCTTGAATCCTTCGCGCGCCATATGCATCAAACGCCGGGGTGTGAAATCCATGTAGGGCGCGAGCGGGCAGCTTGCGCTGCAGAGTCCGCATTGGATGCAATTCTGGATGCGCTCGCCCCCGATGACGCCGGTGACCCATCGCGCGAACTCGCGGTCCCGTTCCACCTCGTACTTGATCATTTGCTTTGCGGCCATACAGGTTCCCTTTCCTGCTTCACAGGTGAAGCTTGGCCCCAGCGTTTAGAATCTGCTGGGGTGTTGGGGAGAGCGAAAAGCTGAGCCGGGTTGTGACGGATTGGGCTGGTGCTCGAGGTCTTCGCAGACTAATCCCCCGTTCCGGCAGACTTAGAAGAAGAGTCTTGCACGGTACGGGCCAAGGGTGATTAACATGAGGCTTTTTGTCACTCGACAATTTGGCTGAGAAAACTATAAGAAAGGCTATCTTTCGTTGCCAAAAAACAGACATTTTCGCGATATAGTTGTTGAATAATTAATCAGCTGCATAAGAAATTCTGATGACAGTCAATTATTATACGCTAATTCAGGATAATTCGACAATTAATTGGCCGATCGGCAATTCGAGAATATCAAGAACGGCGCAAATTCTGCTGGCTGGAAAGAACTCCTCATTTCCATCTTGGGTCAAATCACACGCCACGTCCCGCCTGGTGGGAAACTGTGGCGACCTGACCAGAGGGAAGAATCGTTATCAAGCAGGGCGCCCTGGAGTTGCTGGAAGTATTCGATAACCGTCTCCAGCGCAGCATTTACCCGTAGCGTGCGCGGAGCACCAAGCGCGACGCTTTCCAATTCAATTCCCAGAAGCATGAGGCGTGGCACGCGTCGGCCCAAGACGCGCGCCATCCTTAACGCTTCGTCCACTCCCCAGCCGTGGCTTGAGAGTGTTCTGAGTGCCGTGGGCGCAATATCGGCGGTGGGCAAGGGAACCAAGTGGAGAGTCCCGGCCGGTGCGCCGGTCTGGACAGCATCCAGAAGCAGGATCGTGTCGGCGCTGTCAAAGAGATCCAGCAACCCCAGGCCACCCCCCACCAGTTCTCGGAACTCGCAGTCGTGGCCCCCGCATGCTTGCAGGCGATGAACGATTTCCAGCCCCACACTATCGTCGCCAGCCAGAGAGTTGCCGCAGCCCACGACCAAAAAGCGCGGAGCTGCACACGGCCGAGGTTCGCAGTCCGAAGTCCGAAACATCCTTACTCTCGCTCGATCCTCAGCTTCAAGAAATGCGTGGAGCACGAAATGCATGGGTCGTAGGTGCGGACCAGGTTTTCCGAGACCCGCGCAATTTCAGCTTCCGGCTGGTCCAGGTAGGCGGGCAACAACTGCCGGAGATCATCTTCCATCCGCCGCATATTCTGCGAGCTGGGCGGGACAATCTTGGCGGCTTCCACCAGTCCCTGATCATTGATGCGGTAGCGATGATAGAGAAGTCCACGCGGCGCTTCCGTGGCAGCGCACCCTTCCCCGCCTTGCACGCGGAATTCCACCCGGCTCGCGGCGGGCTCCTGGTAGGCATCGACGAGGGCCAGCGCCTCTTCAAAAGCGTGCACGAGTTCGACCGCACGCCCCACGATGCTCAGAAAGGGGTTGTGGCACGGCCACGCCACTCCGCAGGAACGCGCGGCCGCCTGGGCTCGGGGAAGGAGTTTGTCAAAGTTCAAATTCAAGCGGGCCAGCGGGCCCACGAAGTAGCTCGAGCCGCGGTCGGCGCGCACCGAATGCAGCGCCGTGGAATACGCCACGTGCTCCTCCAGAAAGACGTGCTCAAATTCCGCCGGGTCGATGTTCAGGCCCGAAGAAGAAATAATGCGCCGCTCGTTCATGGGGTACTCGGCGGGATGTGAGACCGAGACGAATTCATAGTCCGGCGTAAACTCCGGGAAGGTGAGGCCCGCGACCCAGGTCACGGTTTCCAGGGCAGCTTCCAGGCCCCAAACCAGATCCTCGCGGAGCTGGACCAGTTCCCTTCGCCGGGGCACTTTGTAGAAGCCGCCCACGCAAACTGAAACCGGATGCGTGGCGCGTCCCCCCAGCAGTTCCAGCAGCGCGTTGCCCACCTTTTTGAGGCGCAACCCGCGCTCGACTTCGCGTCCGTGGTCAGCGGCCATCGCCACTGCGCTCTCGTACCCCAAGAAATCCGGAGCGTTGAGCAGATAGATATGCAAGGCGTGGCTTTCAATCCACTCCGCGCAGTAGAGCAGCCGGCGAAGCATGCGGATCTCCGGGCCGGGTCGAACCCCCAGAGCGGCTTCCAGTGCATGGACAGCGCTCATCTGGTAAGCTACCGGACAGATCCCACAGATGCGCGCGGTAATGTCGGGCACTTCCTGGAAATGGCGCCCGCGCAGGAACGCTTCGAAGAAGCGGGGCGGCTCGAAGATGTTCAGCTTGACGTCGCGCAATTCCCCGCCATCGGCGCGAATATAAAGGCCACCTTCACCTTCCACCCGCGTGAGGTATTCAATCTTAACGGTCTTGGCGCTTTTTGCAGCGTCGCTGGCCATAACGGTCACCACCTTTCTTTATTTGTGGCAGACGTCGAATCGCGGCGAGTGGCCGCGATTCGCTTTCCGGGATCAGGCTCCGCTCCCGCAAGCTGGTCTGTGCCGCTCCCACTAGGTAACGGACCCGCTTCACAGCTCCCGCGAGAGCCGCTGAAACCACCGGCGAAAGCTTCTCTCCAAATGCAAATGTCTGGGCCGAAACGGTGAGGGTCACTGCTCGGGGCCGCGATCCGTAGAGCTTCTCGGCACTGGCTAGCAGGTAGGCAGGCGTACAACGATGAGTGAGAGCTTCGACCGTAGGGGATGCAGGGTGAACCGTGCGGCAATGAAGCTTGCCCGGCGTTCCCCGGGAGTCCGCATCGAGGAAGATCGCGAACTGGCAGCGGCTCAGCGGCTCGGCGATTTCCGGTGTGAGCTGGCGACAGCTCATGACTTCCACCTCACAACCCGCGAGCGCCTGGACCAGCCCTCGGGTTACATGCCAGCCGAATCCGTCATCGCTGCGCAACGGATTTCCGTAACCGACGATCAGGGTCTTTCCCGGCTTTCGGCGCTTCATGCACTTTTCAGTTCGTCCACTACCGCCCCATCCGCCCCCAGCAACTGGATGCACAGGGGGATCTGGCCCGAGGCATGAGTGGAGCAGCTCAAGCAGGGGTCATAGGCCCGCACCACCGCGGAAACACGGTTCAGCATACCCTCTTTCAGCCGCTTCCCGTCAACAAAATGACGAGCCACCTGCTCGACACTGCGATTGATGGCCAGATTGTTATGCCCTGTGGCGATGATCAAGTTCGCCCAGGTGATCGCGCCTTCCTCGTTCACCTTGTAATGATGGATCAGGATTCCGCGCGGCGCCTCCGCCATGCCTACACCTTCCAGGGAATTCACACCGGCGTGCGCCCGCACCTGCCGGCCCAGAATCGCCGGATGGTTCAGCAGGGCTTCCAGGCGCTCCAACCCGTAAAGCGCTTCGATCAGCCGCGCATAATGGAAATGGAAAGAACTGGTCACGATTTTTCCATTGCGCTGATGGTACTCGGAGAATTCCGCATCCGCTTCCGGCGTGCCGCAGCTCTTGATGACGTTCAGCCGCGCCAGAGGCCCCACGCGATAGACCCCGGCCGGGTAACCGAGCGGCTTGAAGTACGGCGCTTTCAAGTACGAGTACGGCAAAACGGCCTCGCCGATGTACTTGGCGTAGTCGCGAGCCGGAACGTGATCCACCAACGTTTTGCCCTCGGGATCCTTGAAGCGTATGCCTCCGTCATAGAGCTGGAGTTTCCCGCTGGCGTCTACCAGTCCCGCATACATGCTGGGAGCATTTCCGAAGTGCTCAATTTCCTCTTTGAACTGGTCGAGCACGCCTTTGAAGAGCTTCAGCGCGCGGTGAACAATGGCCTTGGCTTCAGGCAGCCCGGCCAGGATACGGTCGCGGACAGCCGACTGCAAGGGCGCGTTCACTCCGCCCGGGACCGTCCAGGAGGGATGGATTCGCTCCTTGGCGAGGCCTTCGATTACCTGCTGCCCGAACTTGCGCAGGGCAATGCCGTCGCGCGCAATATCGGGTTCCTTCGCCAGCAGTCCCAGGACGTTGCGGCGCGCGGGATCTGAGTCCATGCCCAGCAGGATGTCCGGCGCGGAAAGATGGAAGAAACTAAGCGCGTGCGACTGCACGAACTGCCCGCAATGCAGAACCTCGCGCAGCAGGGAGGCGGTTTCAGGGATGCGCACACTCATGATCGCATCACAGGCTTTCGAGGAAGCCAGGAGATGGCTGATGGGACAGATCCCGCAGATCCGCGCGGTAATCGACGGCATCTCGTAATAGGGGCGGCCCTCCGTGAATTTCTCGAATCCCCGCACCTGTGTCACATGAAACTGAGTGCCGGTGACCTGCCCACCCTCGTCCAGTTGGATGGTGATTCTGGCATGGCCCTCGATACGCGTGACGGGGTCGATCGTGATCTTCCTCATCGTGTACTCCTCAACCGAATTTCACCTTGGAATTGAGATCGGGCCTGCGCCCCTCGAGCAACTCCACCAGCACATAGCCGATGGTGGAAGCTGGGGGCGGGCAACCCGGCACAAACAGATCGACCTTGACCACTTCATGCACGGGCACGCAATGCGCCAGCAAAGAGGGCACGCCGTCCGTGGGAATACGGGGGCGCTCGTCCGCACCCTGGATATAGACCCTCTCCAGGAGCTTCTTCACGGGAATGGAGTTGCGCATGGCCGGAACGTTGCTGTTGATGGCGCAATCGCCGAGCGCCACGAGCAGCCGCGTGCACTCCCGGACGTGTTTGATCTTCTCCAGATCATCTTGGTTGCTGACCGCTCCCTCGACGAGGGTCACATCCACGTCTTCGGGAAACTCCTGGGCATCAACCAGGGGACCGTAAACCAAGTCTGCCTTTTGAGCAACGACGGCGATGGCTTCATCCACATCCAGCAACGACATGTGGCAACCGGAACAACCATCCAGCCAGAGCGTGGCCAACTTCGCTTTCTTCATGCGTGAACTCCCCGTTTCGTGGCAAGCCACTTGATGTTTTCATTGCGCTTGGCCATTTCTTCAACCGAGAGGCCTTTCTCGGCCAGCGCTCCGGTGGGGCATACCTGCACGCACTTCCCGCAATTGGTGCAGGACTTCGATTCCCCCCACGTCCCGTCCAGGTCGGAAACCAGCCGGGAGTGGATGCCGCGGGCGCTGACTTCCCATACGTTGGCGCCTTCCACTTCCGCGCAGACCCGCACACAGCGAGTGCAGAGAATGCAACGGTTGTGGTCCAGAACATACCGCTCATGCGAGACATCCACCCCCAGCCGCGGATAGTTGTATGGGAAGTGGACGTGCGTCACTCCCAGGCGCTGGGCCATGCCCTGCAGCTCGCAATGGTTGTTGGAGACGCAAACCGAGCAATAGTGGTTGCGCTCGATGAGCAGAAACTCCACCGCCATCTGCCGATGCCGCAGGAGCTTTTCGGAATTCGTGGTCACCGACATGCCATTCTGGATGGGCGTAGTGCAGGCCGGCAGCAGGCGGCCCACGCCCGCCACTTCCACCAGGCACAGGCGGCAGGAACCGGAGGGACTCAACCCCTCCAGGAAACAAAGCGTGGGAATGTATTTCGCATTGGCGCGGGCGACGTCGAGGATGGTCTGGCCTTCGCTGGCCCGGCAAAGCTCGCCGTCGATCCGAACCGAAAGTTCTTGGGGCATGTCTCATTTCTCCTTAGCGGTGGCTCCCCGGAATGCCGTTTTCGCGAATATCGCAGCGCAGGCAGCGGCTCGCCTCCTCCAGGGCTTCCTCGGCCGTCAGAGGCAGCACCGCTTCCTGGAAGCTCTTCACCCTTTCCTTGGCAGGCAGCGGGTGGGCATAATGCCGCCGCGTCTCACTGACCTGCGCCGGTGGCGTCTGGTCGTACACGAATTGCGGCAGGAACTCCTGGGCGCGCGCCTCGCCCATGAGGCGTTGATCGATGTTGCGCGCTGCCTTCTTGCCGTAACCCATCGCATTCGAGACGTTGGAAGCTCCGGAAATCAAGTCACCCCCGGCATAGAATTTGTCGCGGCTGGTTTCCATCGTGTAGCGATCGAATTCCAGCGTGCCGCTCTCCTTGATGGCGAGGCCGGAGGCCTTACAGAAATCGCGGTCCACGGCCTCCCCCACCGCCAGAATCACCGTGTCGCACTTGAAGCTCTGGATTTCCTCGGTGGAGATGGGACGCCGGCGGCCCGAGGTATCGAACTCGCCCAGGCGGGTCTTGACCACCTCGATGGCCTTGACCGCCCCATTCTCGCCCACGATGCGGTGTGGGGCAGCCAGGAAGACGAAGTGCGCGCCTTCCTGCTCCGCCGCTTCCACCTCTTCCCGGATGGCCGGCATGTCTTTGCGCTCGCGGCGGTAGATCACCGTAACCGTCGCGCCTTTGCGCAGCGCCGTGCGCGCGGAATCGATAGCGGCATTGCCGCCCCCGATGATCGCGACGCGCCGGCCGAGCGCCACGGGTTCATTCCTGGCCACACCTTCCAGGAACAGCAGGGCCGGCATCACACCTTTCAGTTCGGTTCCCGCCAGGTAAACCCACGCCTCTTTCCAGGTGCCGATGGAGAGGAAGACCGCATCGAACTGCGCGGCAAGGTCATTCAACTGAATCTCGGCGCCCACGTTCTGGTTGAACAGGAAGTTCACGCCAACGCGGCGAATCAGCTCGATTTCCTTGGCAAGGACCGCCTTGGGCAGCCGGTATTCGGGCAGCGCAAAACGCAACATGCCACCCGCTTCGGAATGCGCTTCTAGGACCGTGACCTCATGGCCGAAAAGGGCCAGGTAGAAGGCGGCCGTGAGGCCAGCGGGGCCTCCTCCCACCACTGCTACCTTCCTGCCGGTTGAAGGCAGCCGGCGCGCCGCCACGCGGCCGGCCATCTCCTCGAAACGGTCGGAGAGGAGTATGGTATCCGCAATCACCCGGTGCACCTCGCGCATGTTCACCGCCTCGTCGATGGTGTGGCGGCGGCAACGATTGTCGCAAGGGTGCTGGCAGACGCGGCCGGTGGAGGCCGGCAGCGGATTATCCAGAATGACCGACTCAAAAGCCTCGTCCAGTTGCCCTTCCTTATACAACTCCAGGAAGCGCGGGATATTCATATGCAGCGGGCAACTGTTCTCACAGGGAGAAAGGGCCAGATCCTGACAGACGCCGGCCCGACAACGGTGGGCACGCAGGTGGTCCTCGAATTCGTGGTGGAAGTGCCGCATGGTGGTGAGCACCGGATTGGGCGCCGTTTGTCCCAAGCCGCACAGCGAGGTGTCACGGATCATGCGCCCCAGTTCGTCCAGGACGATCAGATCTTCTTCCATTCCTTTCCCGCGGGTGAACTGGTTCAGGATGCGGAGCGCCTTATCCAGTCCCACGCGGCAGGGCACGCATTTGCCGCAAGACTCTGAGTGCGTGAATTCGATGAAGTAGCGGGCGACGTCCACCATGCAATTGTCGTCGTCCATCACCACCATGCCGCCGGACCCCATAATGGACCCGAGCTTGGTGAGCGTTTCATAGTCGACCGGGACGTCGAACATTTCCTTGGGAATACAACCGCCCGAGGGGCCGCCGGTTTGCACGGCCTTGATGGTGCGGCCATCGGTGCCGCCCTCTCCCACGTCATAAACGAACGTCTTTAGAGGCGTTCCCAGGGGCATTTCCACTAATCCCGTGTTCTTCACTTTGCCGACCAGAGAGAAAACCTTGGTTCCCGGACTCTTGTTGCTGCCGGTTTCCGTGAACCAGGCCGGACCCTTGGCCACGATCGGCGCCACGTTGTACCAGGTCTCAACGTTGTTGATGTTGGTGGGATATCCCCACAGGCCTTTCTGTGCCGGGAATGGCGGGCGTGGGCGCGGGCGGCCGGCCTGACCTTCCAGTGAGCTGATCAGCGCCGTCTCCTCCCCGCAGACGAAGGCGCCGGCGCCCTCCACAAGTTCGATATTGAAATTGAAGCCGCGGCCGAGAATATCCTCGCCCAGCAAGCCGGACTGCTTGGCCTGCTCGATGGCGCGCTCGAGGCGATGAACCGCCAAGGGGTACTCGGCCCGCACGTAAATGATGCCCAGAGTGGCCCCGGTCAGGAATCCGCCGATCAGCATCCCTTCCAGCAAGGAGTGCGGATCGCTTTCGATTTCGTTGCGGTTCATATAGGCGCCCGGATCGCCCTCGTCGGCATTGCAGATGATGTACTTTCGCGCCGCCACGGCTTTGCGCAGGTAATCCCACTTCTGGCCGGTGGAGAAACCCGCCCCGCCCCGTCCGCGCAACTTGGACGCCTTGATCTGTTCGATGACCATGTCCGGGGTATTATCGATAAGCACCTTGTAGAGTGACTGGTAGCCGCCCACCGCAATGTACTCTTCCACATCGTCCGGGTTAATGAGGCCGCAGTTGCGCAAGACGATCTTCTTCTGTCCCTTGAAGAAGGGGACGTCGCGCCAGGAAGGAATGGCGCTATACCCGTTTCCGTATTTGATTTGGGCTGTAAGGTGGTCCCACTCCTCAATCTTGCACAGGGCCAGGCTGGTTGGGATATTCCCCATCATCACGTCATCAAGGATTTCGTCTACGTGGTTGCTCTGCACCCGCCTCAAGATCACCAGGGGCCGGCCAGGGAGCCAGACGTTGACGAGGGGTTCCTGGGCGCAAAAACCGAAGCACCCCACCCGGGCCAACTGGATGTCCAGGCCCCGCTTATCAATGCCGTCCGCAAAAGCGTGGAAGACGGCTTCCGCGCCGTTGCCGGCGCCGCAGGTACCCATGCCTACGGCGAGGCGCGGCCGGAAAGGCAGAAGCTTCCCCATGCCGTTGCCCCGAACTGCGCTGAATGTACTCAGATCCCGGATGCGCGTCATTGCTTTGCCGTCTCCCTTCCCAGATGATCAAGCTCCCGCTCCAGGGTTTGCTCATTCATATGCCCGTACACGGAGTGATTTACTTCCACCACCGGAGCCAGGGCGCATTGGCCGAAGCAGGCCACCGTGCGGACGGTAAACTTGCCATCACTCGTGTTCATGGAAACCCGATCGGCGTCCTCCTCGCTCGGATCGTGAAAGCCCAGCTTGAACATCAGGGTCTCCAACAAACCGCGCGAACCCCGCGTGTGGCAGGCCGTGCCGCGACAGACGCAGATTGTGTTCTGTCCCTGCGGCTCCAGATTAAAGAGTGCGTAGAAGGTCACCACGCTATAAACCCGGGCGAGCGGCGTATCAGTCTTGGCCGCGATATACTCCAGAGTTTCACGCGGGAGGTACTTGCGCGGATGGTGTTCCTGGGCCTTCTCCAGGATGCCCAACAGGGCTCCGGGGCGGCCGCGCTGGCTGGCGACAAGCCCATCGAGGAATTCCTGGTCCGCGGTGGAGAGCACCTCAGAAGTCATCGTTTCCATTTGACCACTCCTTTGAAACTGTCATCCCGAGCGAAGGGAAGGACCCCTGCTTTTGAGTTCTCAAGCAACTACAGAGATCCTTCGCTGCTGCTCAGGATGACAGCGAGCAGGCTCAGAATAATAGCAGGGCGCGGGATCCTAAAATCCCTAATCCCGAGTCCCGAGTCCCGGTTTCTTCATCCACGGCGCAACTCATCGCATACCACGCCATCCGGCCCCACCAATTGCACTCGCAAACCCATCTGCCCGGCAGCGTGCGTGGAGCAACTCAAGCAGGGGTCGAACGCCCGGACCACCGCCTCCACTCGATTTAACATGCCTTCCGTCAGCTTCGTCCCGTCCACAAAGTGCTTGGCGACCTGCAGAACCCCGCGATTAAGCGCCAGGTTGTTGTGCCCTGTGGCAATAATGAGATTGGCCCAAGTCATCAGCCCTTCGTCATCAACTTTGTAATGATGAATCAAGGTGCCGCGCGGAGCTTCCGCCACCCCGATGCCCTCCGGGTTATTGGTCCCGGCAAAAGCCCGGATGTGCTTGGAGAGGACATCCGGCGCCTGGAGCAACTGCTCAATGCGTTCGAGGCCGTAAATGATTTCGATGAGCCGCGCGTAATGGTAGTAGAAAGAGCTCAGCACCGCGCCGCGGTCGAGTTCGCGAAACTCGGCCCATTCCTGGTCAGCGCGCGGAGTTCCGCAACGGTCGGCAATGTTCAGGCGGGCGAGCGGCCCCACGCGGTAAATGCCCTCGGGATAGCCGTGCGGCTTGTAATACGGGGACTTCAGATAGCTATCCGGTTCGCAAGCTTCGCCGATATACTCGGCGTAGTTCGTGGGGTCCAGCTTGTCCGCCACGATATTGCCGCGCGAATCCACGACGCGGAAGAATCCGTGGTAGTGTTCGAGTTCCCCAGTCGCGCTTACCAGTCCCAGGAAGTAAGTTGGAAAATTTGCAAAAGTCCGGATTTCCTCGCGGAATTGATCCAGCACCGTCTTGAACCAGTCGAGAGTTCGCTGCGCGATTTGCAATCCTTCCGGCAGGACGGTCAGGATTTTGTCGCGAGTCGCGACCGAAAGGGGTTCGTTGACTCCGCCCGCGACCACCCAGGCTGGGTGAATCCGCTTTCCCGCCATCATCTCGATAATCTGCTGCCCGATTTGCCGCAAGCGCACGCCGTCGCGCGCCATTTGGGGGTGGGCCTCCGCCAGGCCAAAGAGATTCCGCCGCGCCGGGTCGGAATCCAGGCCCAGCAGGAAGTCGGGGGAAGAGAGATAAAAGAAACTGAGTGCGTGGGATTGCACAATCTGCGCCAAGTTCAGGATGGTGCGCAGCTTGACGGCCGTGGAGGGAATGCGTGTTGCCAAAATCGCGTCGCAAGCTTTTGCCGAGGCGACCAGATGGCTTACCGGGCAGATGCCACAGATGCGCGCCATCAGCGAGGGCATTTCGTAGAACGGCCGGCCCTCGCAGAGCTTCTCGAAGCCGCGAAATTGCGTCACCTGAAAGCGCGCATCCGAAACCTTTCCCTCTTCATCAAGTTGAATCGTGACTTTCCCGTGGCCTTCGATGCGGGTCACGGGATTGACAATCAATGTCTGCTTACTCATTGCTTTTCTCTTTGCCATCCCTCTCGGACGCGGTACTTCTTAATTCAAAATTCAAGATTCCAAAATATTCCAGACATCGAACTTTCTTGCTGGTCACTCATCACTTGTCACTCATCACTCGTCACTCGTCACTGTTCTTAGCACTCGCCACTCGCTCTTGCGATTTGCAATTCGTTGCTTCGGACTTCGGACCTCGGACTTCGGACTCTGCCGCTCGTCACTCATCGCTCATCACTCGTCACTGCCTTTACGCTCCAAACCTCGTCTTCGCGCTCAGGTCGGGCACTCGCCCCTCCAGGATATCCGTCAGCACCAAGTAGATCGTGTCCGCGGAGGGAGGGCAGCCCGGCACGTACACGTCCACGTTAACAAATTCGTGGATCGGCCGGGCCTGGGGAAGCAGGATGGGCACTGCCTCCCGGGGCGCTCCCGGCTGGAGCGTAGCGTTCTCCACATACGCCCGGTTCAGCACGTCCTGAACCTTAAAAGGGTTCCGCATGGACGGTATGTTGGCGGTCACCGCACAGTCGCCCAGCGAGACCAGAAGGCGAGAACGGGCACGAACCTTGCGGATCTTTTCCAGATCCTCTTCGCTGCTCACGGCGCCTTCCACCAACGCCACATCCACGTTTTCAGGAAACTCTTTTTGATCCACCAGCGGACTGAAAACCACCTCGATCTTCCCGCCCAATTCCAACAGGCGCTCGTCCATATCCAGAAGCGACATGTGGCAGCCCGAGCAACCATCCAACCACAAAGTTGCAACGCGTGTTTTGCTCACCAGCGCCTCTCCCGCATTAAAGTCAGATAGGGCAGGAATTGCCTTTGCTTAATCATCTCCTGCACCGATTTGCCTTTTTCTACCAGCGACCCGGTGGGACAAACATTGATGCACTTGCCGCACCCCGTGCAGGTTTCCGACGCGCCCCAGGGCTGATTGAGGTCGGTGATCACCTGGGAATTCACGCCCCGGCCCATGAGGTCCCACGTGTGCGCCCCTTCGATTTCGTCGCATACTCGCACGCAGCGCGTGCACAGGATGCAGCGATTATGATCCACCACAAAACGCTCGTGCGATCCATCCACCGTCAGGCGCGGGTAGCGATAGGGGAAGTGGACGTGGGTCATCTCGAGTGTCTGCGCAAGGTTCTGCAATTCGCAATGCCCGTTGGAGACGCAGACCGCGCACACATGGTTGCGTTCAGAAAAGAGTAGCTCCAGAATCGCTCTCCGGTACCTGCTGAGCCTCTCGCTGTTGAGTGACACTTCCATGCCTTCCGCAACCTGGGTGAGGCAGGCAGGAAGAAGTTTGTTGATGCCTTTGACCTCCACCAGGCAGAGGCGGCAAGCGCCGACGCGGGAAAGGCCCGTCAGGTGGCAGAGGGTGGGAATGTACATATTGTTTTCCCGCGCCACCTGGAGGATGGTTTGATCGCCGCGCGCGCTAATGTCGTGCCCATCCATGGTGAGAGTGATGACGCGAACCGCTGGGCTCAAGTTGTCACCTCCTTAGAATCAGCCGACTGCTAACAGCCGACGGCTAACGGTCGATAGTTGAACGTCTGTAACTGCGTTGCCAAACCTTCAGGTTCCTGAAATGCTGCACCGGTGGCTCCATTCCTTTTCGCTGTTCTCGATTAGCTGATATCTCATCGCCGACAGCCAAACCTCCAAGGCACCGACAACCAACCCAGACTTTCAAACGATCGACTTTCACCCGTTCGCCAAATGTTAGCTATAAGCTGTCGGCTGTCAGCTGTTAGCTCGCATCGCGCACACTCCCGCTGGGCATTTCTTTTCCTCCACATGCGCCTTGTACTCGTCGCGGAAATACCGCAGGGTGCTGAGCACGGGGTTCGGCGCCGACTGCCCCAGGCCGCAGAGGCTGGTGTTCGCCACCAGGTCGCACAATTCTTCCAGGACGGCCATATCCTGAGGCGTCGCCTGGCCTGTGGTGATCCGCTCCAGGAGCTCGTGCATCTGATAGGTTCCTACGCGGCAGGGAATGCACTTGCCGCAGGACTCCGACATGCAGAACTCCATGAAGAACTTGGCCACATCCACCATGCAGGAGCTATCGTCCATAACGATCATGCCGCCGGAGCCCATGATGGAGCCGAGCTTCTTGAGCGACTCATAATCCACCGGCATTTCCAGGGACTCCGCCGGGATGCACCCCCCGGAAGGCCCGCCGGTCTGCACCGCCTTGAATTTCCGCCCCTCGGGCACGCCGCCGCCGATATCAAAAATGATCTCGTGCAGGGTAATGCCCATGGGCACTTCGATCAGGCCGGTGTTTTGGACGCGGCCCGCTAGGGCAAAGACCTTCGTTCCCTTACTCTTCTCCGTACCAATACGCGCCAGCCAATCGCCGCCATTGCGCAGGATGGGCGGAATGTTGGCGAAGGTCTCGACGTTATTGATGAGGGTGGGATAACCCCAGAGTCCTTCCGCAGCCGGAAAGGGCGGCCGGGGCCGGGGCATTCCCCGCTTGCCTTCGATGGAGGCGATCAGCGCCGTTTCCTCCCCGCACACAAACGCCCCGGCGCCGAGGCGCAATTCCACATGGAAGCTGTGGGTGGTGCCGAAGATGTTGTTCCCCAGCAACCCCAAGTTTTCTGCCTGGCGAATGGCGGTCCTCAGATTCTTGATGGCCAGGGGATACTCGGCACGCACGTAAATATAACCCTGCGTCGCGTCCACAGCGTAAGCGGCAATGGCCATGCCTTCCAGCACGCGGTGCGGGTCGCCTTCAAGCACGCTGCGGTCCATGAAAGCGCCGGGGTCGCCCTCGTCGCCATTACACACCACGTATTTCTTGTCCGCATCGGCCTTCGCCACCGTGCCCCACTTGAGTCCGGTGGGATAACCGGCTCCACCGCGTCCGCGCAAGCCGCTGCGCAGGACCTGCTCGATGACTTCCCCAGGTGAGAATTCCGTCAGCGCTTTAACCAGCGCCTCGTAACCACCCGCCGCGATGTAGTCCTCGACTTGCTCGGGGTCAACACGGCCGCAATTCTCCAGCACGACCTTTACCTGGCGGCGGAAGAAGGGCGTTTCGGTGGGGCACTCGAGCCGTGCCACCGGCTCCGCATCAAGGCTCTTGATGATGTCCGCCGCGTCGCCCTCGCCCACGTTCTGATACATCAGGTTACGCGGCTTTACGGCCACCAGCGGACCTTTGGCGCACAGGCCCATACAGCCCACACCCTTCACCTTGCACTGCTGTTCCAGCCCGCGGTCCTTGACTTCCTTCTCCAGAGCCGCCTTGACCTTATCGCTCCCGGAAGAGAGGCAACCGGCCGAGGTACAAACGTGCAGGCGGTTCTTGTATTGCCGTTCTGCTTCCTCCTGTTTGGCGGTTATTTCGCCAAGTTCTTCCGGCGTCATTGCCCCCACCTCCCGGCCCTCGCCAGCACCTCTGCGGAATTCATTCTCCCCGCCACCTGGCCGTCAAACACCACGCAAGGCGCCAAGCCGCACGCCCCCAGGCAGCGCGCCGTGAGCAGGGAGATATTGCCGTCCGGAGTCGTCTCTCCGGGCTGGATTCCGTACTGGTTTTCCATGTCCGTCAGCAACTTCCCCGCCCCCTTGATATAGCAGGCCGTCCCCGTGCAGACCACGCAGGTATGCTTGCCGGGGGGCTTCATGGTGAAGTAGTGATAGAAGGTCGCCACCCCATAGGCCTGACTCAATGGTACCCGCAAGCTGGTGGCCACATACCGCAGCGAATCGGTATCCAGGAAACCGAACGATTCCTGCACCGTGTGCAGCGCCTCAATCAGACCGTTCGATTGGTTGCCCAAGCGGCGCATGGTAGCGTCCACAATCTTCCAGCGCTTATCCGCCGAAGGCGCAACCGGTTTCCGAAAACTCGTACCCATTTCACACTCCTCCCGCAGCTTTCCCGCAAGGCATTTTCCCCTCCATATGCCCCTTCAACGTTACTTGTGCAAGACATGAGCCAAATTGACGTTTACAAATAGATAGGCGTGCTAATAATCTCAATGACTTGGGTCTTGCCGATATGACAAAACAATCTATTTCGAAGAAGGCGAGCGACATAATAACCGAGTGCCACTTTCCCCCTGCGACGAAAGCCCCAGTTTTTCAGTTTCTGCTTGCGGTATTTCCAAGCCCAGAAACCAATTTGCCCGAGCGAGCAAATTGTGGTTATAAAACCACACCTCTGGAAAAGAGCCGGGTGCAGCACAAGTGCTCCGTCGTTGAGGTCTGCTGCTCTTCTTGCGAAAAGACCAAAATCTCAACCACGGGGGCATGCCCTGGGATTCGGAACCGTAAGGGAAAAACCGCAAGCCTCAAGAACGGAAGTCTGCGCTACGCTTACTCCTGGTTGCACTCTGAAAATGAAGTTTGACTCTGATAGAATAGCGCAGGACAACTGGCTCAGGAGCGCTCATTGCCGAAGAAGCAGATCGCCGAACAAGAACCCGTCTTCGCCGTGGAAGGTGCTTTGCACATCCGCGTGTTGGGCATCGTACTCGCCGGCGGCAAGGGAACCCGGCTCTTTCCCCTCACTCAGGAACGCGCCAAGCCGGCGGTTCCGTTCGGGGGCAAGTACCGAATCATCGATTTCGTCCTCAGCAATTTCATCAACTCCGGAATCAACTCGATCTACGTGCTCACACAGTTCCGCAGCCAGTCGCTGCTCCAGCATCTGAGCGAGGGATGGCAGTTCAGCGGACTGCTGAAAGGCCACTTCATCATCCCCGTGCCGGCCCAGATGCGTTCGGAGGACGAAACCTGGTACCGAGGCACCGCCGACGCTATCTTGCAGAACCTCAACCTGATCCAGCAGTCTGACCCGCATGTGGTGGCCATCTTCGGCGCCGATCACATCTATCGCATGAACGTCGCCAGCATGATTAACTTCCACGTGTCCAGGCACGCGGAAGTGACCGTCGCCGCCATCCCCGTGCCCCAGGAGCACGCCACCGAACTGGGCGTCATTGAGGCCAACGAGGACGGACGCATCCTGGCCTTTCACGAGAAGAATCCCCATGCGCCCACCCTGCCCGGCGATTCCAGTCAGGTCTACGCCTCCATGGGCAACTACATCTTCTCCAAGCCCATGCTTGTGGATCTGCTCCAGGCCGACGGGAATGACCCCGACAGTCATCACGATTTCGGCAGGGATATTCTGCCCAAGCTCGCCGGCAACGCCCCCATTTACGCTTACAACTTCCAGTCCAACCGCATCCCTGGCGAGGCCGAAGACTACGTCCCCTACTGGCGCGACGTCGGAACCATCGACGCCTACTACGAAGCCAACATGGACCTGCGCTCGGTCAAGCCCGAGCTCAACCTCTACAATCGCCAGTGGCCGCTGCGCAGCGCCAGCTACCCCGATCCGCCCGCCAAGTTCACTTTCGACGAGGCCAATCGCCGCGGCGAGGCCATCGACAGCATCGTCTCCGGCGGCTGCATTCTTTCCGGCGGTGTGGTGCGCAACTCCATTCTTGGACGCAGCGTCCGTGTGCACGCCGGCGCCTTCGTGGAAAGCTGCGTCATCATGGACAACTGCGACATCGGCCGCCAGGCCAAGGTGCGCCGCGCCATCCTGGATAAGAACGTCCGTGTTCCCGAAGGCGCCCTGATCGGCTACGATCGCGATGCCGACCGTGCGCGCGGATGGCACCTGACTGATTCCGGCATCGTCGTCATCGGCGGAGAACGCAGCACCGTGCCAGTGGCGGCGCTGGTGGTCTGATGGAACAGCGGGGACTGGCGTCCCCGACAACGGAGGAGTTCATGGCGTATTATGGCGTATACCTGGGCGTAGTTGCGGCCACCAACGACCCGCAGCAGTCCGGGCGAGTTCAAATAAGACTGCCCTGGCTGGGTTCAACGGTCTGGGCGTTGGTTGCCTCTCCTGTCGGTTCGATGACTACCGGCAAGCTTCAATCCGGCGCCACGGTGGTCGTCGCATTCGAGCGAGGAGACCCGTCGCACCCGGTTGTGCTCGGCCGTGTGGAGGGTCATCCCTAACCTGGGGCGCCTGAGGCGAGGCGGACAAGGCCTGCATCGCCGAAGTGCCGGAACTTCCCGGCTGCCATACTGAATCTGCCATTTTGAATTTGCCATAAGCCTTGTGCCCTGCTCTATCTCGAATCTGCCATATTGAATCTGCGATCAGCGTTCTGCCCTCCTCCATCTTGAATCTGCCATCTTGAATTTGCGATCGCGCTCTGCCCTCGTCTATCTTGAATCTGCCATTTTGAATCTGCGATCAGCCTCCTGCTCTTCTCTATCTTGAATCTGGCATTTTGAATCTGCGATCAGCCTTGTGCCCTGCTCTATCTCGAATCCGCCATTTTGAATCTGCGATCAGCCTCCTGCCCTCCTCTATTTTGAGTCTGCCATTTTGAATTTGCGATCAGGCTCGTGCCCTCCTCTATCTTGAATCTGGCATTTTGAATCTGCGATCAGCCTCCTGCTCTCCTCTATCTTGAATCTGGCATTTTGAATCTGCCATTTTGAACTTGCCATCAGCCTCCCCTGTCGTCAGGTACGGGTGTGAAAGCGTTGAAGACGCTCGGGCGGGATGCAGATATAATCGGCGTGGTTTTTAAACCGAAAGGAGGTTGCGGCTTATGTCGAGGTCATCAACCGGGAAAATCACCCGGCGGCAAGCTGTCCAGGCGGCGGGCAAGGCGCTGGCAGGCGCGGCCAGCCTCAATGCATTGTCGTCTCTGTCGAGCAGGGCGGGATTTTCGAACCCGGGCGAAGCGCCGGCATCGCAAACCACTCCGGCGGATACGAACCAAAAACTCAGAATCGCGACCTGCCAGTTTCCCGTGGGTGCGAGTCCGGCAGAGAATGCCAAGTATATCCGGGACTTTATGCACCGGGCGGCCGGCGAGGGGGCGCATCTGCTGCATACGCCGGAATGCAGCCTGTCCGGATATTCCGGAAACGATTTCCCGACCCTCGAGAATCATAACTGGGACGGGTTGCGCAAGGTGACCGCCGAGCTGCGCGCGTTGGCGGCGGACCTGAAGATGTGGCTGGTTCTCGGTTCAACCCATTTCCTGGACGCGAACACCAAGCCCACCGATTGCCTGTATCTCATCGACCCCGCCGGCAAGATCGTGGACCGCTACGATAAATGCTTTTGCACCGGCGACGACCAGAGAGCCTATTCGGCCGGCAACCGTTTGGTGACCTGCGACATCCGGGGAGTGACGGTCGGCCTGGCCATCTGCTACGACGTCTGCTGGCCGCAGCTCTACATCGCCTACCGGCAAAAGGGCGCGACGGTGATGATCCACTCCATGTATAACGCCGGAGACAAAGGCGAGAACTGCCTGGACACACTCAACACTCGCGAGGTGGCCACCCGCTGCGCCGATAACCGAATGTGGGCCGTGGCCAACAATTCATCGAAACCCTATTCCCATTGGGGATCATTCGTCGCCCGGCCCGATGCCACCATCCCCAAGCAGTTGCCCATCAATCAGCCGGGAATGCTGGTGCACGACTTTCCCGACACCCTGTCCGCCACCGGGTGGTATCACAATTTCAAGCCCATGCATCTGGCCGCCGATGAGATTATGACCTGGGGCACGCCCAGCAATCACCCCCGCCAACAAGACGGCCAAAGCGAGCCGTAAGCCAGGAGCGCAGAGTCTCTGCCCTTGAGACTCTGCGGTTCCTCCTGGATTCGAGCGTCGAGCCCGACCCCATGTATTAACAAGAAATGAATATTTATCAAATGAAGAGCCGCAGGGTTTGAACTGCACAAACTCTGCGCTACCAGCTCCTCCATCTTGAATCTGCCATTTTGAATTTGCGATCAGCAAGCGTGGCGCGGACCTGTTCTGAAGGTCCGCGGTTCGTCGCCCATCGATACCAAAAAGCCGCGGACCTGGCGAACGGGTCGCTACGCTTGCTGCGGTTCGTCGCCCATTCAGATCAAAAACCTTATTGCCGAGGCGGGGACAGCCGATAGAATTGTCGATGCTGGAGCAATTAGAGCTAGGATGCTCGGAAGCCGCTCAATCGATGGCAACCCCGCCCATCTCGCGCAAAACGGAAACGTCCGACCCGCTTCCTTTGCGGGGTGGTTCAACTCTGATACAATCTGGCTTGATGCAAGCCACGCTCACCAAGACCACTTCAACATTGTGCTGCGGAGATTCCAGGGAAATGGACTGGATTGCGTCGGGGTCTGTTCACCTGGTCCTTACCTCGCCTCCCTATTGGACACTTAAAGAGTATCCTCGGCACAAAAGCCAGCTCGGGCTCATCGAAGATTACGACGCTTTTCACGATGAGCTCGACAAGGTGTGGAAGCATGCTTTTCGAGTTCTAGTCCCCGGAGGCCGCCTCGTCTGTGTCGTGGGAGATGTTTGCCTGTCGCGTCGTCGCCACGGCAAGCACTCCGTCATGCCCCTGCATGCGGACATTGTAGTTAGGGCTCGGAAGATCGGCTTCGACAACCTCAGCCCTATTTTTTGGTACAAAATCGCCAACGCCAGCTACGAGGTCGAGAACGGTTCCAGCTTCCTGGGCAAGCCCTACGAGCCGAATGCCATTATCAAGAATGATGTGGAATTCATCCTGATGCTTAGGAAGCCTGGGGGCTATCTCCAGCCGACCGATGAACAGCGCGAAGCTTCCAAGCTAACGAAGGAAGAATACCAGCAGTGGTTTCAACAGGTCTGGAACGGCCTGACGGGGGAATCTACGAAGTATCACCCCACGCCGTACCCTGAGGAATTAGCTCACCGTCTGGTGAGGATGTTTTCGTTTGCTGGCGACACGGTTCTTGACCCCTTTATGGGCACAGGAACCACGCTGCTCGCCGCCACCAAATGTGGCCGGAACAGTATTGGAGTCGAGATCGACCATTCCTACACGAAGATGGCCAAAGCCAGGCTAGAGAGGGAGCTGAGTACGCTTTTCGATCAGGAGCCGGTAGCGCAGAGTCTCTGCCTCTGAGACTCTGCGGTTCTTCCTGGATTCGAGCGTCGAGCCCGACCCCATGTATTAACAAGAAATGAATATTTATCAAATGAAGAGCCGCAGAGTCTGAACTGCACAAACTCTGCGCTACCAGCTGTAAACGAAATGCAAACGTTGTTGTAAGCGCAGGGGCGCAGCGCGATGCGCCCACTTTGCGGTCGATACCATGAAGGCCACTCTCGAAATCATCAACCAGATGCAAGCGGAGGGGATTATCGGCAAATACGCCATCGGCGGCGCAGTGGGCGCGATCTTCTACCTCGAACCCTTGGCGACTCTTGACATTGATATTTTTGTGTCCCTAAAGAACCCTCGAGGCAGCTCCTTGCTCACGCTGACGCCCATCTACGACTACCTCACCTCGCGCGGCTACAAAGCTGAAAAGGAATACATGGTCATCGAAGGATGGCCGGTGCAGTTTCTTCCCCCCAGCGACGCACTTGATGAGGAGGCGCTCCAGCAAGCCGTGAAAACCGAAGTGGAAGGCGTCTGTGCCTGGGTGCTCACCGCCGAGCATCTGGTGGCAATAACGCTGAGAACCGCCCGCGCGAAAGATTTCGCCCGCATCCTGCAATTCGTGGAATCCGGAGTTCTGGACTCCAGCAAGCTCGACCCCATCCTCCAGAGGCATGGACTGCTGGAGAAATGGGAGCAATTTGGAGTTAAATTCCTGAGGGGTAATCCATGAGCGATTGGATGCGCAAAGTTCTGGAAAGCAAACGCGCCACGCGCCAGCGGCTTCGCCAGCTTTCCTTTTCCGAGAAACTTAAGCTTCTGGAAAAGCTTCGCGAGCGCACTCTCGCGATCGCTCGAAGCCCGCTCCGACGGAGCCAGCATCACCCAGGTTGATTGCCACCCGGGAATTCGGCGCTCGCCACACTTGCTCCCCTCCTCGAATGCGGGGGGTTGAATTTACTTCCCTCGCCCCCTTGCTCTTGAGCCCTAGATTATAGATTTGGCTTTCAACCCCAAAAAGGGGAGCCAATCCAAAGCCCCAAAGGGGCGAGCTATCACAGCCCAGGCCGTTGGCCCATAGGCGCTAAGATAAGCATGGGGTCGATTCTATGCGTCCCATTCCCGCGAAGCGGGATACCGTGAGTAGCCGTAGGTGAAGCCTACGGAAACATTGGGCCCGAAATGGCTCCGGCCCTGGAGGGGCCGACCTCTTGGAGGGTCAACCCCGTTGGGGTTGGGTGGTCGCGTAGCTTCTGTTATCCGCAGGTTAAAACCTGCGGCTATCCACGGTTGGCCCCTCCGGGGCCAAAATAAACACAGCTTATCTTAGCGCTTATGAGGCCGTTGGCCTGGGCTCTGATAGGTCGCCCTTCGGGGCTCAACTGGGATAACACGCCGGTAGCGTATGGTCTCCGCCTTTGAGACTCTGCGGTTCTTCCTGGATTCGAGCGTCGAGCCCGACCCCATGTATTAACAAGAAATGAATATTTATCAGATGCAGAGCCGCAGAGTTTGAACGGCACAAACCCTGCGCCACCAGCTGGCACGGAATCGCACGGCTGCGCTTCGCCGTGCGCCAGCCCGCCGTGGATTGCCCTCACTTGACCGGAATAAACTCCTTGATAAAGCGCCGACAATGGCGGGTGGTGAGCCACTTTTTGAAGCCCAGGATTGCTGCAAGGATGGCGACCGTAAACCAGGCCGACTGGGCCGTGACCGCCGCCTCACCCGCCCGCTGCCGCGGTGGCGGTTGGATTATTCCGGTAGCGATCAGGACCCAGATGACGATTTCAAATAGAAGGAACGCCTCGAACACGATATCCAGGATGCCCAGTCCAGCGTGGCCGGCGTAAAAGTACCCCAATCCCGGAAACATCAGCGACCGGCGGACCATAGTGCTCTCGTCCTTGAAGCCCAGGCCGCAGCGCGGGCACTTATAGACGCCGCCGGTCAGACCGGTAAGGCAGTCCGGGCAGAGGTGAGCCATCCCGCGCGCCGGCGACGTTTCCGATAGACTGACCGGGAGCACAGCGGCGAGCAGGGCCTTGATTTTTCTAGCGTCGCCGCGCCGAAGCCGCCAGTAGGTTTCGCGAGCGCCATCGCGGTATTTTATTTGGAGCGTTGGACTCAGCCAGCCTTTGACGTGCGCCTCTTCGATATCTCCCCACTGCGCGGTGCGGATGCTCCTTTGCCACTTGCCGCCTCGACCCGTAATCAAATAAAGCAGGCGGGTGTTCGAGAAAACCAGCACGCCGCGGTGCGTCGAGTAGGCGATCCAGCCCAGAAATAACTCCTCAAGCTTGGAAGGGAGAGCTTGCGCTGAGGTTACATAGAGAACCGTCTCGTCCTGAGCGAGGACTCGAAGAAGAGCATCCTTCAGTTGAGCGATGGCTTTCTGGGCGCGTTTACGGACACCGCCCCTTTCCTTGCCTTGAGAGTTGGAATAGAGAGTGTCTTCGCGAACCCGCACTCCTTCAAAAGACGTCTGGCGGGGACTTTGTTCTGGATGAACGGGAAAACCCGGTGCGGGCATGGCACACCTCGTAGCCAGCGGATTGAGTGAGGGACTACGTTGTCAGGTCAAAACCGACCGATCCCATACACCTGATCGGCTCTCAATGCAATTGCAGCGGCGGCTCACGCTTGAGAATTCGCAATCGGCGGCGGCCTTCACAGACGCATCAACAGACGAGCCGCACTGTCGGCTGCCGACTGCCGGAGTAAGCGGGAATTTCCTTTTTGGCATCTCCAGGCCCCGCACTATACACCCTGGGGGCCCGCCGTCAAAGGCCATTCCACGGTGCAAGGGCCAGCGCGCCACCCGGCAGCCGGCGGGGACGACGTCGGGACGCAGCCGGCAGCGCCGAGTCTCTGCCTTTGAGACTCTGCGGTTCTTCCCGGATTCGAGCGTCGAGCCCGACCCCATGTATTAACGAGAAATGAATATTTATCAAATGAAGAGCCGCAGAGTTTGAACTGCACAAACTCTGCGCTACCAGCTCCTCTATCTTGAATCTGCCATTTTGAATTTGCGATCAGCAAGCGTGGCGCGGACCTGTTCTGAAGGTCCGCGGTTCGTCGCCCATGGATACCAAAAAGCCGCGGACCTAGCGAACAGGTCCGCGCTACGCTTGCTCTGCCCTTGAGACTCTGCGGTTCTTTCCGGATTCGAGCGTCGAGCCCGACCCCATGTATTAACAAGAAATGAATATTTATCAAATGAAGAGCCGCAGAGTTTGAACTGCACAAACTCTGCGCTACCAGCTCAGGGTTTCGGAAGTCGGTCCCTGCGTTTCAGGACTGGCATGCGTCGTTGTCGGGCTCGAAGGGCTTCCCAGTCGATAGTCACATCACCTAGGGCTTCTGTTATTCGGCCAATACACGCAATCGCATCCAATTCAACTTGGTGCTCCCAGATTCTGAGCGCTTTCCACCCGAGGCGACGCAGCTTCTTGGAGTTTCGCTGGTCCCGCTCGCGGTTGCCTGCGATCTTATTTCGCCAGAAAGTCGGCAGCTTGTGGCGCCAATCTGGAAATCTCCACCCGTGCCAGAAATCGCCGTTGACGAAGACAGCTACCCTTGCTTTTAAGAAAACGAAATCAGGGCGCCCAGGGAGGGTGCGATCATGCTGTCGGAATTTGAGCCGGGAGGCCTTTAATAGGGCGCGGATATATCGTTCAGGGGTCGTGTTCTTCCCCTTAATTCTCGACATCACCCGACTTCGTTGCTCCGGTGATATGATGTCGACCACTGGCATTTACCCATTAACTACTTGCGATGATTCCTGAAATGCCTAGCCGAGATGAACGCCTAAAACTAGGCGTATACAGTCAAGCCTGGGGTCGCAACATAAGCGACCCGCGTTGCGAAGCATGACTTGTGTTTGGGAAAGACGTCAAAGTCGCGGACTCCCTCACTATTCGTTGCCAGACTTTGACTCTATCCTCTCAGCATCAGGACACCCGGCCGAGAGGCGTGGTCGCCTAGCCACGCCTGCAGAGCTGTTAAAAGCTGGCTTCGCATTCGAGCCAATGGTTTCAGTCGAGTCACAGACCTGCGATTTAAGGTAACTAAATATCTGGCACTAAGAACGAGCCAATGCTGGCCAGTTTTCTCGACAGGCGGCCCGACAAAAAAAGGGCCCTCCCTCCAAATAAAGTCGGCCTTCTTGATCTTTTTCATTTCCTCCTGGGGCACGAGCAACCCGGCGAGAAGTCGCGCAAACCGAACGCTATCTTGGGCGTGATCACAAACGGCGCTCACCTCAACCAAAACCGGAAGGGACGAACTGACAATCACCTCCCTATTTGACTTCATCTGCTCTTTGTCTAGGTCACCGTCTTTTTTCTTTATTTCTTGGAGCAACTCGCCAGCTAGAGCCTCCAGACCCGGGAGCCGCGTCTGGAATGCCTTGATTCCCGGGAACTTATAGAGGTTTCCCGGCTGCAAGGTGCCAACATTGTCGAAAGCTATGTGCAGCATTGTATTTATCTTGGCCTTGAGCTCACTTCCGCAGCCCTTTGAGTTCTCCTTTGAAAGCTGCCTGGCCACAGTTCGAAGCGGCTTGGTAGTGTCGGCGAGAGCAGCCTCCATCCTATCTGTGTGTAGCGGATTAAGGCACCCAAAAAACGCGAGCATGGTTGACGGGCTATCAATCACGCGCTGGCCAGTTTCCGCTCTCACCATTTCGCTAATTAACTGAAGCAATTGGACCTTCCACTGGGTGCGCCACGACTCGGGCTGAAGAGAGTTTGGCTTAGAGATCGTGGAGAGCGCGTTCGTCACGGCGCTGGCGGCATCAAACGACATCTGCTCCCATGCACCCAAAAAGAGCAGGGGGCTGAAAACCTTGATCTCGGTCTTTAGCTTCGCATAAACCCTCCCAAAGTCATATTGGCCTGGGCCTATCGAGAAGTCGGGCTTCCGCATGCTCGCAACAAAGACAGGCTTGGCAATGTCCTCGGAGAGGGCTTGCGCGTCGAGCATGGACACCAGTTCCTTGTGCTTTGTCCACGCAAGAATACCGTAAGGGCCATTATTGGGGTGGAGAATGCGGCCAAGGACATTAATCAACGCGGCGACTTTGGATTTGTCCTTCGCATTCCCACCGATTAGGTCCATATCAAGAATCGCCAGCCTTACACCAATAAGTCTTTCATCTTCCATTGGCAATCCAGCGACAGAGCCACTGAAGAAGGCAGCCGCGATACCTTCCTTGGATAGCGCCTGGATGATGGGCACCGCGTCCCCTTCATCATCGTCAACGACAATAGCTCGACAACCCCTTAGTCCAACCATTTGGCACCCCCGAAAACGAGCGCGACGACAGCACCGTCAAGCCCATCGGGCAACGAGACGTCGCCGGGCTCCGGAAACTCCAGGCTCCCACCCTGCGCCTTCATCACCTGATCTGCCAAGTGAAGCCCGAGACCCATCCCGTCCGGCTTCCGACTTATGAATGGTTCAATCAGGTACTCCGGCGGGTCCAAAAAGCCAGGCCCGTTGTCGGCGACGACTATCGCCGGCCCGCCGGTGAGTTCGTCCGAGACGGCCACGTGAATTCGCTTTCTACCAAGCTCCCCCCATTTATTGTCCAGCCACCATATCGAGTTGTCGATGAGGTTCATTATGGTAGCGATGGTAAGGCGCCTGCTGCATTTAACTTCGAAGTCGCGTTGATCGCTCGGCGGCCTCAGCCTGATGTTGTGTGCCTTGAGTCGCAACTCCGTATTGAAATTCGCCTGATTGATCAGGCTGCTGGCGGTTTCTCGGCTTGTTCCAGATCTGCGAATCAGCGCCGCGAAGCCCTCGACCAAATCGGCGATATGTTTGGCCAAGCGCTTTACGCGCTGAGAAGCGTTTTCGGCCTCGACCGCCAGCACGAGTTCCGCGATCCCCTTTTCGACCTCGTGAATGACCACAGACAGGCTGAGTCCGGCTGAAGCCGAAGTTAGAAATCGATCTCGGATCAGCAAAAAATCGGACTCGATTCTATCCAGGTATCCGCCCAACTCCTCGGTTAGCCTCTTCCTTTCAATGACGCTGCGCAGCTCCGCCAGGGTTTCCAGGACCGGCTCCTTCGCCCTCGGGCTGCTGTAAGCGTTCCTTATTCTGGTCTTATCGATGTTTCTTTCGGTCTCTATGTGGCCGATCACGCAGGACATTGCGTCGCGGAAGGCCCTAAAGGCTTCGTTGTCGACAAACCCCTCACGATTGGTCTTCTCCACTAGATCCGCACTTTGCTCCAGTCGCAACGACACAGCCCCGATCACCAAATTGTTACTTATCCTTCTTGTCGGAACGTTGACCCGTCGGCCACCAAGATTCAGCCAGTCATTGCCTGGCTCACCGTAGTCGTACACTCTGATGCCGTCACGATAAACTCTGATCCCACCGACTTGGTCAAGGAACTCTTTGAGGCCCTTCTTGTCGGTGACCCCGAGCGCGAGTATCTTCGGCTCGCGATCGAAGATATAGAGGTCCAGGTCGACTTTTCCGACCTTGAGTCCCTCAAGGTCGATCGTTCGGTTCTTATCAAGCTTCAGATTCAAGCCTTGCTGTGGGCCCACTTTGCTTTCCCGTCCCTTCACGAGGTGCATGGCGGGCAGCGGAATAAACTTGTAGTCATATGTGAACTTTTGACCTCCAAGTTCACAGTGCGCTCTGAATAAGGCATATTCCTTGACCTTTTCGACGTCAAGGATACCCTCAAGCCAATCCTGGTTCTCAGTCATGACGAGCCGCGGCCGGAATGAGCCCTCTTCATCGAACGGCGAACAGATTGACGTGATCGACCGCGCCAAGTCACGCACCATGCCCCTCGTCCATGCTTCCCTAAGGTCAGTGATCTCAATTCTCGTCCCCGTCTTGTCGCCGACAAAAACCTCGGGAGCCCTTTCCCACACCTTCACGGGCACGGTGGACAAATACTTGGCACCCTCAAAAGCATTCCAGTCCACTTTAACAACCACTTCCGGACAGCCACGCTTCCTGGACACCAGTTCTACCACTGTTCCTAGCTTGTGCGCTGCGAAGCGGCCTATCCCCTTCTCGCCGATCGGCAAACGATGGTATTTTGGAGTCCGCTGCAGTGACTCCCTCTGCTTGGAGCGATAGTCCGTGCCGGGCTCAAGCCATACGTTCGTCACGGTGGCCCAATCCATCCCGGTGCCGGAATCCCGAACAGCAATTCTTCCCCGTGTCGTGTCTTCAACCCTCGACATCGTCACGATTGCGTTTGGGGAGTCAGCGTCGTAGGCGTTCTTGACAAGCTCGAATACCGCTATCCCGGAATCTCGAATGAGTTGGTCGCCCAGGAGTAGCAGCATTCGCGCCCTGGGCTTGAAGGGTAGGGCATCAGATCTGAAGGCGCTCATTTGCAGGACGTGCCTCTCTTTGGGCCGCAGAGTGGATTGCGTTTACGTCAGCCGTGATTGTGTTCACAATTGCTTTCATGACCGGGGGGCAGACTGCATTCCCGAGGAGCTTGATCTTCTCGCGCCTTGTTCCATGTTCCAATTTGTACGTATCCGGGAATCCCATCGCCTTTTTCAGCTCCGGGACCTGCAGCATGCGCATTTCATGACCGTGTCCGTTCCGCCGAACAAAGGCGAATCGGTCCAGTGTGGTCACAGTCCGCAGCGGTGCATCGAGCCTTTGCCATCCCCCTGCGCCATCTGACCCGTAATAAACAATCAAGAAAGGTTCCGTCTCCCCGAGCTTGGCAATGGCCCTGTCGGCGCGAGCGAGTGTGTTTTCAGCTCTTTTTTCCTTCCGGAGCTGCGAGAAACGGAAGTCTCCGTTACCTGATACAACCTCACTTGCCTTTTGTGGGTCAAGGTTCGCCGGCGGTTTTATCTCGGGCGGCATATTCCCTTGCTCAAAAATTATGAACAAGCGCCTTCGGGCTTGGGGCACACCGAAATGTGCAGCATTAAGTGTCTGCTCTCTAATGCAGTAACCGAGCCGTCGGAGTCCCGATAGCCATTTATCGTAGCGCTTCCATAACTTCATTTGGACGACGTTTTCGACCACAATCCAGCGGGGTCTCAGAGCCCTTGCAAATCGCGTCACATGAAACGCAGTTTTGCGGCTTTCCTCAGACCTCTTGCCCTTGCCCTTCGCGCATGTATGGTTTGTGCACTCCGGTGAGGCCAGTAGGAGGTCAATGGAACCAACATCTTTGAGGACCTGTCGGGGACTTACATGCTCAAGCTTCCTGCGATAGAACCGGGTATCGGGGAAGTTGTCTTTGTAGGTAGTCTTGGCCAAAGGCCACATGTCAATCGCGGCCACCACGTCCGCACCAGCCGCGCGGGCGCCGGCGCTGCTGCCCCCGGCTCCACAAAATATATCCAGGGCACGTATCGATTGTGGTCCTTCTTTTCCTTCCATGTCTCCGCTTCTACGGGGCCACGTGGGCTGACCGAATATTAGCTTATCTGCTCCGTCAGAGCTAGGTGGACGGCATGAGACGAAAATGCCGTATCCCCCGCTTGCCAGCGCGCAGAACCTGGACCTTGTGCTCTGATGCGAGAGCCATGAGTAGCGACCAAGTGAACCAGCCGTCCTGCTCGGGGAGTTTAAGACCGAATCCCGCCCGCTTCTCCAATTCCTTGCTTTGAACTCCCGGGCCGCCGGGGCCGCAGTCGGGCAGGTCGCGCATGGTGGCTAAGAGGTGCCCTTTGCATTGTTCGATCAGTTTCTCTCCATCAAGGGTCCCCATAGGGCGTTTCTCCTCGGGACGTGTTCAGTGACTGCGCCGATAATACACCAAGAAAGGACACATGGGGCTCAGATTTTTCGCCTGTCATGCCGGGGAGATTTTTTCGCTGAAGCCCCACGCCCCTGTCTTCCCTCCAGGCAACACTTCAGACCTCGTGGTTGGAATACAGGACGTTTTCGGGGGACTACGGACGACGGACTTCGGACCTCGGACTTCGCTTTAGGCCGCCGTTTTGCCCAACTTGTCGCTGGCGGAGCGAAACGCCTCCGCGAAGCCGGTAAAGACGCGTAACATGCGGATCAGCTCCGGCCGAGGCGTTCCGTTCTTCAGCAGGTAACTCGAGAACGACTCCGGATTGGGACTTTCCATCGGCCCAAAGCAGCCGTAGCAGCCGCGATTATAGGCGGGACACAAAGCGCCGCATCCGGCCTGCGTCAGGGGGCCCAGGCAGGCGATTCCCCGGGAGACCATCACGCAGGAGGTGCCGCGCTGCTTGCACTCCAGGCACACCGAGTGGCGGGGGAGGTGGGGCGTGCGCCCCATCAGCAACGAGGTGAGCACTTCCAGGAGTTGGTACTTATTGATGGGACAGCCATTCAATTCAAAATCCACGGCCACGTGCGTCGAAATCGGCGTGGATTGTTCCAGCGTATGAATATAGGCGGGCGTGGCATAAACCGCCCGCACGAAATCGTTCACATCTGCCCAATTGCGCAGAGCCTGAATGCCTCCGGCCGTGGCGCAGGCGCCGATGGTGATGAGGAACTTTGATTGCTCGCGCACCTGGTGGAGCCGGTCGATATCCTCCTCCGTGGTGATCGAACCCTCGACCAGAGTCACGTCGTAGGGCCCGGCCAGCGTCTGCGAGCGGGCTTCCAGGAAGTAGGCGATTTCCACTTCGCCCACCAGGCTCAGGAGTTCGTCTTCCAGGCTCAGCAGGGCCAGTTGACACCCATCGCAGGAGGAGAACTTGTAGACGGCCAGTTTGGGGCGCGCTTCCGGGGACATCTTAGAAGTCCTCCTTGCCGAAGTACGGCTCCAGGACAGCAAAGTTAAGCACCGGCCCGTGCTTGCAGATAAACGTGGGTCCCAATTGGCAGTGTCCGCAGAAACCCACCGCGCACTTCATGTTGCGCTCCATGGAAACAAAGATGGACTGCTTGGGAATACGGCGCGCCAAGGCCTCGTAAATAACGAAGCGCATCATGATCTCCGGCCCACAGGTCATCACCAGCGTCTGTTTGGGATCAACCCGGATGCGGTAAAAGAGCTGCGGCACCACGCCGACCTGCCCTTTCCATAGTTCGTCCGCCAGGTCCACCGTAATGTGGACTTCCACCCCGCCCTCGCGCCAGCGCCCCACCTCTTCGTGGTAAAGCAGGTCGGCGGGCGTGCGCGCGCCGTACAGAAGCAGGACGCGGCCGAATTGATCGCGTTGGCGCAGCACGGAGAGGATGACGGGCCGCAGCGGCGCCAGGCCAATGCCTCCCGCCACCAAGACCAGGTTCTTGCCCGCGGCGTTCTCGAGCGGCCAGGCCGTGCCGTAAGGCCCCCGCACTCCTAACAGGTCCCCGGGACGCAGGCGCCCCACGGCACGCGTCACGCTGCCTGCGTAACGGACAGTGTGGCCCAGAATCTGGGGCTCGCCGGGGTCGGAGCTGAGGGAGATGGCCACTTCGCCAAAGCCGGGCAGATAGAGCATGTTGAATTGCCCGGGAAAGAAGCGGTAGGCCGCGGCTTCGGTGGGATCAACAAAACTCAGCGAGAACGTGGAAATGCCGTAAGCCTCCGGCTTGATGGACTGGATCACCGCCGGATGCGGAAGCATGGGGTCGAGCGCCGAACGAGGATCGAGGGTGGGAGTGGCAATGCTCATTTGAAGGCCTTGTCGCGGATCGCCTGCAATTCTTCCGTCAAATCAATCCCTACTGGACACCAGGTAATGCAGCGCCCGCAGCCCACGCAGCCGGAAACCCCAAACTGGTCAATCCAGGAAGCCAGCTTGTGGGTCAGCCACTGGCGATAGCGCGAGCGGATGGTGGGGCGGATGTTTCCACCATGCACATGCGAAAAATCCAGGGCATAGCAGGAGTCCCACACGCGGGTGCGCTCCGCGGCCGTGGCTTTCAAGTTACTGCGATCTTCCATGGTCACGCAAAAGCAAGTGGGACAAACCTGCGTGCAGTTGGCGCACGACAGGCAGCGCAACGCCACGTCGTCCCAGCGGGGATTGTCAAGATTCTCATAAAGCAGGCGGGGCAAGTCATCGGTGCGCATCTGCCGCTGCATCTCGCGCTCGGCGCGTTGGCAGGCCTGGGCGGCGCGGCCCAGGTCAAAAGCCGTGGCGGGTTCCCAGGCGGTGTCGCGCAGCATTTCCGACCCGGCTTCGGAGCCGACCTCCATCACGAAGGTGTCGGGCAGCTCGGTTAAGGCCAGGTCAAATCCTCCCGTGGCGCGGGGACCCGTCTTCATGGAGACACAGAAGCAGGTCGCGACGGATTGCGTGCAGTGCGCCGCCAGAATGAAAATCGGCCCCCGGCGGCGCGCATAGTGGGGATCACGAAATTCCCCGCCCATGAAGACCCGGTCCTGGATGCCGATGGCGGCTAGCTCACAGGCACGCACTCCGATGAAAGCGTAGCGAGGTGAAAGGTTCCGCGCGGGTTGGACGTCCCACTTGCCTTTGTCCTTCTCCACTGAAAACAGCTTCAGGCGCGGGGGAAGCAGATAAGTCTTCCACGACTGCGGTCCGCAACTATAAGCAAAATATAGAGGTTCCCGAGTTTGCTTGAGCCGGTAGCGTCCCGGAGATTGCTGGTCGGTCCAGCCGATCGGAAGATCAGCCACCTGGGTGATGGCGTCCAGGACGATCGCGCCCTCACGTACCGTCGGACCCACCAAGGAGAAGCCAGCTACCCGCAGATTATCGAAAACCTTCTGCAGCGATGCCTTGGACACGACCACGCTGGCGGCAACCCGAGGAAGGCTTGGTGTCATGGTGAATCCGTCTCCTACTCGACTGAGAAAACATCCAGTAATTGCAGTCGCGTCGCGGTTAAACGGGCGGCAATGACTTCCGTAACGGCACGGTAAAGCTCAAACCCCAGTTCGGCATCCTCGATGCAAAAGTCCATCAGCGCCCCGCCCTTAAGTGCCAGGGCCTCAGTGTCTTCCACCGCCCGAGCCGAGGCTGTCGCCAGGCGTGGCTCCACGACGGCCGACCAGTCGAATACGTCGCCCGGGGCCGCCGTGAAAATCGTGCGACGACCTTTGGAGGGTACGTGTAGCTCCACCGCCACCCGGCCGGTCTTCACGATGTACAGGTAGAGACTGGAATCACCTTCATGAAAAATATCCTGCCCAGCCTTGAATTGAAAAGTCTCCGCGGCCGAGAGCAGCTTCTCTTGCACCCGCGGAGAAAACCTCGCCAGGAAACTTCCGTACCACGATGCTAGCGCCATTGACGTCTCTCCCCTAAGCTTTGCAATGGTTCAGCACGCCTTGAGCCAAATGGGCGGTCACAAAGGCCGTGGAAATGTTAAGCAATTAAGCGAATTAGGCAGAGCCGAAGGGACAGACTTGACATTATTTGAGCGCCCGAGCGACATTTGTGCCATGTGGCGCTCGAGCCTGCGACGAATGCCCCAGTCATCAAATTCACCTTTGCGGCATTTCCAAGGTCGGAAGCACCTCGCCCGAAGCCCGGTAGTACGTTTTTGTGACCCTTAATTCAGTTTAATTCAACCAAAGTTCGAGGCAAAGCGCCGCTGGACTTTGAATTCTCGGAGAGATATCCTGACCGGCTCTGGAAAAGCACGGCACAGTGCTCCAGGGCAGCGGGGGCAAATCATGAAGACAAGTCCGACCACATTGAGGTTGGCAGAACGCATGTCCCGCCTGGGGACGGAGAGCGCCTTTGAAGTGCTCGTGCGCGCGCGGGAACTGGAGGCGCGCGGCAAAGAAATCATTCACCTGGAAATTGGTGAGCCGGATTTCGCGACACCGCGCAACATCGTTGAGGCCGCGATCCGGGCTCTGCACGAAGGCTGGACTCACTACGGGCCGTCAGCAGGGCTGCCGCAACTGCGCGCGGCCGTGGCGGATGACGTCGCCAAACAACTGGGCATCACGGTTGACCCGGCGGAAGTCGTCATCACGCCGGGCGGCAAGCCCATCATGTTCTTCACGCTGCTGGCGCTCGTGGAGAGTGGCGATGAAGTGCTCTATCCCAATCCCGGTTTCCCCATTTACGAATCCATGATCCGATTCGTGGGCGGCAAGGAGGTTCCGTACGGCCTGCGCGAGGACCACGACTTTGACGTGGATGTGGACGGCATCCTGGAAAAAATCACCAGCCACACGCGCCTGATCATCCTGAATAGCCCGCACAATCCCACCGGCGGGGTGATGAGCCGCGCCGAGCTCGAGCGCCTGGCGCTGGCGCTGGCCGGCCGTGAAATCTTCGTCCTCTCCGATGAGATCTACAGTCGGCTGATTTACGAAGGCGAGCACGCAAGCCTTGCGCAGTTTCCTGGCATGAAGGAGTGGACGATCATCCTGAACGGCTTTTCCAAAACCTACGCCATGACCGGCTGGCGCATGGGCTACGGCGTCATGCGCGCCGACCTGGCCAAGCAGATTACTTTGCTCATGACCAACTCCAATTCCTGCACCGCGAGCTTCAGCCAAATCGCCGGCGTCGAGGCGCTGCGCGGCCCCCAGGATTCCGTCGACCACATGCGCGAGGAGTTTCGCTGCCGCCGCGCCGTCATGGTCGAGGGGTTGAACCGCATTCCGGGCTTCCGTTGCCGCCAGCCACACGGGGCGTTCTACGTCTTCCCGAATATTCGCGAGACCGGGCGCTCCACGCGGGCTCTGGCCGACGCGCTGCTGACCGAAGCCGGAGTGGCTTGCCTGTGGGGCTCCGCTTTCGGCGAGTGGGGTGACGGTTACCTGCGCTTCTCGTTTGCCAATTCGGTGGAGAATATCCAGAAGGCGCTCGAACGCATTCAGAGTTGGGTGGCGAAGAACGGAGTTTAGGAGGCTGCGGGAGAACACACGTCCGCTGTCATTCTGAGCGAAGCGCAGAATCTCCCCCTGCGCATTTCCATGAACATACGAGATTCCTCATTCGCTAGGGTCAGGACTGCCCGCTGGCCGAACCTCTCCAGGAGTCTCTCATAGCTTACCGCTCGCGCGTGCGCTTGCATTCCGTTCGCTCGCTGATAGCGCGGCATCGGTCAGCGTGGACCTGCCCCGCAGTCCCCCCGGCTTCTTCTCGTCAATGCGGGAATAGCAGCCGTAGCGCTGGCCTTTCGGTCAGCAGGTGGGTTAGCACGATAGTGAATCAGAAACTACCGACCTGAAGGTCGGCGCGCCAGGTGCTACAGAAAGATTCCGAAGTGGTGCAGATAAATGGGAAGTGAGACGTAGGTCAAGACACCATTGACGCAGTAAGTGATCCAGAATCTCTGTGGAAGGTCGCGCCAACGCAGGATGACCAGGACCGTGGCAACGGCCTCCCAAGGAACACTGAGGAGCATCACGCAATCAACTATCGAGCCCAACACGTCCGATCGCGCTAAATGACCCGACAGTTCCGATAAGCCCATTGATAGAACGTATGCCGCCGGCAGGGTCATCCCGACCCTGGTGAAATATCCCACAACCTTCTCCAGAATTCGTTCTCGAGCCGGCATCAACAATCCGGTTGCCTCTCGTGGCCCGGTACCCACGCCCGGCGCCGTGGACCGCATCATTTCACCCCTGCCAGGACTCCGAAGCGAGGGTCAAATTCTCTCATCACGCCGCCCGGCGTTGGGCGCTGGCGCGCTTGGCGTGGAGCTTCAGCGCCCGCTCGGCGATGTGCTCGGCGCACAGGCCGAAATGCTGCATCAGTTCCCAGGGCTTACCGGAGAGGCCGAAACAGTCCGGAACACCCACCATATCGAGTAGCAGCGGCGATTGAAAATTCTGCCGGTTGCGCAGGATCGCTCCGGCCACTATATTACCGAAGCCTCCCACCTGGTGTTCCTCGGCGGTGACGACGATGCCGGTTTCTTCCGCGGTGCGCACCAGCGCCCGCACATCCAGGGGCTTAACGGTGTGCACATTCAGGACGCGCGTTTCAATCCCGTGTTCTTCTTTCAGCAGCCAGGCGGCGCGCATGGCTTCCGCCACCATCGGCCCGCAGCCTACGATGGAAACCCCCTCCGCTTCCCCCGCATAGTCCGTCGAGAGGAAGGTCTCGAACGCCTCCCCGAAGCGCGGCTTCTCGCCGCGGTAACGGATGATGTTCGCCACCCCGAATTGGAACGGCGTCTCGCGCGTCGTCACGACCGGCGTGGCCTCGCGCGCGTAGCGGATATAAGCCGGCCCCGCCAGCTCGAGCAGGGTATAGGGAGTGGCCCGTTCCGTCTCCACCGCGTCGCACGGAACGATCACGTGCATGTTGGGAAGGATGGTCATCAAGGAGATTTCTTCCAGCGCCTGGTGCGTAGCGCCGTCCGCACCCACGGAAATGCCGCCGTGTGCGCCCGCGATCTTGACATTCAAGTTTGAATAACAGACGGTGGTGCGGATCTGGTCCCAGCAGCGCCCCGAGGCAAATACCCCGTAGGTGCCGGTCACCGGGACCAAGCCTTCTTTCGCCAAGCCCGCGGCAACTTCCATCATGTTCTGCTCGGCAATCCCCACACTGAAGACGCGGCGCTTGCGCTCGGGATGCTTGGCCTCGAAATCCGTGATCTTGATCGAGCCCGAAATGTCGGCGTGGATGGTCACGACGCGCTCGTCGGCGCCGGCGATTTCAAGCCCTCGCCCGAAGCCCATGCGGGTGGGGTCCATCTCGACTTTCATGGCTGGACCGGCATTCCACCAGTAATCGCGCCGGAACTGGGGCAGTCCGGCCCGCGCCTGCGCGGCGGCACTTTGGGCGTGGGCCCGGGCCCGGGCCAGCAACGCCGCCTGGCGCTCGGCGGGCACCGCGGGCGTCGCGAGGTCGATCATGGCTTTCTCAAACTGCTCGCGATTGGGCGCAATCCCATGCCAGCCCGCCTGGTTTTCCATGTATCCGACGCCCTTACCCTTCACGGTGTGCGCGATCACAACCGTCGGACGGCCCATGGTCGCGGCCGCACGCTCAAAGGCGGCGAGGATTTCGCCCAGGTCGTGCCCGTTGATCTCCAGCACGTTCCAACCGAAAGCCGCGTACTTATCGGCCAGGGGCTCGACATTCATCACGTCGCGGACCCAGCCGTCAATTTGCAGATCGTTCTTATCAATAATCCCACATAAATTATCCAGTTTATAATGTCCGGCGGACATCGCCGATTCCCAGATGCTCCCTTCCTGCTGCTCGCCGTCTCCCATAATGCAGTAAACGCGGTAGGGCCGGCCTGCGAGCCTCCCCGCCAGTGCGTTGCCCACGGCCACGCCGAGCCCCTGCCCGAGGGAGCCGCTCGAAACCTCCACCCCCGGCAGCTTCAACCAATTCGGGTGTCCCTCAAATCCCGTGCCGAACTGGCGCAGCAGCACGGTGTCATCGAGGGGGAAATAGCCTGCCTTCCCTAGCGCCACGTAAAGGGCCGGCGCCTTGTGCCCGGTTGACCAGAAGACGCGGTCGCGCGCAGGCCAGGCGGGGTTCTGGGGATCGTGGTTGAGCACCCGCAGGTAGAGCACCGCGGCGACATCCATGATGGAGAGCGTGCCACCCGGATGACCTGAACCTGCCGCGAAAATGTCGATCAGGTCGACCGCACGCATCTCGGCCGCCGCCAGCTTCAGTTCATCAAGGCTAAGCCGGGGACCACGCGCCTCAATAGTGGGAGTCATGTGGATAACCTCCTGGGATGCTCGTCGGGGATGGCCCAATACGGTTCACTTAAGGGGTTCCAGGAAAATACTTCCCCTCTCGCACCCGCTCCGGGCTGGGACTGTTGCCCCTGCCGAGGGTAGTAGAAAACGACATTGGGGAGCAAGGGGTATTCATTCTTTGTAGCGCCGCTTTCCAATGGCATTTTTCGGTGGCAGCAAGATGCCGGCGCTACTCCAGAACTGTCACCATATTATGCAACGCTCAATAGAATACGCCACGTCTCTATTTCACTGATGGCCTGCGCGGACGCTGCTTCACAACCTGGCGGCAACGGGTGTAGAGTATCTCCCCTCCGGCGGGAGGGGGCGCAATTGGCAAACGCCAAGGTGGATGTAGTGGGTCTCGGCCTGAATGCCACGGACACGGTCATGACCGTGCGGGAGTTCCCCGCCCTGGGGGGCAAGGAGCGCGTGGTCGCAGCATCGATGCAGGCCGGCGGACAGGTGGCGACGGCGCTGGTCACCTGCCGACGGCTGGGACTGACGGCGCGATATATCGGCAAACTCGGCGACGACCAAGCCGGGCGCTTTCAGCTTGCCAGCCTGCGACGCGAGGGAGTGGACTTGGCGCAGGCGCGGGTGATAAAAGGCGCTCCCAATCAGTTTGGCTACATTCTGGTCGACCAGGCAACTGGCGAGCGCACCATCTTCTGGGACCGTGACGCGCGGTTAGCGGTCCAGCCCGAGGAACTGAAGCGCCGGGCCATCGAGCGCGCGCGCCTGCTGCTTCTGGACGGCTGCGATGTGGAAGCTGCCCTCGTGGCGGCGCGCTGGGCGCGGCGCGCGCGCATTCCGGTGGTGGCGGACCTGGATACGCTCTATAAGAAGGTGGAGAGGCTTTTCCCTTACATCGACTACCTGATCGCCTCGACGAATTTCCTTCCCGCCGTCACCGGTCACGCCGACCCCTTCAAGGTGCTGGAGAACATGGCGCGCGAGTATCGGGTGCGGGTGCCCGGCATGACGCTCGGACGCGACGGCGCCTTGGTTTATGAGGCGGGGCGCTTCCACTACTCGCCGGGCTTCGTCGTGGAAACCGTGGATACCACGGGCGCCGGCGACGTATTCCACGGGGCCTTCATCTTTGGATTGCTGTCGGCGTGGGACATGGGGCGGACGCTGGATTTCTCCAACGCCATGGCGGGACTCAACTGCACGGCCCTGGGGGCGCGGGGTGGCATCAGATCGCAGGGCGAGGCTGAGCGATTAATCTCGACCGGTGCGCGGCACGTGAACCCTGCCTACCGAAACGGGCCGGCGCCTGCGAAACGTCGGAAACCTGCGGCCTCCGCAGAAAGCAAGCGCTAGCTGCCACAGACCCTCTCGCCGCCAGGTAGTGCTGCCAATTGGGATAGGATCGCATTCGAAGCACCCGTCATTCCCGCTCAAGCGAATCCAGTTCGCTGACAGAGCGTTTCCAAGGGCTTGCAGAATAGATTCCCGTTTGCGCGCGAATGACTGCGCTGGGAGCGCCCTCTTCTCGCAGAACGGCACCCCCGCTAAGAAACCGGCTTGCTCTCCCGGCGAAATGTGGTAAGTTAGCGGCCAAGGTTCGAGTGCAGTTTCATCTCTTCCCTGCCCGGCTTGTCGGATTGTGGGTCGGCCTCGAGGGGGAAGCGCACATGCCCAAGCCGTTCTCCACTCTCACCGGCGTTCTCCTCGCCACCCTCGCCTGCTCCCGTGCTAGCGGCCTCGGCACGCCAGCAATCGCCGCGGCGTCCGGGGGTGGGCAGGTCGTTTCCTATCGCAGTGAGATCACCGTCAATCGGAACGACACGCTCCTGGTGCGCGAGACGATCTTGGTGTCGGCAACGGACCCCAGGCTCTCTGAGAGAATCTACCGCGACTTCCCCTCGCTCGACCACGATCGCTTCGGCAACGTCTACCCTGTGCACTTGGAAGTCACCTCCCTCGCCGTGGATGAGCAGCCCGAAGACTACCACCTGGAAAAGCTTACCGATGGCCTGCGCGTGTGCCTGGGCAAGCGCGGCGCGTCCCTGTCGCCGGGTGAGCACAAGTATGTGCTTGCCTACGCTTTGAATCGCGCCCTCGGGTTTTTCTCCGACCACGACGAGCTTTACTGGAATGTGACGGGCAGTGGTTGGACCTTCCCTATTCAGGAGGTCTCTGCCTCGGTTCATCTGCCCGCGGGAATCGCCCGGGCTGCTGTCCTGCTGGACGCTTACACGGGCGCGCCGGGCTCAGCGCGAAGCGATTACTCCGCGTCTTTCGATGCCCAAGGCAACGCCGAATTCCGCACCACGCGCCCCCTGGCGCCCCCAGAAACCCTGACCATCGTGGTCCGCTGGCCCAAGGGATTTGTGCGCCTGCCCAATGACGATGAGAATTACCAATACTATCTCGAGGACAACCAGGTTCGACTCATCGGCACTGCCGGGCTGTTGCTGGTTCTGGTTTATTACACGGTGGCTTGGTTCCTGGGTGGGCGCCGTCGCGCAGCGGGATTGCTGATGCCCAGAGACTCGCCGCCACGGGGATTCTCGCCCGCGGCCGTCCGCTACGTGTGGCGGAGATACTTTGACCAGAAGGCCCTGGTGGTTGATTTGGTGGACCTGGCAGTCAAACGGCGCATAGCTATCCTGGAGGACACTGCCGGCACATACATTCTGGGACGCCTGAAAGCGCACCTGCAGCCCACCGACACTGCACCTGGACGCGCTGGCGGAGGCTGGGAACCCCTGCCCACGATTACTGCAGATCAGAAGCTCGTGCTCCGGAAGCTTTTTACCGCGAGCGGGACTATTCGCTTGGAACACGAGAATTACGACCTGGTGGGGGGCGCGCTGGAAGCCCTGCACCGCGACTTGTACTCCCACCTGGAATGGGTTTACTTCCTGAAGAACAGCCCCTATTTGGTTCCGGGCCTGCTGATTTCTCTCCTCTGCGTGGTTCGGTCTGGTTTCGCAGTCCCCGGCGCATCGCACGTTATCACGGTCATCGTAACTGCCGGGCTGCTCATCTGGAGCCTGGCTTGCGCGGCGCTCGCAGTCGCGGGATTGATTGCCTGGAGGAATGTAATCTCTGATCCACAACCGTCCGCGGCCGCGTGGAAACAGGCCCTGACCACAAACGGCGTGGCAATTGCGGTGTTCGGGGGGGAGATTGTGGGGCTGGGAGTACTGGCATGGGCGACTTCCGGAATGGTCGCCCTCCTGCTGGTTCTCCAAGCCCTGTTTAGCTATACCTTCCACTGCCTTCTCAAACTGTCAGGCCGTTCGGGCCGCCCGCTGCAGGATCAAATTGAGGCCTTCCGCATGTTTCTGACCGAAGCGGACAAGGACCGCTACAAGGTGCTGGTTGCTCTCCCCAAGACTCCGGCTGTGTTCGAAAAGTTCCTCCCATATGCGCTGGCTTTGAACGTGGAAAGAGCCTGGAGCGAAAAGTTCGCGGCGGTACTGGCCCAGGCGGCGCGGCCTCGGGCGACCAGCTATTCCCCGACCTGGTACTCCGGCCGCGATTGGAACCCCGGCGCGCCCCTTGCATTTGCAACCGCACTGGGCAGCTCTTTCTCGCGAGCCGTTGCTTCCGCCTCGGCGCCGCCTGGCTCTAGCGCAAGGCGCCCATGACGGAACTGTAAGAGGTTAATGAAAAACCTCTCGGCAGTGTCATTCTGAGCGTGGATAGCCGGAAGCGGCTATCCGTGATGTCAGAAACGGGGAAGCTGCGATAGGTTCGGAGGGTCGGTCTTTCGAGCCGAGCAAGGGCACAAGACAGTAGCTGGGCCTCCCGCGACGGACATACTCGAGCACGACAAAAAGGCCACTGTTGAACGTTCAAGTTGGCTGGCCAGATGGCGCTTTGCTGCTTATTGATTCCACGATCCCTGACATAGCACAGGGAGAAAACCCGCGTCCGTCATGCGTCGAATTTCGCATCGTGACATGTGTGAATCAACAGTTCCGACCCCCAATTCTTGGGTTTGTATGGGCTCAATTGACAAACATCACAAAACAATTGGCTATTGCATGCTGCCTTCGGAACCCTATGCAGCTTACCCTCTGAGCAACAAGTTCAATTCTGGCAGCATGATTGCGTGCAACGCATCGAAAGAGTCGTAATTCGTCTTGATAGGAGGGGAACATGGCCATACCCCAACGGATCTGCGACTACCTAGACTCTCAAAACATCCTTTACGAGGTAGTGCATCATTCTAAGGCCTTCACCGGTCAAGAGGTTGCGCACTCGTTGCGTGTCTCGGGAAAGAGGTGTGTTAAGTCCATCGTGGTGGGAGGGGATGACCGGACGGTGTTGGTGGTTATTCCTGCGTCGCGTCGGTTGAACTTCCAGGATCTCATGGCAGCGTTGGAAGCAAGTCGACTGGATATCCTTCCGGAAAGTGAGTTGGCGGGGCTATTTCCAGACTGCGATCTGGGCGCTGTACCGCCCTTCGGCAATCTGTACGGTATGGACGTATGGGTAGACCGTGCCGTGGCAGATGCAGAAGAGATCCTATTCTGCGCAGGTACCCACGAAGACTGCATCCGCATGCGTTACTCGGATTTTGCGAAACTGACCCTGCCTCGATTGGGCCGGTTCGCCGAAATCGCAGCGGCCAAGGCGGCTTGACCTAGTTGCAGGAACATGGTTTCGCCCGTCATCCTCCCGCTACGTGCTCCGGTGCGCACGAAGAGGGGAGATTTGCACTTGGCGACCCTTTTCCCGCGAGTTCCTAGGAAAATCTGATGCTTGAGTTGATAGGGTAAAGTGGCACAAGAGATTTCTGGGCTGCGAGACGAGATTCCCAACCTCCGCAGAGAGTTGAGGATGCCACCGGGCGGGAGACCCACGAATCTTCCACCCGGAATGATGCACGGTTCAGAGACCCTGATAAGGAGAACGCCATGGGACCTGGATGCGCCGACTGTCCGGTTCTGAGAACTTCACTCTTTCAAAACCTGACGCTAGAGCAGATTCAGCGCATGGGCTGCGTGTTTCGACCGGCCCGGTATCGGCGAAATCAGATCCTGTTTTTCGAGGGAGGCGTGGCGCAACATCTCTTCGCCCTGCACACCGGTTTGGTGAAAATGGTGAAGTCTCTCGAAAACGGAAAGGATCGCATCACCGGAGTGCTGTTCCCCGGTGAATTGTTCGGCCTCGAGTCGCTCACCAATCTGGCGTACCCCATCACGGCTGTGGCCCTGCGCGACTGCGAGATCTGCGCAGCCCCCCGGGAGGACTTCTCTACCTATCTGCAAACCAACCCCGACCTCGCCATTGGCATGGTTCGTTTCCTGGTGGGGGAGCTCGCGCGTGTTCGCACCCAAGTGACCGACATGAGCTTTAAGGATGCCCGCATGAAGGTGGCGACGTTTCTGTTGTCACTGCTCTCTCACGACACTTCTGAGACCGACGGGAACCCGACCCTGACCCTGCCGCTTTCGCGGCAGGAGATCAGTGAGGTTCTGGAACTGTCGCCGGAGACAGTCAGCCGAACCATGAGCGCTTTCCACCGTGAGCAGTTGGTGGCAGCCCACGGACGGCAGTTGGTGATCCAGGACCGCACCGGGCTCGAGGCCGTGGCCCACCGTTAGCGCCCCGGCTATCCCGAAGAGCGATTTTCTGTCCTCGTAAAATTCACTGTGAATTAATCCACAAAACCCTAATTATCCCTAAATAAAATAACTAGCCCTTTTAGATTGACAAATGTCATGTGAATTTATGACTATTGTCATCGACAGCCATGTTGATGGCCTGTTACGGTCGCCTCTGCGTCGGGTCTTGGGTTCAGGAGTGCAAAGTTGGGACTTTCTGGAACCCACCAAGCCTCAGTCCTTTCCTGCGTGATGAGGCACGAGCAATGCGGTTCCTCGCCTCTCGATCGTCGAATCAGGTCAGCGATGGCCCAATCTGCGCGATCTCCGGTTTTGATCCTGGTCACGGCAGCGGGACTGCTGCTGGCACGGCCAACTTTACCCGCGAGCAATGCGCAGGAAAGCAAGGGCGCTGGGCCGCCTGACCTCATCATCCTCCAAGCGCCCGTGCTGCAGTCGGGGAAGCTCTCCGAACGCTTCCCCCAGGGCAGCCGACTGGTCCTACTCGCAGCTAAAAGCCACTCCCCCGTAGTTCTCACCCCTGACTTCCTGGCCGCCGCCGATCCGCGCATTTCCTTTGACGGCTCCCGCGTACTTTTCGCGGGGAAGAAATCCGTCGATGTCCCCTGGCAAATCTGGGAAATGAACGCCGACGGCTCCGGTCAGCGTCAGGTCACCCACTGCTCCCAGGATTGCTTGAAGTCTGCCTATCTGCCGCGCGGCGAGATTGTCTTTACAGCCCTTTTCCCGCACACGTCGGGTGCGACTTCCCAGCTTTGGGTGAGCAAGGTGGACGGCTCCGATGCGCATCCCATTACCTTCGGGCCGGGCGACTTTCAGTTGGAGACCATTCTGAAGAATGGCGCGATACTGGCCACGGCGCGTTCGCCACTTGTTCCCTCCGACGGGCAGCCCGCCGACCGCCAACTGTACACGCTGCGGCCGGATGGCAGTGGTCTGGCCACATTACGCTGCGATCACCAACACGCCGCACTGCGCACTCAGGCGGAGGAACTCGACGACGGCTCAGTGGTTTTCGTGAAGAGCCCGATATCGCAGGCGGCTCCGGGCGGCGAACTCGCCTGGATTCGCCGCGGGGCGTTGCACAACGCGCCACTCGCCGCAGGGCCGGGCCGTTTTTTTTCGGCGCAGCCGCTCAGCGCAGAGAAGCTGGTGGTGGCGCGCGAAGCCGGCGCCGCCAACTCTCCGCGCCAGAACCTCGCTCTTTACGCCTTCGATGCCACCGACGGCAAATTCGGAGATCTGATTTATGAAGACCCGAAACTCGCGAGCGTTGCCGCGGTTCCGCTGGCAGCGCATGAGCCTCCCCGCTGGTACTGGAGCACGCTGAACCCCGCACTCCGGACCGGATACTTTGTTTGTCTCGACAGCTACCTGGCCGACGGCGTTCTCCGCGGGCGGCTTGGCGTCCCGCTTGCCAAAGTCCGCGTGCTGGGGCTCGACCCTGAAACCCAGCAAGAGCACAGCTTGGGGGAAGCGCCCATCGAAGCAGACGGCTCATTCTATATCGCAGTGCCGCCCGACCAGCCGGTGCGATTTGAAGCACTCGATGCGAACGGCCAAATCGTGCGCGAGCAACGGAGCTGGATCTGGTCGCGCTCGGGGGAAGAACACGGGTGCGTGGGCTGCCATGAGGATCGCGCCCGGGCTCCGGAGAACCGCTGGCCGATGGCGCTGCGCCGCTTAGACGGGCCCATTCGGTTGGGCGTCGAGGCCCAACCCCAGGCCGCCCATTGAGGTCTTGATGAATACGTCACTGGCTCGACAAATCGCCCTCGCCGCAATCGCCGCCGGCCTGCTCGGAACTAGTCTGCACGCTCCCGCTCAGGGTCCGCCCCCCAAGACTCCCCCACCCGCCTCGCGCGTCACTTACGAAGACGTCACGGAGAAATCCGGTATCAACTTCAAGCATTCTTTTGGTGAGCAGAAGCTCAGCTCCATCATGGAGGCCACGGGCTCCGGGTGCGCCTGGATCGATTACAACAACGATGGGCTGCTCGACCTCTACGTGGTAAGCGGCCGTTACGTGGATGGGGCCACGAAGTTTTCCAAGCCCGACGGCGTGGAGGCTACGAATCATCTTTACCGCAATAATGGGGATGGGACGTTTACGGACGTCACCGCCCAAGCCGGCGTGGGTGGCAAAGGTTTCGGCATGGGTGTGACCGTCGGCGACTACGACAACGACGGCTATGAAGACATCTTCGTTACCAATTGGAATTCCTCGATTCTCTACCACAACAACGGCGACGGCACCTTTACGGACGTGACGGCCAAGGCCGGCGTGGAGAATCCTCACTTCGGCACCGGCGCGACCTGGATCGATTACGACCGCGACGGCAAGCTCGATCTCTTCGTCGGCAACTACTTGAAGTTCGATCCCAACGCCAAGCGCGAGTACTTCACCGCTGATGCCTTCCCCGGCCCGCTCGACTACGAGGGCGACGCCGATCGCCTCTTCCACAACAATGGTGACGGCACCTTTACGGACGTCTCGCACAAAGCCGGCATTGATAATCCGCTGGGCCGAGCCATGGGGCTGACCTCCGGTGATTTCGATAACGATGGCTGGCCGGACATTTACATCGCCAACGACACCATGGAAAGCTACATGTACCGCAACAATCACGACGGCACATTTACCAACGTGGCGCCGGACGTGAATACGGCCTTCGGAGCCAACGGCGAAGCGACCTCGGCCATGAACCCCATCTTCGGCGACTACGACAACGACGGCTGGCAGGACCTGTTCGTCTCCGACATGCGCTACCACCGCCTGTTTCATAACCCCGGCGCCAAGGGCTTTTGGCTCGACACCACGGTCGAGACGGGCGTGGCGGCGGTTTCCGGCCAATACGTGGCCTGGGGTGACGGCTTTTACGATTACGACAACGACGGCTGGAAGGATTTGTTCATCGTAAACGGCGGCCTGCACTGGCTGATTCCCATGGAGGATTCCCTGCTGCGCAACAACGGGGATGGCACGTTCACGGATGTCTCGTCGCAGTCCGGTGACTATTTCAAGGTCAAGAAAGTCGGCCGTGGCGCCTGCTTCGGCGATTACGACAACGACGGTTACATGGACGCCTTTATCGTGGTGTTAGGCGGCAAAGGCATCCTGCTGCACGCTAAGCCACCTGCCTCCGGCCCGCGCAATCACTGGCTGACCATCAAGTTGGTTGGCACCAAGAGTAATCGCGATGGCTTTGGGACACGCCTGGAAGCCGTCGCGGGCGATTTGCACCAATACCTTGAGGCGACTTCAGAAAATGGCTACCTCTCCCAGGGCGACCCACGCCCACACTTCGGTTTGGGCCAACACGCGGAAGTCGACAAGCTCATCCTGCATTGGCCGAGCGGGACGGAGCAGGTACTGGAACACGTAAAGGCGGACCAATTCCTGACGGTGAAGGAACCCGACGGCAGTCCGGCCGCAGGAGGCAAGGGACGATAAGCGAAAGCGAAGGCAAAAGGCAAAGTGCAAAGTGCAAAAGGCAAAGTGAAGAGCCACTGGACGGACCGACATGAGTCAAGAAAAGCATGATCTGGGAGAGCGCCTATTGGAGTACGGCGCGAGGCTCATCAAACTGGTGGAGTCCTTGCCGAACACGCTGGTCGGGCGGCGCGTCGCGGACCAACTGCTGCGGAGTGGAACCTCAGCCGGTGCGAACTACGAAGAGGCTTGCGGAGCCGAGTCCAAAGATGATTTTGTCCACAAACTCCAGATTGCACTGAAGGAAATGCGGGAGGCCACGTACTGGCTTCGTCTGCTCGTAAAGTCAGGGAAGATCCCGGCAGCGCGCATCGCCGGCTTGCTTGACGAATCGAATCAGTTGTGCGCGATTCTCTCGAAGTCCGCGGCAACCGCCAAAGGAAAGGCGAAGGGAACCGCCCATGTCTAGCCTCCGCTCCCGGCAGGTGCAACTGACGAACCCAAGGTTCGCATTGGTCCTCCAGTTTTGCCTTTTGCCTTTTGCACTTTGCCTTTTGCCTTGCTCTCTGCCGGTGGCCGCGCAAGAGGCCAAGGAAAGTGTCCATGCGTAGTCTCTGTTTCCGGCATTCGCGACGGAAGAACCGAGAATTGTTCTTGGCCTTTTACTTTTGCCTTTTGCCTTTTGCACTTTGCCTTTTGCCTTGCTCTCTGCCGATGGCCGCTCCTCTCAGCTCGCAGGCCGATGTTCCCGCCGAGCCTCCATACCTGACCCCGGCCGAACTCAAGCTTGCGGCGGATGGGAAAAAGCTCTTCGTGGCTTGCGAGGGCAATGACTCCGTCCTGGCCTTCGACACCCAAACGAAAAAGGTGATAGCACGCGCCGCGGTTGGCCACCGGCCCAGAGGCATTACCCTTTCGCCGGACGGCAAGACCGTCTACGTGTCGAACTCTTGGAGCGACACGGTCAGCGAAGTTGATGTGGATTCGTTCCAGGTGAAGCGCACTCTGAACACCGGTTGGGGGCCGGTGGGCCTGACCGCGGATCGCACGGGCAAAACACTTTACGTTGCCAACAGCATCGCCGACAGTGTCTCGTTGATTGACCTGGCCTCGGGCACCGAAATCAAGCGCTTCAGCACCCATCGCTATCCGGAGCAGGTGGCGCTCGCGCGCGACGGCCGGCGTGTCTACGTCTCGAACGTCCTACCCCACCTGGGACCTTATGATCAGCCGCCCATTTCCGAGTTGCTGGCCCTTGACACCACCAAGCAAGTGGTGGCGGAGCGCATTCTGGTTCCCGGAGTGATTGAGTTGCGCCACATCGCCGAAGCGCCCGCCGGGCTGGGAGGGTATCTCCTGGTTCCTTTCGTGCGGCCGAAGAATCTCGGGCCGCTCATCCAGGTGAGCCAGGGATGGGTCTTGACGCACGGCATGGCGGTGGTTCGTCCCGCCCGGCGCGAAGTAACGGGCGAAGCGTTGTCGAAGGTTACGGAGATTCTGCTCGACGACATTGATTATTACTTTGCCGGCAATGACGGCGTCGCCTTTACCCCGGACGGGCGCCGCGCGGCCGTGACTTCCTCCGAAGCCGATACGGTTTCCATCCTGGACACGGCCAAACTCGCCCGCCGCTTGCAGCAGGCTCCCGCGGAGGAACTCGCAGACCGGCTTGATTCTGCCGCCGCCTTCGTCGTGGCGCGCCTGGGAACCGGGCACAATCCGGCCTCGGTGGTCACTTCCCCGGACGGCCGCTGGGCTTACGTCGCCAATCGTCTGGACGATTCCCTGACCATCGTGGACATGGCGCAAGCGAAGGTTGCAGCCACAATCTCTCTGGGCGGGCCACAGGAAATCACCCCCCTCCGGCGCGGCGAGCAATTGTTCCACGCCGCGAAGTATTGCTTCCAGGGCCAGTTTGCCTGCGCCACCTGCCACCCGAACTCGCACCTGGACGGCCTGGCGTGGAATCTCGAGACTCCCCAACTGGGGCGTGACCGCGTGGCCAACCGCACGCTGCGCGGAATCCGCGAGACGGCCCCGTACAAGTGGAATGGCCACAATCCCGATCTGGCCACGCAGTGCGGCCCGCGCATCGCCAAGTTTCTATTCCGCTCGGAAGGATTCAACGCCCAGGAGTTGGAGGCGCTGGTCACCTATGTCAACGACATTCCGCTGGCGCCCAACCGGCATCTCGCCGCCGACGGGCAGTTGACCGAGGCGCAGGAGCGCGGCAAGGCCATTTTCTATCGCGACCACACCAATGACGGCCGAGCTATTCCCATCCAGAACCGCTGCTATGTGTGCCACCCGGCGGAGACGCATTACACCAACCGGATCAGCACCGAGGTGCGCTCCGCCACCCAGTACGACACCAGCGGGTTGTTCGACACTCCGCAGCTCGATCGCGTCTACGAAGACGCGCCCTACCTGCACAACGGTGAGGCGCTGACCCTGGAAGAAATCTGGACCGTGTTTAACAACTACGATACGCACGGCATTACCTCGGACATGGGCAAGGAGCAGTTGAATGACCTGATTGAGTTCTTGAAATCTCTGTAGAGACGGCAACGAACAAGGCAAAGGGGAAAAGTACAGGACGGACGGCAGCAAAGAACAAGGCAAAAGGCAAAGTGCAAAAGGCAAAAGTAAAAGGCGGACAGCAATGATACAAATCAGTCTCAGTCCACCGCGTCACGAAGAACAACTCAAGACGCAAAAGGCAAAAGGGATAGGGCAAAGCCCCCGGGGGGATCGCTACGGGGAAAGAAGGTCGCCTTTGAGTTTTCACTTTTGCATTTTGCCTTTTGCACTTTGCCTTTTGACTTGCTCTGCTGCCTTCGCCGTCGAGCGGCCGCACCTCATTACGCGTTGGGAGAATTACACCACCGCGGCGGGAATGCCCGATGCCAAGGTCTTCTGCGTGGCCGTGGACGGCAACCGCGTGTGGGCGGGCACAGAGGACGGCCTGGCCCTCATCGAGAACGGCAAAGTGGTGAAGGTCTACAAACCTGAGGACGGCCTGGCGCACCGCGCGGTAATGGGCGTGGCCGTGGACAAGGCAACCGGCGACCTCTGGATCGCGACCTTCGGCGGGGTGAGCCATCTCTCCGGCGGCCACTTTGAGAATTTCACCAACCTGACCAGCGGCCTGTTGAATGACATCTGTTACGGCATTGCCGTGGTGGACCAGTACGTCTGGGTGACCACTACCGCCGGCGTCAGCCGCTTCAACACCTATACCGGCGAGTGGACCAGTTGGAGCGAGAAGAACGCGCCCTTTCACGAGCCCTGGGCCTACGGCGTGGCTCCGGCCGGAAACAAGATGTACTTCGCAATCTGGGGCGGCGGACTGCTCGAATACGACGTGGCCGGCAACTACTGGAAGCCCTACACCGACCCCGACGAGGAAATGGAACTCGTACTCTTCCGCAACCAGGGACTGATTCACATCATTGTCTCCAATGTCGCCTGGAATCCCGACACCCAGATGGTCTGGGCCTCCACCTATTTCGGCTTGAGTGGTTATGACGGCCGCAACTGGCACAACTACCTGACCATCGACAGCGGCCTCGCCTCGGACTTCATCAACGCTCCCAAGTCGCGCCGGAACGAGGTGTGGGCCTGCACCGACAAAGGGCTCAGCATGCTCGATTACTCCACCAACACCTGGGTCAGTTACTGGCCCGGCAAGCAGAAAAGCCAGGGCGAAATTGAAATAACCTGGCCGGACCGCACCAAGCAGAAGCTATTTACCCCTACTGCCCTCGCACATAACTACATCCTGAATATGGATTTTCAGGGTGAAGACATTTGGGTGGCCACGGCCCAAGGGCTAAGCCACGGAATTCGTGAACCTCAGAAGGAGGCTCAACTTTATGCCAACTCCAGAAACCCTCGTAGCACCGGAGACCTCGCACAAGGCCATCCCCAAGAAGGCCATTAGTGCGCCGGAGGCCTTGAACGAGGCCTTCGACTACGCCAAGCCTTCCTCGTTCTCTCGCGGGCTACGGCTGGATATCAAAGGCGTTACGATCCTGCTGATCTCGGGCACGGCCAGCGTGGATGACCAGGGAAGGACCATTCACGTCGGCGACTTTCGCGCCCAGACCTGGCGGACCTACCAGAACATCACCAAGTTGCTGGAGGCCGAGGGCGCCACGTGGAAAGATATCGTGCGCACCACCTGCTACCTGCGTGACATCGAGCGCGACTACGAAGCCTTTAACGAGATCCGCACGCAGTTCTTCCAGGAGCAGGGACTCAACCCGCTGCCCGCATCTACCGGCATCCAGGCGATTCTGTGCCGCCCGGACCTGCTTATCGAAATCGAGGCGATAGCGATCTTCGAGTCGGACCGCAGCGCCAGTAAGAACCGGTAAGGCACAACCTATGCGGCGCCTTGTTTCGCGCCGAATCCGGATCGAGGAGTATGGCCATGAGAATCTCAGGACAGCTCACCCCGGATGATTTGCCGCGTATCAGTCCGCTCCTCAGCCGTCAGACGAATCCGCAATACGGCGAGGACGGGACCCGCGTGGTGGAAGTGGGTGGGGTGCGTTTCGGCAACGGCTGCCCGGTGGTGATCGCCGGGCCTTGCGCCGTGGAAAGCCACGACCAGACACTGGCCGTGGCGAGCGCCGTGCAGCGTGCGGGCGGCGACATGCTGCGGGGCGGCGCTTACAAGCCTCGCACGTCGCCTCACGATTTTCAGGGAACGGGCATGGAAGGCCTCTGCATCTTGCGCATCGCCCGCGAGCAGACCGGCCTGCCCATCGTCACGGAAGTCATGGACACCCGGCTGGTCGAGCAGGTGGCCGAGTACGCCGACATGCTGCAAATCGGCTCGCGCAACATGCAGAATTACACCCTGCTCACAGAAGTGGGACGCGCCGGCAAGCCCGTGCTGCTGAAACGCGGCATGGCGGCAAGCCTCTGCGAGTGGCTGGGAGCCGCCGAGTACATCGCCAAGCAGGGCAACCTCAATATCGTGCTTTGCGAGCGCGGCATCAAGGCTTTTCCGGCCGGAGAGTACTCGCGCTTTGTGCTGGACTTGAACGTCATCCCCGCGGTGCAGGCGAACACTTTCCTGCCTGTCATCGTGGATCCTAGCCACGCCACGGGGGTCGCCTCCATGGTCGAACCCGCCAGCCGCGCGGCGCTGGAATTCGGCAGCCACGGCCTGATGATTGAGGTCGCCGACTTCGCCAGCGGACGGCCGCGCTGCGACGCTGACCAGGCCATTGACGCCGAGACCCTGGCGCGCATCGTGAAGTTCGCCCGAGATCACCACGAGCGGCTGCTGGTTGCGCAGGCGACTGCTTGACGTGTCCCTTTTGAATTGTGGGAGCCATAAAAATGCGCCACCAAGACACCACGACACAAAGAAAAGCAGAAGCTAGAAACGCGCATGCAGGGCGTCGCCACCTCCCTGTTTTGGCTCGCTGGCATCGAGCTCTTCCTTGGTGTCTTTGTGCCTTGGTGGTAGTGCTTCCGGCCACGCGGTCGGTAGCCGCTCCACAGTATAAAGATCCCGACGAGACTCCCAAAGACGCCGTCATCAAGCGCGATGACGCTGTCAAGCCCCAACCGCGCTATGCCAACATGCCGGATGAGGCGGTGCCCTACCGCCGCTTCACCAAACCCTATTACGACTGGTTCGTGCGGGAAGACACCCTCCAGTATCACGGTGCGGCGGCGCAGCGTCCGGACGGCGATCCCACCCAACTAAGCGAAATCGCCATCGGATTCATGAGCCCGATCGAGAATAATCCCGAGTCCATATTCGGCCTGCCGGAGCTCCACGGTGCGCAATTGGCCATCGAGGAAGCGAACGCCCGCGGCGGGTATCACGGCAAACCTTTCGCCCTCAAAGTCCATAACGAGTCGGCGCTGTGGGGAGCCTCTTCCACTGAGCTCGTCAAGATGCTCTTCAATGAGAACTGTTGGGCGATGCTCGGCTGCGTCGATGGGCAGAATTGCCACATCGCGCTGCGCGTGAGCCTGAAACTGGAAATGCCCATCATGGATGTGGGCACCACCGACCCTACCGTCACCGAAACGCGCATTCCGTGGCTGATGCACAATTTTCCGGATGATCGCCAGCAGGGCTATACGCTGGCCGACTACGTTTTCAAGAATCTCAAGCTGAAACGCATCGGGGTGATTCGTATCCAGGCGCGCTATGCGCGCATCGGCGTGGAGAAGTTTAACGACGAGGCTCGCCGCATGGGCCGCCAGCCCGTCTTGGAGGTAAAGTTCGAACGCGGCGACAAGGACTTCTCAAACCAGCTCCGCATGCTCCGCGATGCGAAGATCGAAGGCGTCGTCATCTGGGCCGAAGCCGCAGAAGGCGGCTTGATCCTGAAGCAGATGCGCGAAATGGGAATGACCCAGCCGGTATTCGGCGGCAGCCGACTGGCTTACCCGCAACTGCTCGACATCGCCGGCCCGGCCGCGGAGGGCCTGGTCGTCACTTCACCCCTGAACCCCACCCGCACGGACCCCAAGTGGCTGGCGTTCCGAGACGCCTATCGCCAGAAATTTCACGAGGAGCCGATCGACTATGCTGCTTACGCCTACGACGGGATGAATATCCTGATCGGGGCCATGGAAAAGGCCGGCCTCAACCGCGGGCGGATCATGGATGCGCTGCGCGACTACCAGATGAAAACCTACCAGGGCGTGGCGGGCACGGACCACTTTGACTACACTCTTAACAATATCGCGCCCCTTAATATGGCTCGCGTCAAAGACGGCAAGTTCGAGTACTGGCTCGCACCTCGTCAGAGCGGGCACGAAGGCGTCGCCCACAGCGGCGGGAAGTAACACGAAGAGCAAGTCAAAAGGCAAAGCGAAAAAGGCAAAAGTGCAGGACGGGGATGATTCGAAATGGTTTTGATTCCCGGCATCTGAAAGAGCCAGCCAAAAGGGAAAGCCGGCCACCTTTGCCTTTTGCATTTTGCATTTTGCATTTTGCCTTGCTCTTCTGCCTCCTCAGTCTTTTCTCTGTCCTATGCTTCGCGCAGGAGCCGAAGCCCTACGCAGCCATCAACCGCGACGCAGTCGACTACAACGGTCCGGGACGCGATACGGGGCACGATTTGGCCGGCACGGAAATCCGTCTCGGCTTGCTCGCACCGCTGGCCGGCCCGCGCCAAACCGAGGGTGAGGCGCTCGGCCGCGCCGCCCGGATGGCCATTGATGAAGAGAATGCCACTTCCCTGCCCGCCGGCCGGCGCCTGGTGCTCGTCAGGCGCGACGAAAGCGGTCCGTGGGGCCGAGCCTCGGCAGAGCTCGTCCACCTCGTGTTCGATGATCAAGTTGTGGCGCTGATCACTTCAGCCGAGGGCGGCGCTGCGCACTTGGCCGAGCAGGTAGGAAACAAAGTCGGCATCCCCATCGTGACGCTTTCTACCGACGCTACCACGACCGAAATCAATTTGCCCTGGATCTTCCGCTTAGGGCCGGCCGACACCGTACAGGCGCGAGCCTTCGCGCGCGATATTTACTCTGACAGGCAGTTGCAGCGCGTCGCGCTCGTTACCGAGAACGATCACGATGGCCGCATGGGCGGCGAGGAATTTGAGAAAGCCGCGCGCCAGATGAATGCGCCCGCGCCGGCCCGGATTGCGCTCGAGCCGGAAAAATCACTAGCGGACACCTCACTCGCGGGACTCGCAAGCACACAGGCAGTCGTCATCTGGGCTGACGCCGCGACTGCCGAACCGCTCGTCGCGCGCGTGCGGGAGACTTTACCCTCCGTCCCGATCTACCTGTGCCGCAAGGCAGTACAGGGCAATACGAGCGCCCTGACACGTCCCCAATGCCGCACCTGCGCTGATGGCGATGCCGGCATCTGGACCGCAGAGGCGCCGGAGGCACAGGCGGCGTCCCGCGCAGGCTTCGAACAGCGTTACCGCCAGCGTTTCGGGGTCGAGCCCGGAATGGGTGCGGCCCAAGCCTACGATGCCGTGCGCGTTCTGGCCGCTTCGCTCCGTCAGTCCGGACCGAACCGGGCCCGCCTGCGCGACACCCTAGCCCAGGTTTCCGCCTTCCCCGGCGCCGCGGGCCTCATCTCCTTCGATCACGCCGGCAATGACATTACCGCGGTGACCCTGACCCGCCTCCCGTGAACAGGTGGCACCCGGGCGTCACTTCGCTTCCTTCCAGTTCCGGCCCACCCCCAGGTCGACTTTGAGCGGGACGCGCATGGGATAAGCGCCTTCCATTTCCGCCCGCACAATTTCCCGTGCGCGATCGAGTTCCGCCTCCGGAGCTTCGAAGACCAGTTCATCGTGCACGGTGAGAATCATGTGCGTTCGCAGCCTCTCCTGCCGGAGGCGCACCTGAACCTTCACCATCGCGAGTTTCAGCAGATCGGCAGCGGTGCCCTGCAGCGGCGTGTTCATGGCCTCGCGTTCGGCGCGATTGCGCGAGGCCGCATCGGTGCTGTTGATTTCGGGAATCGGCCGCAGGCGCCCGAAGAGCGTGCGCACGCGGCCGGTCGACCGTGCCTGCGCGACCAGCCCTTCGAGGTATTCCTTCACTCCGCGGTAGCGTTCAAAATAGGCGTCGATATAATGCTGCGCCTCAGTTTTGCTTGAGCCCGTGCGGCCCGCCAAGCCAAAGGAGCTGAGCCCGTAGATCACCCCGTAGTTGATGGCCTTGGCCATGCGGCGGTGTTCGTGGGTCTGAAGGCCCGCCGGCACGCCGAAAATTTCCTGCGCGGTGCGCGCGTGGATGTCTTCGTGGCGCGTAAAAGCCTCGATCAGCCGCGGGTCCTGCGAAAGGTGCGCGAGCACGCGCAGCTCAATCTGCGAATAGTCCGCGGAAATCAGCCGCCACCCGGGCTCGACGACGAACGCGGAACGGATGCGCAGGCCGAACTCGTCACCGATGGGAATATTCTGCAGATTCGGATTGGAAGAGGAGAGCCGGCCGGTGCGCGCCACGGTCTGATTGAAGCTCGTGTGCAAGCGGCCGGTTTCCGGATGGATGAACTTCGGCAGCGCGTCAATGTAAGTGGACTTCAGCTTAGCGCGCGTGCGGTACTCAATGATGCGGCGCGGTAAGTCGTGCTTTTCGGCGAGCGCTTCCAGCACCGAGGCGTCGGTGGAATACTGGCCGCTCTTCTTCAGGCGCTTGCCCCCGGGCAGCTTGAGTCTTTCGAACAGGATCTCGCCGAGCTGCTTGGGAGAATCGATATCAAAGGACCCGCCGGCCAGCTCGTAGATCTCGCGCGTCAGCGTGGTCAGCTCCTTGTCGAACTCCCCGGACATGGCCGCCAGGATTCCAGCGTCGATGCGCACGCCCCCGGCTTCCACTTCCGCGAGCACGGCGGCGAGCGGCAACTCGATTTCGTCGTAGAGCTTCTTTAGATCCTCGCGCTCGATTTCGGGACGCAGCAGCACGGCGAGTTCGCGTGTTCGGTCGGCCGCTTCTGCGAGCGAGGTGGAAATCTTGCGGCCCTGCCGCCGTAGCACGACGTCCGCGAGATTTTGGCTCGAGGCCAAAGGCTCAAGCAGGTAAGAATAGAGCATGGTGTCGTCGGCAACGCCCGCAAGGGAAATTTCGCGTTGGCCGAGAAGCAGCCGCAACAACTTGGAATTGTGCACGGCCTTGGGGCGCGCGGCATCGCGCAAAATCGGCGCAAGCGCGGCCAGCAAAGCCGCCGAATCGCCCAATGCGACGGTCGAAAGCCGCTTGCCATCAGAGAGACCCAGCCCGGTTAGCCGCCCGGCAAAGCCTTCCTCGCCCTCCACGCCCATGGCTACAGCGAGCGCCGTGCCGCTCTCAGTCGCCTGGAGCCAGCGTGTTGCAGCCTGCGGCGAGGCGAGCTCTTCGGACTCGACAGCAGCTTCCACGGCCGCGGGCGCTTCTTCCAGAAACTCCCGCAAGAGCGAAGCAAAACCCAGCTCCTGGCAGAGGGCCCTCACCTCGGCGAGATCCACGGGTCCGCGCTGCAGTTGCGCGAGGCCAGTTCCCAGCGGGACGTCTGTCCGAATCGTGGCCAGCTCACGGCTCAGCAGCGCTTCCTGGCGAAAGTCGCGCAGGGCGTCGCGATAGCTCTGCCTCTTCACCATCTCGTAACTTGCCAGTACTTTTTCGAGTGTGCCGAATTGTTGCATCAGTTCGGTTGCTCCCTTGGGGCCAATGTAGCTGCGCCTCTTCTCCCCTTCGGCGAGTGGCGGCTCATGGCCGGGCAGCGGGCGCGCCCCAGGGATGTTGTCGCTCGAGTCGCCCGTGAGCGCGAGCCAGTCAACCACCTGCGAGGGGGCAACCCCCAGGATTTCCTTCACCTTCCCGGCATCGCAAAGCGTCTCGCCCTCGCTTGCGCCACGCGAGGGCTTCAGCACACGCACCCGATCGTTGACCAACTGGAACAGATCCTCGTCGCCGGAAACGATGAAGACGTCAAGGCCCCCGGTTGAGCCAGCCTTCGCCAGCGTGCCAATCACGTCGTCGGCTTCGAAGCCTTCGCGCTCGACCAGCGGTAGTCCCATGGCGCGGCAGAATCGCCGCACGAAGGGAAGTTGGACCGCGAGGTCTTCCGGGAACTCCGGCCGGTTGGCTTTGTACTCTTGAAAGAGCTTGTCGCGAAAGGTGGGAGCGGCGAGGTCGAAGGCGACGGCCAAGTAAGCAGGCTGATGATCCTTCACGATCTTCCGCAGAGTGCGCAGGAAGATATAGATGGCCTTGGTGGGCAGTCCGCTGGGCGAAACCAGCGTCATCTGCATGGGCGCGAAGAAAGCACGAAACAAGAGCGACATGGCATCAATCAGGAATAACGTCTGGGCGGATTCGGGCAAGACCATCCTCCTTGCGAGGGGCTTACGAACAAAATCCATTCTACCTCAACCCTGGATACGAGATAGTGGCACGAAACCTGCCATCTTGTTGTATCATTACCACACCAATTATTTCACATTTATGACGAGTGCTGTACATCTATTTGAAAAATAAGGCTGTTGCAAATTACGCGAGTATGGCATCCAAGTTGCCAAATGCTTATGCTCGCGTCGGGAGGGATCTTGGGTTCACAATATACTCTGGCTTCAGCGGTTTCACTTTCCGGAATTGGATTGCACACCGGCGTAAATGTCAAGCTGCGGCTGTGCCCCGCACCCGCCAACAGCGGCATCGTGTTCAAGCGCACGGACCTGGACGGTTTCCGCATCGAGGCGCACTCCCGCCACGTCGCCCGCGTAAGCTATGCTACTAGTCTAATGAAAAAGGGAGTGCTTATCTCGACCACGGAACATCTGCTTTCGGCGCTGGCGGGCCTGGGGGTCGATAACGCCCTGATCGAGATCGACAACCTGGAACTGCCCATCGTGGATGGCAGCGCCTTGCCCTTCGTGGAATTGATCCGCCAGGCGGGCCTGCGCCCGCAGCGCGCCAGACGGCTCTACGCGCGAATCCTGAAGTCCGTGGAGATCGTGGACGGCTCGAAGCGTATCGCCATCCATCCCGCGGCAACCTTTCAGGTCTCTTACTCCATTGACTTCCCGCATCCTGTCATCGGCGCGGAATCGCTCGACTTCACTCCTGGCGCCGGAAAGTACCAAGCCGAGATTGCCCCGGCGCGAACCTTCGGCTTCCTGCAAGAGGTCGAAATGCTGCTGAAGAGCGGGTTGGTCAAAGGCGGCTCGCTCGCGAATGTAGTGGTCCTGGACCGAGAGCGGGTAATGAATCCCGAGGGCCTGCGTTTCCCCGATGAATTCTGCCGTCACAAGATTCTGGACCTGCTGGGAGACATCTCCCTCCTGGGGCATCCCCTGATCGGCCACGTCATTGCCGAACGGGCCGGCCACGCCATGCACGCCCAACTGGTCTCCCACCTGCTTCGGCGAAAGGACTGCTGGACTCTTGTCCCCGGCGTTGAGGCGGGTTCGAGCGTCCTGTCGCGCAGACCCGCCGAACTGGCTGCGAGCGGCGCGCCGGTCTAAGCAGGTCGAAGAAGTCATGAGTTTTAGGCAGGCGATCTTGAGAGTCTCGCACCTCTGTCCTCTCCCCAAACCACGCATGGTCAGATAGAACAGCAGCAAGTCATTTGCTATACTTACCGCCGAGCCGGCGAGCTCCTCAGCTCAAGGGCCTACGTGAAAACCTGCCGGTTGTTCCGCTGGGTAGTGCTCACTCTGGCTCATTAAGGGGTTGTCGCTGCGGCGACCTCTTCAGGATGACAGTTTTGGCGTTTTCCAGCAACCTGTAGCGGGGGGGAGCATGAGCATTGCGCAACCAGAAAGAGAACTGAGTGTTTTTGAATCCATGGCAGCCAGATTCGACGTGGCGGCACGCAAGCTGAACCTGGATGAGGGTGTAACGCGCTATCTCCGCACGCCCAATCGCGAGATCATCGTCCACATCCCCGTCATTATGGACAACGGCAAGCTGGAGGTTTTTGACGGCTACCGCGTACAGCACAGTATCGCGCGCGGACCCTGCAAAGGCGGATTGCGCTACTCACCCAGCGTTACCCTGGACGAGATCCGCGGCCTGGCCGCCGAAATGACCTGGAAGTGCGCCGTGGTCAACATACCTTTTGGCGGTGCCAAAGGCGGAGTCGTGTGCGACCCCTCGAGGCTTTCCCAGGCTGAACTGGAACGCATCACCCGGCGGTACACGGCGGAAATCCTGGACTACATCGGCCCGGAGCGCGACGTGCCGGCGCCCGACATGAACACCAACGAGCAGACGATGGCCTGGATCATGGACACCTATTCCATGAACGTCCGGCACACCGTGACTGCCAGCGTGACCGGAAAGCCGCTCGACCTGGGCGGCTCCGCCGGACGTCGCGAGGCGACTGGGCGCGGGTGCATGATCGCCGCGGACCAGGCGCTCAAACGCTTCGGATGGCGTCCGGAGGCCACCCGCGTGATCATCCAGGGTTTTGGCAACGTGGGCTCGCAAGCGGCTCGCCTGATGCACGAGAGCGGTTACAAGATTATCGGAGTCGCGGATATCACCGGCGGCGTGTTCAACACCGCCGGCATCGATATCCCTCGCCTGCTGGAATACGCAGGGCAGCATAAGACGCTCGAAGGTTACAAGGGAGGCGATAGCATCGGCGCCCAGGAAATCCTGGAGCAGGATTGCGAAGTGCTGCTGCCGGCGGCCACCGAAAGCGTGATCACCAGCAAGAATGCGCACAAGGTAAAGGCGCACCTCCTGGTGGAGGGCGCGAATAGTCCCACCACGCCTCCTGCTGACGACATCCTCTTTGAGCGCGGCGTGTTCGTGATCCCGGATATCCTGGCCAACGCGGGCGGTGTCACGGTTTCCTACTTCGAATGGGTACAGGATCGCCAAGGCTACTTCTGGTCGGAGGCCACGATCAATGACCGCCTGAAACAAATCATGGTGTCAGCCTTTGACGGCGTGGTGAGCTACAGCGAGAAACACAAGGTCAACAACCGCATCGCCGCCTACATGCTGGCCATCGACCGCGTGGCTTTCACCCTCAAGCTGCGCGGGATTTACGCCTGAGCTTCGCTGGATCGCCCGAAGCGGCACTCCCGGCATGGCGGCTCGGCCCTCGTGGATGGGGCAGCGGACCATTCCGGAGGAGGAACGATGAGTAGAGTGGCCGGCTCGAAGCTGAGAATTCACTACCTGCAACATGCACCCTTCGAACCACCCGCGGGAATCGCCGCCTGGGCTCTTCGGAAAGGGCATCATTGGGCAGGTTCCCGCCTCTATCTTGGGGAGCCTCTTCCTGGACTCGATGATTTCGACTGGCTGGTCGCCATGGGCGGGCCCATGAGCGTGCACGACGAGGCGCTTTATCCTTGGCTCACCGGTGAGAAGAAGCTGATCGAGCAGGCCACAAAAGCGCGCAAGCGAATACTGGGCGTCTGCCTGGGCGCACAACTCCTGGCAGATGTGTTGGGAGCAAAGGTTCGCCGGAGCCGGCACAAGGAAATCGGCTGGTTCCCGGTCCATCTCACGCCGCAAGGAGACTCCTCAGGCCCTCTAAGAGATTTTCCGCAATCGTTTCCCTCCTTCCACTGGCACGGAGAAACCTTTGAGATTCCCGCCGGCGCGGTGCACTTGGCCACGACTGAAGCCTGCAAGAATCAGGCATTCGAGTTCGGGGGAATCGTCGTGGGACTGCAATTTCACTTGGAAGTGACGCGGGGGGGCGTTCGGGCGCTGATCCAAAACTGTCAAGCCGACCTCGATTCAGGCCAGTATCAGCAGCCCCCTGACCAGATGCTGGCTCGCAAGGAGGAGTTCGGCGTCGTCAGACGGCTCTTGCCCAAATTGCTCGAACGGATGGCTGGACAATGAAATCGCGAGGCAGCGCCGCCGTCCCCCTCCCCAGGGTTGACAAACGGAGGGGGAGAAACGAAAATCACCTCGCCGATGAGACAAATCTCTTAGGGATCATGAAACTGAAAGGATCATCAAGCCATGCCAGAATTTGACGCTGAAAAGGAATCCAAGCAATTCTACGCCGATATTCCGGCGAAGCACGAACCCTTCTTCTTGAAGGGCGCGGGCGCGCTCGACTGGGGGATGCAGAACCGGCTGGCGCGGATATTCAATCCCGCCTCCGGCCGGACGGTCATGCTGGCCATCGATCACGGATATTTCCAGGGGCCCACGACCGGCCTGGAGCGGATCGACTTGAACATCGTGCCCCTGCTGCCTTACGCCAACGCTCTGATGCTGACCCGGGGAATACTGCGGACGACCATTCCTGCCAGCTTCACGCATGGTGTCGTTCTGCGCGCCAGCGGCGGGCCAAGCATCTTGAAGGAGCTTTCGAACGAGCAGATCGCCGTCGACGTGGAAGACAGTGTGCGGCTGAACGTTTGCGCCATGGCCGTGCAGGTCTTTGTCGGTGGCGAATTTGAGACGCAATCCATTCACAATATGACGCGCTTGGTGGACGCGGGCCTGCGTTACGGAATTGCCACGCTGGGAGTGACGGCGGTCGGCAAGGACATGGTGCGCAATGCGAAGTACTTCCGTCTGGCATGCCGGATTTGTGCCGAACTGGGCGCACAGGTTGTGAAAACCTATTACGTGCCGGAAGGCTTTGAGACGATCACCGCCTCCTGCCCGGTGCCCGTGGTTATGGCAGGCGGCAAGAAACTTCCTGAACTTGAAGCCCTGACCATGGCTTATCGAGCTGTCAGCGAAGGCGCCGCAGGCGTCGACATGGGCCGGAACATTTTCCAGTCCGACGCACCCACGGCCATGATCCAGGCGGTGGGCAGCGTCGTTCATGAGTCCCTGAAGCCCGAGCAGGCCTACGAATTCTATCAGACACTCAAGCACGAGAAGCCGGAAACCGTGGCCAGGTAGGCGGGGGGGACAGCATGGCAAAACCCAAAGGCCTCGAATTGCTGCGCGCCGCCGCGCCGACGGTCAGTATTGGCGTCCTCACAGCCAACCTGCTTTCCTTGGGATCGGAAATCGCGCTGCTGGAACGGACAGGGGCGAAGTTGGCGCACATCGACGTGATGGACGGTTGCTTTTGCCCCATGATGACGGTGGGGCCGCCCTTCATCAAGGCCATAAAGACTTCCCTTCTCAAAGACGTGCATCTGATGATTGAAGAGCCGCTCGAAAAGGTGGCGGAGTATGTGGCGGTAGGGGCCGACATCGTCGCGATTCACCCCGAGGCCTGCTCGCACGTGCATCGAGTGCTGCAAAAGTTGGGCATGCTCACGAACGCGAACGACCCCGAACGAGGCATCGTCCGCGGTGTGGTGCTGAACCCGGGAACGCCGCTGGAAGTCCTCGACCCGCTGCTTGACCAGATCGAGATGATCTCGCTCCTGGCGGTGAATCCGGGCTGGTCAGGTCAGAAATATACCGCCCCGACCACGCGCCGCATCGCCCGCGTGCAGCGCATGATCGCGGAATCAGCGAGAGATATCATCCTCTGCGTCGACGGCGGCATCACCAAGGAGAACATCGCGGAGGTGGCGGCGGCTGGAGCCGACCTCATCGTAGCCGGCAGCGCGGTGTTCGACGGTAAGGCACCGGAAGCCAATGCGCGCTTCATGCTGGAAGCTGTGGCGGCGGCGAAGCAGGTGTAGCGCCGACCTTCAGGTCGGCATGTGCTGAGCTAAAGCTCAGCGCTACAACGCCGACTCTGACAACCAAATGCATCGCGTTTTGTGACGCACCACACCTGACTCAGGGATAGATCCCATGAAAAACCGTTGGTCCGATGCAGACGCCAGCCAGTTCGCAGCCCGCTACGCCGCCAAGTGGGGAGAGGACTTGGCTTTGCGAACTTATACCAGCCGCCTGCTGGGAGCTGACGCAGCGCTTGTCCTGCACGGCGGCGGCAACACCTCCGTAAAGGGGAGCTACAGGAACATCTTCGGGGAGCAAGTGCCGGCGCTTTTCATGAAGGCCTCAGGGTATGACCTCTCCAAAATCGAACCCGATGGCCACGGCCCGCTCGATCTCGACTATTTGAATCGATTGTGCACCCTGCCGGACCTCTCGGATGAAGCGATGGCCGGCGAATTCCAAATGCATTTGCTGGTTCCCGGCGCCGCTGCACCCTCGATCGAAACCCTGACGCACGCTCTCCTCCCCGCCAAGTTCATTGATCACACGCACGCCGACGCCATCCTGGTGCTGAGCAACCAACCCGATGGGCAGGCACTGGTGCGTGAAGCGTTGGGCGACGGCGTGGCCCTGGTTGAGTACGTGAAGCCGGGATTCAAGCTGGCAAAGGCCGTAGCGGTCGCCTATGCGGCGCACCCAGATTGCCGCGCCATGGTCTGGATGCGCCACGGAATCGTAACCTGGGGCTCAACGGCGCGCGCCTCCTACGAGGCCATGATCAACCTGGTGACGCGTGCCGAAGAGTTCGCAGCGCGCCGCTCCACGAAGCCGCTGGCCGTGATTGTCTCCACCTCGCTCGCCGCCGCGGGACAGGCGTTGCTCACCGCTGCGCCGGTCGTTCGCGGCCTGCTGGCACAGCCCAGCGGCGACCCTGACCGGCCATACCGTCGCGTGATTCTGCAGCCGCTGGTCAACCAGGAAGTATTGGATTTTCTTGGCGCAGACCGAGGTAAGGAACTGGCTTTGACACCTGCGCTAACCTCGGACCATGTGATCCGCACGAAGACCCTTCCACTCTGGATCGACCGCCCTGAATATAGCGACTCCGCAATACTGCGTGATCAGATCTCCCAGGCGCTCGAAGCGTACGCGGTTGAGTACAGGGCTTACCTCGCCAGGCACGCTGCCTTGATGCCCGCGGGGATGCAACCCTTCGATGCCTTGCCGCGGGTGATTCTGCTACCCGGATTGGGGGCACTCTGCGCGGGCAAGGATGTGCGCGCGGCCCGCATTGCGCGCGACATCACCGCGCGCACGCTGGCGGCAAAGGCCAAGATCGCAGCCATGGGGACCTACCAGGGAATCGACGAGCGGCACCTTTTTGAAGCGGAATACTTCAGCCTGCAACACGCCAAACTCCCGACCGATGAGCCGCCGCTGGGACGACAGGTGGCGATAGTAACCGGCGCGGCGGGCGCCATCGGTTCGGCGATTGCCGACGGACTACTAGGGCAAGGTTGCCATGTGGCGCTTACCGACCTGCCCGGCAAGGCGCTCGACGATCTGGACGAAGAGCTGAGAGAGCGTTACGGCCATCAAGTCGCGAGCGTCCCCCTGGATGTGACCGATCCCGTTTCCGTGGCGCAGGGCTTCCAGGCAGTGATCAAGACGTGGGGCGGAGTGGACCTGGTGATCATCAATGCGGGTGTGGCCATGGTCACGTCCCTTGAGCAAATGGACCTCGCGGCCTTCCAGCGGGTCGAGCGCGTCAACACCGAGGGGGCGCTCCTGCTGCTGCGCGAAGCTGCCCGCCACTTTAGATTGCAAGGGACCGGCGGGGACGTCATCCTGGTTTCGACCAAGAACGTCTTCATGCCGGGAGCAAAATTCGGCGCCTACAGCGCCACTAAAGCCGCTGCGCATCAACTCGCGCGCATCGCCAGCCAGGAAATGGCAGAGTTGGGCGTGCGGGTCAACATGGTCGCGCCGGACGCCGTCTTTTCGCATGGAGCGCGCCGCTCCGGCCTCTGGGCGGAAGTCGGCCCCGACCGCATGCGCGCTCGGGGGCTGGACGAAAAGGGGCTGGAGGAGTATTACCGGTCGCGAAATCTGCTCAAGGCAGCGGTCACCGGGCGGCATGTGGCGCGGGCCGTTCTTTTCTTCGCGACGCGCCAGACTCCCACCACAGGGGCGACGATTCCCGTGGATGGCGGCCTGCCCGATTCGACGCCGCGGTAGACAGCGGTCAGCAGTCAGCCCTCAGCGCCTTAAAACCTGAAAGGGACCGAGATGGCTTTTCTTCGAATTGAGCAACATGGGGGCGCTGTCAAACCAGGACTGTCTACATTCGCCAACAATTCGAGTGCTGCGCGCGGCTCTGCCGCCTGCTGGGCCCAGCGTGATTTGGACAAGCCGGGTATCAAACCCACTCCGCAATCCGCCTCCTGAATGTTACAATCCTTGCGCATGGCCAGCACGCCGCAAGAGCGGATCCGCATTATTGGAGTCGACCCGGGTTTGAATATCACCGGGTACGGTGTGGTCGAGAAGCGCGGCAATGGCATCAAGCTGCTGGAAGCGGGAGTAATCCGATTGCCGCCCAGCCGCGGCGAAAACCTTCCCGCGCGCCTGGAATCGCTCTTCCAGGAGCTTCGGCAGGTCATGGAGGAATTCGAACCGCAGGCCATGTGCCTGGAAGAAGTCTACAGCCACGCGGACTACCCGCGAACGGCAATCCTGATGGGCCATGCGCGCGGGGTCATTTGTCTGGCGGCGCGACTGGCCGGGATCCCGGTGCTGAGCTTTTCGGCCAAGCGCGTGAAGCAGTCCGTCACGGGTAACGGCAACGCCTCCAAGTTCCAGGTGCAGCGCGCGGTGCAGCACTACTTTTCGCTGAACCGCACGCCGCATCCGCCCGATGTCGCCGATGCTCTCGCCGCAGCGCTGTGCTATGTAAATGCGATGCGCTTCGCGGGGAATGCCGGGAGAGCGCATCGGTAGGGGCGCATGACCACGCGCCCTAGGTCCGTACGCGCACGGTTTGAACAATTCACGCCCGGAGGAAGCGAACCCTGATCTCTGAAATCACTGGCGAAGTCCTCTACGACCGCATTCAGCGCCACTCGCTTCTGGTGCGAGTGGAAGCGCTCTGCTACGAGATTTTTGTGCCTTCGGGAATCGCTTCTCGCCTGCGCACCGCGCCGGAGTCCGAGCGTCCGAACCCCGTGACTTTCTACACCATCTATTACATTGATGGCGGCCTGGGCGGCGGACACCTGACGCCCAAACTGGTGGGGTTCCTTGATCCCCTCGACCGGGAATTCTTCGAGACCTTTACCACTGTGCCCGGCGTGGGCTTCATGCGCGCGCTGAAATGCCTGGTCCGGCCGCTGAATGAAATCGCTCTCGCCATCGAGCGCAGCGATACGGCTTTCTTGAAGGAACTGCCCTTTATCGGCACGAAAACCGCAGAACGAATCGTGACCGAACTGCGTGGGAAAATGGCCAAGTTCGCCCTGGCGCGCACCGAAGAGCCGCTTTCCGTGGAACAGGACTCGACCTCGGAGCTGAAACAGGAAGCGTTGCAGGTGCTGGAGCAATTGGAGTACTCGCGGGGCGAGGCGCTGCGCATCGCGGAAGAGATCTTTGCCCGGAACAAGAATCTGAAGTCCACCGAGGATTTCCTGCGCAAGGTCTTTGAACAGTTGCACCCGGGCGACAAGACCTAGTGCTCTGTTGTGAACGTTCAGGCGCTGTCATTCCGAGCCCTTCAGTGTCATGCTGAGCGAAGCGAAGGATCCCAGTATTTCGCTCAGGGCAAACTGCGCGAAGAATGTCTGCGTTTGTAGAATCAGGCAAATGGAGGGATCCTTACTTTGTCTCGCTCCGGACCGCCTGTTGCTCCTCAGGGTAACGGTGTTCCGAGTTTTTCAGCAGCCTGCTAAATCTTGAAAGCGCAACTCGACAAAGTGCAGGGCCGGCCGTTGCCGGCTGCGCGGACCTTTCAAGCTGAATTCCTATGCCCAGAGAACGATTGGTCTCCCCCGAACTGATTTCGCAAGAGGAAGAGAGTTTCAATCGCAGTCTTCGTCCGCCCACGCTCGATGAGTACGTCGGCCAGAAGAAGGTGGTGGAAAAGCTCTCCATTGCCTTGCAGGCCGCCAAGCAGCGCGGCGAATCCCTCGAGCACATGCTGTTTTACGGGCCGCCCGGATTAGGCAAGACTACCTTGGCCTATATCGTTGCCAACGCCATGGGCGCGAAGATCACCACGACTTCCGGGCCGGCGCTCGAGCGGACCGGGGACCTGATGGGCATCCTCACTAATCTCGGAGAGGGCGACATTCTCTTCATCGACGAGATCCATCGTCTGCCACCCAACATCGAAGAATTCCTCTATCCTGCGATGGAAGACTTTAAGGTGGATTTCGTGGTGGACAAAGGGATGTTCGCGAAGACCATCAATATCCCCCTCAAGAAGTTTACCCTGGTGGGCGCCACGACTCGCGCCGGCAGCCTTTCCGCGCCGCTCCGCAACCGTTTCGGGCTCTTCTATCACCTTGAGTTCTACGCCGTGGAGGACTTGCGCCACATCATTCAGCGCTCCGCGCGCATTTTGAACGCTCAACTTGACGAAGCGGGTGCCACGGAAATCGCCCGGCGCGCGCGAGGGACCCCGCGGATTGCAAATCGCCTGCTACGCCGCGTGCGTGACTATGCGGAAGTCAAAGCTAAAGGCGAGATTAACACCGCCGTGGCGCGCGAGGCCCTGAAGCTGGAAGGGGTGGACGATCACGGGCTGGACGATCTCGACCGCAGCTTTCTTTCCACCATTGTTCGGGTTTATCACGGGGGGCCGGTCGGCGTGGAAGCCCTGGCAGCGACGCTCAATGAAGAAGTGGATACGCTCGTGGATATGGTCGAGCCGTATTTGCTCCAGCAAGGTTTCATCAGCCGCACCAAGTCCGGTCGCAAGGCGAACGAGCCGGCCTATAAGCTCTTGAATCTCCCCCTGCCCCGCGGCGCGCCACGGACCCTCTTTGAATGAGGCTGCGGGGCGCCGAACACTGTGGGTGCGATGCCAACCAACTCGGATCGTGCCGCACCGCTTGCTTCGCCCGCCGGGCACAAACTCCGGCAGGTTTACCTCTCGCTCGGATCGAACCTTGGCGACCGAGTTGCCAACGCCCGGAAAGCCCTCGCGGAACTCGACAAAGCGGGAATCAAAGTGCGCCGGGTTTCATCGTTCTACAAAACTGAGCCGGTTGATTTCAACCCGCAGGCGTGGTTCCTGAATTGTGTCGTGGAGGCTGCGACGGGACTGATGCCCATGCAGCTTCTCAAGGCCGTCAAATCCGTGGAGCGGGCCGTCGGACGCCGGCCCGGCGTCAGCAAAGGTCCGCGGGCAATTGACATCGATATCCTGCTTTACGAGAATGTGGTGGTCCGCTCGTCGGCCTTGACGATTCCGCACGCCCGCATGAGTGAAAGGCGATTTGTGCTGATCCCGCTGCGAGAATTGGCGCCCGCGGCGCGTCACCCTGTAAGCATGCGGACCGTGACCGACATGCTACAAGACTCGCGGGACCGGAGTCAGGTCGTGCGCTTCAAACTCGAGGGATGAGGGCGGGGCTCACGTGGAAGGGCGGGTTCCACGGGGCTGCGCGTTGGCCCCCATTCGAGGTAACCGGTGTCCAAACCCGAGGCTTTCGAGCCCCTGCACTTCGTCGCGATTGAAGGCCCCATTCGGGTCGGCAAGACGAGTCTTGCCGACCTCCTTGCGGAGCGACTCCATGCTTTGCGCATCCGCGACGTGGAGGAGAACCCCTTCCTGGAATCCTTCTATCTCGACAAGCCCGGCGCAGCTTTCCCCGCCCAGTTCTACTTTCTAATGCAGCGCTTTAAGCAGTTGCGCTCCTTGGATCTGGCCGCTCATCCCGACCGGGTGATCATCAGCGATTACATCTTTGAGAAGGACAAGATCTTCGCATACTTGAACCTAAATGACGCCGAACTCCAAGTCTACAACCAGTACTACGAAATATTCGCCGAACAGATGCCTAGGCCGGATTTGGTGATATACTTACAAGCGAAGCCGGATGCGCTGAAGAAGCGGATCGGGAAGAAGAATGTGCCGTTTGAACACCGTATTTCCCAGGATTACCTGGAGTCTGTGGTCACGGCTTATGAGCACTTCTTCTTCCATTACAAGTCCAGTGACCTGCTGGTGATTGAGACGTCCGAGATCGACTTTGTCGACCGGAACGAGGATTTGCAGCAACTCCTGCACCGCTTGAGCCAGCCCGTCAAAGGGACGCAGTACTTCTTGCCGCTTGGATCCGCGTCTGCGGACTGAGACGGTCGAAGCCGGTAGCTGGCGCGTGGAAAACCAGAGAACGCCCCCGCAGCCAGCCCAGGCTCGAAGAGTTGAAGACCCTCTCAGTCCAGGCGAGTGGAGGCCCGAATGGGCCCCCGGACGCTGCATAGATAGCGCCGGAATTGCTTCCTGTGGCCGAGAGGGTCTTATTTTTTTTGCGCGTGTGCGGCGGTCGAAAACCTGGGGGCGCGCGACAGAGCGGAACGTTCGGAACCCGATTCAGGAGGTAAAGCCATGGACCAGAATTCTCAGGCCGTGAGCAAAGTAACGGTGCCCGTCATCCTCGACCGGAAGTTGCGGGGAGAAAAGATCACCTGCCTGACAGCCTACGACTACCCGACGGCTCGCTTGGTTGATGAGGCAGGGATCGACATGATCCTCGTGGGCGACTCCCTAGCCCAGACGGTCCTAGGTTACGATTCCACCGTACCCGTCACGGTCGAGGAGATGCTGCACCATCTAAAGGCAGCTCGCCGGGGCATTCGCCGGGCTCTGCTGATTGGCGACCTGCCTTTTGGCGCCTATCAAGTCAGCGACGACCAAGCGATTGCCTGCTCCGTGCGCTACCTCAAGGAAGGTGGTGCCGAGGCAGTCAAGCTTGAGGGCGGCGAGAAACGCGCCCGCCTGGTGCGGCGGCTGGTGGAAGCGGGAATCCCGGTGATGGGCCACATCGGCCTGACCCCCCAATCAATTCACACCCTGGGTGGGTATCATGTGCAAGGCAGAACACTCGAGGCGGCCGCGGAGTTGCTGGCTGATGCCGAGGCCCTGGAAGGAGCGGGAGCTTTCGCCGTAGTCCTGGAAGGCATTCCGCGCGAGCTGGCCGCAGTTCTCACCCGCCGCCTGAGGATCCCCACCATCGGGATCGGCGCCGGCCCCGACTGCGATGGGCAGGTGCTCGTTTTCCATGATCTGGTGGGTCTGAGCTTTCAGCCACTCGCCAAGTTCGTGCGCAGGTATGCCGACCTCGCAGAGACGTTACGCCGGGCTTGCGCGCATTTCCGCAGCGACGTGGTCGAAGGCTGCTATCCTGATGATCAGGAGTCCTATCACTGGCCAGCCGCCCTGCGCGAGGAATTTGAAAAGGAAATTACTCGTCCAGCCTGATACAATCCCTTTCGGGTGTGCGCTGGCCTGCTGGCCAAGCCGCACTTCTGTGGCATTCCCGGACGGCGCCCCGGCGGGCGTCGTGCCCAGCGAACGGCGATGAACACACGGCTGATAACTTCCGTTTCCGAAATACCAGCCTACACGCGGGAGGTGCGGGCCAACGGGCGGTCGTTGGCACTGGTGCCCACGATGGGAGCGTTGCACGAAGGGCACCTGAGTCTGGTCCGCCGGGCCAAGCAGCAATGCGACACGGTGATGGTTTCCATCTTCGTAAACCCCGCCCAGTTTGGACGGGGAGAGGATTTTGACCGCTACCCTCGTAATCTTGAAAAGGACACCCAAATCCTCAGCTCTCTCAACGTGGACAGTATCTTCGCTCCCTCTCAGGAGGAGATTCTTCCCGCCGGCTTTGATACCTATGTTGTGCCCGGCAAGCTCGCTTCCTGCTTTGAAGGAACTTCCCGACCAAGACATTTCCGGGGCGTCTCGACGGTAGTTCTAAAACTGTTCAACCTGGCGCAGCCGGATGTCGCTTATTTCGGACAGAAAGATTTTCAGCAGGTCCAGATTATCCGCAAGCTGGTGGAGGACCTGAGCTTGGGCGTGCGGCTGGTGATCTGCCCCATCGTGCGGGAGCAGGATGGCTTGGCGCTAAGCTCCCGCAATGCTTTCCTCAGCCCCGAGGCGCGCCACGCGGCCCTGGTCCTGCACCGCTGCCTGCTGCGTGGGGAAACACTGGTTCACGCCGGGGAAGTGGATGCAGGAGCGGTGCTCAAGGAAATGCGTCAAGTCATCGAAACCGAAGCCCTGGTCAAACTCGACTACTTGGCGATTGTCGACCCCGCGCATCTCGTGCCCGTGGAGCGTGTGACCGCGGGCAGCGTAGCCCTGCTGGCCGCCCGGGCGGGAACCGTCCGCCTGCTTGACAACCTGATTTTCGGCCCCCCGGGAGCGAGCCCGGAACTCCTGCTGCAACTGGCTTTCACTTCCCGGCCCGTAATGGATCTGGGCGCGCGCATTCCCGGTCTGGAAACCGACGCCCTCCGCAGACGGATTGAAAGCTGTCGGGATTGTGCGGCCATCTCCTGCGTGTTAATTCCCCCGCGGACGTTCTTCGCCAAATTCTTGAAGCGCGACTACCCGGACTTGAACCGGGTGCGCGTGGTACTCATCGGACGGGATGCGCCCATGGATCCCGACCACTATTTCTATCAGTACCCCGAGAAGCCGGCGAGCTTCGCCACGGAGATCTACAAACTGCTGGGTGTGGGAAGCTTCCAGGAATTCAAAGAAGCGTTTGCTCTCACCGACGCGCTGCGCTGCCACGCCGTGTCGTTTCGCGTTCCCGAAAAGGCCCTCAACTACTGCGCGCGCCACCTTCGGGAGGAACTCAAGCAATTCCCCAATCTGCAAACCATCGTGATCTTGGGAGAGGATGCCTACCTGCAATTCCAGCGTTTTGTGCTGGGACGAAGCCCGGGCGAAATCAAACCCTTTGAAGGACTCCTCCAGCCGCAAGGGTGGGCGCAGGAAGAGGTTCGGCTTCCGCCTTTGAACGCCGGTCCCCTCCGCATCATCTACTGCTATCACCCCATGACCGGGTACAAACACAGCCCGTCGCTCGCCTCATTATTCCAATCCCTTTCCCACTGAGCGTGCGGGCAAAACTGTTCAAGATTTCAGCGCCGCAAGGACTTCTTGCGCGTGGCCTTCCACCTTCACTTTGGGGAAGACCTGCTGGATTTTCCCTTCCGCGTCGATGAGGTAGGTGGTGCGCACGATGCCCATGGATTTCTTGCCGTAAAGGTCCTTCTCCTGCCAGACCCCATAATCCGTGAGCATTTTGTGGGAAGTGTCGCCCGCCAGCGGAAAGTTCAGCCGGTATTTGTCCCGGAATTTCTGAAGCTGGTCCGCGCTATCGCCACTCACACCCAAAACTACTGCACCCAGTTTGTCCAGTTCTTTTTTGGCGTCACGGAACTGGTTCGCCTCGCTGGTTCAACCCGGAGTGTCGGCCTTGGGGAAGAAAAAAAGAACCACTCGTTTCCCTTTGAAGGCATCCAGAGTGATCTTATCGCCGGTATCAGAAAGTAGCGAAAAACTTGGAGCCTTGTCTCCAATTTTGAGCATAGGCATCTCCTTTGGTGTCCTGACTCGGAAGTTCGCTCACAATGTCTCCCCCCTTGCGGGCTCATTCACTGCAGCGCTGCAAACTCTTTCCCATCCCAGGGGCACGCCTTCTCGATAGGCACGGAATCGACGGCTGCTTCCCGGCCCACGGCGAAGAACTCTACTTTCCCCTTCCAGATGGGTATCTGCCCGTTCCCGCGTGGATGGAAAGCCACGTCGCCAGTCGTTACTGTGCCGGGGGTTCCGATGTTTCTTTCCGGGGGCTGGAGAATCTGCATTTTGGGATTGAATTCCGCGAGGTTGCGAAATTCCACCGGGGCCTGCCATACGGTCAGGAAGCTGCTTGCGGTGATTCTCCTGATGACCAAGTTCACCCCACGCATTTCCTCTCCCATCCGAAAGGGCTCGCGGCTGATCACACACTCATTGCTGTCACCCATGAGGTCACGGACCTCCAGGGAGATGATTCCGGCTTTAAGCTCACTGATAGGAAAGTCCAAGGAAGCGCCGGGCAGATATTTCCCCTGGCTGGGTGTGAAGACGACGAGTTTGGCAGTGGGCAGCAGATCTGCGAAGACGTAGCCCAGCAGCAGAGGGGGACCTGGGTCCTGTCGGACCAGGAATCGCGCCACCTTCGTGTGCTCGGCCGTGATGTCATCCAGGTACGGCGCGCCGAGTTGGCGCAACAGATCCGAGTCAGGCGGATAAGTCTCCGCCGGCAGGATGTCGGCCGGCCCTGCTTCCAGCCATCCTGTCTGCAAGCTAGCGGCGGCCAGACCCAAGATGCGCACTTGAGCCCACTTTGCAGCACCCTTCTCCGTGATCTTGACCACGGGCGCGAGTGTTCCCTGAGTTAGGTGGTAAGGTTTCTGATTGTGCTTGCCCGGCCGGGAGCTCAGATCATGCAAGCTATCGCGCAAATAGATCCAGCCTAGGGGGGGCGGCTGATGGTGCTCTTCGGCGCTTACCGCAATCAGCGGATCCAGGCACAAGAGCAGAAGCAGCGGGGGTAGGGGCCTCAGGTTCGGCATGGCAGTGCCTATTGTTAACGAGGTGCGGGAGTTTGACAAACGAATTCTTGCGGCATAGACTTGTCCCGCATGGACCCCGGTCCTCGCCACAGGCGAGGGAGCAAGAGGGAAGGCCGTGAAATTCGGCCACGGTCCCGCCACTGTAAGCGGCGGGCCCTGCTCGTTCGCTCGGCGCGAGATGTGCCGGACGAAGCCACTGCCCTAAGCACGGAAGGATCGAACAGGGTGGGAAGGTGAGGCAGGGCCGCAAGAGCGCCGCGAGTCAGGAGACCTGCCTGGGTACCTGGGGACGCATCTGGCTCGACCGATGCATGTCCCGCCCGTACACTCTTCGCGAGAGAGAGTGAGAGGAAGCAGCTCCGCCCTCGTCAAGAGCGCGCGGAGCTTTTGTGTTTTAGCGCAATACGGTTCACTTAATGGGTTCCAACAGATCAATTCGCAATTGTCTCTGGGCGACTCTGTGCGCAGCCCTCCTCGTGGCGAGCGCCGCGCTGGCGCGCGACGTGACGGATCAGACGGGCCGGCGGGTCAACGTTCCGGATCACCCGCAGCGTCTTGTATCTCTCGCGCCCAGCATTACTGAGACTCTCTACGCGCTGGGGCTGGGCGACCGCCTGGTGGCTGACACGGATTATTGCGACTATCCTCCGGAGGCGCGCGCCAAACCTCATGTGGGCGCGATGTTGAATCCCAGCCTGGAAAAGATCGTGGCCCTCAAGCCCGACCTGGTGTTGGGCACCGACGAAGCCAACCGGCGGGAGACGGCTGACCAACTCGCTCATCTTGGCATTCCGCTCTACGGAGTAACGGCGCACACCGTGGAGGAAACCCTCCGATCCCTCGAGGATTTAGGCCGCATCCTGGATTGGGAGCAGCCCACCGAGAAGCTCGTGACTGGCCTGCGCGCGAGGGTGGAAGCTGTTGCGAAGCGCGCGCAACCTCCCGAGCGGCCAAAAGTGCTGTTCGTCGTATGGTACCGTCCCCTCATCACCGCGGGGAAACAGACCTTCCTGGCGGACGCCATCCGTCGTGCGGGAGGAGTTTCCATAAGCGATGATCTCCGGGGCGAATGGCCGCACATGAGCCTCGAGGAAGTCCTGAAACGCGATCCAGACGTCATCCTGTTTCCCCGGACGGAATCCTTCGCGCCGGGGCTGGACGAGTTCCAAAAACTGCCGGGATGGAAAGGATTGCCGGCCGTCAAAAGCCATCGCATGTACCTGGTTTCGGAAACCATCATGCGTCCGTGCCCTCGCTTGATCGACGCCCTCGAGGAACTGGCGGAAATCCTGCATCCTCAGGACAAGCCGCAAAACAAGGCGCCATGAGCATTTCATCCACTCGCAAGAACGTTTTCCTCCTGCTGCTGGCGCTGATCGCCGCACTGATCGTAGCGGACCTCGGAGCCTTGGCCCTGGGCGGGGTGCATCTTTCCCTGGGCGAGGTCTGGTCGGGATTGCTGGGGCGGGATTCGGCATCCCAGGCGGCCGTCATCGTTCGGGAAATCCGGCTGCCCCGCATTCTTTTGGCCATGCTGGTGGGAGCGGCGCTGGCGGTTTCAGGAACCGGTTTGCAGGCCCTGCTGCGCAATCCCCTGGCGGACCCCTACGTTCTGGGGATCTCCAGCGGCGCCGCGCTGGGCGCCATCCTGGCCCTTTGGGTAGGCGGGCGACTGGCTGCAGCTTCCCCACTGACTGCCTTTGCCGGCGCCGTCCTCACGATGTCCTGGGTCTATTTGCTGGGGCGCCGCGCGGGACGCCTGTCGAGTTACACGCTGCTCCTGGCGGGAGTGGTGACGGCGTCCTTCCTTTCCGCCATCATTCTCTTCGTATTGACGCTACTCTCGACCCGCGACGTGCGGGGCACGGCTTTCTGGCTCATGGGCGACTTGAGTACAGTAACGAATGTGCAGATTCGCTTGCTTTTCCCCGCCATCGCGATTGCCATCCTGGTGCTCTATGGGTTCTCGAAGGACCTGAATATTTTGTTGCTGGGCGAAGAGGAGGCGGCGCACCTGGGTGTGAACGTGGCTCGGGTGGAAACGGCGGTGTACCTGCTCGCCTCGCTGCTCACGGGTCTGGCGGTCTCCGTCAGCGGAGCTATCGGTTATCTGGGCCTGCTGGTTCCCCACCTGGGGCGGATGCTGGTGGGCAACGACCATCGGGCGCTTATCCCCACAGCAGCCTTCGGGGGCGCCATCATGCTGGTGCTCTCGGATACTCTGGCGCGGACGCTGGTGGCGCCCGCGGAGCTGCCGGTCGGAGCGGTTACGGCCGTAGCCGGCGCTCCCGTCTTCATCTACCTGCTGCGACGCACCTCGGGGTAGGCTTTGTTTTAGATTTGAGATTTGAGATTTGAGATTTGAGATTTGAGATTTGAGATTTGAGATTTGAGATTTGAGATTTGAGATTTGAGATTTCCATCCACCACGATTCATTCCACCGCGCACGCCGCGGGCGGACTCATCGTTGATTCCGTAAGCTTCCGCTACGCGCAGTTTGCCCTGGCGCCGCTGTGTCTGGAGGCCCGCGCCGGAGAGCTTACCGCGATCGTCGGGCCGAACGGTTCAGGGAAATCCACGCTGCTGGAGATTCTCAGTGGGCACCTGAAGACGGCAGCGGGCGGCGTCTATCTCGACGGGCAAAACCTGCATGACCTCTCGCCGCGCGAGCGCGCCCGCAAGGTCGGACTGGCGCGGCAGGAGACGATTCTACTTTTTTCGTTTGAGGTTCGGGAATTCGTTCGGCAGGGACGGCATCCCCATCTTGGCCATAGCTTGTTTGAGAGTCCCGAAGACGAGCGTTGGGTGGAGTGGGCGCTTGAAAAAACCCGCCTCCAGGAATTCGCTCATCGTCGCGTGATGGAAATGAGCAGCGGCGAGTTCCAGCGGGCCGTCCTGGCTAGGACGCTCGCGCAGCGGCCGCGCCTGGTCCTGCTGGACGAGCCGACCGCGAACCTGGACATTGGCTACCAGGTGGAGATGTTTCGCCTGCTCCGCGAGCTTGCGAGATCGGAAAAATTCGTGGGCGTCGTCGTGACCCATGAACTTAATCTGGCGGCGGAAATGGCAGATCACGTCGTGCTGCTCCACGCCGGCCAATGCCTCCGCCAAGGCAAGCCGGAAGACGTCTTCCAGGCGGATTTGTTGAGTCAAGCCTTTCGCACCCCCGTCCTGGTGGACCGCAACCCCTCCAGCGGCCGCCCGCGCGTCACCTGGGTCGCGCCCTAGCCCCGCCTCTTTCCTTTCGAGTGCCACGCGAGCTGTGAGTAAACGTAGCGAAGACCTCCGCTGTTGACGTCCACGGCTTTCCCTTGAGAAGAACCGCGGACCCAAGAACGGGGGTCCGCGCCACGCTAGCTTGTGTTATCCGCGGGTGACGCGGCCCCTCACCCCCTAAGGTCGTGAGATGCTTTCAGGGCTTCCCTGGGATCTCCACGACCGCCCCGGGTGCTACCTCGGAATCCTGCTCGATCGCATTCCTTGAGCCGCGCAGGTCATTACACGCAAGATGAATTCCTGCTGTGCGCCTGCCCTCCAGGCGAAGATAGACGTCGCTTCCTTCGGGCGACTGATTGCCTTTCAGCCAGGCGTTCCGAGTGTTGCGCAAAACCAGCAGGGGACTGCCCTGCGTTGCCTCAAAATCCGCGAGCCGCAGGGCCTCGGTATCATCACAAACAAGCGCCGGGCGGGCATCCTCCTTCTCGGTTGCGACCTGGACGTCGAGAATTCGCAGATTTTTCACGTGCCGGCAGTAGAACGCATAAGCCGGCAGCATTCCGAACATGGAATACTCGGGGTAGCCTGCCGGCTTCTCAGGAATGTCGCGGCGGGCGTCCGCCTGTGACCCGCCGCCCGCGAAGCGGAGGCGAAGGTTCGAGAGCGTGACGTTTTCGATGGCACATTCCGGAAGGCCGACGATAGCACAGCCGATCGCGTCGGCGCCGTTCGCCTGAATGTTCTGGATCAGCACGTTACGGAAGCTGCCCAGGCCCGGCTGGGGCGCACCCGCGTAAATGGGACGGGCGCGGTTCCCCAGCCTGAGAAAGATCGGCGACCGCACATTCCGCATGACGATGCTCGAGACCGTGATGTTCTCCAGGCGCCCGCCATCCACGCATTCGAGCGCAATCCCGGCAAGGTTCGTGTCGTAGATCGCGCAATTCGAGAAGACGATGTTGTTAAAGCCTCCGACACTTTCCGTACCGACCTTCAGCCCGTTGCAGATAGCGCTCACCACACAGTTGGTGACCGTGACATCGCGGCAGGGCCGGTCCAGTGTGCTCTTCAGCACGATCGCGTCATCCCCGCTGAAGATCTCGCAATCGGAAATGCGCACCTTCTGGCAAGCGTCGATATCGATGCCATCGTTGTTGTTATTGCATCGGCTGTGAACCGTCAGTCCCCGGAGGACAACATCTTCGCAAGCCAGGTAGTGCTGCACCCACATGGGAGAATCCAGAATGGTCAAGTCGGCCACCCGCACCTTGCGGCAGTTCACGAAACGGAGCAGGTAAGGCCGCACCAGATAGCCGCCGGGAAACGCTGCTCCTTGACCGTTCAGTGTCCCCTGCCCCAGCAACGACACGTTCTCCAGGTTCTCAGCGTAAATCAAACTCTGGCTGACGTAGGATTCGGTGTAACTGCGCAGCGCCGGCTGGACGTGCGGATAGTCCGCCAGACTCGTGCTCCCCAGGAGGACGGCTCCGGCCTCGAGATGCAGAGACACGTGACTCTTGAGAAACAGTGTTCCGGCCAGGTACTTCCCGGGCGGGAAGTAGACCGTTCCCCCGGCCCTCGCCGCCGCATCGATGGCTGCTTGCAGAGGCTTGGTGGTCATCGCCTGACCGTCCGCCACGGCGCCGAATTCCCTCACATTGAAGACGCCCGGCGGAGTATCGGGGCTCGCCGCGGCGCGGGTCGAGCGCGCCGCCAGATTGGCAGCAGCAATGGCTATTGTGGAAGTGAGGAATCCTCGCCTTCTCATGATGTCTGACCTCCAGGCTTGCAAGCCTGTCATTTGCCGCGTTAGGTTAGCAGAGTCGGGGCCGGATGGCGAGGGCCCGCGCGCGCTTGCCTTGAAGCCCGTGAGGGGGTTTGCTATATTGAAACACCTTCACCGGTCGGTCCTGCAAATTCCTCTCGCCCCGGGAGCGTTCAACCCTGGCGAGCACAGGGGGTACTGTGGATATGGCTCCACCAAAGGTCTACAAGAACTTTATTGACGGAGAATGGGTTGAGTCGGCGAGCGGTCACACGTTCGAGAATGTGAACCCCGCCAACCGGAATGACCTTATCGGGCTCTTCCAGAAATCCAACCAACAAGATGTGGACAATGCCGTCGACGCCGCAAAGCAAGCTTACCCGTCGTGGAAGAACACACCGCCGCCCAAGCGTGGCGAAATCCTGTTTCGGGCGGCCCACATGCTGGCGGAGGAGAAAGAGACCTATGCCGAGTTGATGACGCACGAGATGGGCAAGGTGCTGGACGAAGCGCGCGGCGACGTGCAGGAAGCCATCGACATGACGTTCTATATGGCGGGCGAAGGGCGACGATTGTTCGGCCAAACCACCACTTCCGAACTGCCCGACAAGTTCTGCATGACCGTGCGCTGCCCCATCGGCGTAGGCGCGCTCATCACGCCGTGGAACTTCCCCATGGCGATTCCCTCCTGGAAAATCATGCCGGCGCTGATCTGCGGCAACACGGTCGTGCTCAAGCCGGCCACCGACACGCCCCTTTCCGCTTACAACCTGGTGAAAGTTCTGGAGGAGTCGGGAGTGCCGCGCGGTGTGGTGAACCTGGTGACCGGCACGGGAGCTGAGGTCGGCGACTACTTGTTGACACATGCCGATGTGCGCGTGGTGTCCTTCACAGGCTCGACGGAAGTGGGCCGCAAGGTTTCGCAGGCCTGCGCCACAAGCTTCAAGCACTGCTGTCTCGAGATGGGCGGCAAGAACGTGATCATGGTGATGGAAGACGCGAACCTGGACCTGGCCGTCGAGGGTACCGTGTGGGGCGGCTTCGGGACTACCGGCCAGCGCTGCACGGCGGCGAGCCGCGTGATCGTGCACAAGGCCGTTTACAAAGAGTTCATCGATCGCCTGGTCCCCCAAGTGCGGGCGCTGAGAGTGGGTGACGGGCTCGATCCCGCGGTGCAGATGGGGCCGCTCATCAACGGGGCGCAACTCCAGACGGTGGAGTCCTACGTCGAGATTGGGAAGAACGAAGGCGCCCGCCTGCTGTGCGGCGGCGAACGCCTGACGGGTGGTGAGTACGAGCAGGGCTGGTTTTACGCCCCCACCATTTTCGGCGATTGCCACGCCCAGATGCGGATTGCCCAGGAGGAGATCTTCGGCCCCGTCGTCTCCGTGATCCCCTGCCACGACCTTGACGAAGCCATTGAGATCGGCAACGGCATCATCTATGGCCTGTCTTCCTCGATTTACACGCGTAATGTTAATAATGCCTTTAAGGCTATGCGCGACATGGAAACAGGCATCTTCTACGTGAATGCCCCAACCATCGGTGCCGAAACGCACCTCCCCTTCGGCGGCACCAAGCAGACCGGCAACGGGCACCGCGAAGCGGCTACGGCAGCGCTGGATTTCTATTCGGAATGGAAATCCGTATACGTGGATTATAGCGACAAGTTGCAGCGGGCGCAGATCGATACGTGGGAAGGCCAATCCAACCGATGACCCAGCATGGATTTGTGTGGGAGGAGGGGTTGGCCCGGCTTCTCAGAATGACAGCGAAGGGCTCACGATGACAGCATTGGAGCGTTTTTCCGCCTGCGAAGCTCCGCCCTTCCTGTTCCAGGGCGAGTATTCCGGGCTAATCGGTCTTGCTCCACTCTTCCGGGGCCCCGCTTTCACTGAATTCCTGCTGCAGATCATCCAAGGCCTTTTGGGCTTTGTCGGTAGCGGCCTGTTTCGCTTCAACTTCCGCTTGTTTGTTGCGGACTTGGGTGCTCAGCTCATCCTTGGCATCAGGGCCAAGCTCACGCGCTTGCTGGATCTGGAGCAGATTGAGTTCGTCCTCGGCGAGTTGTTGCTCCTCTTTGGCGTGGGCCACGTTCTTGCGCGCCTCCTTGAACTTGCCCTGCCAGTACTCTTGGTTTTTGATCTTGCCTTCCGGAGACTCCGGCTGCGCGCCCGGCTTCTCTTGGGTCGATTCCGGAGAAGCGGGTTTTGCGGCGGTATCCGCAGGGTTGGGCTCCTCGCCTCCAGCAGGGTTCTCAGAATTCTTCGTGGCCACGCTGGGTCCCTCTGCCCCCGGCGGAGGGGCTGGGAGGTCGTCGTTGGTAATTACCTTGGCGGGTTTCTGCGGAGTCTTCGCGCGCTGGTCACGGACTTGCCGCGCCACATCCCCGAGCGATTCTTCGGGTTTGGACGAGTCCGGTTGTTGTCCGGCGACCAGCGGCATGGCCACCGAGAGCCCGGCGATCATCAAAAGCATTGGCGTCTTCCGCATGGGGTTCCTCACTTAGCGCAGCCAACCGGGATCGCCGGACTCGCGGTTGAGTTGGTCGCGCAAATCATCGATGGCTTTCTCGTCGTCGGCAATCTGCTGCTTCTTGGCGTCGATGTCCTGCGTTCGCTTATTGATATCGTCGCGCGAGTACTGCTGCTCGAGGGCCTTCTGGGGATCATTGTAATACTGCGTCTGATTCAGATCGAGCTTTTGCTCAAGAACGCTGAGCTCGCGCTTGTGCAAGTCGAGACTCGCCTGCAGCTCACTCATTCGCGCACGGTAATACTTCTCGTCATGGACCTGTCCGGCGTCGGGAGTGGGGTGGATATCCCCTGTTTCCTTGGATTCCGTAACAGCTTCCCCGCCGGGCTTTTCAGGTTTCTTCTCCGAGGGGTTTTGGTCGGCCGTGGTGGCGGGCACGGGAACTCCACTCTCCGGACCGGGACTTAGGATGTTATCGTTCGTGATGACTTTCGCAGGCTTGGCTTCTTTCGATTTCTCTGCGCGCACTTTGCGCGCGAGATCGCCCAGGGAGTTGTCGGATGCCCCGGGCTGCTGCCCCCTGCCCAGCCCGGTAGCCAGGCAGACTACCGCACAGATCAGGACACACATCTTCACGTCGGTTTTCATGACACCCTTCCTTGAGGGGCGGCGCGGTCGATCCCTACCCAGAATCTACGCTTTTTTAAACCTGAAATCAACTCTTTCTGCAACCGCGCAGAAACCCTCTGCTGCTTCCACGGGGATCGGCCGCTCGCCTTCCCCCTATGACCAATCTTCCAAAAATGTGGGAGGCTTAAGGGCAGACGAGGGTTGCCCTTCCCGGCTATAATGGATTACTTGAATGTGTCACCATTCCATGACACTTAGCCCGCAGCATCCCGAACTTGATTCTCTGAGGCAACGATGGCAATCTACAGCGTTTACACCCTTTCGAAAGACGACCCGGAAGCTCGCAACTGGCTGAGCTTCTTTCATCGGCGCGGCTATACGCGCCTCACAAACTTGGTGATCGAAAGGGTTTTCCGGCTAGAGGGCTCCTGCGACCTGGAGAAACTTCTGCCGCTCCTCGTCAACCCACTTTACCAGGTTCCGGCGGAGCGTTCCCAGCTTGATCCGCAACAGGGTCCCATCGTAGAAATTGCCTATCGACCCGCCGTCACCGACCCTGAAACGCCTTCCATCCTGGCCGGCGCACGCGCGCTCGGCGAAACCGGGCTGGAATTCGCGCGGCTGAGCCGGCGATATCAGTTCTGCGGCCTCGACGCCGGGGAGGCCAAGGCGCTGGCCGCACGCTTCCTCTATAACAAAATCGTGGAGCGGATTCGCGAGCCGGGCGAGCGGGTGACCACCTTGCGGCCGAGTGGAAAACCCGATCCGGTCGGGACGGTTTCGCTCCAGAGCTTAAGCGACGCGGAACTGGCGGCATTGGCTTACGCCCGCTCCTGGTACGCGCCTCTCTCGCAAATGAAAGTGATCCAGAGACACGAGCAGGAACGGGGCCGGCCATACACCGACGCGGAGATTGAGATCCTCGTGCAAAGCTGGAGCGACCACTGTTACCACACGACCTGGAAGAGCCTGGGGTTGTTAAAGAAGCTGAGCGAAGCCACCCGGCGGATCAATCACCCCCTGGTCGTCTCATCCTTCACGGACAATGCCGGCGGGATGGAGCTGACGAAAGATTGGGTCGTCACCATCAAAGGCGAGACGCACAATTTCCCCAGTGCCATCGCTCCCTTTGGGGGCATCGCCACCAAGCACGGCGGGGTGATTCGCGACACGCTGGGTTTTGGCAAAGGCGCCTACCCGATCGGGGGAACGACCATTATGGGCACGATGGACCCGCGGATGCCCGACGATCAGGTGCCGGCGGGCGCGCTACCTCCGGGCTTAATCGTCTCGGAGTCGATACGGGCCACGGCCTACTACACGAACCCCCTGGGCATCCCCATGATGCACCCGATTTATCGGCGCCACCCTGGTTATGCCAAATGCTTTGCGTTGGGACATTCCCTGGGCCTCATCCCCAAGCAGTACGCGCAGAAAGATCCGCCCCGCCCTGGCGACGTTGCCGTGCTCTTTGGCGGTGAGACAGGCCGCGACGGCGTGCACGGCGCGACCGCCAGTTCCACCGGCATGACCGGGGAAACCCTCGAAAAGGAATCGGCCGCCGTCCAAATCGGGCACCCCATCACGGAACGCCGTTTCACGACGGCGATTCCGATTCTGCGCGATTGCGGATGCATCCGCTCGATTACCGACCTCGGCGCGGGAGGAATCTCTTGCGCCGTCGGGGAGATGGGAGCTGAAACCGGAGTGCAGATCGATTTGGACGCCGTTCCGTTGAAAGATGCGAGCCTGACGGCTTGGGAAATCCTCCTTTCCGAATCCCAGGAGCGAATGCTGATGGCCGTGCCTCCGGAAAAACTCAAGGAAGCGCAGTTGATCCTGGGCCGTTTTGAGGTGGCCTACACGCTGCTGGGGCGTTTCACGAACACCGCTCACCTGGAGGCCACCTGGAAGGGCCAGAAAGTCGTCGACCTCGAGATGTCCTTCCTGTGGGGGGCGTGCCCCATCGATTCCATCGCGACGGCCGAGCCTCAGCGAAGACTCAGCCCGGTGAGCATCGCCGAGCCACACGCCAGCGACGATTGGGCTGCGGCGGTTGATCGCGTCCTCGCTCATTATCACTGCGCCGACCAGAGTCCGGCGGGCACGCGTTTTGACTCCACCGTGCAGGGCCGCACCGTTGTGGGGCCGTACGCCGGCAGCAACCATCGCATGCCGACCAACCTCTACGTGTCGGCGCCCCTGCGGGGCAAGCCGATTGGTGTGATCACAACCGTGGCATTCAATCCGTTATACGGGGAGATTAGCCCGGGAGCCATGGCGCGGCTCATGATGCTCGAAGCCATCACCAAAGCAGTCGTGGCGGGCGCGGATTACCACCAGATGGTCTTGTGCGACAACTTCTATACACCCCAGGTCCGCCCGGATATCGCCTTCGATTTGACCGCCATGGTTGAAACCATCGCGAGCCTTTCCGTCGAACTGGGCGTACCTTTCATCTCCGGCAAAGATTCGAGTTCCGGAACCTTCCAGGCGGGCGGGCGAAGAATCGACGTGCCGCCCACTCTCGCCGTGGCCACGATGGGCCGGGTCGAGGATGTGAAAAAGATCGTCACCAAGGATTTCAAGCGCCCCGGCAATCGCCTGGTCCTGGTCGGACGCTCGGATGGTGAAGTTCTCGGCGGGACGGTCTATGCAGACAGCTTTGGGCAGCGCGGTGATCGCTTGTTTGATGCCTATGACGCCGCTTCCATCCGAGCACAGTGGGATTGTTTGTTGAAGATGCATGCGGCGCGAGAGTACGTTTCGGGCTCCGCGGTCGCCGAGGGCGGAGTCCTTTTGCGGCTGTTCGAAGGGGCGTTTGGATCCGGGCTCGGCGCACGCCTCCAGCTTGACACCCTGCCCCCGGGGCGGCGCGACGGCTTCCTCTTCGGCGAGTTCATTGGCTCCTGCTTGCTTGAGGTCCCACCGAGTTGTGATCTCGCCTCACTCCTCGCGGGAATCCCCTATCAGACCCTGGGCGAAGTGACCGAAGAGCCGACCTTGACGTTGATGGACCGCGGCAAGGTGGTCTGGGAAGAGGCTATTACACAGTTGACCCAGGGCTGGACTGAAACCTTTCGCGAGGTGGTGAAATGAGCCAAGCGAGGACCGCCATCCTTTATGCACCTGGAACTAATTGCCACGAAGAAACTGCCGCGGCGATCGAGCTGGCAGGGGGCAGGACCGAACTGGTTCTGCTGAAGGACCTGATCGTTGGCGACAATCGGCTCGACGATTATCAAGCTGCCGTAATTCCTGGTGGATTTTCATACGGCGATCACTTGGGTGCGGGGCGGATCTTCGCCACGATGCTCGTGGCGCGGCTGCGCGACCAGTTGGTGCGGTTCCTGGACGCGAAGAAACCCCTGCTGGGAATCTGCAACGGGTTTCAGGTGCTCACCGAAGCAGGCATTCTGCCGGGCCGCTCACCCGGTGAGCGAAACATGTCTCTTCTCGAAAACCAGTCTGCGAGGTTCGAGGACCGCAAGGTACGCCTCATCGTTTCTTCGGGGAAGTGCGTGTGGACAGAAGGCTTGGCAGGACAAACCCTGGAAATGCCGTGCGCGCACCGGGAGGGACGCACCGTGTTTTGTTCCACCAGCTCACCTCTGGCGCCCCGGGTGGTATTCCACTATGGCGACGAAAAGGGCCGGCCGACGATGGAGTATCCTAGCAACCCGAACGGTTCGCCGGGCGCCGTGGCCGGAGTCACCGATGAAACCGGGCTAATTCTGGGCCTCATGCCCCACCCCGAACGCACCTCCCTTCCCACCCAATATTCCCAAGACGGATTGAAGATTTTCAGGAATCTCGTCCGCTGGCTTAGACAATAGAGGAGAACCAGTGCCCCTCGCCATCATCCGGAGCGCAGCGAAGGACCCACGCAGTTCGTGGGGCGTTGGCGAACGGAGTAACTGCGGAAGTTCTTCGCACAACAAGCGGGCTCAGAATGACAGTGAGCGATGCTACAGAGCCCCTTGGGAATAAGAGGAGACCATGGACACCATTACGCTAAGCACGAGGATTGTGCGCGTCATCGACTCGGCCGAGGCTCTGTTTCGGCAGGTCAGCGAAGATGAAAGCCGGAAACCTGTGCTGGCAGGTGGGTGGTCGCGCCGGAAGGTTCTCGGGCACTTGATTGATTCCGCCTCGAACAACCACCAGCGCTTTGTGCGGGCGTCATTACAAGACTCGCTGGAATTTCCTGCCTATGACCAGAACGATTGGGTGCAGGTGGAGGTTCCCGAGGAAGCGAGCTGGTCATTGCTGACAGCGCTTTGGGCAAATTACAACCGTTATATAGCGCATGTCATCGCCCGCCTGCCACCCTCCAAACTGGATGTTCCCTGCCGGATTGGCGATGGCGGAACCGTAACGCTGGGTTTTCTGGCCGAGGACTATTTGCGGCATATGCTTCATCACCTCGGCCAGATCGGAGCCGCACCTGCGCAGTAGCGCCGGCATCTTGCCGTGGGGTGCGCCGACATTGCCTTTTATGTCGGCGACCGGGCGCGCACATGAAGGACGATGTACCTGTCCCGATGAGTTGTATCGAGATGCGCCACCCGCGCCGTTGCTTGCCCCCTCGTGACGCACTTCCCTGTATCGGTTATCGGCGAATCTGGGAGAAGGATGAAGCCAATTTGTTAACTCACCGTTGCGGCGGGCGATATTCTTCGTGCGGCGTCGGCATTGAGGATACTTCTCCAACCAGGCATACAACTGCTTTGATAATCCCAGCCTGGCCGCGGAGAGGAAACGTTGAAACTTCGATCAACCGCGTGCTTTCGTCCCGAACCTGATACTCGAACTTCTGCTTGCGAGTTTCACTTCCCGTCTCCAGGCAAGCGCCCACCAACTCCAGGAGTTTCGGGATAGCCTGGAGGACCTCCGTATAGCGGCGGCGTGACCAGGTGTCTGCGGCAAGCACTTCGTGCGCGAAGGCATTTGCAAAAGCCAGAAAGCCCTGGCGGTCAAACAGTATCAAGCCCTGGTCGATTTCTCGGGCGATTAGATCGAGTTCGCGCACGCTCTCCTCAGCGCGTAGCTCAGCCGCGAGAAGCTTGTCTTGGGCCGTCTTCTGCTCCCTCTTTAACTGAGTAATGACCCCCTGCAGGGTGGCGAGCGTGAAGGCCGTCTCGTCGTTGACCCGCACCCTGGGTGGTTTAAGGTCGTCAGGCTTCAAAGTATGACGGATCGATTTGTGGAGTGCGTAGGCAGCACCGCCCAGGAGGGCAGCGATGGCGACTGCAGCGACGACGAGGAAGGTCAGTTGCAGAAAGCTGAGGTGTGCAGTCATTCTAGCCCCCGATCCCTGACCAGCGGAGATAAAGGTCCAGGAGCCGGCCGCCCATAAGGCAGGTACAAATCGCGGCTATTCCCAGGAACGTCCCATACGGCCACGCGTAGTTGCGATAGCGGGAACTCAACGCGTTCATGCCGAGGGCGACGACCGAGCCGCCCAGCGAACCCAGCAGAATCGTCATCAGCGTCAGTGGCATTCCCAGGAAGGTCCCCACCATGAACATCAGCATGACGTCTCCGAACCCGAGGTACTCCTTTTGCCTGCCGCCCAGGTAGTAGAAGGCTTCCCCCACGACGTAGAAAAGCCCTCCTCCCGCCAGGGCTCCCAAAACTGCGCCCGAGACCGAACCAGCGACGCCTTCGAGATAAATATCCAAGTATCGGCCCAGCCAGCCGAGCGGGCGGTTATCGACAGGAATGAAAAAGCTCAACACCAACCCCAGGCCAATCCCCAACCCGGTTATGGAATGAGGAAGGCGCCGCGTGAGCAGGTCAGTGAATATCAGGACGATCAGCAGCATGCCCAGCAGAGCATATTTGATGAAGGCAGCGCTCAGCCCGTACTGCTGAAAAGTCAAAACCAGAACCACCGCGGCCAGGGCTTCGACGGTGGGATAAAGGGGCGAGATCCGCGCGCGGCAATCCCGGCAATGCCCGCGCAAGATGAGGTAGCTGAGGAGCGGAACATTGTCGTACCAGCGGATCGGGTGATTACACTGCGGGCAGTGCGAGCCGGGAAAGACAATAGACTCCTGCTGCGGCACGCGGCGGATGCAGACATTCAAAAAGCTCCCCAACACGAGGCCGAGGAGTGCAATGAAAACATAGGCTATAACCACTTTAATGAATAACCTCGTTTTGGAATTTGAAGCACTCCGTTTGCCTCTGCCCGCCTCCGCTCGCGAGGCGGTGATAGAGAGCTTCCGTGCGACCCACCATTATATCAGCAGAAAAACCCTCTGCTCGCCGGCGCCCTTGGCGGCCGAACTGGACGAGCTTCGCCCGGTCGCTCGCGGCCAGGATAATCGCGTCGGCCAGCGCTTGGGGCGAGCCGGGCGGAACCAGCCATCCAGTCTCGTTCTCCACCACGACTTCCGGAAGGCCGCCCACGCGGTTAGCAACTACGGGAAGGCCATACGCCATGGCCAGGAGCGCGGAAGAACCCAAACCTTCGGCTTTCGAAGGCATGAGGAGGAGGTCGAGGCCCGGGAAGAAATCGGCGGGGTCCTCGATGGCACCCAGTAAACGGACCCGCGCGCCCAACCGGTCGATTCTTTGCGCGAGCGCCCCCTCCGCCGGCAGCGGCCCATCGCCCGCCAGCACCAGGCGCGCGTGGGGCAACTTCGCGGCGACCAGCGCCAAGGCGTCGAGGGCCACATCCTGGCCTTTCTCGGGAGTGAAAGCACCCAACTGGCCCACGACAAATGCGTCTTCGTCCAGTCGCCAGGCGTTTCGGAGGCGCGACCTCTCGGTGGTACCAGGGGGGGTAGGGGGGAGTTCGATGCCGTCCGGGATCACCTCGATGCGTTCACGGGGGACACCCGCGCCCGCCGCAAGTTCCCGAATGTAGTCTGAAACCGCGACCACGGCATGGCACGTCCGCGCGTATTTGAGCCGGTAGGTCCAGCGGTCGGCGGGGAAGAAGGTGACACGACGGGTGGCAATACGGCGGACCGGCAATCCCAGAGAGGCCAGCCACGCGACGGTGTGGCCCCGCCCATCGTGCGCGTGCAGGATTTCGACGGCCGACATCACAAGCTGCTGGCGCAAGAGCAGAATTCCGAGAGCGTGTGCAGGGTCATGGGGCGGCAGCGAGAATACGCGAAAGCCCTCCTGCTGCGCCCTGTCTTCCAGCCCGCTGCCTTCCGGGCATACCAGGAGCTGGTCGTGCCCGCGGGCGCGCAAACCTCGCGCCAAGAGCAGAAGTTGCCTCTGGCCGCCGCGCAGGCTCATGCCGGTGTCGACGTGGGCGATCCTCAGTAGGGGTGGCGCCTTCATCGGGAGGAACACACCTTCCGCCGCAGGTCCGCAAGCTTCGCGTACTTTCTGCGCACATAGCGCGCAGCCATCCGGGCAATCAAAAAGCCGCGAACGCCATCCAGCATCCCAAAGCGAAGAATGTAGCAATTGAAGAATACCCACGGAGGGCCCAGGGTACGCCGCAAAAGGCTGACGCGCTCGCCGCGCTCATACATCTCCGCCGCAGCCAGGTCGGTATAGAACTCAATCCGCTGGCGATGTTCAGCGAGCGAAGTGCACGTGTAGTGCAGGATTTCACCCGGCAGTGTTGCCACGGGGCCATCCACCACGGCCGACTCGTGCACATAGGCGCCCTGCCAACTCCCCTGGCGCCGGTCAAAGAGGCGGAGTTTGTAGTCCGGATACCAGCCCGAATGGAGAATCCACCGGCCGAGATACTGCGCCCGCCGGGCGAACTGGTAGCCCGCGGCCGCAGGCTCCGATTGCTTCCAGGCGAGGACGGCGGCCTGGGCTTGCGGGTCCAACTCCTCATCGGCGTCGAGGCTCAGGATCCAATCGTGCCGGGCTTGGGCGCTGGCGAAGTTCTTCTGGGCTGCAAATCCTTCCCAGGAATGGTTGATTACCCGCGCCCCCAGCCGGGCCGCGATCTCAGGCGTGCCGTCCGTGGAGTCCGAGTCAACCACAACGATCTCATTCGCGCCGGAGAGCGAGCGAATGGCGCGGGCGAGATTGGCGGCCTCGTTGCGCGTGATGATCGTAGCGGAAAGGGCAGGCATGGCTGGTCAGGGGTAGCTTCTGGGTGCGACGAGGTCCGCCAGCGAGCCCCCGGATACGAGACTCGTCAAGCGGGCAATGTCGGCGTGTAGCGGCCGGTCCTTTGGAACACCCGGCGAAACCTGGCGGACCAGCACCCTGGCTTGCTCGGCCAGCTTGCCAGACTTGAGGGGTGAGAGCAAGTCCAGAGCCTGACAGGCGCAGAGAAGTTCGATGGCGAGAATGGTCCGGACGTTGGCGACCACGGACTGTAACTTCAGCGCAGCGCCCATGCCCATGCTGACGAAGTCTTCCTTATTCCCGGAGGTAGGAATGGAATCCACAGAGGCCGGATGCGCCAGAACCTTGTTTTCTGAGGCCAGCGCGGCGGCCGTTACCTGCGCCAGCATGAGACCGGATTCCAACCCCGGCGACTTGCTCAGGAAGGGCGGAAGTTCCGAGATAAGTGGATTCACCAGGCGGTCGATGCGCCGCTCCGCCATGGCCCCGAGTTGGGTCAGAGCGATCGCCATGAGGTCAAGCGCCGTGGCCAGAGGCTGTCCGTGGAAGTTTCCGCCGGAGATCACTTCCCCTTCGCGCGCGAAGACCAGAGGATTGTCCGTAGCGCTGTTCATTTCCGTCTCGAAAACGCGGCGCGCGTAACTCAGCCCGTCGCGTACCGCGCCATGAACCTGCGGCATGCAGCGCAGGCTGTAAGCGTCCTGCACACGCGAACAGCCTTGATGGGATTGATTGATCGCGCTGCCACGATTAAGCCGAGCCAGGTTGCGGGCGGAGACCATCTGCCCGGGATGGGGCCGGGCCTCTTGTAATCTCGCATCGAATGCGCGCCGGGAGCCGCGCAGGGCATCCAGGGAAAGCGCTCCGGCCACGTCAGCCGTATCCGCCAGGATCTCCGCATCACGCAAGGCGAGCAGCCCTACTGAAAGCATGGCCTGCGTACCGTTCACAAGCGAGAGCCCCTCTTTCGCCTCCAGAACCAGCGGCTTCAGGCCGAGCGACTTCATCACTACTGATGCGCGCAGGCGTCTGGATTGAAAGAAAACTTCACCTTCGCCGACCAGCGCCAGCCCCGCGTGGGCGAGCGGCGCCAGGTCGCCACTCGCACCCACGGAACCACGCCGGGGGACAACGGGGTGTATGCCATGATTCAGGAATGCGCAAAGCATGTCAGCGAGGCGCGGCCGCACGCCGGAAAGACCGAGCGCCAATGTGTTGGCGCGGAGCAGCAGCAGGCCGCGCGTCTCGGCAATGCCCAGCGGTTCACCTACGCCGCAGGAATGGCTGCGAACAACGTTCAGTTGCAGTTCGCGAGCTTGGGCCGGATCGATGCGCTCCGTGGACAGGCTCCCGACGCCCGTCGTTACCCCGTAAACAACCCTCTTTTCGGCGATCAGCTTCTCAACCAGGGCGCGAGACCTCTGCATGGCGAGGCGCGCCCGGCGGGACAACTCGACGCGGTGATTCTTAAACACCACCGCGTAGAAATCATCTCGTGTAAGCCGCCTGCCGTTAAGAAGTATGGTGTGGGGCATGAATCCTTCCGTGAGCAAAGGGGAAAGCACGCGCTCGGGATCCGGTCAGGGTGCGCTGGGTCCGTCCAGCTTCATACCTGATAAGAGCAGATCGCGATACTTTTCGGGCAAGGCGCGGGGATGCCCGTCGCGGTCCGTAATGACGTGCACCGTCTCGCCCTCCGCCAGGAGTTCGTCCGTAGCTTGGCAGTAAATTTCGTAACCGAAAATCAGGACGCGGCGGCGGACTTCCTTCAGGCAAGTGCGAACCAGGATGTCATCGTCGTAGCGTGCCGGGGCCTTGTACCGGCAGCGTGACTCCGCGACCATAATATACAGGCCGTCCTGCTCCTCCATGTCGCGATAGGCAAAACCGTGCTGGCGGCAGAAGTCCGTGCGTCCGATTTCAAACCAAACCAGGAAATTTGCGTAGTAAACCACTCCCATCTGGTCCGTCTCAGCGTAGCGGACCCGCAGGGTGGTATCTGTCCAGGTGAGATCAGGATTTGTCTTCACAATGAGCCATCTTCCATAATTTAAGGCTACTCATCGCAGTCTATAGCAAAACTGCGATTCCGCAAACCCTGCCCGCAACATCACAGCAGACTCTCGCCCACGTCATCCACGGGGTTGCCAAGGACGTGGTACATGGCCTTGAAGAACCCGCGCAGGAGCGGCTCGAAGAATCGCCGGTGCCCCTCGGCAGGAAGGAGATTGACCGGCGGGGCGCCCGCGCCCGCCTGCTCGGCTTGCTGAAAGAACTCCTCGGCCGCGGGCCAGGTCAAAGTCACGTCCGGATGCCGGGCCGGACGCCGCTCAACTTCGAACCTGCCGCGATGGAGAACCACGGTCCACGCAAGGTCCCAGTCTTCCAGAACCCAGAGGGTGGTGAGTTCGGTCTCGCGGATGTGCCGCCGCAGGCTTTTCTCTCGCCCCATCAGCACAAAGGCGCGTTGAATGATGCGGCGCGCCGCGCGCTTGGAGAGCTTGGCCGAGTAATTTTCGCTTTCGAGCATTCTTCCTGAAAACAGCGTGCTGAGGTCAAGATCGTGCAACGGATCGATGTTCCTCTGCACGGCTTCGCCTATTCCAACGGGACCGCGCCCAGGTTCGTTCGGGCCACGGAGGCAGATCTCAGCGCCTGGGCCCGCTGGGCTGCGGCACTGACCAAATCCCGCGAGGAGACAAGTTCATCCACCAGTCCCATGGTCAAGGCCTGCGTGGCAGGAATGCGCTCTGCCGTGAGCAGCATCTGCAGTGCGGCGGACTTGCCCAGCAAGCGCGGCAGTCGTTGCGTGCCTCCCCAGCCAGTCATCAGGCCCACGGCGACCCCGGGATGCCCAAACGACGCGTCATACGCGGCCACGCGGCCATGACAGGCAATCGCCAGGTCCAGCGCCCCTCCCAGACAATAGCCGCGAATGGCGGCGACCACGGGGAAAGGAAAACTCGTAATTCGACGGCAGGTGCTCTGCCCGAGTTCGGCGAATTGCCTCGCACCAACCCCTGTTACGGCCGCGACCTCAGCGATATCAGCGCCACTGGCGAAGGATTTTGGGTTGGAAGCGATCACCACTCCGGTAAACAGTCCTGCGCACATGACCTCTTCGAGAAGTTCTTCCAAGTCCTGTAGAGCAGCCCGCGTCAAGCGCGGATATCCCATCATGGGCGGAAACGCCAACACCGCAATGGAGCCGTGGTTAGAGAGTTCCATGTGAGGATTGCAGCCGTTTTCCGGAATCACGGAGCTGCGGCCCGTAGCGCTGACTCTCAGGTCAGCAGGGACGCGGAACAGCAAGATGCCGACCTAAAGGTCGGCGCTACTGAGGACCACAAACCTCATCCCGCCGTCACGCTCCTACATTCTTCCTGATGAATTCCACGATGGCCTGTGTCGTGGCGCCTGGCTGGAAGACCTCCGCGACCCCGGCCTGTTTCAGTCTCGGAATATCTTCATCCGGGATGATACCTCCCACCACCAGCAGGACGTCTTCCATGCCCTGTGCACGCAGCAATTCACAGATGCGTGGAACTATCGTGTTGTGGGCCCCGGAGAGTATCGAGATGCCGATGGCGTCCACATCTTCCTGTAGCGCGGCGCTGGAGATCTGCTCGGGGGTCTGGCGCAGGCCCGTGTATATGACTTCCATGCCGGCGTCACGAAGGGCACGCGCCACAATCTTGGCCCCGCGGTCGTGGCCGTCCAGGCCGGGCTTGGCAACTAACACGCGAATTCGTGATTCGACCGTCATAAGTTCTGAATTATGAATTCTGAATTATGAATACCCAGTACAAAGGGTACAGTACGCCTCAGCGCGGGCCGCTATCCAGCGACTGTCGGCTGCTGCGTGTATTTCATAATTCAGTATTCAGAATTGCAGTTTATCGAAACGCCGGCTCCTCGTACGTGCCAAACACGCCGCGCAGCACGTCGCACATTTCTCCCAGCGTGGCATAAGCGCGAACGCATTCCAGGATATCAGGCATCAGATTCGTGGCCGTCCCGGCGGTGCTCTCCAGAGACTTCAGGGCCGCCTGAACCCGGCCATTATCACGCCTGCGGCGCAGTTGTGCCAGCTTTTCCCGCTGCTGACGCGCCACGCTCTCATCAATCACCAGCAGCGCAATCGGGCGCGCTTCTTCTGTGATGTAAGCGTTGACCCCGACGATGATCTTCTCCTTATCTTCAATGGCAAGCTGATAAGCGTACGCGGCATCGTGGATTTCCTTTTGCGGATAGCCGCGTTCGAGCGCCGGCACCATACCGCCCATGGAATCGATCTTCTGGAAATAATCATAACAGCCACGCTCGGTTTCGAGCGTCAGCTTCTCGACGAAGTAGGAACCGCCGCAGGGGTCCACGGTGTTGGCCACACCACTCTCGTATGCCAGCACCTGCTGGGTCCGCAGGGCAATCGTGACGGCCTCTTCGGTGGGCAACGCCCAGGCTTCGTCCAGGGAGTTCGTATGGAGCGATTGGGTTCCGCCCAGGACCGCGGCGAGCGCCTGCAGGGTCGTCCGCACGACGTTGTTGTAAGGCTGCTGCGCCGTCAGGGAGCAGCCCGCCGTCTGCGTATGGAAGCGGCAGAGCCAGGAACGGGGGTTCTTCGCGCCAAACCGCTCGCGCATGACGTGCGCCCAGATTTTGCGAGCCGCCCGGTACTTCGCGATTTCTTCAAACAGATCGCTGTGAGCGTTGAAGAAGAAACTCAGGCGCGGCGCGAATTCATCCACATCCAGGCCCGCGCGCCTAACCCACTCCACGTATTCGATCCCGTCGCGCAGAGTGAAGGCCAGCTCCTGCACGGCCGTCGAACCCGCTTCGCGAATGTGGTAGCCGCTGATGGAGATGGCATTCCACCGTGGCACCTCGCGCGCCCCGAAAGTGATGGTATCAACCACCAGGCGCATGGAAGGGGCGGGCGGAAAGATATACTCCTTTTGCGCGATGTACTCCTTCAGGATGTCGTTCTGCGTAGTGCCGGAGAGCTTTTTCCAGTCCGCTCCACTTTTCTCTGCCACCACCAGGTACATCGCCCAGATGATGGCGGCGGGCGAATTGATGGTCATGGAGGTAGTTACCTGCTCGAGCGGCAACTCCGCGAGCAGGGTTTCCATGTCAGCCAGTGAGGAGACCGCCACGCCGCACTTGCCCACCTCTCCCTCGGCCAGCGCGTGGTCGCTGTCGTAACCCATGAGGGTCGGCAAGTCAAAGGCGATGGACAGGCCGGTCTGGCCTTGCTTCAGCAGATAATGCAGACGCCGGTTGGTATCCTCCGGGCTCCCGAAGCCCGAGAACTGGCGCATCGTCCAAATCTTGCCGCGGTACATGGTGGGATGAACCCCGCGCGTGTAGGGGTACTCGCCCGGGTCGCCGAGGGCCTGGGAGTAATCGAAGTTCGCGAGATCCGCAGGGGTGTAAAGCCGCTCGATCGGCACACCAGAAAGAGTAGTGAACTCTTTCTGGCGCTCTGGAGACTTTTCGAGCGCGGGTTTGAGGGTCGCATCCTCCCAACGCTGTTCGCCGCGCGACGGCTGGCGCGGGGAGAGTCCGCTCGCAACCTCGGCGCCCGCTTTGTCTGCTTTGCTCACTTCGATTCTAGGCCCCAATGGCATGTTAGAGCAGGGCCGGTTTCGAAGTCAAACCGAAGAGCGCGGAGGCAATTATGAATGGCAAATTCTGTAAATTAACCGCCATGATTCTTCTTCGAAGTAATGATAATTGCCGCGCTGACGGCAACAAGTTCCTCAGTCTCCTCTATCAGCGGTTTCGGTTTGTTCATCATTCATAAATTACAATTCACAATTTACTATTGCTTTTGCGGAATGGGGGTCTCCGCCGAGCCGGGAATGTTGGGAGCCCGCTCGACCTGGCCGGAGAGCGCGTCACTCATTTCCACGTTGTACTCCTTAAGGATGGTCGCCGTTTGCTGCTGGAAACCCGTCAGCGCTTTGGCGTAAGTCGAACGGGCTGTGACTTCGTTGCCTTGCGCCGTGGACAAATCGCGCTGCGCCTGGATGACCAGGAAGACGGTGGATTCGCCCAACTGGAACTTCTTCTGCTCGGCATCGAGGGTTTGTTTGGCCAGGGTCACTGCTTTCTGGGCGGCTTCAATCTGGGCCTTCGCCTGAATGACGGCGATGTCAGCATTGCGCACTTGCTGAGCTACGTTGTTTTTCCACTGCTGCAACAGGGTCTCGAGTCGGCGCCGTTCCAGGAGCGCGCGCGCCATGTCGGCCTGCCCCGAACGGTTGCGGATCGGGATGGAGAGATTCACGCCGAAAGAGTAGTTAGGATAGTGGCCCTGGAAGGTTTGGGTCAGGGCTTGCGATACGCCGGCAATTGATTTTCCTATCGGTGAAACCAGGGTGCCGTTGTAAAGGACACAATTCGACCCATATGTCGAGGACCCCTCCGGGCAAAGAAGTTGATCGCCTGATAAGCCTGAAGCAATATAAGTGGCATAGACGTTCAAGGAAGGGAGCAAGGCATTGCGCCGATTCTGAACCGTATAGTCCTGGTCGCGAAATTGCAGTTCGGTCTGTTCGATCTCGGGGCGGTTGGCAATAGCCAATTTCAGCGCTTCCTCCAGGGGTGGAATATCGTCAGGCCTCGGTTCTGGCAGCTTATCCATGGTCTCGATCTGCGCCATCATCAGTTCGCTGTCAACTTTCTTCGCTAGGGCCGTCTTGATGAGCTCCGCCTGCTGCTGCAAGCTGGTTTGCGCAACGATCAATTGCTGTTGGTCGGAAGCAACTTCGGATTCTGCCCGCACGACTTCGATGGGGGCCAGGGTACCGATCTCCACTTGCCGCTTGTTGTCGGCAAGAAGCTTCTGGGAATAGGCGAGCGCCTGTTCCTTTACCCCCACGTTCTCCTTGAAGGAAAGGTAATCCCAGTAGAGATTCAGAACCTGGGCGACGGTGGTGATCACCTGCGCGCGAAAAACCGAGTCCGCGACCTTCAGATCGTTCTTGGCGATACGAATTTGAGTCGAATTTGCACGGCGACCGAAGCCATTCAGCAGCGGTTGGGTAAAACCGACTCCCATGTAAGCAACGACATCCGGATTGAAGACCGGAGTCAGCGAAGTCGTAGTCCCGCGCGAGCCTGCCAGGAATACCTGGTAGCTCGTGCCCGTCTGAAAGGCTTGGGAAATGCCTCCGGAATAGCTTGTTCCCTGGGACGTGACGTAGGGCACGCCTGTAACGACGGTCGTGCCCAAAGGCGAGGTGTTTCGGTCCCATCCCAACGAGAAACCGATGGAGGGATCAAAGGTGCCGCCCCCCAATTGGACCGCGCTGGCACTACCGGAAATCCCACCCGCTCCGGAGCCGCCTGCAGAACCGCCCGCGCTGACACCGCTGCCGACGGCGCCCGAGAATAGTGCCGTAGATGCGAACGATCCCGTGAATCCGCGGGCGGCGCCGCCACCCTGGGTGCGGATGATATCCGTCCGCGAATAAGCGACCTGATAGCGCGCCAGGTCTATATCCAAGTTGTTCTCAAGCGCCAGTCCGATGGCGTCTTGAATCGAGAGGTGCAGCTTGCCGTCGCTGGTCAGCGAGCGCAAGCGTTCGGAGTTAGTCATTCTGGGCTCAGGCACCATTGGGCTGGAATAGGGCTCCCAGAACGTCGGAAACCAATGCGTGTGCGACAAACTAGAATCAAAGATCTGGGTTGGAGTAGGGCCTGTCGCAGGTTTCTCGGCCTGCCCATAAAGGCACGCCCCGAATGCAAAGGTAATTGCCACGAATAGTAAGGCGATAAAGCGTTGATGGTAAGGATTCATCGGGTTTCCTTCCCCCTACAACAGAGTATCTCCCTAAATGCCTGCATTATCATGCAATACGCAATAGTTGGACGCAAAGTTTCATGAAACGGCAGCAGCCGCCCGGAGCCCATACTCGCCGATGCCGACGCGGCGCGTGCTGCCGTTTTCGAGGGCGGTATGCGCCGAGGCTCCCTGAAATGCCCGCTGTCCTCGCGCTCACTTGCTATCCCCAGGGCCGGACGGGTCAGTCTTCCGGTGGCTCGGTGCCCAAGGAACACCAGGGCTGAATGGCCGGCGCACTCAGAGCGCGGCAGGGAAGTTTACCACCCCCCTGGTGGGCAGACAACCTCCAGAGCGGCTTGGTGAATCAGTCGCCCCTGAAGTGCCCCTCCGCTGCGACGCAATTCTAATCCCGGTGTTTTTACACGCACTTGGCGTGCCTCTAAAGAGACTAACTTTCTCCAATCCTCACAATGAGTTATGGTCGCTCCGAGTCCCTTGGTCACATTCCAGCGTCCGCTTTTGGGATTCCGCGCTTCGAGGGCGAACACCGGCGACTTTCTGTAGCAGATCAGTTTGCTGTAGCGGCTCCGCGGGCTGATTTCATCAACGAACTTAGACACGACACCTAGAGTTCCGCTACAATTCCTATGAATAGAACGACAGGCGCGCCATGTCCCATAGGCATTCGGGCTGGGCCGCGCGAGGTATTGGAAAGCACACATGCATATTCCGGATGGCTATCTCAGCCCCGCGACTTGCGCGGTCCTCTACGGCGCATCGGCACCCTTCTGGTACGTGGCCTTGCGTCGCGTGAAGAAGTTCCTGACCACGCGCTTGGTACCCCTAATGTCGGTGGTGGCGGCGCTGACCTTCGTGATCATGATGTTCAATCTCCCCCTGCCCGGTGGCACCACCGGGCACGCCGTGGGCGTGGCGCTGGCGACGATCCTGCTGGGGCCGTGGGCATCGATTCTAGCGGTCTCCATTGCCCTCTTGATCCAGGCGGTCTTCTTTGGGGACGGAGGCATTACCACGCTCGGCGCCAACTGCTTCAACATGGCGATCGTTGGCTCGCTGGTGGCGTACGCGGCATACCGCGTCGGCGCCGGGCGCGCCGCCCTGACCTCTCCGCGCCGTGTGGCGGCCGCAGCGCTCGCAGGTTACACGGCCATCAACACCGCGGCGTTCTGTGCCGCCGTGGAGTTTGGAATTCAGCCCTGGCTCTTTAAGGACCCAAGCGGCGCGCCCCTCTATGCTCCCTACCCCTTGGGCATTGCGATTCCGGCAATGATGATTGGGCACTTGACCTTTGCCGGCCTGGCGGAGTTCGTCCTCTCGGCCGGAGTTGTAGCCTACTTCCAGCGAACCAATCCTTCTCTACTGAAGCTGACGGCTCCCGGCGCCTTACACGCTGACCAGGAGATGAGTCCCCTGGCCAGGGGAAGCACCTGGAGCGCGGTGCGCCCGCTCGGGGCCGCGCTGGCTCTGCTCCTGGTGCTTACTCCTCTGGGAATTCTGGCCGGCGGCACGGCCTGGGGCGAATGGAGCGCGCCTGACTTTTCCCGTCCCCAAACGCGACAAAGAATGGCGGCGGCGTCGGAGGATCAGGCGCCGCCCGTCCAGCCCCCGCGCGGCTTGGAGCGCCTTTGCTCTGTGTGGACGGCGCCTTTCCCGCAGTACGCTCCCGCGTTTGTGCGCCGGCCGGCGACGGGCTACACGCTCTCCGCCATGTTCGGTTCGGGGGTCATCATTCTGGTTTGTCTCGGCGGGGGTTGGCTCGCCTCCCGCGGGCGGCGCGCGCCGGCCGCCGGAGGTTGAATTCGAGGGACGAAGAAACCCCTCACCCACCCTCGCACCTCGGGCACCCTCTTCCCACCAGAGAGGGTTGGGGGTTAGAGGGGTTCTTGGATGGCAGCTCGAGCGGCCACTTGCAGCCGTAACGATTGCTCAGGCAACGCGGTTGCCGACGTCGTCACGCGCCCGTGGGTACTTTCTCGCAGAAACCCCATGAATTTTCTGGAGCGGACACTCTCGAGTTTTGTCAACGCCATGGAGCGGGCGCTCTACGCAGAAGAACTCGCCCAGGCGGACGGTCTGCTGCAGCATCTTGACCCGCGCATCAAGGTGGTCGGCATCCTGGCCCTGGTGATCGCCGTGGCGATGGCCCACCAACTCTGGGTGATTGGCGCGGTTTTCGCCGTCGCGGTCCTCCTGGCCTTCTCCTCGCGCATCCCGCTCGGAAGCCTGGCCCGGCGGGCCTGGCTTCCCGTGCTCCTGTTTACGGGAATCATCGCGCTGCCGGCCCCCTTCGTGGTTCCCGGCCGCGAGGTCTGGCGCCTCCCCTGGCTAGCGTGGCCGATCACGGCTCAAGGGCTTACCAGCGCCGGTTATCTTGTAACGCGAGTGGAAACTGCGGCGACCCTGTCCTTGTTGCTGATCCTCTCAACGCCCTGGAGCCACGTCTTGAAGGCGCTACGCGTGTTCCGTATGCCCGTGGTCCTGGTGGTCATTCTGGGCATGGCCTACCGCTATATTTTTTTGCTGCTCGCGAGCGCTCAGGCTATGTTGGAATCGCGCCGCAGCCGCCTGGTGGGCAAGTTGGAAGGACCCGAGCGCCGCCGCCTAGCCGCCGCGAGCGTGGGCGTGCTGATCTCCAGGACTCTGCAATTGAGCGGCGACGTTTACGACGCGATGCTGGCCAGGGGATTCCGCGGCGAGGTCCACGTGCTCGATGATTTCCGCACCACCCCACTCGATTGGATTATGCTGACTGTCTTCGCAGCCCTGGCGGCAGCGGCGTTTTATGGCGGGAGAAGGTAGCGCGGACCCTCGTTCTTGAGTCCGCAGTTCTTCCCTCGGAAAGAAGGTGAGCACGGCATGCCGGATGCAGTATTCGAGGTTCGCGGGGTCACGTTTCGCTATCACCAGGTGACCGCGCTGGACAACCTAAGCCTGATCATCCCGTCCGGCCAGCGCATCGCGCTGCTCGGAGCCAACGGGTCCGGCAAGTCCACCCTATTGCGCATTCTGGACGGTCTGGTCTTTCCGGAAACAGGTAGCGTCCAATTCTGCGGAGAAGCGCTGAGCGAGGAGCATTTGCAGAATGCGGGTTTCGCCCGCCAGTTTCGCCGTCGTGTAGGCTTGGTATTTCAGAACCCGGATATCCAGATCTTTTCTCCCACAGTGTTTGACGAAGTCGCTTTCGGCCCCCTGCAGCTCGAATGGCCCAAGGAGAAAGTGCACACCCAGGTGGAGCAGATGCTCGAGGCGATGAAGATTGCCCACCTCAAGAATCGCTCGCCCCATCACCTGTCAACGGGAGAAAAGAAGCGGGTAACGCTCGCCTCCGTGCTGGTCCTGGATCCGGAAGTGCTGCTGCTGGATGAGCCCACGGCAGCGCTCGATCCCAAGAGCGCCAGCCAGATGATCGACTTCCTGATCAGTTTGCGCGGAGGAGCCAAAACCGTGGTCGCCACCACGCACGACCTCGACATCCTGGAGGATGTTGCTGATTACTGTTTCGTGATCCAGGCCGGTCGCGTGGTCGCCCAGGGCGCGCCCGCGGAGGTCTTGCGCGAAACTGCCTTGCTTGAGCAAACCAACCTCGTCCACGCCCATCGTCACCTCCACCCCTCGGGCGAGGTCCATTCGCATCCCCACCTGCACTCTCACAAGCATTGAGAGGAAATGCGGTCCGCAAGCCTCGGAGGACGCCCATAGCGAGGTTTCACCTCAGACTGGCGATCCGTGACCCTTCGCCCGGGCGCCGGGCGATAAATCTCCTACGCAATATCTGCAAAGGCCAATATAATCTCCGACCGACGCCCCGCCCATAGTGAAGTTCGGGGGCAGCCCAGCGAGGCGGCCGCAAAGCACTGATCAAGCAGAGGAGACACGATGGAGAACCAAGGGCTGAGCATTTTGGACGAACGCACCAAGACGACCTACAAGATCCCGTTTCACCAGGGCACCGTACGAGCCATGGACTTGCGGCAGATTAAGACCGGACCGGAAGATTTCGGCCTGATGACTTACGATCCCGCTTTCATGAATACGGCCTCATGTCATAGCGCCATTACCTTTATCGACGGCGACAAGGGCATTCTGCGCTACCGGGGCTACCCCATCGAGCAATTGGCGGAGAAGTGCAGCTTTTTGGAGGTTGCCTACCTCCTGCTGCGCGGCGAACTGCCCACTGCGGCGCAACTCAAAGATTGGGTCACCAAAGTCACCTATCACACCGGGCTGGACGAATCGACCAAGAAGGTCCTGGAAGGCTTCCGCCGCGACGCGCACCCCATGGGCATGTTCATCAGCGCCGTGGCGGCGCTCTCCACGGTGTATCCCGATGCCCGCTCGGTGGGCGACCCGGAGGCGCGCCAACTGCAAATCTTCCGCCTGATCGGCAAGGTACCCACGATCGCGGCTTACAGCTACCGGCTCGGCCTCGGTTACCCGTATGTTTATCCCGACAATGACCTGAGTTACATCGAGAATTTCATGAGCATGCTGTGGAGAGTGGCGGAGCCCAAGTACAAGGCCAATGCCGCGCTGGCCCGCGCGCTCGACATCCTCTTCATCCTGCACGCCGACCACGAACAGAACTGCAGCGCCAACGTCATGCGCTCCGTGGGCAGCTCGCAGGCGGACCCGTACGTCGCCACAGCCGCGGCGGCGGCGGCGCTCTCCGGCCCCCTGCACGGCGGCGCCAACGAAGAAGTCCTGAAGATGCTCGACGAGATCGGTTCGAAGGAGCGCGTCCCCGCCTACATTGAGCGCGTCAAGGCCGGGCAAATCAAGTTGATGGGCTTCGGCCACCGCATCTACAAGAATTACGATCCCCGCGCCCGCATCATCAAGCAGGCTGCCGACCAGGTCTTTGAGGTCACGGGCAAGAATCCCAAGCTCGACATTGCGCTCGAACTCGAACGCATCGCCCTCGAAGACGAATACTTCATCAAGCGCAAGCTTTACCCCAACGTGGATTTCTATTCGGGGATCATCTACCAGGCGATGGGCTTCCGGCCCGAAATGTTTACGGTGCTGTTTGCGATTCCGCGTACGGCCGGGTGGCTGGCGCAATGGCAGGAAATGGTGCAGGATTCCGAACAGAAGATCGCGCGCCCGCGCCAGATTTACACCGGCAGCCATCAGCGGGACGTCGTTCCGATGGAGAAACGCGGGGCGTCAATGGAAGCAGCTCGTAAGTAGTATGCAGGCAGTAGGCAGCAAGCGGCGCTCGCCCGCACCAGCCGAGCGATGACTGCGGCTGAATGGGCTGTGAAAAAACGGTTCCCTGCTGTCATTCCTGAGCCCTTCGCTGTCATCCTGTGCCTTGACAGCCTTTCGGCTGCCCATGATGGCGGAAACCCGATGAGGAGAACCCATCGCCCAAAGTGTCATCCTGAGCAGCAGCGAAGGATCTGCATGGGTTTCCAGTGACCAAGACCGATGCAGATCCTCCGTCCCGAAAGAACCGGGACTCAGGATGAGAGTGCCAGCCGCTCACAAAGCATCCCCCGTTGCGAGCAACCACGCCACCGCCCGTCAGGCGGCGCAAAATGCGATTACCGAATAGCCAATTATTTACTTGACAATGACCTTCGAGGTTTGCTAGCCTGAAAGGGTGAGAGCGCGGCGTGGCGAGGGCCGGTGCGAAACCAACCAGCGACGCAGCACCTCGCGTATCTCGACAGCGAAATTCGCCCTTTCTGGCCACTCGCTAAGGGACCAGTTGTCCGATAAAACGAAGCTGATAACATGCTGAATACAAAGGCACTCGAACTGGGTGGCTGAAAAACGAAGCTGAGAAGATATTGGAAAAAAGCGGCTTAACAAAATAAGCGAAAAGAAGGCGAAACGACACATTGTCAGCCCCAAGAAAAGTCTTTCCAAGCATCCAACCCTAAAGCAAGTAGGGCTACCCCCTCGGGCGGCGGAGGCCCGGGGCAAGCCCCGGCCCTGCAAGATCCCAGGTCATGTTTGGTCGCGGCCACTGGCCGCTCCACCTCACTAAGTCACGACGCTAGTTTGATAATTCATAATTCAGCATTCATCATTCACCACGCCTGCCGCGCGTCATCCGTCAAAAGCCGATTGCAGAAACGACGCCATATAGTACGCGTCGAGGTACTTAAAGGGCGACTCGGCGGTCGTGTAGTGGCCGCAAGGCAGCACCGCGACCTGGTGCGGCAGTCCCCGGCGCTGGAACTCGTCGATGAACTGGTGCGAATAGACCGGCAGAAAGGTCAGGTCGCAGGCGGCGTAGATCAGCAGGGACTTCTTCGCCCAGCGGGCGAATTTATCGACGTAGGTAATGGGGCTGATGGCCATCCAGGCGCGCCGCAGGCGGTCCTGGTCGATGCCGCCCTCGATGCCCTGGCGCACGTGGCGGGTGGATTGGCCCGTCCAGACCACGTCGCCAAAGGTCACGGAGAAGTGATTGAAGATATTCACCCGGAGCCGCGGGTCGTGGGCGCTGGCGAGGAATGCGTAACAGGAGCCCAGGCTTGTCCCCACGATCCCGAACTCCTGAAAGCCCTCGATCTCCATCCAATCCAGGCAGGCACGCGCATCAATCACAGCCTGGCGCGCCGCATCGATGGTGCGCCCCAGGTTGGCGGAGACGGCGTAGTCGGCGCGCTCTGTTTCCGCGGGCTTGCGGTAGTCGTGGTAAGGCAGGCTCAGACGCAGCGCCGCGATGCCCAGTAGGTTGAATATTCGGCAGAGTGCATGGTGGCCTTGGGAGCCGGCATTCCATTGCGGCAGCACCAGCAGCGCCCGGCGATGCCCGGAGGGAAACCAGCGCGCCCTCACCAGATTGTTGACGGGGTATGGCGTGTGCACAGGAGAAGTGAAAAGCAAGTACTCACCCTCGCGGCGAAAATCCGAGGGAGTTTCGTAGGCGTAAAAATCGTCACTTGACCCGACCATCGCCTCGTTCAGTTGAGCGAGATAGACCTCGGGATTTGCCCGCGGCCCCGGGTGGACACCATCCACTCCCGGCCAGCGCTCGGTCCAGTCCAGTCCCCACTCCAAGGGGCGAACCACGCGGTTCGTGTCGCGCGCGTTCAGCCGGGTTTCCCAGGCCTGCATCCAATCTCGGTAGCGGCCCCACATGCGTGTGCGCCTTTGTGGTGTTCTGTGCAATGGCTCAATGGCGGCTGGCAAACTCCACCAGCGGCGCCACCCCTCTTTCTAAGGGTGCGGAGTGTGCGAAAACGAGCGCCTTGATACTGTTGTCGCTGGCCAGGCGGCGCGCGAGTTCCACTAGTGATTTCCGGTTTTGCACCGCGCTCTTGGCAAAGACCCAATGCCCCGCTTTGAGGCGGCCGTCCTTGCCTTGATTGGCGATGTCACCCATGAACAAGTTCTTCCCAATGGCATAGGCAGCGCTTCCCGGCGTGTGGCCCGGCACGGCAAAAACGCGAACCTGGTAAGGACCCAAGGGCATGACCTCCCCATCCTGCAGAGTCCGGGAAAGGCGAATACCAGTAGGCTGCGGGGACCTGAAACGCATGATGGGACCTCCGCCCAAGGAACGGCCTTCCACCACATCTACTTCTGCGGCCAGCGCCATCACCTGCGCCTTGGGGAACTTGGCAATCCCCCCGATGTGATCGGAATGACCATGAGTCAGCAAAATCACCTTGACGTCGTCGGGGCCCAGACCGCGGCGGGACAATTCCGCGAGAAGGGCCTTCGCCTGGATATCATTGCCGGCATCGACTAGCGCCACCGCGTGGTCGCTTAAGGGCACCAGGCCTGCGCTCACGAGCCCGTCCTTGACGAGGGACATGCCATTTATTTCCCTCCCCTCCGGCACGCGCTGCCATGTTAGGAACGGGAGACCGACCACGGCAACCACGGCCACCGCAGCAATCAAGATCAAAATGATGACAAGCGCCACGATCGTCCACATTCTGCTCCTCCTAAAGTCAGCGTCTCCATTATCGCCGCGTGAGTAGTATGAATATACACCTTGGCAATCGATCGTGTCGGTTCGGCACTCGCATTCACGTCGTAAACCCGCGTCCGGTTCTGGCAAATGACACAACCACCCCCCTTGCGCTTTGCTTGACGCACCGTCAGATTGCCCCTAGACTAGAATATTGTTCAGAGCTCAAGAGTCTTGCCCTGTCATGATGCTACTCAAACGGCTGCTTGCCGGTCTCGCGTTGGCTGTCTCGTTCGCAACCTGCCTCGCGGGGCAGGACAGCCCGTCCATATTCCCTCTCAGCGAAGTCCAGCCCGGCCTTAAGGGTGTGGGGCGAACCATTTTTGCCGGCGACAAAATCGAAGAATTCCAGGTGGAGATTCTGGGCGTGCTGAAGAATGCCCTGGCCCCCAAGCGTGACGTGATCGTGGCGCGGCTATCTGGCGGCCCGCTGGAGAAGACCGGCGTCATTGCCGGGATGAGCGGGAGCCCGGTTTACGTGGGCGGCCGGCTCGTGGGCGCCGTGGCTTTGTCTTTTCCATTTTCCAAGGAACCGCTGGCAGGAATCACGCCGATCGAGGAGATGCTGGAGGTGGTTCCGGAAAAGGCGACCGCCGCCGCGCTCCCGCCACAAAATGAGAACTTTCGGATTTCCCGGATCGCGAGCGAAGGCGGGGAGGGTGGCCGGTTGATTCCTTACGAGGACGCCCGCTTGACCTCACCCGTCCTTCCCGCCGCAGCCGAAACCGCAGAAACTTCCCTTTCCAGCCTGCTGCTCCCTCTGCGCTTTGGAGGTTTTTCGAACCGGGCCATGGACCTATTCGCCACGCAGTTCCGCAGCCTGGGGTTCGAGCCCATGCAAGGTGGCGTGCTTGCGGGCGGCGATGAGAACGCTGCGCCCAGCCCTACGGACCTCGCGCCCGGTTCCATGATCAGCCTGCTCCTGGTACGCGGCGACCTGAACCTGAGCATCGACTGCACCGTGACTTACCGGCAAGGCAACAACCTTTATGCCTGCGGGCACCGCGTGCTCTCTATGGGCCCGGCGCAGTTTCCCTTCGCGCCTTCCCACGTCATCGTCACGGTGCCCAGCCTGGCCTCATCGTTCAAGCTGGACGCCCCCGGCGAGGTCGCGGGCGCCATCCGGCAGGACCGCTTCAATGCCATCTACGGCCTGGTGGGAGATGAAACCACGCCAATGATTCCGGTCCACCTGCGGGTGGATTCGACGCTCAACCGGAAGACCGAGTACAACTTCGAAATGGTCGAGGAACCCTTCCTCTCCCCGCTGCTGGTAAATCTCGCCATGACCTCAGCGCTGACGGCGACGGAACGCGCCGTGGGGGCTGCCACGCTGGAACTAAAAGGCAGGATCCAACTGGCCAGCGGGCAATCCGTGGATCTGGAAGACGTCCTTTCCGGCGATGCGGGGACAGCCAATATGGTGGCAGCGACGGTGGCCGCGCCCCTCGCGTTCTTGATGTCCAGTGGATTTCCGGGCCTCCAGATTAGCAACATCGACCTGAACGTCGTGTCGCGGGACGAGAAACGCACGGCCACGATCGAGCAGGTCTGGAGCACGAAGTCGGAAGTGCGGCCGGGAGACCACTTGGAACTGACCGCTCTCCTTCGGCTACCCGGGGGCGAGACGCTGGCCGAGAAGATACCGGTGGACATCCCCGCCAGTGTCACGGACAGGATGCTGTCCGTCATGGTAGGGGGCGGCGCGAGCATCAACGCTATGGAGTTGCGCTTCTCGGCGCTGGGGGCCGCACCGCGCGACCTCGAACAGTTGCTGCGCGCTTTGAATCGCATGCGCCGGAACAATCGGGTCTATGCACTCGTGATGGCGCCCCAGCGCTCGTTCGTATTGCAGGGAGACGAGTACCCGTCCCCTCCGCCTTCCCTGCTGCAGACTTTTCTGGCGGACCCTGCCGCCTCCTCCAACGCGATGTTCAGCGGCACCTCCGTGGTGGGAGACTTTGAGACCAAGCCAACGCTTTACACAATCCACGGGCAGAAGATGCTGACCCTCAAAGTGATCGGTCCCGGGCTGTAAGCGCGCGCCACGGAGATGTCATCATCGCCGGCCGCTGGTGGGGACGCCGGTGCCACAGCGCCGCGGGCCAGCAGAGATTCCTGAGAAAGGTTGGGGCATGAGATTCCGCAGCTACTTTCCCGTTCTGTTCCTGGTCTTGGCCATCGCCCGGCCCCTGCGGGGAGTCGAGACCAGCTTCTGGCAGGTCGGCTCTTTCGAGGAATTCCTGCAAGGGAACCTCGTGGGAGTCTCCCTGAGCAAGGCGGGCGAACTGACGCTCGCCCCCGAGGCGCGCCTGCTCTTCAGCCCCGACGAGGCTCTAGCCCTGGCCCTGGCGCGCGACGGCAGCGGCAATCTTTACGTAGGCACGGGCCACCAAGGGAAGATCTTCCGCGTTGGATCAGACCAGAAATCTAGCCTTCTGTTTACAGCCCATGAGCCCGACATCTTCGCCCTCGCCGTCGGTCCGGACGGCTCGCTCTACGTCGGCAGCTCCCCGGAGGGGAAGGTTTACAAGATCACCCCCGAGGGCAAGTCCAGCCAGTTCTATGACCCCAAAGCGAAATACATTTGGGCGCTGCTGTTTGACGCCCAAGGGCGGCTGTATGTCGCGACGGGCGACAAGGGGCAGATCCTGCGCGTGGACCCTTCCGGAAAAGGCGAAGTCTTCTTTGACAGCAAGCAGACGCACATCATGTGCCTCCGGCTCGATCCGCAGGGCAACCTTCTGGCGGGCAGTGAGCCGAATGGACTGATCTATCGTCTCACACCCCAGGGTAAAGCCTTTGCGCTTTACCAGGCCAGTCTTCCGGAAATTCATGACTTGGCGCTCGATGCAGCGGGTCACATTTTTGCCGCCACTTTGGGTGGAGGCGGCGGCAAGGGGTCGCCGGAAATGCTGCTGGCTCCGCCCGGGGCCGTGGCCGGTGGAGGCGTCATGACCGTCACTGTCACGGCTTCCACTGCACCTGAACAGGCGCTGACCAAAACCCAAACCCCGCCGGCGGAGGCCGCGCCTCCCAGCTTCAATCGCCCCGCCCCCCTCGGCTCTTCCCTGCTGCCTCTGCAAATGCCGCAGGGACGCGGGGCACTGGTGGAAATCTTCCCGGATTCCACCGCCGAGACCCTGTGGAGTTCCAATAATGAGAGCATCTTTGCGCTCACCGTGCGCAACAACCATGTGCTCTTTTCCACGGATAGCAACGGGCGAATCTTCGACCTGGAACCCAACCGGGAGGGCGACAAGCTGACGCTGCTGACGGAGACGCATGAATCGCTGGCAACGCGGTTACTGCTGGGCGGTCCCGATCTTTACGTGGCGACCAGCAATGCCGCCAGGCTCTTTCGCATCGAGGCGCCTCCCACCCGTGAAGGCAGCTTCGAAGCGCCGGTAAAAGATACTAAACTTGTCTCGCGCTGGGGCGTTCTGACCTGGAGGGGAGAGGCTCCCGCCGGCACCACCCTGCAGTTCTACACGCGGGCGGGAAATTCCGACCGTCCCGACAACACCTGGAGCGATTGGGCGGGACCCTATGGCCACGGTGATCCGATAACGAGTCCCGCCTCCCGCTATATCCAATGGAAGGCAGTCTTTCGGACCTCAGGTGGAGCTTCCCCCGTGCTCGATGAGGTCACTGTTTCCTACCTGAATCAGAACCTTCCCCCTCAGATCCACTCGTTCAACGTCAGCACCTCTGGGGACCGTACCGGAGGGACAGGTTTTGGCCCATCCCCCAATCTGCCGATGGGAGTCGGGATCGCCGTCCCGAGCGCACCCACGGTAAGTTTCGGATCTTCGCCCCCATCGGGCGGCGCCGGCAAGATACCTATCACCCTAACCTGGCAGGCTGACGACCCGAACGGAGACCAGTTGATCTACAGTCTTTTTGTCAGAGCAACCGACGAACGCGAGTGGCATCTTCTCAAAGATAAACTCCGCCAACCCAGCTTTACCATCGAACCCAATACTATTACGGATGGGAAGTATGTGGCCCGGCTGGTGGCGTCGGACGAGGAGTCAAACCCTCCCGACCTGGCGCGCAAATCCGAAATGCTAAGCGCCCCATTTTGGATCGACAATACGCCCCCAACCGTGCAGGTCCTGAAGCAGACAGTTACGGGTTCCGCGGCGGAGGTGCAGTTTGTCGCAGAAGATGATACATCCCCGCTGCGCAGTGCGGAAACCTCTCTGGATGGAAAAGATTGGCAGGACGTGCTTTCCGATGATGGGATCGTGGATTCGCGCAGGGAAACGTTTACCGTTAAGCTGAGCCATTTGGACCCTGGGGAGCACATCGTGGCATTGCGTGCGTACGACACGGCGGGAAACGTCGGGATGGGAAAAGCCGTAATCCGCGTCCCCGGCGCGGGAGGCCAGACTCGGTAGACAAGTCGCATCAGACTATAAGTCTCACTCGGCTGCCCGGGACGGAGTCGCGCTTCATCGTTGCGGCAAGAGCCGGGCCTGAGGATTTCAAGGTCTAACTTACTCATAGCCACTGAGATTCTGAGATATCATGCCGAGGAAACGTCCGGCATACCCGCAGGCGGGGAGCCAGCGAGTAACCCTTTGGTCCGGGCATCCGTCGACCTAAGAAATACAACTCTCGATACTTGCGCCGCATCCCAACAAACGAGTTGAGGTGCGGCCGATTGTGAAACTTCTTGAGCTCACAGAAGACACCGGCGCCAAAGGCTGCCTCGGAGACTCAGTTAATTGCGCGTGCCCAGCAGGGTGATGAAGAGGCCTTCACGGCCCTTTTCGAAACCCACAAGCGGCGAGTTTATTCACTCTGCTTGCGCATGACAGGGAACACTGCGGAAGCGGAAGATCTGGCGCAGGAAGCTTTTCTTCAGCTCTTCCGAAAGATATCCACGTTTCGGGGAGAGTCAGCCTTCTCGACTTGGCTGCACCGGCTGGCTGTTAACGTCGTTCTGATGCACCTGCGCAAGAAAGGCTTGCAGCAGATTTCGTTCGACGAGGTGGACACTTCCCAGGACGAGCCGGTCAAGCGGGATTACGGGGATGATGACCGGCGGCTGACGGGCTCAGTTGACCGGATTGGCCTGCAGCGCGCCATAGCGGATCTTCCCCCAGGGTACCGGACGGTCTTTGTGCTGCACGACGTGGAAGGTTACGAGCACAATGAGATCGCCGAGATCATGGGATGCTCCGTAGGCAATTCCAAGTCGCAGCTTCACAAGGCCCGCATGAAGCTGCGCGAGCGGCTTCGCCAGGATCATAGGGCGGGAACCGCTGACGAGCGAGCCGCCGCCGAGGAATCGGCAGGAGAAGTGGAAGAGGAACCATGAAAGCTGGGCGAGAGGAAACCGCCGAGGCATGTCTCCAGTTTGAGCACGAACTGGAAAGTTATCTGGAGGGAGAAAGCCGGCCCTTCGTAACTGCCCACCGGCAGGATTGCCCGTCCTGCCACGCCCTGCTGAGCGACCTGGAATTGATCCGCCTCGCGGCGCGAGGAATGCCGCTGGAGGAGCCCTCCGCGGTTGTCTGGGCCAACGTGCGGGCGCGGCTGGAATCCGAAGGCGCCTTCCGCCCGCAAGGCAGTGGCTGGCACAAGCTTCTAATGTGGCGGGCAATTCCCCACCCTGCTCCCGTCGTAGCTCTGGCAGGCCTCGTCATTCTGGGTGCACTGCTGTCCATACCTCCCAAAGGTGCCCAGCGTTGGGACGCGCCGGAGGCGGCCGCGACTTCCCCCACCCCGCTAACCAGCTCAGCCACACCCATCAGCGATGACCCTGCCCTGGCGCGTTTGGTTCAGGAACTGGAAAGCAACTACCGGGCCAACGAAACCTCCCTTGCCCCGGACATGAAGGCCACTTACAATAAGAGCCTGGTGTCCTTGAATGACTCGATCCGGGAATGCCTGGACTCCTTGCAACAGGAGCCCAGGAATACCCTGGCACAGGAATACCTCTTGACTGCGTACACTCGCAAGGCTGAAGTTCTTTCTTCTGCGTTGGAGTTCGAAGGGCGTTAAAGGAAGGAATACGGGTTTGAACCAGCAGACAGTCGTGAGCAAGATACATGCGAGGCAGCAGCTTCTGAGTTCTCTGGCGCTAATTCTCATCCCAGCCTCGATGCTGTGGGCCGCCGGCGAGGGGCGCCTGGAGAAAACCCTCGACACCACGCGCGAACCCCGCATTAGCCTAACCAACCTGAAAGGCGTGGTCCTGGTGCGCGGCTGGGACAAGGCCCAGGTGCACGTGGTCTGGACCGTCGCCTCCCCGCGCGTGGAGGTCGATGCCGAATTCCTTCCCGACACGGGCCCGGCCGAGAAGGTGCACTTCACGACGCATTTCCTGGACCCGCTGACCACCCCAAACGACCAGGTGGCCGACTACACTCTAGACGTCCCCGCCGCCTCCAGCCTGGAAATCCGTAACCCCCAGGGGAGAATTCGCGTGGAGGGCATGCAAGCCGAGGCCGACGTCCAATCGGTAGGAGCCGACATCGTCGCCGTGGATGTTTCCGGACACCTTTCCGTGCGTTCGGTGGGCGGCAATATCGAGATCCTCCGCCCCTCCGGGCACGTGGAGGCCTCTTCCATCACCGGCAACCTGCATTTTGTGTCTCCCACCACCACCAAGTTGCGTGGCAGCTCGACATCAGGTCATATCCTCTTCGAGGGCGACTTCATGGAGCGCGGCGACTATATCCTCTCCGCCTACAGCGGTGACCTGGACATCGTTTGCCCGCCTTCTGCATCCTTCGAGCTGAATGAGAAAACCGTGCGCGGCAAGGTGATCAACACCCTGCCCATCAAGCGCCGGCGGGAGTCCACCTCACCATTAGCCTCCTCGAATAGCCTTCTGGGAACCCATAACACCGGCAAGGCCACCCTGGAGCTCACCTCCTTCAGCGGCAACATCCGCATCCGCCCGCAGGAGTGAAACGCAGGGGCTCGAGGGGAAACGGAATCCCGTAGATTCGCGCCCTGGCGCCGAGGCTCGAGACGTTTCCTCGTCGCCGTAGTGGTGTGTTTCGCCAGTCGCCTGCCCTCAATCCCCAAGAAGTTCGGCCCAGGGGAAGAAGCATCCGCCTATATCATGAACCCTCAGCCTGACTGCTTACTGTTGCCCTTCCCCGGCCCCCCACTCCTCATGAGAGTGTGATTTGGGTCAGCTCAACTCCCTTGCGCCCGCGGTTAGTTGACACGACGCATGCAAAGTGGATCGCAGTCTGATTCCTCACCGCCGCTGCTTAGAAGTTGCGCAAGCGGCGACCCCGCCACTATAATCTCAGCCGAACCTAGTTGGGGAGAGACCCCGTCGCGGAATGAGCCGACAACGTCGAAAACTGATTTATCTCCTGGGCTTCATGGGATGCGGCAAGTCTACAGTGGGCAAGCTGCTGGCGACAAAACTGGGCTGGCCGTTCATCGATCTCGATGCGGTAATCGAAGCCGGACAAGGCTTGAGTATTCGCGCGATTTTCGAGAATTCCGGAGAAGTCTTTTTTCGCCAACTGGAGCGCGCCGCGCTCATCGAGACCTCGAAGACCGAGCCGGCGGTAATCGCCCTGGGGGGGGGAACGTTCGCGCAGCCGCCCAACGTGGACGTCATTCGAGAGGCGGGCGGCATTACGGTTTGGCTCGACTGCCCGGCGGAAGTCCTATGGGCGCGTTGCGAAAGCATGGATCATCGTCCGCTCTTCCGCAATGCCGAGTCATTCCGCCGCCTCCTCACGGACCGCCTGCCTTATTACCGTCTCGCGGACTTCCGCGTCTCTACCGAAGGGCTTGAGCCCACCGGAGTGGCCGAGCAAATTCTGCGCTTGGGGGTCTTTTGATCTGCCCAGAACAACGTAGCGCTCTCTCTTGCTCCAGGAAAGGAACAGCGCGATTCAAACCCCCGATTGGCGGGGGCAGCCCATCGACCGGACAGACCGAGAGGAGCCTAAACTGGCCTCGCTAAAACATTGTCCGCTGCTGATCACCATTCTCGTGATGTGGACAGGAGCCTTGGCCGCCCGGCCTCTTTCGGCGCAGGCCTCAGCCTCCCCCCACGTTGACCTGAACGACCGCGGCACTTTCGAGCTTTACGCCGCAGGCAAGAACATCGGAACTGAGAAGTTCGAAATCCGCTCCCGGCCGGATGCGGTTGAAGCTGCGGGCGAGATTCATCTGCGGGTAGAACAGGACGGCAAGACCATGGAGATGCGGACGTATCCCAGCCTCGTGCTCGACCGGCAACTCCATCCCCTCTCCTACACCTGGAGCCAGAAAGGGGCGCAGTCATCGCAGATTAGCGTCGACTTCCGTTCCTCCCCGGCACGCACACGCCTGAAGACGCTGAGCGGGCAAGAGGAAAAGCGCGACTTCAAGCTCCTCATGGATGTTCTGGTGCTTGACGACAACGTCCTCCATCACTTCCAGTTGGTCGTGGACCGGTACGACCAGACGGCAGGGGGAAAACAAACTTTTCAGGCCTTCATTCCGCAGGAAGCTCTGCCCGGGGTAATTACCGTGGAAGAGGCGGGCACGGGGCCTGTCACCGCCGAGGGAGTGACCCTGACCCTGCGGCATCTGGTCCTTACTACCGAGTTGGCCCACGTCGACCTCTGGGTTGACGACCACGCTCGCCTCCAGGTCGTCTCCGTGCCGGAGGCGCAGTTCCAGGCTGTTCGGAAGAAGTAAGCCATGGACAACATTCTGGTCACCGGCGGCGCCGGGTTCATCGGATCCCAGTTCGTGGAGCGCCTCCTGCGGGAAGGAAAGCGCGTCGCCATCGTTGACAACCTGGATGAATACTACGATCCGGAATGGAAGCGCGCGAACCTGCGTGAAATCGGGGCGAGCGGGAATTTCGAGTTCTACCCGACCGATATTCGCGACGCTGAGAAGCTCCGTGCAGCATTTAGGACCTTCAACCCGGAAGCCGTGGTGCACCTGGCAGCGCGTCCCGGAGTGCGTGCCTCGTTCCTCGAACCCGACGCCTGCGTTTCGATCAACGTTGCTGGGACCGCCCGCCTACTGGAGATCAGCCGGCAGAGCGGTGTCCGGCGGTTCGTCTTTGCTTCTTCGAGTTCCGTTTACGGGAGGGACAACCGCGCCCCCTTCACGGAAGACAGTTGCACGACTCATCCGCTCTCGATCTACGCGGCCACCAAGGTGTCCGGTGAGGCCCTGGCTTTCACTTACTCCCAAACCTATCCGTTCTCCGTGGCTTGCTTACGCCTATTCACCGTTTATGGACCCCGCCAGCGGCCCGATCTCGCCATCCGCAAATTTGCGGGCCTGATCCTTGCCGGGGCAGAGGTACCATTCTTCGGGGATGGCAGCTTGCAACGGGATTTCACGTATGTCGACGACATCGTGGACGGAATCGTGCGGGCCCTCGATCTTACTGGTCCGTTCGCCGTCTTCAACCTGGGGAATTCACACCCGGTGCGCCTGGATTACATGGTGGATACCTTGGAGCGAGCGCTCGGTAAGACGGCTCGGCGAAGATTCCTGCCTGTTCCGACCGGAGAAATGCTCTTGACACACGCCGACCTCGCTAAGGCACGCCAGATCCTCGGCTACTCGCCCCAGGTCAGCTTCGAAGACGGAATCCAGAGATTCGCCCGGTGGCTCAAAGCCCAGCCTTAGGATTTCCCCGAAGAACTCCTTTCCCAACCTGTGCAGGCGTTGGCTAACTGGCACGACGCAAGGGTTTGGTTTTTAGATTCAAGACAGGAATGACAAATCTAGATGGGCCTTCGGAAGAGAAGGTTCGAAGAGGTCAGAAAAGACACGAGCGGCATCCGCATTGCCTACCGGATGCCGCTCGCCGTCAAGCTCTCTCTGTCCTGTCCCGCCACCAAAAACTAATCACCGTAAATCAAATACCCGGGATAGGGGCAGGGTTGGCCCGCGGGCGGAGTGTACGGGCTGTCGGGCAAACCCGTAGTGACCGCGTTATAAGTGCAGCCCGCCTCAAACGCCGCTTGTTGCGCGGCGGCCGTCGCCGCTTGTGCAGCGGTCACCGCATTCCCAGCGGTCGTATTCGCTGTGTTTGCTGCCGCGGTCGCTGCCTGCGCTGCGGTGGTTGCCGCGTCGGCAGAGGTCTTCGCTCCGTTGGCACGGCTAATTGCGATGCCTGCCAGCACCGCCGCCACTCCACCCGCAGCTATGCCTCCGATGTCCAGCCAATTATCTTCATTGCTGCCGCCGCCCCCGCCCACTTTGGTATCAGCGGTCTTGGGTGCGATCACGATCGTCTGGCCCTTGACCACATTCTTGGTCGTGCCGCGATCGTTTACCTGCAGCGAGCCTTCCTTGGCGCTGATGACAACGGAGCCATTCAGCATGGCCACTTCACCCAGCGTCTTGAATCCCGCCGCGGGTACGACGGAAACCCCGCCCGCCTTTACGCGCACTGACGTCCCCTCATTGGGATGAAACATGGAGACGTTTCCTTGGCTGAGCAGCACGGTAACTTCATTAGCATCCCTCAAGAAGGATGCCACCGTGTCGCGCCCAAACACCATGCGGCTACTGTTGCCAACGGCAACCACAGCTACGCCATCTCTCACTTGCAGGCTATCGCCGCTGAAGATCGTGGTATTGGGGAGAAGCGACTGGCCGCCTACGGTTGCATTCATGCTGCCGGCCACTGATCCGATTACCGCGGAACCGGCAAACGCCGGTACTGAAGCAACCGCCCCCAGGAGGAGCGTAAGCAGGACAACTCGTAATATGGTGTTCTTGGTAGACATCAGAAAGTCTCCTTTTTGGTCCGGGCAGATTAACAGCTCCCGCAACCCAGCGTGGTGTAATTAATTGCTCTTTCCCAGCCGAGCACTCATTATATTTAGGTAATCTCCCTTGTCAAGGTTTTTTTTGTAGAAAGTCGAGATTTTCTGGCGAGGCTCGCCGCACCCAGCGTAGGCCTAGATCTGATCCTGAACAATGCCAACAAGTCATTACAAAAGAATTGGTTGCGACAGGCTGTCGAGTCTCTACTAGCCCAGTGTCTCAGGTCATTGAGGATTACAGAATTGACTGGCTCGCGCGAGGGAAATGACTCATCCTCCGAAAGCTGGCAGGGACAGCTTGCCTGCATAGGCCCGACGTTTCTGTTTCCTAATGCATAATAACAGAACAGCGCTTGGTCCTCGGGAAAGGTCGACAACGCGTCATGCGCCGAAGAAAAAGCATCCACTATCGGCTCCAAACGGCGCTCCGCCGAGTGATTTTTCGCCTCCATTGAACTGGTTAACCATTGAGATAATAGCTTAAATAGAACGTGGCCGGACCTCCTCAACCGATCACAAGATGTCCTGAAGCTCGCGATACTTCTGGCGAGGTGCCTGGCTTCGATGCGGGAGCTTGTCTTTCCCCACAGGCGAAACAGCCAAAGAAGCTGCGCAGCAGGCCACGCTGCCCCAGCCTTCGCCTGTGGCCACACAGGAGATACGCTGTGTTCGAGACTTCGCGCCAGCCGTATCATCGCTCCGGTGAGATGCGAATCATGGCCTTCACCACGCCATCGCGCCGCGCGGAGACAAGGTCGTATGCCTGAGGAGTCTCCTCCAGGCGAAAGTGGTGGGTGAGAAGCGGGCGGACATCAACGCGACCGCTGGTGATGAGTTCAATGGCCGGGGCCACGCATTCGTTTTGACGGCGCACATTCAGAACACGCAGTTCGTTCCGCCGCAGCAGATTAATGTCGAAGCCCACGCGATCCAGTTCGGGAATTCCGATGACCAGCAGCGCGCCGCCGGGACCGAGGAGCTGAGCGCCCTGGTCGAGCGCCGTCTGCTCGCCCGCGCACTCGAACACCGCGTCCAGGCCGAGAGGGGCGAGCCGCTCGACGATCGCCACCACGTCCTCGCTCCGGGGATTGCCTGTCCAATCAGCGCCGCAGGCGCGCGCCACCGCCAGGCGTTCGTCCACGAGGTCGGTGACATAGATGGTGGCTGGTCCCAGAGCACGGAGCGCCAGCAACGTGCACAAGCCAATCGGGCCTGACCCCAAGATTCCGACCCGCGCGCCGCGCGCGAGTTGAGCCATCTGGGCCGCATAGAGGCCAATGGAGAGAGGCTCGACCACGGCGACTCGGTCGTCATCGAGGGAGTCCGGCACGGGAAAGCAACACTCCGCAGGCAACACCAAGTACTCCACCAGCGCCCCAGGCAATTGCCCGGGGTTTCCCAGAAACTTCTGGTCGCGACAAGTATGCTTACGCCGCGCGCGGCATTGGTCGCATCGGCCGCAAGGCACCAGTGGATCGACGGCCACCCGCTGGCCGACTCGCAGTTCCCGCACCTCGCCCCCGCGTTCCAGGATGGTCCCTGCGCACTCGTGGCCGAGCACATGCGGAAACTCGACGACCTGTTCTCCGATCCGCCCCTGCGTATAGTAGTGCATATCGGATCCGCAGACGCCCACCGTGTTGATGCGGAGCAAGACATCGCGCGGCCCTGCCAAATGGGGCGCCGGCGCCTCGCGAATTTCTACCTGCCGCAAACCCGTCAGATACGCTGCCTTCATCAAGTTTCTCTCCACGAATCCTTCTCTACTTCGCTGAAAGTGATGGTACCATTGAATGCTCCGGACGGTTACTCCTCACGACGATAAGCAGCGGGGCGCCGGCGGGTCTGTTCCCTCAGATGGTAACCGCAGCCTCGGCGCTGGTGAGGTGAACTGCCGGGCTTGAGCGCAGGTCGACCGAGCTCAAGACCTCAAGGAGGAGGGCAAGAAATGAAGAATCTCATCCTGGCTTTCAGCCTGACACTGCTCTCGGTGAGCTTGGCCTTCAGCAAGACGGCCGCGACCGCCAAAGCGGACCTCGCGAATAGCCAAGGCCAGCACGTCGGAACGGCACAACTCAAGGAAACCGCGCAGGGAGTGCGCCTGGCGCTGGAGGTCGCGAACCTTCCGCCCGGCGTGCACGGCTTCCACATCCATGCGGTGGGCAAGTGCGAACCGCCGGACTTCAAGAGCGCGGGCGGCCACTTCAATCCTGAAGGCAAAGAGCACGGTTTGGAGAACCCGGCGGGCCACCATGCCGGCGACCTTCAGAACCTGACCGTCGACGCCCGGGGCAAGGCCAAGGTGACGATCGTGGTCTCGGGGGTTACGCTGGGGGAAGGGGCCGACTCGCTCTTTCAGCCTCAGGGTACGGCCATCGTCATTCACGCCAATCCCGACGATATGAAAACCGACCCCGCCGGCAATGCCGGGGCGCGTATCGCCTGCGGAGTGATTACCAGGTAGCTGATCCAGCCTGCCAGGTGGGGGCCGCCCTGCGGGGCGTTTCCAGCAACGGCGGCCGGCCCACCTGCCTGATCAAGCCGACCAGCAGGCAACCCGGGCCCTGTATGAATTCAAGTTCCCGTGCATGGATACATCCTCATGCAGCGGGGTGGAGTGCCGTACTCTTCGCGCTTAGCGATGAAACGGAAGCTCGGTTATAATCCCCCCGGACATTTGCCAGGATAGGTTCGGCGGTCAGGCGCGCTGAGGTTTCAGGAACATGATGACTCGTCATCCGAATACTGTCCTGGTCGATTCGATTTCCGGAGATCGCAGCCTGCCGCAGAGTTACAGTGTCCAGATTCGGCTCTCAGGAAAGCGAGCCTCCCCATGTCCGCAACGCCCCAACTCCGGTCTGATGAAGACGAGGTTATGATCGCCAACCGCGCCTTTTACGCTGCCCTACAGAGTCTCGACTTACCCTTGATGGAGCAGGTCTGGCTGCATGAGGATTGGGTGAAGTGCCTGCACCCGGGGTGGGAACTCCTCCTGGGATGGGAAGAGGTGCAGGGAAGCTGGCAGGAAATCTTCCGCGCGACCGAACAAATGATGGTATCGGTCAGCCGGCCGTTGGTGCGCGTGGCGGGGGCGGCCGCTTGGGTCTCCTGTCTTGAGAATGTCACAACCGCCTACCAGAACAGCTTTTCCTCGGCGCTTATCGAGGCCACCAACATCTTCGTGCGCCGCAATGGCCGCTGGCTCCTCGCCCACCGTCACACGACACCTATGGCAGCCACGCCCCCGGACGCTAGCAGCACTGTGCAGTGATTTGCATCGGCGAACTGCAACCTGTTAAATCACCGCGCTGGCCTGCCCTGAAATGTGCACGTCCTGCAGGGTCTTTAATTGCTCATTGAGCTGGCGCATCTGCTCGCGCAGTTGATGCTGCCATTCACCTTGCAGCAGCGCCTTCTGCTTCTCCATCTCGCGCCGCAACTGGTCAGCCTGCACACGCATTTGCTCAGCCTGCTCTCGCCATGGCGCAGAATCCACCGCGCCAAAACCGTTCGCCGCGACGGCCACGTGCCGCTCACGCCGTAGCGAGCGCGTCAGTTCCACGGTCACAGTCTGTTCGTGGCGCTCGCGGACGATGCTCAGGTTCACCTTGCGCGTGTCGTCGGTAAAGTTGCCGTTGAGCGCCGCGCGGAGCTCGTCCACGGCGCTCACCGTTTTGCCGTCCACTTGCACGATCACGTCACCGGCCTTCAAACCGGCTTTCTCTGCCGCGCTGCCCACCATCACCTCGCGCACGAGCACCCCTTTTCCCTGCTTGACGCCGAAGTATTGCGCGAGCTGCGAGGTGAGGTCGTCCCCGGAAATCCCCAGGCTGGCCTGCCCCGGACCAAAAGAGAAGTTGAACTCTGGAATGTGCACGGGCGGAACAGCTATTTCCGGAATGGTGAAGTTGAATTCCTTATGCGCAGGAGCTTCCAGTTTCGCGCTCAGGGTACGGGCCTGTCCGCCGCGCATGACTTTGATGGCGACCGTGCGCCCAGGCGGCGTTTCGCGAATCAGGCGGCGCAACTCGGCGCTGCTGCGCACGCGCACCCCGTCAAATTCCACGACAACATCGTCCTTCGCGAGGCCGGCCTGGGCGGCGGGGCTCTCTTTTTCAACCCGGGTTATGATGGCGCCGGCCACCGCGGCCAGCTTTAATTCCTGAGCCTTTTGCGGAGTTACTTCACCGAGCACAGCGCCCAGGTGCGCAGACCCGTCGTTCAGCAACAGGATTTCGGGCGCCTCCGGTGCATCCGGCGGGTCGGGCGGTTCCGTCATTTCCTGGCTGCGAAAAACTCCTGCGCCAGCCATAAGCAGCGCGATCGAAAGCGCTGATCCTGCGAGAATCTTGTTTTTCATGGTTGTCCTCCGCATTCGAGTCATCACAAATCTTCATCCCGCTGGCCCACCCGAATATTTCCGCGCACGGTCCGTAATTCCACCCGCACGCCGCCCTGGCCCAGGCGCGCACGGCGTGTGGTGTCGCCGGGTACAGAACTGGCTTGCCACATGTAGGTGCCCAGGACTTTTCCCGCCACCGTAGTGAGCTCCAGGTCGGCGTTCGCCAAAGCGGGCAGCAGCAAATCCAGGTCGCCGTTGAGGGTTTCGAGTCTGATGGGCGACTGAGGAGCCGGCAGGGCGCGGAGAGAAACCCGGATATCGCCCGTCAGGGCCCGCGCCACGACCGAGCCGGCCACGTCGAACCCCTCAATATCACCATGCAGGCTGCGGGCCTGGACTGTGCCTTCCACGTCGCGCACCGCGATGCCGCCTTCCAGCGTGCTGAGCTGTTCTAGCCGCACCTGGCGAGGGACGCGCAAATGGTAGTCCACCAGCACAGGTCCATCCAGGTCCCTGGGATAAAGCGTATGGAAGGCCAGGCTGCCGCTTCGCGCCTCCACTGCGACCTGCACGTCGTCGAGCCGATCGGTGGGACGCGGACTGCGCATCACGACCGAGGCTTCCACTTCCGCGCGGTCCCAGCCTTCCACGCAGATGCTGCCGTGCACGTTCTCGACCATGACTTGGCCGCCGGGTGGAAGCGAAAATCGCTTCTCCCAGACCCGCTCCGTGCCGGAGGAAGCTCCGAGCGCACTGGCCATGCCGAAGAACGCAGCCAGAAGCATGACAAGCTTCAGACCCTGGGGGATCGCTCCGTGGTTAGTGGTCATCATGGCCCTGATCCTCATCCCGTTGGCGTTGCTTTTGTTCCTCTTCATGCTGGTGGCGGCGACGGTCCTTCGCCGCACGTTGTTCCCCCCAAGCTTTCCAGGCGCTCGCCTCGCGCTGGTCAAGGTCACGCCGCGCCTGCTCGTCAAGCTTGCGGATTTCGATATTGCCCGCCACAGTCCGAATCCTCAGGACCTCCCCGCCGCCATTCAAGGCTCCACGCCCGCGCAGCGTGGTGGGAACAACCTCCTCCCCCTCGCCCTGAATGCTCAGGGGAAAGTCGGAGACGATCTTGTGGCCAGCCGCAGCGTCGATGGCCGCGTCGACCGTGAGGGGCAGATTGATAGGCAGATAGACAAAGACATCCCCCATCGAGGTCTCAAGCTGGGAAGAGCCGAAGGTCTTGGTGGTAGAACTGAATTGCGCCAGGATCCGCCCCGCCGCCGTGGAAGCTTTGACGGTACTTTCCACCTGCAGCAGGTCGATACTGCCGCCCGCGGTATCCACCACAACGCGCCCGCGGGCTCCCTGCAAGCGGATACTGCCGCCCGCGGTCTCCGCACGGACACTGCCGCCCGCTGGGCCAATCTGGATCTGGCCGCCGGCGGTCTGGGCGGTCACCGGCCCTGTCGCGCCGCCAATCACCACGTCGCCGCCCGCGGTCTCCGCGCGCAGTGTGCCGGCGACCTGCCCCGAGACGATCTCCCCTCCACTGGTTTCCAGGGTAGCGTCACCCGTTACGTCATCGACGCGGATCGAACCTCCCGCCGTGCGCGCCTCCAGTCGGCTGCCAATCTTTCCCAGGGTGATGCTGCCGCCGGCGGTCTCAATTCGCACCGGACCCGCCAGATCCGCGGCGCGCACATCACCGCCCGCTGTGGTGAGCCGGGCTTCACCGTCCAGGGGAGCCTCGACCGTGATATCGCCACCCTGTGTTTCCACGTCCAGGTTGAATCGGGGTGGTACGCTGAGCTGGAATCGGATGCTGAAGTTCGAGCCCCGCCGCTCCCGTCCTGGGGTCTGGCTGAGGAGGTAGACGCCGCTGGTATCCAGGGGGCGCGCACTCAGTTGGACCCGATCGAACAAACGTCGCGCTGCAGCCTCGTCGGACGTGTAAGCACGCAAGGTCACGACACACTTCACCTCGTCGCCAGGTTCGGGACGGATGTCCACCGCACCCGCCTCCGCGCGCAGCAGCAGCCGCGCCCCTCCCTTAACGGGCGCTTCGAACTCCGCACGCTGCTCCCAGCCGCGGCCACGGCGCTCTGGCGTGCCGCGCTTGATCGCAATGACGTCGGCCGCCTTCAGGGGCAAGGCGATGAGAAATGCCAGCAGCGCGAGACTTTGTATCTTCTTCTTGCTCATGGTTCGCTCCGGACCTTCACTTTCCTAGTTTCATCATAGCGTTGGCGCACTTCAGGCGGACATAAGGATTCGTGTCCGTAGTAGCCAACTGTCCGAGGGCCCGCTGAATGGAAGCATCCTGAACCCCTCTTTCTCCTTGATCGATCAGGGCGTCCACCGCCGCCACGCGCACACCCGGGTTAGTGTCATGTTCGAGTGCGTCAAGCAGGGCGCGAGACCCCTCTTCGCCTTCCATACCGCGCACGGCGTCCAGCGCCTCCAGGCGCACGCCGAGGTTGGGATCGTGTCGCAGGGCATAGAGCAGCGCCTGGCGGATATTGGGGTCGTTGGCGTGCGAGCGCAGAGCGTCCAGAGTGTCGCGGCGGATACCGGGATTGTCATAACTTTTCACGGCATAGACCAGTACCTGCTGAATCTTCGGGTCGTCGAGTGAACCCTCCAGGGTCACGCGCCGCTCCGCATCCAGAGTGATGCGCACGCCGCCGGTCTTAGGATCAGGCGCGACCCGGCTGATGTCGCTGATCCGCATGTTCTCCATATCGGGGTTAACCAAGCCGGCGCGCTCAACGCCCGCCGGACCCGGCAGCAGCCGCCCCGCGTGCGGCCGCAGTGACCAGCCTATTCCGAACCCGCAGAGCATGAGCGTCAGCCCCAGAGCAAAACTGGAAGCCGGCTGCAGGCGAAGCACCGGGGGCCAATTGCGAAACAGGGTGCGCCAGCCATGCTGTTCGCGGTCGAGCGCCTCCTCGAGTGCCTGGCGCGATTCCGCCAGCAGAGACGCGGTTGGTTCCCGGCGCGGCCCCGCCGCCAACACGCGGTGGAGTTGTTCGGTCTTGGCTCGCAACGCCCGGCACTTCGCGCACGCCTCGAGATGCTCTTCGCACGCCGTCCGCTCCGGCTCGGAGAGCTCCTCATACAGCAGCAGCGGTAAGTTTTCTTCCATTTCCAGGCAATTCATAGGCGCTTCCTTCACCATCAGACTCCTAAACCAAGTCCCCCAAATCCGCGCGCAGTTTCTGCGTGGCGCGGAACAGGCAATTCTTCACGGTCTGCTCGCTGGTCTTACACATCTCGCCAATCACGCGTAGTTTCAAACCCTGGTAATGCTTCAACTCGAAGACCATACGCTCGCGCGGGTTCAGGCGACCGAGCGCCTGCTGGATGCGCCGGGCTATCTCCTTGGAGTGCGTGGCGCGCTCGGGGTCGAGCGTGGGCCGGTCATCGGGAACGCTCTGGAAATACTCGGGCTGGCCGTCATCGGCTGCCGGGGCTGGGACTTCCTTGCGCGTGGTCTGCCGGCGCAGGTGGTCAAGACAAACATTCATCACCACGCGGTAGAGCCAGGTGGAGAAGCGAGCCTCCAAACGGAATTGGCGTAGGGAGCGGTACACTTTCAGAAACGCCTCCTGGTACAGATCACGAGCCTCTTCGGGCGAACCCACCACGTGCAGAGTCAAGCGCAAAACGTTTTGGTCGTAAAGCCGCACCAAGGCATCGAAGGCGGAACGGTCACCTTCTTGCGCGCGACGAATCAGCGCAAGCTCAGCGACCTCACTCACCCGCGAGTCTTGTGCAGTAACTTTGCCAGCCAGCTCCAAGCACGCGCCATCCATCACAAGTTTGATTCGAACCTCATCACTGGGGTTAGACGCCCCCCGGACTAAAAGGTAAGCGCCAGAATGGACGAATGCAAGTTGGCAACGAGAGTCAGCGGTTTTTTGAGAGGGGTCACCGTCCTCGGGGATGCGCAAGTTGAAACAGAGGCTTACGCGGAGCGGGTCACGGACGAGGCCTGTCCAAATTACGCTCGATCCGGCGGGCGGCAACCTGCGGCGCTGCCGCTCGAACGGTTGGTGAATTTGGACAACCCTGGTCAGGAACGTGGAGAAGTGGAACGCCGCAGATGCGTTTTGACGTACTGCTGAAAAGCCGCTTCCAGTTCGTGAGTGACTCTCCCCGGGGCCGGGTATTTCCAATTCGGACTGATGCTTCCAACTGCGGCGACCTCGCGAGTTGTGGAACTGATGAAGGCTTCTTGAGCCGAGCCCAGATCGTCAGGAGTAAGGTCCTGCTCAACGAGCTCGCAGCCCGCGTCCGGGATGACCTCCCTGAGCACCTCGCGAGTAATTCCGGGCAGGCAACCCGCCGCGAGGGACGGAGTCAGAACCCGGTCGTCGCGCACCAGGAAGAAATTGGCAGAGGTGCATTCTGCCAAGCGTCCCTGCTCGTTCAAGAGCAGCGCATCGTCGAATCCTTCGGCGTGCACTCGCTCGAGGGTTCCGGCGTTCTGCACCCAGGAGAGCATCTTCGCGCCCGCCAATCTGCCAACTGAAAAGATCGCGTTGGGCACAAGCTTGAGCCTGTGCGCGGCCGGCCAAGCTACGAGTTCGCGCGTGAAGATCAACAGGTCCGTGGCGGGGAGGCCCGGAGCGTCGGCCCAGAGTCCTCCGTGATTCTTGATGAACGAAACGCGGGCCGTGGCCTCCTTCCGACGGTTGGCCGCTGCCAGCTCCACAACCGCTTCCCAAACGGCGTCCTGTTGGTAATCGAAGCTGATCCCCAGGCGTTCGGCGTCTCGCGCCATCCGCACCCAGTGCCGCTCAAAGGCAAAAGGGAACCCTTCGTAGATCCGCAGGGTCGTGAAGACTCCCCAACCCATCAGCAGGCCCATCTGGCCAGGCGACAGGCGCGCTTCGGAGAGAGGAACCAGACGATCGTTATGATAGATGAGTGAATCCATAGGGATGGGTCGTTCTCGGGTTTATGGAAAGGATAGGTCCTGACTGTCCGCAGTTTACCAAGGGATGCGAACGGTGAGCGGATAATTCAGCCGCAGACGGCAAAGTGTATCCGGCGGCATGTTCACCTCGCGCCCGCGCCGCCACAAGGCCTCGTAGCCGATAAGGGCGGCTCCTCCCGCGGGAAGCGCCAGTGAAATACCCGCTGAGCCGACGGCCGCGATCTTCAGCGCGCCGAAGGTCCCGAGCGCTGTGAATCCCCCGAAGAGCGCCTTCCAAGAGGCCGTGCTATTGCCCGTCAAATGACCTTCCGCATCGAGGTGAAAGTTGAGCGTCCGTGGTTTTTCCAGCGCGGCCAACACACCCGCAATCGGCCTCTCCTGGCCATCCGGGAAGGTGATCCGCTCAAACCGCAGGCCGAGCTCAGCGGGACGGTGCAGATGCCCGGAATTCCGGATCATGGTGATTCGCCCATCCAGGAAACTCCCCTGCGGCAGAACAATTTTCCCTCGGATGTATACGGGCTCGAGGACTCTTGCCAGAATGGGGTCATCGACGCGATTGACCCGGGAATGAATGCCGGACAGCACCTGGATATTGAGCTCCGTCTCCGCAGGCAGGATGACCGTCTGAGACTTGAGTGCTCCGGTGAGATCTGCCGCAAAGGTCCCGCGGTGCGACAGCGGGGTTGTGAGGACGGGTTCCTGTCCGACGGCCGAAATCGCGGCCATAGTGCCGAGCACGATGACTCGAATCAACTTCATCATCTCAGTTCCTCCCCAAAGTGCACTTTTTCAGGTCCGAAACTGAAGGCGCTGAGTTCGCGCCCCCACCTAATCGCGGGACTATCCCCTTCTCGTGGACTTGGGCATTGTCCCTCTTGCCCTGCCAAAAAGCAAGGGACCCGAAGGCAACAGCCAGAATCTCTCGCTGAGCGCGAGCGGCGACGCTCTCGGCGTCTCGCACACGCTTCACCCCCATCAGGCAGGACGGAGAGCTTTCATCCCATGTGTCGGACTTGCTCGGCACAAAAGAAAAGGCCCAACCTTGGCGGTTGGGCCAGGAAATGCTGAAGCAGATGCCGGTTACCCGAGCTTTGTGACCTTGTCGGCCTGCGGCCCCTTTTGCCCCTGGACGATCTCGAACTCCACCGTGTCGCCTTCTTGCAAGGTCTTGAAGCCTTCACCCTGGATGGCCGAGTAGTGCACAAAGACATCAGCTCCGCCGTCCTGGCCGATAAACCCGTACCCCTTGCTGTTGTTGAACCACTTTACCTTGCCTTGAAATCTTGCCACTTGCATCCTCCTTGATTTTGCTTTGTAGCTGTTCTCTGAAAGTGCCAAAATGGAAAAAGCCGAAGATCTCTAAGATCCCCGGCCCCCTAACTATATCCACACTTTCCTGACGAGAACACTTTCCTGACTCCCAGTTATTACAATTAGCGTTTCTCCAGCCGATTTGTCAAGAGGAATGTTCCATCGGTGAGATCAGAACCTGCCATAGCTGAAGCTCCGATTAGCGGGCGTCAAGAAGCCAGAGAATCCCCACCAGCGTTTTCGCGTCCCGGATCTTATTGCTCCTCACCAGGCGCGCCAATTCTCCGATCGCAAACAGCCCGACCTCAATGCGCTCATCCTTGTCGGGCTTGGGCTGCGAAGGGGTCAAGTCGCGAGCTTCGACAAGATGCATTTTCTCGCTCAGAATCCCCGGGCTCGGGTAAAACTCCAGCAGTGGTTTTAAAACGCGGGCCCGGTACCCGGTTTCTTCTGCCAGCTCGCGCCGGGCGCTCTGCCGAGCAGTTTCCCCTGCTTTCATGCCGCCGGCAACGAGTTCCCAGAGACTCTCTCCCACGGCGTGCCGGTACTGGCGCACCAGGATTAGCCGGCCATCCGGTAACCGCGGCATGACCACAACCGAACCAGAATGACATACGACTTCGCGCATCGTCTTGACGCCACCGGGCTCGATCACCTCTTCAACCCTCAACTGGATAACTTTTCCGCGATAGATCGTCTTGCTCTTCAGCACACGGGCACGCTTTGGCACGGGCTTCACCTCATGAAGGGACGTTGCTGTCAGCAAACGGGCCTGGGCAGTATACACCCGCCTCCACCACCGAGGGACTCGGCGGTCCATCCAAGCTTCGCGGGGGGTTGCCTTTCTGTTGCAGATCGACATCCAATGCCGTTGAGAGGTGGCGTTCAAGTTAGCGTGGGAGGAAATTTATTACCCGACTTGAGAGCAAGTTACTTGTTTTACCCTTAATTATCTTGATTACCGCATGGCTGCCGGGCGCTTCCGGATAGACAACAATCGGTCATATTGTCATGTTTCCCCTGCTTGAGGCCCGTGGCCGTTGCGGACGCCACCCCGGCCGCCACCGCAGGCGCACGCGCTCCTTTGCCCACCGGCGCCATTGCCATAATGACCTAGACACCGGCTCCCTTTGCCGGAGCCCCAGCCTGGAATCGCCGTCTCCGCCGGTTGCTGGTTTAAGAAGGGAACCCGAAGTCAAAGCCGATTTACTTTCCATCCGGCGCATCGGGCACAATGCACTTGATGACCTCGGGGTTCGAGATCGTGACCGTGGCGCCCTGAATAAACATCGGGTCGCGGGGCAGATGAACCTTCCACGCCGGCAGCTTAACCCCTCCCGGCACGGGGTGGGCGGCCAGGATCTGGAAGAAGACATCGCCCGCGGGAAGATTTCTCAATACGAAGGCCCCGTCCTGGTCGGTGGTCACCGTGGTGCGATCCACCAAAATCCTGACCCCGGCCAGGGGCACCAGTTCCGCATTGGCCTGATCGTGATCTCCGTTGGGGTGGCCGTTGTGGGCTCCATTGGCCAGCGCTCCACTGACGATACCCGGGATACTCAATCTGCCGCCGTTTGCCCCGCTGGGTTTCATCAGGAGGCGGCCCGTGATGGACCGCAAGGCTTGCACGGGCACGTCTTGCACCACCGTCGAGGTGGGCGCGACGTGAATCGGGAAGGACGCCGTCTCCATCTGGTAGTTGGCGGGAATCGTGGACGCATCGAGCGACAGCTTGTAGTCACCGGGGTTTACATCATCGATCTCATAATCCCCGCTGGAATCGGTAAGCACCGGGCGCTCGGTTTTGCCGTCACTCAGGGTCAGGCGCACTTGGCGAATTCCCGGGGCGTCGGGTTGCCTTCTCCCCGTCAGGTCATCATCGTTAAAGACATTCCCCATGACCCGAGCAAAATTGACGACACCGAAATCGGCTTCCGCCACCGAGGGCATGGTGATATCCACTTCCACGCTGGGGGAGCTGGTGACCCGAACCGGTGCGTTGAATTGCTGGAGGGGGAGGCTGACGGTATAAACATCCGGCTTAAGCCCTGTAAACCGGAAGCGGCCCTGTGCGTCGGTGAGGGCCGCCTTTCCGTCGCTCAATTCCACGCGCATTCCCGCGAACCCCGGCTCACCGGCATCCAGCCTTCCGTTCACGTTGTTATCACGGAACACATGGCCCTGAATGGTGGCCCGGCGCGCCTGGAAAGGATGCAGCCAGGGCTGATGGCCGTTCAGGTGCTTGCTGATCCCGAAGCTGAGCACGGTGGTACGTCTCAATCCCTGCTGGGCGAAGTCCCACAGAAGCATGTTGGAAAGTGACGATTGCAACTGAATCGTGCGAGTCAACCGATAGTTAAGGTTGTAGCCGAAGAGATAAGTGTTCGTTCCCTGACCCAGGCCTTGGGCGGCGCGATAATACCCGACCATGGGATTCAAGTTCAGGCGGCCGCGGAACGGGAATTGCCCTTGCAGGGTTATCTGGGTATTCGTGGGTTGCAAATTATCCAGCAGGTTGCGAATCTCGGGCGACAAGTTATTGGAATCCACAAACGCCGCCGGATCGAGCAGAAACAACTGTTGCAGCGCCGGGGAAAGCAGGTTGATCTCCTGGTTCAAGCGGCTCGCCAAGGAAAGATCATTGCGGGAATGTTGCAATCCAATATTGAAGGTTCCGGTCCGAACCGGAATGCTGACCGAGTCGAGCAAGGTGAGATCCGACTCCGCATTCAGTTGCAAGGGGTCGCTCAAGGCGCCGACCGTAACCTCCGCGGTGTTCACAATGCGCCGGGTGAGCATCGAGTTCAGGGCCACATCGTACCGGTTTCCCTGAGTTTTCGTTTCACCCGTGAGTCCGCCCTGATTGCGCGTATAGGTGTAGTTGAGTGTCGCACTTTCATGGGGAGTCAGCAAGAAACTCAGGTGAGGGTTGAGGTAATCGGAAGTTCCCGGCGTCAGAGTAAGACCCGAAGCTTTCGTTTCGCTGTGTTGGTAATAAAAGCTGCCGGCGATCTTGTCGGTAAACGCCAGGCTTGCCCCGGTGGTCAGGGACGAGCCGCCGGCAAAAAACAGTTGCATCTGGTTCAAGGGAAAATTCGCGGCCGAGGTGGTGCCGGAAGCGAACCCGCTGAACTTCCGCCCCTGGTAGGTAAAACCTTGCTGGGCGAGACCTCCTCGCGTGCTGGCGCCGAAGGTTCCCTGGATGATCCAATGCCGGTTGGGGTGATAGTTATAACCCAGGGTTTGGAAGAAGCTGTTCTCGCGTTGCAGACTGGGCCCGAAAAAGGAGACCGGCGAATTCAGCCAAGCGCTGGTGGCATAAACATTCAGGCTATCGCTCTGTTTCCGGTTGTAGGTGAAACCCCCGATGTCGCGAGTCCCTTGCAGGCTCAAAAAATAGACAGGAATCGTTGACCCGCTGAAGAACTCGAATTGATTCGCGCCGCTGCGGAACTTGAAGTCCCCGCCCCGGATCGTGAAGACGTTGAAGAGCGTGTAGGGCGTCGCCTGAGTCTGTCCATTCAACAACCCGGTCAGATCGAGGGGAAAATCCAGCAGGGAAAGATCCGTCCCGGGAGTGTGGTACTGAACGGAAGCGGTGTTCGCATTGAACCAGGGTGCGCCGCCAAGATTATTATCCTCCATCTGGCCATTGATCGTCAGGCGATTCCCCCCATCATTCTCCGTCCAGTTGAAGTAGTGCGAGAAAAGCAGGTTGGGGGCGGAACCCGGGCTGTTTACGGCCCGGGTGGTGGTGCCGGCCATTCCACTGCCCAGCGCGTCCAATTGGGTTTCCGACAGCCTGGGGTGTTCGGGTTCGGTGGGAGGCAAAATAACCTGGACCAGAACCGTGTAGCGCTGGTCTTTGACCCAAAAGAAGGCCACGGTCGTGCCGCGTTTCTCCCCGGAGAATTCCACCTTGTCCGGGAAAATCCGGACGTTGCAGAGCGAGTCATCCAGCATGATCACTCGCTCCACGCCGGGGAGCGCTACGGTCTTTCCCGCGTGCAGAACCACGACGACCTGCTGTGGAATGGTGTCCTGCGCAATGCTCACGGCGCAGCCCAGCGCGCCGAAGCCCACGACCAGGAGGACGATTTTGCGGCAGGCCGCCCAAGCGGGCGCCGCGAAGGCTCCCTCCGGTCTCGGAGAGCCGGCAGGAGCGGACCGCCTTGGGAATCCGAACTTCATGGCGTTGAGCCTACCGTGAAGGGCAAATCCTGGGTGTAGACCTTGTCTTCACCATATTGAATCGTCAGGACGGCCGTGTAGCTTCCGGGTGGGAGGGTTCCCGGCCAGGAAACCGTCATGGAATCCTTCTGCCCCGGAAAAAACCGCTTGGTATCACTTTCCGCCTTCCCGACCAAATCCTTGCCGGACTTGAAGATGGCCACAACCGGCTTGGGAAAAAGGTGGGTATTGCCTTTATTCAGCAAGTCGTAATCGACCTGGAAGGCGCGCGTTCCGGAAGGGGGGGTAACACGGGCGCCGGAAACTTCTGCCACGTAGGTCTGGGTGTGCTCCGCACTGAGCAAAACCAGGCAGCCTAGCCGGACGTTGGTGTAGACGGCCTTCCCCTCCTTATTCGCCCCCGGCATCAGCTCGGGTTTGGACTCCAAGAACACCACCGCGTAATACCCCCCGGAGGTGTTGAGGGGCGGAGTCACGAGCACCTTAACCTTGCCTACGCCCTGCGCCGGGACCTCGAGCTGCCGCGGCACAACCTCGAACCAGTTCGCGGCGGAATGCGGGGAGGAACCCGGAGGTCCGAATACCTTCTCATTCTTCTCGTTGTACCAAAGGTCGGTTACCGTGACCCGCATGGAAACCGGGACAGAGCTGCGATTCGAGCTCGACAATTCGAATTCGAACGGTTGACCCGGTCTGAACGCGTAATCGACCTCGGCAGGGACGAGCCCCAAGGATTGTGCCCGGGCAACCGGCACGGCCGCTCCCAGCCCCAGCCACAGTCCCAGGGCCGCCGCGAGCCGGCAGGAAAATCGAAATCGTATCGAACGAAATGGTCCAGGTTTCATCACGGCACCGTCATCGTATAGGTCAAGATGGAACTATCCGCGCCGGTAAACGCACCGGCTCCGTTCACATTAGACACAAACAACCCAAGATAACTCGTGAAGTTCGTTCCGCTCTTCGTACTGCCGGAGGTCAGCACGGTGGGAGCGGCGCTCGAAAGGGAGATGGCGGTAAAAGGACCTCCTAGCGCGGAGGCCGCTTCCATCTGGAGGACCGAGCTGTTGGCAAAGTTGGTTGAGACGTATGTCTCCAGGGTGCAAGTCGTCGATACAAAACTTGAAAAGGTTGGCTCCAGAAGGTAGGGGGTGGCATACACCACACCACCGGAAACAGAAGTGACGGTCAGTCCGGTGGGGGGAGCCATGCCTAGACCGTTCACATTCCCGAAATCCATCGCATAGTCTGTGCCTGACCCGGCCGTTACGGGAAGGCCGCTCGCCGCCGCCAGTAAGAGTTGAACCGCGGTCTGCACGGTTTCCGGGCTCAACGCCAGTGTGACGGTATCGTTGGTATTGCCGTTGGAGATCCTTTTTGCAACGAACGTGATGGTCACTTTATCCGCGCCTGTGAACGCCCCGGCCCCGTTGCTGTTTGCGACGAACAAGCCGAGAGTGGCGATACTCGTGGTGCCGGTCGCTACTCCGGGGGAAGGAATTATGGTGGTCGGTGCGGCCGCACTCGTTGATAAGACAGAGAAACTGCTGAAACTGGTGCAGGTGGTGTTGATGGGGCAGCTATAGAGAGTCAGGATGGCTGGGTGGGTGAAGTTCGTGCTCACATAGGCGGTTACGCCCACATTCCCGGCTGCAGTTACGTGCATTCCGTAAGGCGTCGTGTAGAGGACCCCACCCGTGACTCCGGTGGTGATGACGCTTACTCCCGTGCTCGGGGTGCCCACCCCAAGCCCGTTCACATTTCCCATGCTCCCGGTAAAGGCGGGGTGCGTGCCCCCAATCGTTATTCCCCCGTCCGTCTCGATCGTAAGGGTTCCCCGGGCCAGCGGCGTTACCAGCAGCAGGGCGACGATGAGGAGGGACAACCTTCGAAGAACGGTTGTCCCTCCCACACGCCGTTGTAACGCGCTTCTCCCTCCGTGGTGCTGCCGGATAGAAGCAATTCCCGGATTCTCACGAACCGATCTGCCTGGCACACTCTTCCTTCCCAGTGGGCTTACTCATCCGACTCGCCCGAGCGTGGGCTACGGCGCGGTCAGAGTGTACGTAACGGTCGCAGCGTCGGCACCCGTAAAGGCGCTGCCGCCGTTCTGGACAGAAACAGTCACACCGACGTAACGCGTGATGGCGGCGCCGTTCGCAACCGTGGTGCCCACACTCGTCGGGGTAGCGGAATTCGTCGACATGGCCGTAAGAGAGCCAATACCAACGGGAGCGGTGTTCGATTGCACGACGGCCAAGACCGTGGGGTTGGCAAAGTTGGTCGAGACGTAGGCCGTGATGGTGCCCGTTGACGAAGTTTGCCCGGAAAAGGCCGGCGTAAGTTTGTAGTCGCTATAGACCGCCGAGGGCGTGGAGCCCGGTGTGGTCGGCGGGTATACGGTGCCACAAGTGGGCGTGCTGATGCCGAGAGCATCGACCGTTCCAAAGGTGATGGTGTAATCCGTCGCGCCGCCGGTGGACGGTGTGCACATGGTGCCCTGGGACATCGTGAGTTGAATGGCCTTCTGCACAGTAACGCTGATCTTCAGCGTGGGCGAAACCGTGCTCGCATTCGCTGCCCCAGTGGCTGGGAATGCCTCGACCGCGAACATGAGCAAGGCAGCAAACAGAATTCCGATTCGTAGTTTCACTGATTTTCTCCTTCGTATGGGAATTTCAGCGCTGTGGGGGTATCCCCAGAGAGCTGTGAGGCGAGAAGCGTCACTATATTCATAGTTCAGTCCTTCCAACCTTCCGAGAACTCTTTGGTTAGAATTCCTAAGAATCCTTCCGTTAGAATTCTCTAATTGAGGATGTTAAGTCACCCCCTGATACGATGGGAATAGTACCGACGTACTAGAACATAATACTAGATTAGAAAAAGATTAGAGCCATATAATATCTGTTTAATTTACAAGTTGTCACTGTAGTGGCAAGCTATTTCGCCACATACGTGAAGGTGTGAAGAACGATCTCCCCGTTGGGAGGCGCAATTCTAAAGGGTTTGCTGCGGGTTGGGGGGGAAGGGTCACTGGTCGCCGCGTCGTCAAAACTAAGGGACGGAGCCACGGTAGGGGGCTCGCCTTGCAGCTCTGAAATGATTCCAGCCCAAGGGCTGGTGATGGGTGGGCCTGGACCTTCCATCGGCTCCCACCGAAAAGTGGCCAAGCTGATGATGGAATTCGAGTCGCCTGGGGAAGGAAGATTGCGGTCATCATTCGGCGCAGCATTGACCGCCGGAATGACATATACATCGAGACGAAGCCTGGCGGTGGTCTGCTGATGGGGTTGCGCTGAACCGGAAGCCGCGCAAATCAGGAGACTTGCAAGCAGCGTAAAGGCCACGGCCAAAGAAGCACCGTGCGGTTCGGGCCTGAGGCGGTTCTTACCCGTCTCCTGCCCTGGCAGACTTCTGCGCGGCTGAGTTCGCATCGACATCAGTCCATATCTATAATCGGCACCCCGCGCAAAAACTTTAGCCGCAATCTTGCCCAGTGGGCTCGGCCCTCACGCGTGGTCGAAATTGCAACGGGCCCCCGTCCCTCTGCCGGGCCAGGGAGCGATGCTCTGGGGTTTCACACCCAAAGGTTCTTGTCAGCCTGAATGCGTAAGTTTAGAGCAGAGCCGGCTGATTTTCAAGTCAGTCAAAACTGTAGGTGTGCTTCTAAAGCGAGATTTGGGCGGCCCGGTCACCGTCATGCCACCCTCGAAATCAGAGGTCTGAATATTTCCTACCAGAGTGTGTGGGGATTGCTGGGTCGGGTGGATGATGCACGGTAAAAACACGACTCTGAAAAGCTAAGGTTATTGGCCCTTTGAGGGCCGCTCTGTGTAACCTACCATCACAGCGCCCACGAACCAGAGCACGATACCAGCTACGAAAAGTACTCCACCGACGTGACCTGCCAGAACAAGAATCCTAGCCGCCAGGTACATCGACAGTCGAAGCGGCAACAAGACCAGACTCATGATTACCAAGCCTCGCCCTATCGCGCGGACTATCATGGCAGTGCTCATGACCATCTCCCTCTGACCGCGAACGCGGTCCGGCTCAAAGGACTTTAACCGAGCCGATAATAAGTCGTGCAAATTAGCCTTTCAAGTTCAATTTGCACGTGATGTGTCTGCCGGACGCGGCGGCGAATTGAGGCAATCTCTGTTGAACTCAAGGGGAAAACGGAAAGGCCTTTGCATGCCAACAATCATTCTGTGGCAACGGCCGTGCCACCTTGAAGTCAGGGATTGAAGCCAGAACCAGCTTTTTCCAGGTTGCGAGACATGACGCAAGTTCTCGGGAGCTGGAATGTCGACTATAATGTGGGGCCGAGGCAAGCCGGACGCGAGAGAGTGTCCCACGCCTTGGGACACCGAAGGAATGTACTTCGCATGAAAATCTCCGCCCTTATCGTCGACGATGAACAGCCGGCTCGTGACGAGCTGGCATTCCTGCTCAAGAGCATTCCCGACGTCGAAGTGGTGGGCGTGGGCCGGAACGGAGTAGAGGCGGTAAGCTTGGTGCGCGACATTAACCCCCAGTTGGTCTTCCTCGACGTGCAGATGCCCGGCGTGGACGGCTTCGGCGTCATCAAGCGTTTGCTGGAGAAGAAGGTGCGCCCGCCTCTCTTCATTTTCGTGACGGCTTACGACCAGTACGCCGTGCAAGCCTTTGAAGTGAACGCCCTCGACTACCTCCTGAAGCCCATCGCCAAGCCCCGGCTGGAGAAGGCCCTGCTGCGCGTGCGCCGCCTGCTCGAGACTTCGGAATCTGCCCAGGAGAAACTCGACCGCCTGGTGCAGATGATGGAAGCGCGCCCGGCCTTGCACAAAGGGAAAGCGGTCATCAAGAGCGGCAATCGGCTCTTTTTGGTCGATCCTGACGAAATCATCTACGCCAGCATTGAAGACGGTGTCATCAGCATCGTCACGCGCGAACTGGAAGGCCAGTCCAACTTCGGAACCGTCGAGGAACTGCAAGCCAGCCTCGACCCCAAGACCTTCTGGCGCGTGCACCGGTCCTACCTCGTCAACGTGAACCGCATCAAGGAAGTGGTTCCGTGGTTCAAGGGTTCCTATCAACTTAAGATGGCGGACCGCACGCAAACCGAAATCCCGGTCAGCCGCGCCCAAACCCGCAAGCTGCGGGAATTATTCAACCTCTAGGAAGCTGATGAAAGACGAGGTAGTGCCGGGGTTGAACCAGGTCGAGAATTTCCACTCCCCTTGCGATTAAGGTCGAGATCAAGTCGGCGTTCCCTTTCTTGCCCCTAAAAGAACTTCCAGTTCAGAGCCACAAAGGCCAGGATGACGACGGCGGCGTAACACTCCGGCGTTCGGTACCACGCGGTGGGGAGACTGTCGTGCGCGGCGCGGGAGTAAACCAGTCCCTGCAACTTCTCTTCCTGGGGGGGAGGCGTCAGGTAGCTGGCTGCGACCGTCACCACCAGGCCCGCGACAAAACCCCACATGGCCATGAATACGTTCGCCGCCATGGGGGAATGGAACTGGAGGACGCCAAGGCGGTAGAGCAGGTACTCCAGGGCCGCGCCCGCCAATCCCGCCAGCATGCCCAGGAAACCGGCGGTGGCGGAGGGGCGCTTCCAGAACATGCCCAGCAGGAACACGATGAAGAAAGGTGAAATGAACAGGATCGCGATCAGTTGCATGTAGTCCATCAGGTTGTTGAAGTGGAGCACAATGTAAGAGGAGGTGCACGCCAGGACCGTGCCCATCACCGTAGCGGCCTTGCCAACTCGCAAATAATGCCGGTCCGGACGCGTCTTCGCAATATAGGTTTGATAAATATCGTAAGTGAATACGGTATTAAACGCGGTAAGGTTGCCGGCCATGCCGGACATGAAGCTGGCGAGCAGGGCCGTCAATCCCAATCCCAACATGCCGCGGTGATAATAGCGGCCCATCAGGGCCGGGAGCGCCAGGTTGTAATTCTGTTTCACGATCTCCGGGAAGATCGCCAGCGCCAGCATACCCTGCACGGTCACGATGGCGGGAAAGAGCATTTTGGGAACAGCGGCCACCAGTGGAGTCTTGCGGGCGGACGCCAAATCCTTCGCTGCCAGCGCCCGCTGGATGAGGAGAAAATCCGTGCACCAATAGGCGGGCGCTGCGCACAGTCCTATGCCCACCACCATGACCCACCAGGGCACTCCGAGCGGGTCGCCGGGAGCCGCCATCCCCCTCCAGGTGTGCAAGTAAGGGTCGGGCAGCTTGGACACCAAGCCGTGCCAACCTCCCACCTCGCGCAATCCCAGAAACGTCAGAGGGAGAAATCCGAAAACAATCAGGAAGAACTGCAAAAACTCGTTGTAGATGGACGAGGACAAGCCCCCCCAGAAAACGAACACCAGGACCACTCCGCTGGCCAGCAAAACGCTCACGGTGAAGGGCCATCCCAGCATGCTCTTGAAGACCACCGCGAAGGCGAACATGTCAATGCCCGACATCAAGATCGTGACCACGGCGAAACTGCAGGCATTCAGGGCGTGAGCACGATGGTCATAACGCAGTCGCAGGTACTCGGGCACGCTGCGCACCCCATTCGCGTAATAGTACCGGACCATGAAGATGCCCAGAAAGGCCATGGAGGGGATGGCTCCGATCCAATACCAGTTGTTGGTGCGCATGCCATACTTGGCGCCATTGGCGGTGTGGCCCATCACCTCCAGGGCCCCCAGGTTTGCCGACATAAACGCAATGCCCGTGATCCAGTGCGAGAACGACCGGTTGGACAAAAGGAAATCCGCGGAAGATTTCATTTTGTCTTTCAGCCAGTAGCCCACTCCCAGGACCACCAGGAAGTAGGCGGCGATAATCGCGAAATCGAGCGGGCTGAGTTTCATCAGCATAGCGAGTCTCTCCCGGGGGGCGGTTTAAGGGGTCACGCCGACAGGGTCAAACATTTGAGGAATGCAAGGCCCGGCAGGCCGGACACGTGGGGACTGTTCCACCTTTATCCTTGTGCGAGCAGGCCGCCATCCACCACCAGGGTTGTCCCGGTAATGTACGCGGCATCACTCGAGGCCAGGAAGCGAACCGCTTTGGCCACGTCCTCCGGCTGTGCGAATCGCCCCAGCGGGATCTTGGAGATGAGCCGCGGCTCTTCTTCCGGACGATTGTTCAGATGATAGCGCAGCAAGGGCGTGTCCGTGGCGCCCGGTACGACACAGTTCACTCGAATGCCGTAGGGCGCACAATCCAGCGCCGCCGCTCGCATGAACGCCACCAGCCCGCCTTTGGTAGCGGCATACGCGGTATATTTTGGAAAAGTCAGGAAGGCATGCGCCGACGAACAGATCACGATGGCGCCGCACTTTTGCGCGCGCATGATCGGAAGAACCTGCTTGCAGCAGAGGAACACACCTTTGAGGTTCACCGCGATCATCCGATCCCAGTCTTCTTCCGACGCCTCCGCCAGCGGCTGATTAGTCTGCACGGCAGCGTTCGCGAACAGGATGTTGGCGGCTCCAAAGCGCTTCGCCACGGCATCCATGGCCTGCTGCACTTCGGCCGCCTGGCTGACATCAACTTTCAAGAAGAGCGCCTGCCCTCCGTCGCTTTCGATTCGAGCTGAGGTTTCCCGCCCGTTGGCCTCATTCCAGTCAATCACGACGACCTTGGCGTGCTCGGCGGCGAAGAGAAAAGCGGTGGCTCGGCCAATGCCGGACCCTCCCCCCGTCACGATAGCGACCTTGCCGGAGAACTCACCCATGTCACTTCCCCTCCCTGCTGCCGCGTTCCTGGCACGCGAACCTCCGGAACACGGCTGACCGTAAACGAAACCTAGCGGCGGGTCAAGCCGAAAAGAAGGGAGGAACGGATTCCCGCCGCGGGCTTGCGGTCCTGCCGCACTCGGAAACGCGGCTCCCCGGGTTAAATCACATTGTGATATAATATGATTTCATGAAACACTCGACGCGGGCCGGTGAGGACCCCACCATCAAGTCCGATGCACTGCGCCAGTTGGCGTGGTTTCGCTACCGGGTTCGCTGCTTTCTCCGTTTCAGCGAAAAGGCCGCGCGCACCAGCGGCATCACCCCGCAGCAACACCAGCTCCTGCTGGGAGTGGCCGGTTACACGGGCCGCGGCTGGGCCACCATTTCCGAACTCGCCGAGTTCCTGCAGGAGCGGCACAACGCGGTCGTGGGCTTGGTCCAGCGCGCCGCCGAACGCGGACTGGTGCGGAAGATCCCCGGGCAAACGGACCGGCGCTTTGTCAAAGTGCACTTGACACGCCATGGCATTGCAATTCTTGAGAAGATTTCGCGAGTGAACATCGCGGAACTCCGGGAACTGCAGCTCGATATCCTGAACAGTCCCCAGAGCCGCCCGCCTGATATCCCCGCTGCGCAGGGCGCTTAACGCGGCATTTCTCACCGCAGAGTCGGGGAGGCGCGGAGGCTTGAAAACACTTTCTCTGCGTCTCGAAACTAGACAAATTGGAAGTCCAAAAATTGCGTATTTGGCGCCTTCCCAAGCATCTTATGATTAGGGCCCATTCGAGGTTGGCGGAGGTCTTCGATGCCTATCATCCGTGCGTGCAGCCAATGTGGACAGCAGAACCGCATACCAGCCAAGAGTCTTTCCGGCACCGCTCGTTGCGGAGTTTGTAAATCGCCCTTGACTCCCATCGCGGAACCTCTCGAGGTGGACGAAACGTTATTCGATGAAATTATTCAAGACGCCCCGGTTCCCGTGCTCGTGGACTTCTGGGCGGAATGGTGCGGGCCGTGTCGCCTCGCCGCGCCGGAAGTCTCCCGCACCGCTGCCGACATGGCGGGCAAGGCCATCGTGCTGAAAGTCGACACGGAAGAAAATGCTGAACTTGCGGCGCGCTTCCAGGTTCGTGGCATACCCAATTTTGTGATCTTTTCGGGTGGCCGCGTGGTAAGGCAGCAGCCGGGCCTGGTCACACACGACCAGTTGGAGCAGTGGCTCACCTCCGCCGCTCCTGTTTCCCCCTAAAAGCGGGTGGCCATCTCTGAAACCGCGTGCCGTGTCAGGCAGCAGGCGTAGCGCTGTCCTCCGAGTCCGCGGCACTCTGCTGTTCTTTTGGCACGAACCGCGGCGCTACAACACAGGTCCGCGCTCCTCGCTAATCTTGCTTGGATATGCAACCCATTCCGGGTAATCTGTTTCCTAACGGGTATCGAATTGCGATCGTTTCCGCCAGGAGTGGAGCCATGAGACTGAGTACCCCTTTTCGTTTCGTATGCGCATTCTGTATTCTGCTCTTGCCCGCCAGGGCAGCCGAGCCGCAACTCACCATTTACAATCAGAATTTTGCTGTCGTGCGCGTGCTGATCCCTTTGAACCTGCAAGCGGGTGAGAATCGCGTCCAGTTTACGGATACGACTGCCTTCCTGGAGCCCACTTCAGTGATTCTGCGGGACGCGTCAGGGAAGCGCTCGCTGCGGATTCTCGAGCAGAATTACCGGGCCGACCCAGTCTCGAGCCAACTCCTGCTGTCCCTGAACGAAGGCAAGACACTCGACTTTGTAGTGCAGAGCGGCGACAAGACCGAGATCGTGCAGGGCAAGATCATTCGCAGCGGATACCTCCCCACTCCCCCCCAGAGCTGGAATCCCTATAACGGATGGCAGGCCCCGGCGCTTAACCTCGAACCCATTGTTGAGGTAAACGGCAAGCTGCGCATGGGACTTCCGGGGATTCCGCTGTTTCCTACTTTCCCAAACGACACCATTCTGAAGCCCACGCTCTCGTGGGTACTGGAGACTGACCAGCCCGGCGAGATGAATGCCGAGTTCAGCTATGTGACGTCACAACTCACCTGGAACGCGGATTACAACCTCGTGGCGCCCGAGCAGGGTGACGTGCTCGACATCGTGGGCTGGGTGAGCATTCGTAATCTCAGCGGCAAAGCGTTTGACAATGCCCATATCAAATTGATGGCGGGCGAGGTCAACAAGCTTCCGCCCGGGCAGTTCGCCATGGATTCTCTCCAAAGGGCGTTCGGTGGGGGGGTCGGAGGCATGCTTGGCCCAGCGCCCCAGGTCACCGAGAAGCCTTTCGAGGAATATCATCTTTATGAGTTGCATCGGCCTACGACCATGCACGATCAGGAAACCAAGCAAGTGGAATTCGTGCGCGCGGCGGGAGTCAAGTCCGAGCGGATTTACGTCTACGACGGGGCCAAGATCGACGAGAACCAATACCGCGGCTGGAATCCGGACATGGTTCGGCAAAACAGCGAGTATGGGACGCAATCGAATCCTGATGTTTGGGTAATGCGGGAGTTTGTCAACTCCGAGGCGAACCATTTGGGCATACCCCTGCCGGCGGGGCGCCTGCGATTCTATCGCCAGGATACGGACGGTCAACTGGAATTCACAGGCGAGAATGAGATCAAGCACACGCCGCGCGACGAAACCATCCGCGCCTTCACCGGCAGCGCGTTCGACATCAAAGGCGAGCGCCGCCGGACGGATTACCACATTGATCAGGGCCAGCGCTGGGTGGATGAGGCATTCGAAATAAAGCTGCGCAATCACAAAAAGGATTCTGCTGTGGTGCGTGTCGTCGAGCACCTCTATCGCGGCGCGAACTGGGACATTGTCGAGAAGTCATCGACCTATCTCAAAACCGACGCCCAGACCATCGAGTTCCAAGTCCAAGTGCCTCCGGACAGCGAGAAGACAGTCACCTACAAGGCGCATTACACCTGGTAAGTGTAGGACCATGCTCTGCCCTAGGCGTGGACTCTGTGCCCACCGGGCGAGAAGTGGCAAACCCGATACGCGAGGCGCCATCATGCGCATCCGAGAGCGATTACTGATTGGCGTGATTTGCCTGGCTCCCAGTCTGGCAGCCCAAACCTGGCCTGTAAACCCCGCCAGGATCAAGGGCGCGGGACAAGACTCAGTGGGGCAGGTTTGGGCCATAGGCTACGCACCGACCCTGGGCCTTTACCGCTGGGAGAACGAGCAGTGGCGTGCTGTCCCCATCGAAGGTCTCCCAGGCAACGCCCAACCGATGGCTGCCGCCAGCGGTTCCGACGGCGCCGTCTACTGTGTTTGGAGTGCCGGCCTGAATGTTCATCCCGTGACTCGGCACCAGGGGACTGCCTCTCTGATCCTGGCTCAGTTCACCGGCGCCTTGGCAGATTCCCCGAGCATCTTTGTCGATTCCCATGGCAATGTCTGGATCACCGAAAGGGGACCGCACATCTACCGCGTCACCCCACAGGGCCGTGCCGAGTGTATCTACACCATTCCCGATGAGGATTACCTGTCGACCAGGCCCCTGCGAGCCGCGCGTCCGCTGTTTAATCCCGTTCACGCGACGGCAGATGGCCTGGGCCGCATCTGGTTTTGGTCAGGTGGAATGGTGAGCCGGTCTGGTCTCATGACGCTGCGGCAAATCCTGATCTTCGATGGCGATGGGTTTAAGCCGGTGCCGCAGATCGCCGGCGAGTCCCGTGAAGCGCCATGGGCAGTCGAGCCCGATGGCCCCGACCATATGTGGGTGGCGATACCCGACGATCAGCTCTACCAGGTCGATACCAAGACCCTCGTTTTCGCTCCGGTCGTCGAACCCGAAAACCAAGCTTTTCGTCGCGTGCAGAGGATCTTCGCAGTCGGTCAGGAGACCTTCTTAATTTCAAATTCTGCCCTTCGCTTGCCCGAGCCCGGCGGAGAAGGCCGGTTCAGCGCGCTTTGGCGGCTTAAGAAGGACGCTTGGGAGCGCGTGGTGAACGGCATCGATATGGCGCCCGAGGTCACCCAGGATCCGGAACGCGTGCTCGTCGCCGTTCCCGAAGGGTTCTGGGCAGGCGCCAACGGCTCAGGTCCGTGGTTTATCCCGTCCGGTCAGGGGGCGCCCGTGCACATTGATTGGCATTACGGGTGGCCGTTCGACAAGGGACAAGCCATATTCCACCTTCCTGACGGGCGGCTGCTCCTGATTGCATTAAACCAGGGAAGCATCGCGATGAAACCGGCAGACTTAATGGCGGCGTTTCAATCGCCGGCGGGAATTCGCACGCTCAACCCCGTGCACACATTCGTACAGGACCGGCGAGGGCATTTTTGGGGCCTGCTCACCTCTGCGGACAGCGCACTGAGCGAGTGGGATGGAAGTAGCTGGAAACAGCACGCCCTGCCTGAAGATTTCAGCGATGCGCGACGCTATAGCTTCGCCGCGGATTCGGATGATCACATCTGGCTGGTCATCAATCCCTGCGAAGGGTTCGTCACCGTGTTCGATTCTGTGCAGGGGACCTTCCAGACCTATCCTGACTTTCCCACCGCACTCCAAGCACAACTGCCACGCCATCCCAAGTTTTCGGCTGAGAATCGTCCCCAACTGGTACCAAGCTTCACCCCGGATGGCCGCATTGGGTATAGTGACCCGTGCATGAAGCTGCATTATTTCGACGGCCAGGCATGGCAGAGCTGGAACTTGCAGGAAGTCGCCCGGGACAGCAGGCCGTTCTTGAATGGCCGCGCGTTTTTCGATCAGGCCGGAAATTTTGCTGTCGATATTGAGGGCTCAACCTGGGAATACGCGGACAAGACAGGCTGGCACATCACAACGTCTGAACCGGGGGTGGGTCTCCACCGCGCCCTGGGACCGCCGCCAACTGTGCTGCCGCCTTCCGGCTGCGACTTCAGCAATCCCGAATCCATCGCCCAGGATCGACTGGGAACGTACTGGATGACTTATCGAAGTCAACTCTACCGCGCCATTCCCGGGCTCTGCCTGCCGCAAACCTCCCCTGCGGAGCATCAGCCGTTCATTGACGGGCGTAGCGTGAAAGCGGCTTTGATCGATCCCAAGGGGAGCGCCTTCCTGGAAACTTACCTCCATGCCTACCCCAATGTCGGAGAGTACGTGATCGTAAGCGCCCGGCAACCGCTTCCCACCACGCAGATGCAGGCCAGCGTGGACGCCGGGGGGACGGTCAAACTTCGTTTCGGCCCGCCCACGAAAGGCAAAGCGTGGTTCACCTGGAGAGTCGACGGCGAGGCGTGGAGTCATCCCGCACAGGGCGAGGATGCTGCGATCCCCGGCTTGGCCGTGGGTAAGCACCGAATCGAAGCCGCCGCCATTGACGAGCGGCTGCAAATCGACCCCAACCCGGCAGTGGCCGAGGTCGAGATCCATGCGGTTGATCAGAGCCAGCTTGCCGCGCTGATCGAGCAACTGAAGGATCCGGATTTCTCCGTCCGGGATGCGGCAGTGGCCGGGCTAGCCCGTCAGCCGGAGCTTGCACTTCCCCTCCTGCAATCGGCACGAGAAACGGCCGCTCCGGATCAGCGCTGGTGGATTGATGCCACAATTCAGCGAATCAAGGAACAGACTTCAACCAAAAAGGAACCTTGAGGGTTCCAACTCACGCGAAATCGGTCTTTTGCCCGTCACCGGGCCTTAGGACCTTTCCTGGCGGAGAATTCCCTGCCACCACTGATTTCAGTGAATAGTGCCGAGATCGCCTGTACGAGAGAGGGTCATCATGTTAATGAAATCATGGAAACTGCTGATCGTCGGGCTTGCGGTGTGGCTCGCGAGTTGCTCCAGCCTCCCCGCGTCGCAGAGGGCCCAAGCGGATGGCAGGAATATCCGCATCGAGTTCAACGGAATGCTGCACAGTCGCGTGGTGGCGAAGTTCGAGGGCGGAGAAATCGCGATCGGCGATTTTGCGCCCTCGGAATCCCTTACGGTCGCGGGAAAGGAAATCCAGGATTTTACCTTGCAGAAGGTGGAACGTGAGAGCGTCCGGGATGCGATGGGTGCGGGACAGCGCACCACTCTGACCGGTGCCGCACCATACCTGAAGAAGATCGTAGCCGTGACGACGTACGACGAGTTTCCGCAGATGGCCGTTTTCGAAGTGCAATACACCAACATCGGAGACTCAAGTCTCCCCGTGGACGCCTGGACGAATCAGAGCTACTCCCTCTCGGCCGGTCAAGGCAGGGGCGAGCCGGCGTTCTGGTCGTACCAGAGCGGTTCTTACGAGAAGCGGCCGGACTGGGTACTGCCGTTGAAGGCAGGTTTCGCTCAGGAAAACTATCTGGGGATGAACGACACCGATTACGGAGGGGGAACTCCGGTGGTGGATGTCTGGCGGAGAGACGCGGGCATTGCCGTGGGTCACCTGGAGCTGAGTCCCAAGCTGGTCTCTCTTCCCGTCACCATGCCGGACCAGGAGCACGCCACCGTGGCCGTGCATTTCAAATTGAATAGAGAGCTGAAACCAGGAGAAACGATCAAGACGTTCCGGACGTTCGTCATGGTTCATCAGGGTGACTACTTCCGATCCTTGGCGGAGTATCGGCAGGCGATGGTCAAACAGGGCGTGGTCTTCAAGCCGTCGCCCGATGACGCCTTTGGTCCCATCTGGTGCGCCTGGGGCTACGGCAGGAAATGCACTCCGGCGCAGGTCTACAACGCCTTGCCCATCGTGAAAAAGCTGGGCTTCCGCTGGGTCACCCTGGATGACGGATGGCAGACCTCCGAGGGGGATTGGTTCCTGAATCCGGAGAAATTTCCCGGTGGCGACCGCGACATGAAAGCGATGGTGGACCGGATTCACGAAGAAGGATTCAAAGCTCAGCTCTGGTGGGCGCCTTTGTCGGTTAAGCCGGACACGCACCTGTTCAAGGAGCACCCGGAGTATCTGTTGCTGAATGCCGACGGATCGAAACAGAAGATCTCCTATTGGAACGCGTGGTATCTCTGTCCGGCGGTTCCCGCCGTGGTGGAGTACCACAAGGCCATCGTCATTAAGGCCATGCGGGATTGGGGTTTTGACGGCCTGAAGCTCGATGGACAATTCATGAATGGTGTTCCCCCGTGTTATAACCCCGCCCACCATCACGCGAAGCCCGAGGAGGCAGTGGAGGCGCTGCCCCAATTCTTCAAGGCCATCTACGATACGGCGCTCAACATCAAGCCCGACGCGCTCGTTGAGTTCTGCCCGTGCGGGACCGCGTACTCGTTCTTCACCATGCCCTACATGAACATGTCCGTGGCCTCCGACCCCGAGAGTTCCTGGCAGGTCCGTCTGAAGGGGAAGACCCTCAAGGCCTTGATGGGTGATTCTATTGCCTACTTCGGAGACCACGTGGATATGAGCGAAGGCGGCGACGACTTCGCCTCGACGATTGGAGTGGGCGGCGTGGTGGGAACCAATTTCACCTGGCCGGTGGGTTCGGCCCGGCGGCCTAAGCTGGACTTGACCCCTGAGAAGGAAAAAATCTGGGACAAATGGATCAAAATCTATAAGGCCGAAATGCTCCCCAGGGGCGAATACCTGGGAACGTTGTATGACCTCGGTTTTGACCGACCCGAAGCCCACGCCATCCGCAAGAACGGGAACATGTACTTCGCCTTCTACGCTCCCCACTGGAGCGGCAAGCTGGAATTGCGCGGCTTGGGGAAAGGCGCTTATCGCCTGACGAACTATGAGACCGGGGAGGTGTTGGGAACGGTTCGCGGTCCCGTGGCCACATGGACTGCCCAATTTGAGAAACACCTGCTGCTGGAGGCAAAAGCCGAGTAAGGCGAATCCGACGTAACCTCTTTTTCGTATTTGTTGCGACTGCCGGCCGCGATAACGACGAACGGCCTACCGCTTTTGGTCTCGACGCAGGTCATGGGGGTGGCCATGCCGCTCGCTGGGGGTCTTAGTAGATCTCCCCTTGCCGTCAACTGTTTACTAACCACCGGTGACTCCGCACGCCGTGCACTTCGACCTAACGGCCTACCCGCGCTTATGGTTCGTCGTCGCCAAAACCCAAGTCACAAGAACGGTTCAGCGACTATACAGCCATGTGATCACAGGCAGGCACGGCAACTTCCCCGATGCGGACTTCGAGGGAGCCAGCGGTTGCAAGTCTACGGTTCGGCCGTTTATGGTCAAGGTCCCCGGCGTACGGAGCTACTGGCGATTAGTAAACAGTGGGCGACAGAGGAGGAGGCAATCGGTCAGTGGCAACGGGGTATAGGTGGCTCTCGGGCAAGTAATGAGTAGTGTGTATTGTGTCCAGGTGCTCTACGATCCTCCCGAACGAGCCGGTTTGGGCAACAAATAGCTGCAGGAACGGGAAGGCAGCTCGATCTTCACGCCGTCGTGGTCGGAATCGATGAAGAGGGAAACGGGACTTGCGTCGATGAAGCGAAACAACCCTGCCTTGCGTGGCCCAACCTTCACGTCGGGACATGATCTCAGAAACAGCTCGAAAACGGGCAAACGTCCGCTCAATTGACCCTCTATTCCAGCTATCACGCTCAGTCCAAATGATCCGTCTGAGGCCGTTTGGGTTTTTTCAGCATATCCATGTTCAGGAGACTCGAATCTCACTGTGGCGTTCGCCGCCGGCGCATGGTCTGCAAACTGAAGTTTGCCGGTGATCTTATACCTCCGTTCAAGGGATGGTAGTCGTAGATCGAGATGTTCGATGTAGTTGCCGGCCTTGATCGACACCTTTGAGGCGCGTTCTCGAACCCGTACACCGGGATAGTAGAGCGTCGACTGAGATTTCAGTGGCCCCACCTGAAATTCGTCCCGCGCTATAAGCCAATAATCGCCGGGGGTCATCATTGTCATTTCAAATCGTCCATCCGTTTTCGTGCAGTCAAAGTTTCGCGCGCTGTTTTCGCCTTTCCCTCCCACAGGCTCAAGATCGATGCACACGCCCGTTATCGGCGTGCCTTTCGCATCGAACATCTGGCCGGTCACGTGCGTGTCCGCCTTGAGCACAAAGCCAACGCTGGATCCACCGTTTTTGAGAAGGTCGACGGCAGCCCCATCGCCTTCAACAGGTGCAGATCCGCTGACTACCGGGAAATAGATTTTAAAGCCCTTCGGCACGTCAATGCTGACTGAGTACTTTCCGGGCCGCAAGCCAAACACTTCGTAAGCCCCGGCGCCGTTCGTCACTGTGTTTTGAGTGAACCCATTTGAGCCGGTAATTTTGACACCCACGCTTGGAATGCCGCCCGCGCGCTTGAAAGACTCCGTGGCAGTGTCCTCGTACAGTTCAACCTCACCGGAAAGCCTCGTACCATTCGCCGAGTTAGGCAAGCCTCTCAAGAACAACAGATCGTCTCCGCCCGGTTCAGGATTGCCCAACGCATGAGTGCACCAGGGCACGCGCCAACTCCCGCTTGTTCCTCCGCTCTCCAGATAGAAAACAAAGCGCTGGCCAGTCCTGAATTTAGCGTCGCAGTCGTTTGCACCCTGATGCAGTTCGATCATCCGACCCCTTGACACACCTTTATAGGGTTCATCAACGCGAATGCGGACGGCCTGCTCTCGGAAGGTCATTTGGTTGCTGTCTTCGTCTGGATCAGCGAGTTCGACGGTCCCCAAAAACACAAAAGGGGCCTGCTGCCAAGCCTGCTTGACTGACGGCCAATTCCCGCCACAGGCACAAGCCCAAGCCGGGGTGTCGGCGAGAAGCATGAGGGAGACAACCATGAGGGTGAGACGCCAATTCATCGCGTGCTCTCCGTCAGTGGATCATAACATTGATTCATCGTGCCTGAACGCGAATGGTCGCATTTATCGGAATTCAACGGGGGGATGTTAGGCGCGTCAAATTGTCGCATGTTGGGTTCCAATGCCGTGCCTGCGGTCGGTGGAAATCGGTGCGGGCAGGGAGTGTCCAGTTTGCCATTTGCTAGCAATCGGTCACGGCACTCCGGTGCTTTGACCGTTACTCAGAAGTCTGTCATGCCGGTTCGCACCGACGAATCTCCGGCGGCCAAAGACGATTAGCCCACCCTGACGGCGTAGTGTAGACCAAAGTCCCTCAACTCCAGGATCGTCATTCGGAAAGTCAGCTTTGAGTTGTCCGCGGTGCGGATCGTTGTCCCGAAACGGGGTTCTGGGATGTTTGGATCCGCGGACCTCTTCACTTGGTCGTATAACGGCCTAACCGTTCTTTTGGCTCATCGCCGCCAAACTCCAGGTCACAAGGACAGTTTTGCCGGCTAATCGGCTATGTGGCTTGGGCGGTCACTCGAGAACTTGGATCTCGGGGCGAAGCGGAGAGGAAGTCTTTAGCCGCGAAGCGCTTGCCCCCTTGAGGTACGCGTCGAAAAAGCTGTGCACGCAGTACGCCGTAGCGGCAAGCTGGCGACGTCCGTCGATACCGAGCCTACCTGACAGTCGGAGCACCACCCGCACGAAACCGCTCTTCAAGAGGGCGCCGTCGTCGCTGAAGGTGAAATGGTCCGCGCCACGGATGGCGATGCGTAGCCTTCCATCCGCCGGCAGCCGATCATAAACCGATTGGATGTCGGCCCGGATCTGACGGATCTCCGATGGCTATCCGCTGGGGCTTTCGAGCACCGCCTGAACGACCGCTAGAAATTCCTTGACGTTGAGGGGTTTCAAGACATAGCCGTCCATGCCCGCCGCCAAGCAGCGTTCCTTGTCTCGTTGCATGGCGCGGGCGGTCATGGCAATGATGGGCAGGTGGGTTCCCGTCACGGCTTCCTTCTCTCGGATCCTCATCGTGGCCTCGAACCCGTCCATCTTGGGCATCTGGATGTCCATAAGGACCAAGTCGAAGCTCTCGCACTCAAGTCGTTCCAGCGCCTCGCGCCCATTACTGGTTGTGACCACGTTGTGCCCCTGTTTTTCCAACACGCGCGAGGCCAGTATCTGGTTCACCGCGCTGTCTTCAGCGAGCAGGATACGAAGGGGCCTTCTCTCCTCGCGCAGCAAGTGGCGGGTTACAAACGCCGGTTTCCCCCCAGAGCCCTTCGAGCCAGCGACCCGGAGGAGAGCATCCAGCAGTTCAGCTTGGCCCACGGGCCTGGTGAGATAGGCCGCCAGCCCCAGTGCCCGGCACCGTGCGGCGTCGCCGCGCTGCCCTGCCGAAGTTAGCATCATGATCGTGGTACCAGAAAAGCGTGCATCCTTGCGGATCTCCTCGGCGAGCTGGAATCCGTCCATTTCCGGCATGTTGGCATCGGTCACTACCACCCGAAACGGTCGGCCCGCGTCGGAGGCCTGCGCCAGGGATCGCAGCGCTCCCGCGCCATCCCCCGCGAGCGTCGGGTGCATGCCCCAACTGGCGAGCAGGCTGCCCAGAATGTCCCGCGTGGTCAAGTTGTTGTCCACCACCAGCACCGGCATGCCCATCAGTGGAACCCTTTCCACTAGCTCCTGAGGGCCGCCCGCCGTGGAAACGCCGAAGCTGGCTGTGAAATGGAAGGTGCTCCCTTGCCCCGGCGCACTCTCCACCCAGATACGGCCTCCCATCATTTCCACCAGTTGGCGACTGATGGTCAGTCCCAAGCCCGTGCCCCCAAAACGTCGTGTGGTTGAACCATCCGCCTGCGTGAAGGCGTCAAAGATGCGGGCCTGCTTTTCAGCAGGAATGCCGATACCCGTGTCCTGCACGCGGAAGTGAAGGCTCACGACCGAGTCATCTCCCGACTCTCTTTGGACCGTCAGGGTGATCTTGCCTCTTTCAGTGAATTTTATCGCGTTGCCAAGCAGGTTGAGCAGCACCTGGCGCAGGCGCCCGGGATCTCCCTTCAAAGTTTCAGGCAGGTCAGGATCAACGTTGCAGTTCAGCTCTAACCCTTTCCCCTGGGCACGCAGGCCCAGCGTTTTCAAGGTCGGCTCGATGCTGGCACGCAGCTTGAATTCAATGCATTCCAATGCGAGCTTGCCGGCCTCAATCTTGGAGAAATCCAGGATGTCGTTGATGACGGTGAGCAGAGAGTCAGCGCAGACCCTGACCGTGTCGGCGTATTCGCGCTGTTCGGGGTTCAATTCCGATTCCAGGAGGAGATCCGTCATTCCCATGACGCCGTTCATGGGAGTGCGAATCTCGTGACTCATGTTCGCCAGAAACTCGCTCTTGGCGCGGTTGGCCGCATCCGCGGCCGTTTTGGCTTTCTGCAGTTCCTGCTCGGTCCGCTTACGTTCGATAATCTCTTTCTTTAACTCTTCGGTCCGCTCCTCGACCCGCAATTCAAGTTCCTTTCCGTGCTCCCTGATCTGCCGAATTCGAAGCCGGTATCCTCCTACCAGCATACTGAGCAGCAACAACGCCGACGCACCGTAGAACCAAGGCGTCTGGTAAAAGTGTGGCTCAAGCTCGATGTCAACCGACGCCCCGTTCTGGTTCCAAATCCCGTCCCCGTTGCAGGCGATCACCCGGAAGCGATATTCTCCGGCAGGAATGTTGGTGTAATAGGCGCTGCGATTTGATCCGGCATCCACCCATTTCTTGTCGAAACCGACCAATTGGTACTTGAATTGAACTTTGCGCGGTGCCGAGAAGCTGATGCCGGTATAACGGAATTGCAGTCTGTTGCGACCCGGCGGCACCACGATGTTCCCCTCGACCGGCTGAGGTTGGTCCTCGACCAAGACTTGCTCCAGGATCACGCGGGGCGGCTGGCCTTGAGTCTTCAGACGCGCCGGGTCGACCACTGCAACTCCCTTGAGGGTGGGAAACCACAGTCGTCCATCCCTTGTTTTCCAGCCGGCCGGCTGGAAGCCGCCGTTGCATTCCTGGCTGCCCATGCCGTCGGCAACTCCGTAGGCAACACAGTGAACTGCCTTAATGGTTCCTGCAGCGACCTCGTTCAGCTCCTTCTTGCTGGCACGGTAGACTCCTTTGTTACAGCTCATCCATAGGTTATCCTGATCATCTTCGAGGATCTGGAATACGAGGTCATCGTACAGACCCTGCTTGGTTGTGTAGTTCGTATACCTGCCGTCTTTGAACCGGCTGAGCCCGCCGCTCAGCGAACCTAGCCATAGTGTTCCCTCGCCATCCTGATGGATGGCGCACACTTCATGTGATCCGTCCTTGTTGACATAGGTCTGGAGCTTTCCATCCTGCATTTTGACCAGTCCGCCGTCGGTGCCGATCCAGAGGGTCCCCGCCTTATCCTGATAAAGAGCCCTGACCACGTCGGAGGGCAACCCATTGCGAGTCGAGTAAACGGTGAATTGGCCGTTTTTGAAACAATCGAGACCGCCGCGAGTGCCAATCCACAGATTCCCTTGTTGGTCCTCGAAAAGAGCCCTTATAGAATCGTTGGACAGGCCGTTCTTTGTACTATAGGTGATGATCCTACCCTCTTTGATCCGCGCCAGGCCACTCCCGATGGTCCCGGCCCAGATGCTTCCGTCCTTGCTTTTGAGCGCAGTCCTGACCATATTGCTCGGCAAACCCTGCTGGGTGGTATAGTGGTTCACCTTCCCGTTTTTTAGCCAGAACAAGCCGTCGCCGGAGGTCCCAATCAGCATCTCGCCGTCCGGCGTCTCGCAGATCGGCTGGATCTGCGCCTCGCCGATACCTAACGCTTTGCCGTAAGTGACGAAGGTCCCGTCCTTCAATCGGTTTAAGCCGCCACCGTATGTCCCCAGCCACAGGCTTCCCTCGGCATCTTCCGCAATCGCCATCACGGCGTCGTTTGAGAGTCCGTCTTTGGTGGTGAAGGTCGAGACGTCGGGGCCCCTGATTCGCTTTAGGCCGTGCCCCTCCGTGCCGATCCATAAGGTGCCTAGCTGGTCTTCGTAGACGGCTCTCACCGGGCTCCTGGCCACACCATCTTTCTCGGCGTAGGCTCTTAACTTCCCGTCCTGCATTCGACAGAGGCCTGCGTCGGTTCCCACCCACAGTCCGTTCGGGCCATCCAAAGCCAGGGACAGAACCACGCTGCCAGGGAGCCCGTCTTTGGTGGTGTAGACAGTGAACCTCCCGTCTTTGAGCCGGTTCAATCCTCGGTTCGTGCCGATCCACAGACTTCCATCAGCAGTTCCCGTGAGGCTCCAAATGAAGTCGTCGGACAAACCATCCTTCGTGGTGTAGTGAGTGAGCTTCCCGTCTTTTAGTCGTCCAAGGCCTTTGCCATCCGTCCCGGCCCACAGCGTGCCGTCGCCCGTCTCGTAAATTGACAAGATGCTGTCAGGGGAAAGTCTGCCTTCGGCCTGGGAAGCGGTGAAGTGGCCATTCTTCAACCGACAGATGCCACGATTGGTGCCAATCCAAAGGCTGTTGTCGTGACCTTCACACAAGGCCAGGACGTAACTGCTTCCGAGCTGAGGTGTATTGCTTTTGTCGAACACGGTGAACTGTATGCCATCAAAGCGAACCAGCCCTTCTTGAGTTGCCAGCCAGATATAACCGTCTCGGGTCTGGACCACAGCCTGCACGGAGTTCTCAGGCAGGCCGTCCTCCGTTTTCCAGACTTCGTGCACGAACTGGTTGATCGCTTTGGTGGGATCGAGAGTCTGGGCGGTAGCGTTCTTGAAGCCAATGATGGCGAATAGAAGAATCCAAGCCCGGGCACGGCTTTGGCGCTTTGTTGCTGAATTGGTACTCTTCACATTCCCCTCTCTCGCTCCGGCCATGCCGGAAGGAAGGGCGGCGTTCCGATGGCCGCGATTAGCGGCAGAGGCAAGCTCGACAATCCCACAAAGAGGCATCTCCACAAGGTAGTTACTCGCGACCCATCCCAGCGAGTGCTGGTCAGTTCCCCCGTCATGGCCGCTAGGGACAATTTCGCCATGGGACCGCACTTTGCCATATCTAATAAATCGGCCAACTCTGACGGTCTCTTTAGCCACTGAGGGATAGCGTCGGCGCCCGCCTCCAACAGGCGGCCCGGAGACACCCTTCCGCAAGAAGACTTATCACCGCCAACACTAATTCGCCTTCGCTGCCCGTATTAGTCCCGTTGGCCGCTCCGACCCCAGTCACCAGTTGTCAGACAATACGGATTGGGCTGTCGCGAACACGGTAACTGCCCCAGGGACTTTCGTTTACTATTCTGAAGTCGGTTGGCACTTGGCTATGAAATTGGAAAGTAAGTTCTGAGTTAGGTTGATGGACGCAGACCGAGTACGGGGAAGTAGACCCTCCCTAGTCGCCAAGGGTTTACCAATAGTGGTCCAGAACAGGCCTTCCCACCACTAACAGGCGCGTCGCCGGAGATGTATAGCACACCCCTGCGAGGTACAAAACAGGCGCGGAGTCACAGAAGGCTGAAAGCCCTCTGCATGGCCGCGGAGGCGCTGCGGCAAGCCTGGTCGAGTGGCATGGCACGCAAGGCGGCATTGAAGGGCTCGGCCTGGATGGGACCGCCGTAGCCAATCTGGACCAGCGAGTCCAGGAAGTCCTTTACAGGGATGACACCCGTGGCAACAGGCAGCTCACGGTGATCGTCCTGGTATTGGTCCAGCGAGAGACCGCGGGGTGCATCGTTCAGGTCCACGGTCACCACATCCGAGCCGCGCAGTGCCAACAGGTCTTTTTCCGTCTCTTCCGCGTTGAACCAATGCCAGCTATCGAGCTGAATGCCCACGTTGTCGGTACCGATTGCGACAATTAGTTCCTTCGTCTCACTCAGGGTGTGGAGGAAGGGATGTCGCTGGCTGCGCCAAAGGGTTCTTGGCGCCACGTACTCCAAGCCGAGTTTCTGGCCGCGATCGGCGAGAATCTGTGCGCACTGGCGCAGCCGGAAGGCGTTCTGGCGGAAATTCTGTAGGTATGTGAGGTCATGGCTGCAAGGGAGAATCCAGGTGCTGACGCCCCAGACGCCAGCTCGCTGCAGGAGGTCGGCCGTGGCCGGAAGCTTTTTCAAACCGTCGTTAAACGTCGCCTCATCCTTGCGAAACTCCACCGGCAGACCGGCAGCGCCCAGCTTGAGATTCTTCACCTGGAGGTCGTCCCGGAGACGCTTGATTCCCTCATCACCCAGCGAAACAAAGTAGTTGGGATCAGGATCCAGGCCCTCGAAGCCATGCTTGAGGGTGAGTTCAAGCGACTGAGGGAAACCGGCTTGAAAACCGAGACGTCCGAGGCTCAGAATTGCGTAGAACCTACGCTTGGGCCTCTCAGCGGGTGCCTCAACTCCAGCGAGCATTCTTGGAGCCGGCCGAGCAGCAATGCTGGCCGCGGCTCCGGCGGAGAGGAATTGTCGGCGAGTGATTTCGTTGATCATAGTCGGCCTCCCGGCTGTGCAGTGTAACACGTGGGCGCGTGGGGTGGTTGTGGGAAGCTGGCCTATGGCGAGTGCCGATGGGCCGTCTTTTGCAAGTCGATCTCCGATCAGTTAACTGCAAACCCTCGCTGAGTGACTGTTAGCGATTGCTTGTGTGGGGCGGTCCGGGATTGCGGACCATTAGACAACCCTACGCCGTTAATCGCGGGTAACCGGCGCGCGAGTTCTCGCCTACGCCTAGCAATGGGGCGTTCAAGAAATGGAAAACAGTAGAAGATCAGCGGTCCCCTCCAATGGTCCTGCGCCTCCGGGGGTTTCTGCCGTGTCTCAGATGCTGCTTGTATGCCCATCTCGATCCATTAACGGAGCGCGAGTTGGGTTGGAGAATTGTCCGTGATTGTGCTGGGGCCTTCGCTTGCGGACACACGTTGCCGCGGTTCGATGGTCAAGCGGCCGGCTTGATAGTCAATAGTGAGGACATAGGGGCGCAATACCGGAAAGCCGACGATACCAAGCAACTCCATGCCATAATGGCGGCTCAGGTTCGACAGGTCGAGAGCGACGATCTCATCAGGAACTACATCCCGCCCTGCAATCTGGAAATGTACAGCGGGTGACACGATCCATCCCCATATTGCTCCCGTTCCCGCCCAGACCTGTGTTAACCGAGCATCAGGAAAACTGCCTAGCGCGCCCACAACATCACGGGATACTACGCTGCAGTAGGCGGCGGTGTCCAAAATCACTGGGCCGCTTTGCTTTCCGTTCAACACTGCTGATACCAGCAGCAAATTTCTGTTTCCAGCCCTGCCGTTCGGCGGGTATGGCTGGGTTCGCTGACGTGGGTAGGGGATCAGTCGGAGCGCTTTGCCGGGGAAGTCGAGTTGCAGCAAGAAGCCGGAGAAAAGGCTCAAGGGAATTACCCCGTCGACCCCTTCGATGACATCGCCATTCACCAGAGCGACGCGGCAGTTGCGGAACCGCACCGGACCAACCTCGAAAGAATCGGCCAGTCCAACCCTGGCGGGCCGATTTCGCGGACCTACCAAATCGATGTCGGAAGTGGCTATTATGCCTGCCGAGCGCGCAGTCTTTGCCCCTATTACGACATCGTCAGCGGCGCTGTCGAGAATCAAGCGCAGAGGTCGCCCACCATTGATGCGTCCGTACACGAGGACGCCCATAGGACGGTTAGGGGCCGGAGAGTAGGGCCTAAGCTTCAGTTCGTATGCCTGGTACGGGCTTACGAATTCAGGAGGGGCATCGGCGGCGAATGTCGAACCGACCCTAATCGGACCGATCACCAATAGCAGCCCCAGTGCCAAACATATCGCTACGATAGGTCGCCGCACAGTAGGACCTCTATGTTACAAAACTGTTACAAACATATTACGGGACAGTTACAAGATCAAGGGGAATATTGCTCGAAGCGGTAGGTATCCCGCCGCAGATTGGTCCTCCCTTGCCGCCTACTGTTTACTAATCGCCAGTAGCTCCGTACGCCGGGGGCCTTGACCATAAACGGCCGAACCGTAGACTTGCAACCGCTGGCTCCGCGAGTCCGGTTCGAGGGAGTTTGTGCTGGAATGGCACTCAGCGGATAGATCGCGAGGCAGTGTTTGGTATTGGCGATTCCTCTGGATAATCCTCTTTCCACCATGATTTCTGGGTGATCTATGGCATCCTGATTGAATCCTGCCTGTAAGGTCGCCTTCGTGCCAAGTGGCATCACTTGGACATACAACGGCCTGACCATGCTTTTTGCTCATCGCCGCCAAACTCCAGGTCACAAGGACGGTAAGGCAGTCAGAAAGGCGCTGACTCTATGATCTGGGGGGGCTGGCGCGACTCCACAGCCAATTCGACCGGTCCCCGAACCCCTCGTGAGCCAAGGCGGAATGTCGTTTCTGTTAATTAGGCGCTTTCCAGAAAAATAGGTCCTACCGGTAGGCATTGCTGCCTATAAAGTGCTTGACAAGTCGTTAAATAGAATGTTAGGCTTCATCGTACGTCCTCGGGCCGCACAGGTCGGCCGCGATGGTCAATTTGGAAAGAACACGCTCTCGGGCTCGGCGTGAGGGCGTGCCGGTCGGATCGTCCCAAAACCGGAGAGTAGTTTCGAATGGCGAACACGCTCCTGGCGCGAATCGGATTCCAGCCTTCGCTTCCCCGTCGTTCCCGCGAAGCTTGTCCCCGCGAACGCGGAGAGCGGGAACCTACTGCGCAAGCCTTCGGAAATGCGTCGCTGACGGACTGGATTCCGGCTTGCGAGGGAATGACCACGGCTCGCGAATGTGGTCATCAGGTCCGAAATAGGGGAAGCCTACCCCTTAGAGATGTTAAAAAACAAGCCTGATTATTTAGTTTGCTCCGGCGAATAAAAAGCGATATAATGCTGGGCATGAAAAAGACTAAACGGCAAGGGATGATGACGATTGAGCGATTTCGGCGTCGTTTCGGCGACGAAGAGGCGTG